>Ga0155432_125_pt1 | contig 47900 bp, 52 predicted proteins | sample RifCSPhighO2_02_FD_106400 | JGI IMG/M metagenome (GOLD analysis project Ga0155432, IMG submission 106400) | Candidatus Ryanbacteria bacterium RIFCSPHIGHO2_02_FULL_45_13b
AAGATATAAAAACATGTTTGGATTCTGATACTATTCCGGAGGCATCAAGTGAGTGTGATTATTGCCAGTATTGGGTGGCTGTGAATGATGCATTATCTCGGTCTTGAGATGGATTCATATTCATAAAGAATTAACTAATCCACATGAATAGGACTTGTGTGTTGTTTAATGTGATAATATGAAAGCATGGATGGGAAATTGATTACTTTGGATGTTCTTGCTTCGCCTGGGTGTGTGCATTGCAAAGAGTTTGAAGAATTTTGGCACACAATCGAAAAAGACTGGCCGCATGTAACGTTTAAGCATGTCGATGTTACTACTCCTGAAGGGCAGGAGATGGCAGGGAAGTTTATGATATTTACTTCGCCGGGGATTATTTTGAACGGCGAGCTTTTTTCTACAGGAGGTTTTGATAAAGAGAAATTTTTATTAAAATTAAAAGAGCTTTCACAATGAACGAACCATCACGAACAACATATGCTATTTGGTCTCTTCGTCTGGGTTTAGCCGCCATGTTTGGCTACTCGGGTATTGATATTCTTCTGCATCCAACGGCGTGGTATTGGGCAGTGCGCGGATTGCCATCATTTGTACAAAATATCATCAATGCGATTGGTATTGATACGTATTTAATGTTGCAATGTAGTTTTGAAATGCTTTTGGCTGTAATTTTTCTCGTGCCATTTGGAGTTCAAGGAACGAAGAAACTTTTTATCGCAATATGTGCTCTTGTTATGGGTGTGTTTTTGATTTTTTTGACAGGAAGAGATTTTTATTATTTTCCTGTTAATCCTTATACCGCGACTGCTGTGCTAGTATATATGGTGCTTTTACTTTTTTCAAATTTGCTTAGGCGTTTTCCACTTGTACGTATTTCAGCGTTGTTTGCCGCAGTTGAGATGGTTGCTATTCTACTGATGGTGGGAGTGGACACGGTTACCTTTCGTGATTTCGGGCCGCTGGGTGCGGCGATAGCACTTTTCTTTTTACTATAGCGCTTGACACACTATACACCTTTATCAAATGAAAGTAATATGCACGTTTCCACCTTGCCTGTAAGAAAAAATATTCTTTATGGCCAACTGGTACTTATATAAAAGGACATCGTAGAATATTTTTTCTTACAGGCAAGGTGGGTAGATTTTTTATGGCTTTGGAAAACACAACTTCACAAACGATACCAACATCAACACCAGGAGTAGATGGTCGGGCACGGAGCGGTCTTATCTTACTTACGTTTGGTTTGGCTGCAGTAATTGTGCTTGGGCTTTTTGCGGCATTTTTTGGCACATCAAACCCGGAAGGATTCGGCTGGTATCTTTTTAGTTATGCCATGGGGCTTACCATGATAGTGCTTCCATGCACATTTCCTTTAGCGTTTGTGATTGTGCCGTTGTCGCTTGGAAAGGGACCCATGAAAGGGCTTGGCATGGCGCTCTCGTTTGGTATGGGGGTTGCATTAACCTTGAGTATGTATGGGGTGCTTGCGGCGATTATCGGGAGAACATTTATTACTACGTTGGGTGTAGAAGGAGAAGTGCTAAAAAATTGGCTTTATTTTGGAGCGGGAACTATTGCGTACTTGTTCGCGCTTGGTGAAATCGGCCTCATTAAATTTCGTATGCCGACCTATTCGGGTGCCGCACCTAAAATAATTCAAGAAAAAGGTGATTATGTAAAAGCGTTTCTATTGGGATTGTTTTTGGGAAACATTGGGGTGGGGTGCCCGCATCCGGCAACTCCGCTTATTTTTCTAGAAATCGCGCGGTCGGGAAACATTTTTTACGGATGGTCATTGTTTTTTGTGCATGCGGTTGCTCGCGTGTTGCCGCTGTTATTACTTGTGATGCTAGGGATTCTTGGGGTAAATGGTTTAACGTGGTTGTCAGCTCACCGCGAAAAGGTGGAGCGGGGGACTGGTTGGCTTATGGTGTTTGTGGCGGCGTTTATTTTAGTACTTGGGTTATTTACGCATGACTGGTGGGTAAATTCGGGTCAGCATACCATGTTGGAGGCAATCACTGGAGAGGAATCGGTATTAAATATTATAGGCGCGCGTCTTGGAGCCGGAAACGCCCACAGTCACGGGCTTGAAGACGGCGCGGGACTTTTTGGTTGGCCGCTTAGCTGGGGGAATTGGGTACTTGTGGGCTTGTGGCTTTTGCCACTGTGGTTGGTATATGTAAGGGAACATTATAGTATAAAAGTGGAGAAACATTAATCTATGCCCGAACCAATTGATCAAAATTTAATCAATGACAAACTTCGCCAATGGCACTACTGGTGGCTTGTTACGTTTTCGTTGTTACTCGTTGTTACGTTCATATATTACCTGCCGCTTCGATTTTTATATCATACCACAACAGATGAACACATGGAAGACATATCTGCGGATAATCATGGGGATGTAATAGACGCGCATATAGATGATATGTCTAGAGGAGATGGGCACGACAGTGGTCATGGCGAGACGGTTTTCCATGAGGAGGGTGATATTTTGGATGGTCTGGTAACTATTTTTTCCGCCTTTCCGCTTCCGGTGCAAAGTGGCGCAACCACAACGTTTGAATTTTTTGTAAACGAGAAACCAGATACTACTCCAGTACTTTCCGGCGCATTGGAAATAGAACATGAGAAGGTAATGCATGTGATCGGGGTGCGTTCTGATATGAATGAGTTTTTTCACATTCACCCGACGGAGACGGAACGTCCAGGCGTTTTTTCGGTAGATCAGAATTTTTCAAAACCAGGTACTTATAAAATTTGGTCAGAAGTTAAGCAGGATGATACGATTCACGTTTTTGGGCATCCGGAACTTTCTGTGCGCGGAGAGGGAATGGAATCAGAAAAGAATGTTTCGTTTGAACGGCACGCCGTGGTAGGTGACTTTCAAGTATTCTTACAACACGGGGCGGTAGTAAAGGGCGCGCCAACTCGTCTTTCATTTGATGTGCATAATGCGCTTGCGGAGGATGTGTTGTTAGATGACTATCTTGGCGCAAAGATGCATCTCCCAATCATTAAAGATGATCTTACGAGTCTTATCCACGGACATCCTGAGAATGGCAGCAATGAGGATGTGGTTGATCATCATGCGTCCGCGCGTATTATTTCTGAAGCGCTCGCTCACACAGATAGCGAGACGCCAGCGCCCATACCAAGCACACACGAAGAGTCAATTGAATTTGATGTTGAATTTCCGGAAGCCGGGCTCTATAAAGCATTCGCGCAGTTTCGGCCTCATAACACAGATCTTCCTTCCGAAGAAGCATTAGTAGCCGAGTTCTGGATTGAAGTCAAAGATGCAACCCCAGGCAAGATTTCTCCGTGGTGGATGTTGTTCATCATTTCGCTTGTTAGTATTGGATTATTAAGTAGGGCAGTGAAAAAATATATCGGAGAAGAATAAAAGATCCATATGAACAAATATCTTATCATTGGAATACTTGTTGTCGTAATAGTAATTGGTGGTGCTTTGTATCGCACGTATTTTTTACCTGAATCTTCCAAACCGGTGGAGACGGGTGTGGTGCGAGAAATTACCGTAGTGGCGAAAAAAGATGACTGGCGATTTCTGCCGGAAGATATAGAAATAAATAGAGGGGATCGCATAAAAATGACAGTCATTAATGAAGATATCTATGACCATGGCATTGCAATTGACGCGTTTGGCATTTCCCAGCGCATGCCTGCAAACTCCACCATCACATTTGAGTTTGTGGCGACGCAAGCGGGCGATTTCCAGTATTATTGTTCCGTACCATGTGGGGAAGGCGATACGCCCGACGGCAATCACCGTACACATTTTGACATGATAGGTACCATTAAAGTAAAAGATGTAGTGAAAACACAATGAAAAAACTCATTTTGAAATTTTTAACCAACATAAAAACCACCCGTAACGGCAGTTCTTGTGTCGTGGACCCGACGGGACTTGCACCCGTTTCCCCGTGTGGCAACAGCGGGATGTTACATATATACACTACGGGCCCGGGTCCACATCTCTACAGTAAAACAGAAAAAGCCCTTTTTCAAGGACTCTCTCTTTGCCACACGGGTTTGTCCGTAATGTTTATGGACATCCGCTGTTGTTACAAGCGTAGCAAATAATAAATATATGTCAAGATCGTTGTCCACAGTAATATAATATGACAAAACTTGTTTTAAAAATTAAAGGAATGCATTGCGCTTCTTGCTCAATCCTCATCGATAAATTGTTGGGTCAGCAAGCGGGTGTAACGTCCATAAAAACAAATTACGGCGCGGAAAAAACCGCGGTTGAGTTTGATGAGTCAAAAATTTCTCTTGAAAAAATGGATGAACTTGTCCATAAGATGGGGTACGACATTATACGTCCCGATGAACAATCTGTCACGGTTGAAGAGGAAGAAGCAAAGGAAGCGCGAAAAATTGATGAGGCACGCCGTCGTGTGATTGCGAGTTTTCTGCTTTCTGCCCCTATTATTCTTTATTACATGCTCATTCACATGTTCAACGTAACGCACGTGCATGAGTTTTTTGATTTTATTACGCTTCCTCAACCTGTATCAGGATCAACGGGGTATGGATCGTTTGTGGTACAGTATCTTTTTTGGCTTGTAGCGCAACCAGTTGCGTGGATAACAAGTTTTTTTGTTGACATTGCGAATCCGCCATTTAGTATTGATCTTAACTATTTTTACTGGATTCTTTCTACGCCCATTCAATTTATTATTGCCTGGCCGTTTTACCGTAATTCATTTACGGCAATACGTGTGGGTTCGGCAAACATGGATGTGCTTGTGGCATTGGGAACTTCGGCTGCATATTTTTATTCAGCAATTGGGTTTTTGTTTTTCAATATTGATCACCCATTTTGGGAATCATCAGCCGCGTTGCTTTCGTTTATTCTCCTTGGACGCTATTTTGAAGCGGTCGCGCGCGGGCGGGCATCTGCCGCCATAAAAGAACTCTTGAAATTGAGCGCCAAAGAAGCGCATGTGTTGCGAAATGGCGCGGAGGTGACGGTACCTATAGATGATTTGAAAGTGGGCGAAATTGTGGTTGTGCGCCCGGGTGAAAAAGTGCCTGTGGACGGCATTATTACAGAAGGGAAAACCCATATTGATGAAAAAGTGGTAACAGGGGAGTCGTTTCCTGTGGGCAAAACACTAAACGATGAAGTCATCGGCGCTACCATTAACCAGGAGGGACTTATTAAATTTAAAATAACCAAGGTAGGCAAGGACACACTTCTTTCACAGATTGTTGCCATGGTGGAAGAAGCTCAAGCATCGCGGGCACCCATTCAAAACTTGGTTGATAAAATCAGCGAAAATTTTGTGCCTGCGGTGGTGGTACTTTCCGTGCTTGTGTTTGTGGGGTGGGTGTTTTTTGCGGCACTTCCGTTTCGTACGGGTTTAGTGCGCATGATTGCGGTGCTTGTAATTTCATGCCCGTGCGCAATGGGTCTTGCCACGCCCACCGCGCTCATTGTGGGTATTGGCAGAGCAACAAAGTTTGGCATCATTTTGAAAGGTGGGGAAGCACTTGAAAAAGCATATCGCATACAGGCGATTGCGTTTGATAAAACTGGCACACTCACCGTAGGCAAGCCCGTGGTAACGGATGTGGTCATGTTACGGAAAGACATCACAGAAAAAGACGCGATGTTGCTTGCGGGTGCGGCAGAAATCGGTTCCGAACATCCATTGGCGCGAGCTATTATTGAAAAAGGAAAAGAGCAAGGAGTTTTGCAAGAAGTGAAAAATTTTGAAGCGGTTGCAGGAAAGGGTGTTCATGGAACCATTGGCATTCGGGAGGTGCACGTGGGTCAACCTTTATACATGGCGGATCTCGGGTTGGATATTGCTCCGCACAAAAAAGAGCTTGAGCGGTTGCAGGGAGAGGCAAAAACGGTCGTGTTTTTGGTAATTGATAAACAACTTACCGCTCTTATCGCAATGGCTGATACATTAAAACCTCATGTAGCTGAAGCAATTACCGCCTTGAAAGAAATGGGGAAGGAAATAATCATGATAACGGGAGACAACCAAAAAACCGCAAAAGCAATTGCAAAGCAAGTGGGGATTGACCGCGTAATGGCGCAGGTTTTACCGCAAGATAAAGCAAACGTCATTAAGAAGTTGCAGAAAGAGGGAAAGAGCGTTGCTATGGTGGGAGATGGTATTAACGACTCGCCCGCGCTCGCGCAAGCCGATGTGGGTATTGCGGTGGGTTCTGGCACGGACGTGGCGGTACAAACCGGTCAGGTAGTGCTCGTAAAAGATGATATTCGCGATGTGGTAACGGCGATTCAGCTTTCCGGAAAAACAATTCGCAAAGTATGGCAAAACCTCTTTTGGGCGTTTATCTATAATGTGCTGGCAGTTCCTATTGCGGGCGGCATTCACTTGTTGGTAACACAATCGTCGTTGGGAGTGCCGGCTGACTGGGTGGTGTCGTTTTCAAACCAGCTAGGTACTTTTGGTCCTGTGTTCTATAGTTTTTCACAAGCAACACTTCGTCCAGAAATTGCGGGCTTTGCCATGGCGTTTAGCTCGGTGTCGGTGGTGGCAAACTCACTCACGCTTAAGCGGTATGTGCCTCTGATGGAACGAAAAACGATTGAGGATCTATCATGAATGTTTTTACTGATCTTTTTACTCTTCTCGCCATATTTCTTACTGGTGCTTTCGGATGCCTTACCTTGAGTCTAATAACTCTTGGAATAGTGAGACGACAGAAAGCAAAAGATATGGAACGTATATATTACACTGTTATCTTTGTTTCCATTGTTTTTGCGTGGGGAACTGTTGCTATCAGCGCAACAACATTATGGGTGGTTATAAAAATACTTTCGCGATAAATTCAATATTATTAATTAATATAGGTGAACATGCAAAAACTTGAACTACATATTGAAGGAATGCACTGTGGGTCGTGTGGGTGGTAGGTTGTTTATAGCTCTTCAATACAGGTAAGCCATTATGGTATAATATAAACATGTACACTCTTGAAAAACGGAACCTTTTTTGGGATACGGATGTAGACAAAATCGATATTCAAAAGAATGCGCGGTTTGTCATAGAGCGCGTTCTTCAGTACGGCGACGAAGGTGATTTTCATTGGGCGCTTGATATCTACGGCGCGGATACATTGAAGGATATTCTTAAGAAAAATAGAATACTAGATAAAAAGTCCCACAATTTTTGGTGCATGTATTTTACTATTAATCCCGAACAATGTTTCCCAAAGCAGTCAATGAGCAAACAAGGGGCGTTCTTGCGCAGGTAGGCGCGTGCAGTTTCGTCAATGATTTTTATCTTGCCGGTGGCACGGCATTGGCGCTTCATCTTGGTCATCGTGAGTCTGTGGACTTGGATTTTTTTTCTCAAGAACGATTTGACGGTGCAACGCTTAAAAAAGAGCTTTCTCGAGCTGGAATATTCACGGTAACAAGTGAAGACGATACCACATTAAATGGTATCCTTAACGATGTTCGCGTAAGCTTTTTCCATTATGATTATAATCTTACCTATCCGCTTATTTCATTTGAGAAGATTATGCTTGCGGACGCTCGCGAGATAGCTGCCATGAAGATTGATGCTGTTTCGTCTCGTGGTAGTAAGAAAGATTTTATTGATATCTATTTCCTGATGCAGGAATATGAACTTCCCGCGCTTATCAATTTTTTTGAGGAGAAGTATAAACATATTAAATACAATAAACTTCACATACTAAAAAGTTTAACGTATTTCATTGATGCGGACATGGAACCAGATCCCATAATGATAAAACAAACTGAATGGGGGGAGATAAAAAAAGCGATGCAGGAAGCAGTAAAAGGGTTATTATAAAATAAGATATTACCATGCAAAAACTAGAATTACATATCGAGGGAATGCATTGCGGGTCGTGCGCGGTGGGGATCCAAATGCTTACGAGTCAAATGGACGGCGTCTCAAAAGCAGAAGTAAATTACGAAGGAAAAACGGGTGTGTTTGAAATTGATCCTACTAAAGTGAAAAAAGAAGATCTCGTGAAGGCAATCGCCGAGCTTGGGTATACAGCAAGCTAATGAAGGTATAACCTGTAGTATAACCTGTTTGCGGATTATGCAGACCTTTTGGCATGGTGTTCCGCTTTAGCGGGACCAAAAGGGTTGCATCCTCGGAAGCCCAGCGCTCGAGGGCGAGAATGAGCAAACATGTTATACTAGCAGGTATATTCTATGACTAACGCCACACCCACCTTCTCCATAAAAGAATCTCTCATCTTTGGCTGGGAAGCATTCCTTCTTCATTACCGTATTTTTATACCGGCAATGTTTTTAACGCTCGTAATTTCTTTTTTGCCAGAATTTATTGGAAAAGATTATTCCAATGGTATTACTGTTATCGCGCTTGTGTTGGGAATGATTGTGCAAATTATTGTGGGCATGGGTATTACTAAACTTGCTTTAAAGATAACAGCGGGCGAGCAGGTGATGTTTGATGATATATTTTCCACTACACATCTTTTTTTTCCGTATGTAGGCGCGCATATTGTGTATGGATGTATAGTGTTGGCAGGCTTGTTGTTGTTTATTATTCCGGGTATTCTTTGGTCTGTTTCGTATTGGCTTTTTTCCTATGTTCTCCTTGATAAGGAACTGGGAGCTTGGGAGGCTCTTTCGGAAGCAAAACGTATTTCAAAAGGCGCGCGTTGGGAACTGTTCAAGTTTATGGTTGTAGTGGGTGTACTAAATCTTGCGGGTATACTTATATTTTTTGTAGGATTGTTTATTACAATACCGATTACCACAGTTGCAACCGCGTATGTGTATCGTCAGCTTCTCAATAAGCAACAGGTGATAGTTTAATGTTAATAAGTAGAGTGAAAAAAAAGAATGAGCCAACACGCATTGTTATTTTAGGCGCCGGATTTGCAGGCGTATATGCCTATTTGCGTTTGCACGAACTTTTGCATGAAAACACGGAAAAACAAATTACATTCATAAGTGAGCGAGACTTTTTTACGTTTATTCCCATGATTCATGAGGTGGCAACGGGTACCTTGTTACCTTCCAGTATTACGCAGTCGATTCGTTCATTGCCATCCTGTTGTCTGCATCGTTTTGTAGAGGCGCGTATTATGCGAGTGGATCTTGATGCAAAAAAAATTTTGATTCATCATATCAACCCGGAAGCTCCTGATCCCGGACAGAACGTAAAAGAGATATCTGAGGAAGAAGTATCATTTGATTTCGTGATTCTCGCGCTGGGTTCTTGTGTGAATTTTTTTGGTGTGCCGGGCGCAAAAGAACACGCGCTTACTCTTAACTCGCTGGAAGACGCGCGTCACGTGAAAAATCGCATCATTGAGAGCTTTGAACAGGCACACATTACAAAAAGTAAGAAGGAAAAAAAGCGGCTCTTACGGTTTATTATTGTGGGAGGAGGTCCTACCGGCGTGGAGCTTGCGGCAGAGCTTGCTGATCTGCTTCATGGAGAATTAAAAAAAGCATTCCCTTTATTGTATCCCTACGCGGAAATTCATCTATACGAGGCGCGTGATCGATTCATGTGTTCTGCTGACGAATGGTTTGGAGATCGATCGTTTCGGATTCTTTCAAGCAAGCACGTGCGGGTATTTTGCAATATGCCCATATCTGAAATATCTTCTGAAGGAATTCAAATGAAGGGGGAGTTTATTCCTGCGGGTACGGTTATTTGGGCCGCTGGCGTGCAAGCGAGGGATATAGAACTTATTTCAAAAAAACGTGTATTGAAAGATGTAAAATCTCGCCGTATAAAAGTAAACAACTATTTACAGGTTCCATTTTATCCGCACGTGTTTATTGTAGGAGATCAGGCATGGATTGAGACAAAAGAGAGAGGTCAATTTTATCCTATGCGCGCCCAATTTGCGGTACGTGAAGGAGGCATGGCCGCCGAGAACATTGCGCGGTTAATGAAAAAAAAGTCTTTGAAAGAGTTTTTTTGGCACGACATGGGGTTTCTTGTATCTTTAGGAAAAGGGATGGCGCTTGCTGAGATATTCGGGTTTCAGTTTTCAGGCATGTTTGCGTGGGTACTCTATCGCGTGGCATATCTTTTGAAAATTGTTGGATTGCGTGCTAAGTTTCGTACAGCCCTTGAGTGGGTTCTTAATACCTTTTTACCAAGAGACATTTCCAAACTTTAAAAATAGTATTATATTATGGTTCCCGCGCTTGAAGTAGATAATTTGGGAAAAGCCTATGGCTCTGCTGTTGCGGTGAATGGTATTTCATTTACCGTAAAACAGGGAGAGTTTTTCGGTTTTTTAGGTCCAAACGGCGCAGGAAAAACAACCACTATTCACTGCATAACCGGCGTTGCTAGCATTACATCAGGTGCTATACGTGTTTATGGATATGATGTAGTTTCAGATTATCGTCAGGCGCGTAAGCATGTAGGGCTTGCTCCTCAAGAATTTAATGTTGATATTTTTGCCCGCGTGTGGGATATACTTGATTATGTGGGCGGTTTTTATGGCATGCCCAAATCCGCGCGCAAAGAACGCATTGAACATTTATTGGAGCAATTTGATCTTACTGAACACGCGAAAAAAGAATTTCGCACGTTATCGGGCGGCTTGAAACGCCGGGTGATGCTCGCGCGCGCCATGGTGCATAATCCGCCGCTTTTAATACTGGACGAGCCGACGGCGGGCGTGGATGTTGAATTACGGCATATGCTATGGGATTATCTTCGGGAATTAAACAAAGAAGGTAAGACCATTTTACTCACGTCACATTATTTGGAGGAAGTGGAACTTTTGTGCAATCGCGTTGCTATTATACACAAAGGATCCATTGCGGCGATTGATGATACTTCAGCTTTTCTTAAGGATGGCAAACGTCTTGAGCATATGTATTTAGAAATTACCAGTAATAAAACATAAATTGTCTGCCTTTCAGAAAAAATACTCTACGATGGTCTTCTATTAAATAATTGTTGACCATAAAGAGTATTTTTTCTGAAAGGCAGACAGAATGATCATTTTGTGATTCAAAAAATATGAACGTTATAGGACTATGGACATTTGTAAGGCGGGAACTGGGGCGATTTTCGCGGGTTGCTGTTCAAACATTAATTACGCCGTGGATATCGGCGCTGTTGTATATTTTTGTCTTCGGACGCATCGTGGGGTCGCGCATTGATAATATCGGAGGCGTGGAATATATCGATTTTGTGCTTCCTGGCATTCTCATGATGAATATTATCATGGGCGCTTTTATGCAAACCGCGTTCTCTTTATATTTTCAGCGATTCGCGCGGCACATTGAAGAAGTGCTGGTAGCGCCGCTTGCTTACTGGGAGATGATTATTGGTCATATCATTGGCGGTGTTTTGCGCGCGGTGGTGGTTGGTGTGGGTATTTATATCATCGCGGTTTTATTCAGCGCCGCGAGTTTTACTCACATAGGGCTTTTTATTTTTTATGCCGTATCCGTGGCAATATTATTTTCTCTTATTGGACTTCTCATAGGGCTATGGGCTCAAAGTTTCGAACAGCTCAACATTCTTAATACATTTGTTATTATGCCCTTAAGCTTTTTAGGTGGTATGTTTAATTCAATTACTATGTTACCCATGTGGCTCCAGAAATTTGTTTTGTTCAACCCCTTTTTCTATTTTATCGATGGTATTCGATATGCTATGATCGGGATACGTGAGGCGCATACGGGTATTGGCATATTCGTTATTATGGGTTCACTTGTGGTTTTGGGGGCGCTCTTGTGGCACTTGTTTCGTATTGGATACCACATACGGGTCTAAGAAAACGGTAAGAATTATAAGATGAAAACGTCGTATATGATGGGTGTGGCAGCTAAAGAACAACAGATATTGATTGCGTACGATGCTTATGCTGATGCTCTTTTTCGGCACTGCTATTTTCGTTTGTATGACCGTGAAGAAGCAAAAGATGTGGTGCAGGATGTGTTTATACGTACATGGGAGTATGTATGCGATGGAAATACAATTGATAATACGCGAGCGTTTTTATATCGTACGGCAAACAATTTAGTAATTGATCGGGTTCGGAAACATAAATCAGACTCGTTGGATGCCTTAAAGGAAAAAGGATTCGATCCGGAAGATCATGCCGCGGACGCAGCGCGGATTACTGACATTATATCGGGGCGGGAGGTGCTCCAGATACTTCATCGCCTGGAAGATCCTTATCGGGCGGTGGTGATTATGCGTTATATTGATGACTTGATGCCGCGCGAGATTGCATCTGTTCTTGGTGAGACGGAAAACGTAGTTTCTGTGCGGATTCATCGGGCTGTAAAAAAAGCGAAACAATTATGGGAGGGTGAATTTATTCATGAAGTATAAAGATATGCAATTTCATATGAAGCATGCAGTTCTTACGCCGGAAGAAAAAAACAGTCTGCGGCAGGAACTTCTTAGTCATATGCGTCCTTCGCATGTGGAGTACTCATCATTTGCGTACGCGCGTTTTTTGCGTGTAGTTCGAGTGGCAGCGGTTGGTTTTGCGAGCGTGGCGCTTGTGGGAGTCGGTATTTCATACGCGGCTGAACATGCTTTGCCAGGTGATGTGTTGTATGTTATGAAAGTGGATGTAAACGAGCGCGTGAGGACGTGGGTTGCGTTATCCCGCCAGGCGGAGGCAGAATGGTCTGTCGCGCGGACCATGCGGCGACTTGAAGAATTAGAGCGTCTGGCGGTGGCGGGAGATTTAAATGACGCGTTGCGAGATCAAATTGCGACTCGTCTTGAACAGGATACAGAGGAAGCGAATAAGGCCATTGGATCGCTTAAAAAAGAACAGATGGTTGTTGCCGCGGACGCGAGCTCGCGGTTGGAATCATCTCTTCGCGTGCATGAACGGATGCTTGTGCAAGTTGCTGAAGAGCGCGCGGATGTAAGTTCTCAAATTCATGTTATTCTTGATACTGTTCGCAAAAAAACGGAGAGTGTTTCAGAAATGAGGCAGGAGATCGAAAAGGAGATTGCGGACGCACAAAAGGATGTATCGGTGAAAGAGGTGATTACGGAAGATACCAGCACCACAAGCGTGCCCCTTTTGGAAGAAACACATGAAGAAACAGGATCAAAAGAAGCCAAGAATGAAATATAAGAACGGGGTGTTTTACGAGAATGTAATATGTGATAGAATAGGATGGAAGAATGTAATGGATAGGAGGTAGTTTTATGAGGCATGAGAAAAAGCCAATAAAGTGGGTGCTTGGAGCACGTTCTTTGGGAGATATCGCAACAACAGGAGGGCATGGCATCTTACTTCTTAGTTCTATTAAACTAGACAGTTCTCCATGATTTTTTTTGGGGAGTCTTTACTGACTCCCTTTTGGTTTCTTGAAAGTTGTTTATATGTTTTGTATGGTGGTAGTATAGCTATATGGAAGAGGGATCACTTGAACAATTTCATAAAGAACCAGAACCAAAAGGAGAGGATAATAGCATGACTTCTTTTTATAGTAGAGGAGACAAGGCGGCAAGGAAGCATAGATATTTACATGCAACAGTACAAGGAGGAAGTATTGGTTTGGGACAAAATATTGTTGAGCGTTTGCAAGACACGTTAGATCCTGAAACTGCTGATTATGGGGAAATTGTACAGTTTATTGAAGAAGGGATAGCGGAGCCTCCTGAAGGAAGTAAGCGAGAAGTACTCAAACGTGTATTTGTCGGAGAAAACAGTGATGATAGCAAATGGGAAGCATTCGTAGCGGATTTTTCCCGTCTCTGTGGTATTTATTACGATACTATTCCTGACGAAACACAAAGAATGTCACCCGCGGAATGGGAGAGTTCTTCGGAACGCAGAAGGTTTAATGAATATTTAATAAAAATTCTGCAAGCGGATATGCCAATGCTTCGAGTTCCAACAACTTCAACACAGCATTAATGGTGTTGGAGAAGGAATATCTGAAACAGGTTTTTTCCCTTCTAGTTGCAAGTATTCAATTACATAAATCGTAGTTCCTGTTGAAGCGGTAATGTGACCGCTTTTTGTTTTGGTAAGTGTGCCCGGAGGCGTGATGGATGTTTCGCTGGTTTGGTGACCACCAAGAATTTTAACCCGTCTCAATTCCGGAAGCTTAGCTTCCGGAATTTTTATATAGGACCACGTACCGGGCCAAGGGTTTAACGCGCGCACCATTCTGTCAATTTCTTCGGCAGATTTTTTCCAGTTGAGATGACCATCTTCTTTGGTAAGAAGTTTGGTATATGTTGCCTCTGCGTGATTTTGTTCCTGTGGTGTAATTTCTCCCGCGATCCATTTTGGCAACGTTTCTACGAGGAGCTGACTTCCCAGTTCAGCAAGTCTTTCATGAAGCTTACTATAGGTCATGGTGTTGTGCGGCATCTGCCATTTGCTATATGCAATTATTGGTCCGTGATCCATTTCTTTGTCTGTGAGCATGAGTGTTACACCCATTGTGTCGTCTCCCGCGAGAAGCGCTCCTTGGATGGGTGAAGGACCGCGATGGCGCGGAAGAAGTGATGGATGAACATTGATAGTTCCCTTAGGAGGAATATCTAAAAGTGCCATGGGGAGTATTTTTCCATAGGCGGCAATTATAAAAACATCAGCCGTGTAATTGCGCAGGATTTTAAGAACTTCTTCATCTTTTAGTTTTTGGGGTTGCAGTACAGGTATGTGGTACGTATCCGCAAGTTCTTTTACCGGCGGGCTTTGCAGGTGGTGACCTCTGCCGGCTGGTTTATCGGGTGCGGTTACTACTGCCACGGGTGGCGTGCCAGCATCAATTAGTTTTTGTAGTATGATAGCGGCAAATGGAGGAGTGCCGAAGAAAATGATATTCATGTTATGCGGTATACGGTATACGCTTTATGTTTTTTGCTTTTTCAATAAATAAAATACCATCTAGATGATCCATTTCATGTTGCATTACGCGGGCATATAATTTCGATGTGCCACGTTGGAATTTATGCCCTTTTTCGTCATATGCTTCGATGGTAATTTTTTCCGATCGCTCCACAGTACCGTATGTGTTAGGCACGCTTAAACATCCTTCTCGTTCAGGTATATTCTTTTTTGATGCTTTTTTGATGACGGGGTTTATGAATGCGTGATACGTCCATTGTTTTTTCTTGCGTTCCTCACGCGGCATTTCTTCCAGTTCATCCCAGCGGAGTGCTTCTTCGGAAGCAAGAAATATTCGCAAACTATGCCCGATTTGCGGCGCGGCGATACCAATACCTTCCGATGTGCCACGGAGTGCGACCGCCATATCCGCAAGTATGTGTTGAATTTTTTTGGACGTAATTTCATCAACAGGAACCTCAATTACCCGTTTATGAAGTACGGGGTTTGGGTCGGTAACGATTTTTTTTGAGTTTAAGGAAGGCATATACACATTAAAATCTTCGCATGACACGTGCGACTTCTTCTTTCATATTTGTTATGTCTGCATGAGTAAAGGGTTTCCACATGGGTACTGTTTCCTGGCGCGGGTAGTATTGATCCATGAGCGTATCTATTTCTTTCCAAAATGAAGATTTATCCATTTCCTGCATAAGCTCGTCGAGTACGCGCGTTGAAAGCATGGTGCCGATAAGAGGCTGTAAATTTTTTTTGCGTGCCAGAAACCATACCGTAAGCGTTTCCAGTTTACCCACGGGAAGTCGGCGCAACGCGTAAGAAACAAGCTTGCCGTCTTTTCCGCGTACGATGGTTGGTTTTTTGCCTAGTATCTTTTCACCCGTGCGGACAAAAAAATCGATAAAACGGAATATGTCAGGATTTGTGGCACGTGGCGTGACCACCGTTTTGGTTGATTTTGTCTCCTTTTTTGGCATACTGATATCATACCATGAACTACACTATTCATGATTCAAAAATTATTCATATGGTCGGCATCAAAGGTCAGGGCATGACTGCTTTGTGTGAGTTTTTGGTTGCCCAAGGAAAACTGGTAACGGGTTCGGATATGGAAGAGCCGTTTTCCACGGATGAAGTGTTGCGTAAGCTTGGTATTCATGTTTCAGGATTTCAGAAAAATAATATCACACAATCCACTGATGTGGTAGTACGTTCGAGTGCTTATGGAGATACTCATGTAGAAATTGTTGCCGCGCGGAAAAATGGTATTCCGGTGGTGGACTACATTGATGCGGTTGCAGAACTGTTTAATACCAAGATCGGTATTCTTGTTGTGGGAACTCATGGCAAAACTACCACTACTGCGCTTATCGGCCTTATGTTGGAAGATGCCGGACTTGACCCCATGGTACTTGTGGGAGCTACCGTGCGGCGATGGAAACGAAACGCGCGCGTGGGCCATGGAGCGTGGATGGTTGCGGAGGGGGACGAATATCAAAACAAGTTTTTGAAATTGCAACCGAAAGTCCTTGTACTCACGAGTATTGAGTATGATCATCCAGATTTTTTTAAGACAAAAAAACAATATGAGAAGGCGTTTCAAAAACTTGTATCGCATCTTCCAAAAAATGGCTTGCTTATTGCGGAAAAACATCTCAAACGAATTCTTAAAAAAATTCCGTGCAAGGTTGTGTGGTATGGTATCACAGGAAAAGGAGAAGGGAGACACATGGAGCTTAATAGAGCCGCCGCGCTTTGTGTGGCAAGCTATCTTAATATTTCGTTACAAAAAGCAAAGCAGTCGCTTAACGCGTATGAAGGCACGTCACGGCGCATGGAATTATACACGTCTCCAGCTTCTCCAATTGTTATCATAGATGATTATGCCCATCACCCGACGGAAATTCGTACTACGCTTGCCGCAGTCCGCCGCCAGTACCCCAAGCGTGCCATAACTGCCTTATTTCAACCGCACACATATTCGCGTACACACACATTACTTGCTGATTTTGCAGGCGCGTTCAAAGACGCGGACGAGGTGGTGTTGTTACCGATTTATAGCTCCGCGCGGGAACGCAAGGAAGATTTTCCAGCTGATTTACTACCGCGTTTGCGAGACGGTATTATCCATGCGCAGAAAAAAACATCCGTGCATATCTTATCTTTTCCAGAAGCAATCAAGTACGGCAAAAATTTATCTTCCACATCAAAAAAGCGCGTTCTTATTACGCTTGGCGCGGGAGACGGGTGGAAGATTGCAAAAGCTCTTGCATAAAGTTTTATGAAATGCTATATAAAGCAAACGAAGCACTTGGACGTCCTTCGAGCAGGCGAGTGGTGGCGTCGGCTATATAAAGAGGCATTCTCTGGGACTTGGGGGTTAGACCTCAAATTCTTGCAAGATTGCTAACCACCACAACCAAACTAAAGCGGGGTAATACTCGCTTTTTTCTATGGAAGTTCAATCGCAAACAATGATCTATCATCAAGCACGTAGAGTATTTTTTTGTTGTATGCGACATAAAAAGAAGGGTCATTACCCGTATAGAGAACATGTTTATTGCGCGTTCCGCCGCGGCCATCAAGTTCCAGAGTATAAATGGTATTGTCTTCCTGGATAATCAGATAATGTTCTTCTGGATAGGGCGCTACGTTTCGAATGATTGTTCCTCTTGATTCGTACAATCGTTCTTGGTGTTCTTTTTGGAAGGAAGGCAGTTGTTCTTCGGACAGAATCCATCGGATGAAAATTTCATGATCATTCCACCACAGTATATAAGCATCGGTGTGGAGTGTGTGTTGAAGATTGGAAGCGCGCGTGAGGAGCTGGGTGGGCTTACCTTTATGTGAGACAAGCCATGTATCGTCCTTGTCCGTTACCAAAAGATAATCACCGATTTGTTCCATGCGGCTTTCCGTGATGACGGGAAGGGAGGACGTGGCATACGGACTTGGTTGCGTTGCGTCGAGTGTTGTGATATGCGGTGCGTTGCTTTGCATGTCCCATAACACAAGATATGTGTCTCCGGCAAAAAAACCGCTTATACTTTCAAGAAGTTCTTGTGACACGCGTGTTTTGGAATTCCACCGTACGAAGGTTGTTCCATTAAGAAGAAAATACGAGTCGGGATCACGCGGGTCTTGGGTCATAAGGCGCGGTTTTTTATTGATGGTCGTTGCGAGCGGTGTTTGGCGGTAGAGGGATCGCGCGCGTATATCATAGTTTTGGCGGGTGAGCTTAATCCAGTTATCAGATGTTTCTACCAGAGCGCTTGTTTCCGCCGCGTTCCAATTCCATATGGCATCCGGCGGCACCAAAGTCATGAGTGTTTGAGAAATGGTATCGGCAAACGGAAGTGTTTTTTGCATGTTAGGATCAAAAAACTCATAGACGTGCTTGGTGTTTTTTACATGATAAAGAATAAGAAGAGACGCGCGTTCGGGCGCGCGCAAGCTAGTGGATGAAGCGCTCTTTAACGCGGTGATTGTTTGGGTTGCAGGCATAAGTACCGGGAAGAGTTCTGTTACTGTTTGTGGTTTCACGTCTACTATTTTTTCCCATGCTTGATAACCTTTGCGTGATACGCGCACGGTATAAGAATCGGGCCGCAGATTTTGGATGAAGGCGTTCCCGGTAAGATATGATGTTGTTCGTTCTGTTTCTCCAATAATAAGATTTGTCCCCGGAGGTTTTGTGTGTATAAAAATACCCCCAGTTTTGTGTATATCAAAATTTGAAAGCGAAAACCGGTATCCAAATGTGTAAAGAAGAACGGGTCCGGTTAATAACAGGAACGCAAGTATGCTCAATAAAAAAAGGATACGCCGTTTGCGATTTGTCATGTCTTGATACTAGCAAAAACCAGTGATAGAGTTAACCCCATTACTATTTATTAATTGGTATGTCTCATTTTATTGTTCATGGAGGGAAACCTCTTTCAGGCGAAATTTCAGTTGGAGGGGCGAAGAATCATGCTATAAAGATGCTTCCTGCCGCTCTTTTGTGCAAAGAATCTGTGCTACTTACTCATATGCCTGTTATAGAGGATGTCGCGCGTTTGCGTGATCTTCTTTCCTCGGTTGGGTATGAGACAATTGATACTAAGCCTGGTTCCGTGCGGGTTATTCCATCCGTGCGTTCTCTTGGCACCGATCTTCCCCGCTCCATCGCGGAACGCATACGCACGTCGATTCTTTTTGTGGGTCCGCTTCTCGCGCGCGAGGGGCGGGTGTGTTTTCCGCATCCGGGCGGGTGCGTTATAGGTCGCCGACCCATAGATGTTTTTCTCGACGGCTGGCGCACGATGGGCGCGGTTATTCGGGAGAACACCGCGGGTTTTGACATTCGTGCCCGAGAACTACGCGGTATTGATTACACGTTTCGTCTGGTAAGTCACACGGGCACAGAAGGGCTCATGATGACCGCGGTATTGGCGAAAGGACGCACCATACTCCGAAATGCCGCGCTGGAGCCGGAGGTTGTGGCACTTGCAAATTTTTTGAACGCCCGTGGCGCGCGCATACAAGGCGCGGGAACACCGCTTATTTCCATTGAAGGTACGGGAGGTACATTACTGAAAGGTGGCACATGTCAGATAATGCCCGACAGACTGGAGGCGGGAAGTTTTGCTATTCTCGCGGCTCTTTTGGGAAAAGATGTAAAAATCACGCATTGCGATCCGTCGCATATGGAAGTGCTTCTTGCCCATCTACGTTCAGCTGGCGCCGATATTACACAAGGGAAAGACTGGCTTTCAGTTACCCGCGCCGCAAAAATTCAGCCGGTGAATGTGCGTACGCATGAATATCCCGGGTTTGCGACTGATTACCAAGCTCCCTTTACGGTTCTTCTTACGCAGGCGCATGGGCAGTCGATGGTGTTTGAGACAATCTTTGAAGGACGTCTTTCATATATGGAAGACTTAAACCGCATGGGCGCGCACATTACGCAATGCGACCTGCATCGTGCTATAGTGCACGGACCCGCGAAATTGCGTTCCCGAGATTTTGAAAGTCCGGATTTGCGCGCGGGCATGGCGTTTGTGATAGCCGCGCTTGTAGCGCGCGGTGTTTCGCGTATTGGCAATATCTATCAGATAGACAGGGGATATGAAAAGCTGGATGAACGATTGCGCGTGCTGGGAGCGGATATTAAGAGAGAATAGTTAGGCATTAGGCGCTAGGCTTTAGGAAATAAATTATAAAAAATTCCTAAATTGCCTAGAGCCTAGAGCCTAGAGCCTGCTATGTTTAATTTCATTACAAAACTAGGTATTGACTTGGGCACCGCAAACACACTTGTGTTTGTGCCCGGGCGCGGTGTTGTTATCAACGAACCGTCGGTGGTCGCTGTCTCCACGATAGAAAATAAAGTTCTTGCGGTGGGGAACGAGGCGAAAGTGATGGTAGGGCGCACACCTGAACATATTATCGCGTACCAACCCATGCGTGATGGTGCCATCGCGGATTATCGCGTAACAGAAGCGATGTTGCGCTATTTTATGGCAAAAGCGCGCGGACGTTTTCAGATATTCAAACCAGAAGTAGTGATATCGGTGCCGGCAGGTGTTACGTCTACCGAACGGAGATCGGTGGTGGAGGCCGCCATGCGTGCGGGGGCAAAATCCGCTCATGTCATAAAAGAGCCAATACTTGCGGCAATCGGCGCCGGCATTCCTATTCATGAACCAACGGGGTACATGATAGTTGATATCGGAGGCGGTACCACGGATGTGGCTGTTATTTCGCTGGGGGGTATTGTGGCGGCCGCATCAGCAAAAGTGGCGGGAAACAAAATAGATCAAGCAATTGCCGACTACATCAAAAAACATATGAATCTTGCCATTGGGGAGCGTGCGGCCGAAGAGATAAAAGTTGCTATTGGTTCTGCAATTCCCGTCGAAGAAGAACAAACACATGAAGTACGCGGGCGTGATTTTCTTACGGGTCTTCCACGCACAGCGGAACTTTCCACAAACGATGTGGTAGATGCCATTTCTGAACGTCTGCAAGAAATGGTTCGCGTCATAAAAACTGTTTTACAACAAACACCGCCAGAGCTTGCCGCAGACGTTATGGATCACGGCATTATTATGACAGGAGGCGGATCGTTACTGCGGAATATCGATGAGCTGGTGTTTCGCTCTACAGGAGTTCCCGCGCGAGTGGCAAAGGATGCCGCGCTTTGCGTGGCACGCGGCGCAGGAGAAGCCTTGGAACATTTAGATGTATACAAAAGAAGCATGGTAGCAAAAAGATAGCAAAAATACCCTTGTAGAATAAGGGTATTTTTTGTTGTAGCGACGAGTGGGTAGGATTTGTTGCAAGCATTGGAAGTAATTCATCGGTACGCTCTATGATCTCTTTTGGCAAACTTTTTACATCACGTTTGAATTGTGGAGTTGCAAGAAGTTTCCGCATAGGAGGATGAAGGGATTATCGTAAGTCAGTGAGGGATCGGAGTGGAGTAAGTTGTCCACGGGTAGCTTTGGCGATGGAGCGTTCTAGTGCTCGCCGGAAGGCTGGGGTATAAGCCATGTTGTTTTCCAAAATGTCTTCGATGCTATCAGGAAGCTCTGTGCTGGCACGGTAAATACGCGCAAGGTCTGTGCTTTTAATACCGAGGGGAGATGTTTTTTTGAGATTAGTCTTGTTCATAGTTTGCATCATATAATGTTTTTAACGCCAAAGTCAACTCTATTTTGTAATGTCTATTTTGTTTATACTATCCTTATGATTGGTCATAAACGTCAACAGGCTCTCTTAGATTTGCATATGCGTTCGGGTGCCATGTCTCACGCGTATCTTTTTTCGGGTGCGCGGCATGTGGGAAAAATGACTTTTGCAAAGATGGTTGCGGTCGCTTTGTTATGCGAAAAAAGAGAAGCCGGAAAGGGAATGTTGTTTTCATGCGGAACATGCCGTGCGTGTGTAATGACAAAGGCGGGGTCTCATCCGGATATGGTGGTGGTTGACGCAGAACAATCGGGGGAAACCGCTCTTCATCTGGAGGACATACAACGGGTGCGGGAACGCGCCGCTCTCTCGGCGTATGGCGGGATGTGTGTTTTTATAATTCGGGATATTTCTCGGATAACGCGCGAAGCGGCAAATGCGTTTTTAAAAGTGCTGGAGGAGCCGCGGGGACGAGTGGTGTTTCTACTTCTCGCGGGTGTTGCTGATGATGTGCTTCCCACTATTCGTTCTCGTGTGTGGCACATGCGTTTTTGGCCTATGTCTGAAGAAATACTGACGGTGGGCATCAAGAAAGAATATGATGTTCCTTCAGAACAGGTAGCCCAAGTAGTGCGCCTTAGCGGTGGTTTACCTGGTGTGGCTTTTCGTCTCGTTACATCTTTGGATGAGCAAAAACTTTTAGAGAAGGAACACATGTGTATTCGTACGTTGTTTGACGCTTCTATTGCGAAACGTATGAAATACGCGGAGAAATTGCGCGAAAACCCGGAAGGAATGCAAAAGTGGTTTACAGAAAGCATTGCCATACTAGCAGATAGGGTACACGTGTCTCTCTCACAGAATAACCACGAAGCCATTGTTGCGGCTGATCAATGTAAAATGCTTATGGAACACGAAGAACAGTTTTTAAAGCCCTACGGAGTAAAACGGATTCTATTTGAAGATGCGTTGATTGGGATGTAATTATGAGATAGGATACAATCTATGAAAGATATTCTCAAAAAGTTTGAAGAGGAATTGCATAACGCGAACATATGGTTTCGCGGGGAAATTTCCTCGCTCCGTACGGGGCGCGCAACACCCGCGCTGGTGGAAGATGTACCAGTGGATTCCTACGGCACAAAAACTCCTTTAAAGCACATTGCCTCCATTTCCGCACCCGATGCGAGGTCGCTGGTTATTCAGCCATGGGACAAGGGTGCGCTTGAAGCGATCGGAAAAGCTATTGAAAACTCGTCTTTGAATTTCGCCCCCATTGCGGATGGAGATCATATCCGGTTAACATTGCCCCAGCTTACCGAAGAGCGGCGAAAAGATCTTCTTAAAATTTTGAATGGGAAAACAGAAGACGTACGCATGAAAACACGGAGAGCGCGGGATGATGCATGGAAAGAAGTCCAGCAATCTGAAAAAGATAAAACTATTTCGGAAGATGAAAAGTTTCGCGCAAAAGACGAATTACAGAAAAAAATGGATGGATTCAATGCAGAATTGGAGAGTCTACGGGAAAAGAAAGAGAAGGAGATCATGGAAGTGTAAATTTCTAATGTAACGTCTTGCGATGACCCAATCATTGTGTGCGCAAAGTGCACAATATAATATTCTTCATATTTTGGTCATCGCAAGACGTTACATTAGAAATTTTTAACGCAAATATTGTCATCTGAAGTTTTATGTTTACACTCCTTATATTTTTAATCGTCATTGCTGTTTTGGTTTTAAGCCATGAGTTTGGTCATTTTATTGTCGCCAAATGGAAAGGGATGCGGGTTGATGAGTTTGGGTTTGGGTTTCCACCACGATTATTTGGCAAACAGTATGGAGAGACAACCTACACGTTTAACCTCTTGCCATTTGGTGGGTTTGTAAAAATATGGGGGGAAGATGATATGGAAGGCGCGAGCGATCCGCGTAATTTTGCGGCTCGTAATGCGTGGGATCGTTTTTTAGTGCTTGTAGCTGGGGTGGGAATGAATTTCGTACTTGCCTATGTTCTCTTTACGTTCGGACATGCCATTGGGATACCAAGCGTGGTGGGCGCGGGTGAGGGCGCGCGTGATGCGATGGTACGCGTGGTGGATGTGGTACCTGGGTCGCCTGCGGCCGAAGCAGGCGTGAAAGCGGGAGATTCTATTCTTGAATTGATACCTTCATCAGACACTGAAAGTTCTTGGCACTCAAGAAATGTGAACGTTTCAGAGATTGAACAGGTGCAGGATTTTGTAAAAATGCACGCAGGCGTGGAAATAACCATGGTGGTGGAACGAGTACATGAGAAATTACTTTTGCCGATTACGCTTCGGAATGAGGCACCTCCGGGCGAGGGTCTTTTAGGAATTGCGATGGCAAAAGTTGGTATCGTGCGCACGCCGTGGTACCGCGCGCCTTGGGAAGGGTTGTTGACTACCATTTCTACTACAAAATTTGTAGCAGAAGGCCTTGCGTTCTTTTTCGCGAACATATTTAGTTCAGATGTGATAAATTCTGTTGCGGGACCAGTGGGCATTGCTAAAGTCGCGGGGGAAGCAAACGCGCTCGGGTTTATATATTTGTTGCAATTAGTAGCGGTGCTCTCTATCAATCTTGCTATCCTAAACATTTTACCCATTCCCGCGCTTGATGGAGGACGCGTATTATTTTTGATAATTGAAAAACTGCGCGGAAAACCAGTGGGGGTGCACATAAGCCAATTCGCGCACACAGCCGGATTCTTGGTGTTGATTTTTTTGATGCTGGTTGTTACTTATTTTGATTTGACACGCATTTTTTAAAGTTATGTCAGAAATTAAAAAAGGACGCTATCGGCATTATAAAGGGAAGGAATATCTGGTAATTGGTGAGGGATGTCATCATGAAACTCGCGAGCCCATGGTTTTGTATGTGCCTTTGTATGAGGAGTTTCGAATTGAGATACGCCCCAAGGATATGTTTTTGGAAGAAGTAGATATGCCGGAATATAATTATAAAGGTCCGCGGTTTCGGTATATAATGGATGGTGTATAACCTGGAAATCGGACTGCTAAGTGAGGTTGAGGCCCGGTTTTTCCAGGCCTTTTTCGTTTTTTGCCTATTTCCTCCTTTTTTCCTATACTGCATGCATATGCAAAGAATGTCGCAATTGTTTACCAAGACCCGGCGGGAGGCGCCAGCGGACGAGGCAAGCCGAAATGCCCAGCTTTTGATTCAAGCAGGCTTTATTCACAAGGAAATGGCAGGGGTGTATTCCTATTTACCGCTTGGGTTACGAGTTATCAATAAAATCAAGCACATTGTTTCTGAGGAGATGGAAGCTCTGGGATCGCAGGAACTTATTATGTCAACTATCCAGGGCAAAGAACTATGGGAGAAAACCGACAGATGGGATGACCAAAAGGTGGATGTGTGGTTCAAGTCACAATTAAAGAATGGGAATGAAATTGGATTCGGGTGGTCGCATGAGGAGCCTATCACCGATATGATGAAATATCATATTGCAAGTTACGCCGACATGCCCCGATATGTGCATCAGTTTCAAAATAAACTGCGGAACGAGGCTAGGGCAAAAAGCGGTATTATGCGTTGTCGAGAGTTTATTATGAAAGACATGTACTCTTACGCGCTTAATGAAGATCAGCACATGGATTTTTATGCGAAAGCAACTGATGCGTACATGAATGTATTTCGGCGGGTAGGGCTGGGTAATGCCACGTTTGTGACATCGGCATCAGGTGGTTTGTTTACCGACAAATTCAGTCATGAGTTTCAGACGCTGTGTGAGGCGGGCGAGGATGTTATTTATGTCCACAAGGATGGCAAGCTTGCTCTCAATGAGGAAATTTTTAACGATGAAACACTCCAAAAAATGGATGTAGAGAAGTCTGATTTTGAACAGAAAAAGGCTGCGGAAGTTGGAAACATTTTTACGTTCGGCACAGAGAAATGCGAAGAATTAGGTTTATATTACACAGATGCAAATGGTGCGAAACGAGGCGTGTTTCTCGGTTCCTATGGTATTGGCATTACCAGATTGATGGGCGTTATCGCGGAGGTGTTTAGTGATGAAAAAGGTTTAGTGTGGCCTGCCTCTGTTGCGCCGTATGATGTGCATGGTATTGTGTTAGACGGCAAGGAAAAAGAGGCAGAGGATGTTTTTCGGTTGCTGGAAGAGGGAGGTGTGGATGTGTTGTGTGATGATAGAGCTCGGTATACCGCGGGTGAGAAGTTTGCCGATGCTGATTTGATGGGTATTCCTTGGCGGGTGGTAGTAAGCAAGCGCACGATTGAAAAAGGCGCGTATGAAGTGAAAGGAAGACATATGCCGGAAGCAGAGTTTTTATCACAGGAACAGATTCTTCCACGAATCACAAATCGTGAATCATAAATTAAGATTCAGTAAATTTATTTTTTCCATAATTCACATACTATGTTTGAACGATTTTTTCGCTTATTTTCCAAAGACATTGGTATTGACCTTGGAACGGCCAATACGTTGGTCTACGTTCATGGAGGCGGTGTTGTAATAAACGAGCCGTCTGTTGTTGCTATAAATCAGAAAACAAACCAAGTGGTTGCGGTAGGGAACGAAGCGCGGCGCATGGTTGGTCGTACGCCCGGGCATATTGTAGCAATACGTCCGCTCGTGGAGGGGGTTATTTCTGATTTTGAAGTGACAGAAGAAATGATAAAATATTTTATCCGCAAGGTACATAATGTGCGATATAGTTTTTTGGCGCGTCCCCGTGTGGTAATTGGGATTCCTTCCGCTACCACCGAGGTGGAAAGGCGCGCGGTGCGCGACGCAGCAGTGAACGCGGGCGCCCGAGAAGTATATCTAGTGGAAGAACCCATGGCGGCGGCGGTAGGCATTCGGATGCCGGTACAGGAGCCGGTTGGAAATATGATAGTGGACATCGGCGGCGGCACCACGGATATCGCGGTTATTTCTTTAGGTGGCATTGTGGCATCGCGCAATATAAAAATAGCGGGTGATAAATTAAACGAAGATATTATAACGTTTACGCGTGATGAGTTTAAGATGCTCATCGGAGAGCGTACGGCAGAAGATATAAAAATGACAATAGGTTCCGTGTGGGATGGTGATGAAGACCTGGAAACCACCATGCGTGGAAGGGATCTTATAACCGGTTTGCCACGCGAGGTTGTTATTTCAAGTTCAGACATGCGCGAAGCCATTTCCCGCTCTATAAAACTCATTATAAGTTCCATAAAAGCTACCATAGAAGATACACCGCCGGAGTTGGTTGCCGATATCATGCATCGCGGCATTGTGCTGGTAGGTGGCGGCGCGTTGATTCGGGGGCTTCCGAATATTATCGAGCGCGAAACCCGAATGCCAGTGCGGATTGCGGATGATCCATTGACGGCTGTTGTACGCGGAACTGGTATTATTTTAGAAGATCTTGATATGTTGCGTAACGTCCTTTTGGAACATGAAAGCGAGGTTGTGGTATAAACGAAAAATACTGATTATCCTGTTTGTATTTCTAATGGGGTTTGCTGTGTATACCAGAACTACTATACACGCGTGGTTGCTGGATGGATTTCGTCCGGTAATGAGTTCATTCACGAAAGCAGGTTACGCGGTTAGTAACATCTTGGATGTATTTTTGCACAGTTCCAGGCGCGCCGAAGAAATACGCCAGCTTCGCATGAAGAATCGGATGCTTGAGGCGGAGCGTGCTCTTGGTGAACATATAAAAAGAGAGAATGAGGAATTACGCGCGATGATGGGGCGCGAAAACGATGAAACTCAATTTGTGTACGCGCGCGTGGTGGGGCATTCTTCTTCACGTGTGGATGATTTTCTGGTGGTAGATGTGGGAGAGCGTGAAGGGGTGAAAGAAGATATGCCGGTACTGGTTGCCGAAGGCACTATACAAATAGGAACTATCGCAAAAGTTGCTTCACGCACTTCGATTATTCGTCTTGTTTCGCATGGAGGAGAGAAAACGAGTATCCTGTTGCCAGAGTCTACTATTTCTTCAGTTGCAACAGGACAAGGCGGCGGCGTCATTGAAATACAGGTTCCAGCCAGTATTCCAGTGCGGGAAGGGGAACCCGTGTTTTCTGTTGGTCTGGCGGATTATTTACTTGGATATGTAGAGCAGATAGAAAAGTCCGATGCGGGACCTTTTCAAATAGCGCGTTTTACGCATCCTGTTACTATTACGGATGTGCGACGGGTATATATTGTTGTGAGTGAATCACATGAATAAGACGTGGCAAAATACGTTGGCCGCAAGTGGTAGTTTTGGTTTGCTTTTACTTCAGATAAGCGCCGCCACCGGAACGATGAATTTTTTATTTTTCCCTGTTGTTTCTTTCTATCTTGCCACCTACATGACAGCGCCGCTTGCTTTTATGGTAGGGGTTTTTATGGGCAGTATATTGGATAGCGTGTCGCTTGTATCATCCGCCTTTTATGCTTTTGTGTTTGGTATAAGTATGGGAGGAGTAAGTTTGTGCATGAGTGTAATAGATGAACGGAATGCATTTGCGCGCGGGTTTGTAACATGTTGCTTTTTATTGCTCTATAGCATAGTTCTTGGACTACTTTTTTTCTTTCTAGAAAAAGATCCGCGGATATTTATACTTCAGGCGCATGATACTCTTCTGGGTTCTTTGATTCTTTTTATAATAATAATAACCAACCCGCGTTTACAAAAATTATTTAGGCATATATGAATTATGAAAGAAAACTAAGCTTGGAAGAAACGCTGGTTGATACGGAAAATTTGCCTGGGTTTGATACCGCGCGTTTTGAAGGAGTGCTTGAACGTCCTATACGCGGGCGCGTATTTTGGGTTGTTGGATTCCTTTTTTTTGCGATTGGAGTCTTTCTTTCTGTTCGTGCCGGATATCTTATGCTTGTACAAGGTGAGGCATATGCTATGCGGGCGGAAGATAATCGGCTTGTGCATCAGCCCCGTGTGCCCGAACGCGGAGTTATTTTTGACCATACAGGCGTTCCGCTTGCGTATAATGTGCCAGGTTTCCGCATATTGGTACATACGCGCGGAGCAACAAAAGATGTGCTTGTGCCTCGCCTGGAAGAGTTGGCTCATATCATAGGTCGTGATGCTGTGGACATTGTCGGAATAGTAGAGCGTTCTTGGGAATATGGAGATATCGTGGTTGATCAAACGCGTGAGTGGGGTGTCGCGAACGAGGTCATAACACGTTTCAAAGATCAAGACGATATCCAGGTGGTATCTATGCCTCTTCGCGCTTACGCGACGCATCCCGCGTTCGGGAATCTGATTGGATATGTTGGCTCCGTTACCCAAGAAGAATTATTGCAAGATTCTTATATTACTGGATGGATGGAGTCGGGAAAGACCGGTATTGAGGCGTCGTATGATGCTATACTGCGCGGAAACCCTGGGGTCAAGATTGTGGAGACAGATTCTCAAGGTATGGTATTGTCTGAAGGAATATATCGCCGTGAAGAAAAGGGAGGCAATATCACGCTTACTATTTCCGCTGATTTACAAAAAGTTGTTTATGATGCAATTCAGAATATAGCGGACACGCGCGGGTTTGCCGGCGGTTCTGGTATTGCGCTAGATGCAAAGACAGGAGCTGTGCGGGCATTGGTGAGTTATCCAGGGTTTGACGCGAACGTTATGAGTAGAGGAGGTCCCCGAGAGGATATTTCTCGTATATTATCCGACGCGCGCCATCCATTATTTTTCCGCGCTGTTATGGGGCTCTATCCGCCGGCTTCCACCGTAAAACCATTTCTTGCCGCCGCCGCAATTGATGAACATGTTATTGAGCCAGAGAAAATCATATATACGGAAGGACGCATCGTGGTGCCAAATCCATTTAATCCTGAACGTCCGGCTATTTTTAAAGACTGGAAAAATCACGGTCCCGTTGACATGTTGCGTGCCATTGCTGTTTCTTCTGACGCCTATTTTTATACGGTAGGGGGCGGTCACGGATCTGTTAAGGGCTTGGGAGTTGATCGGATGCATGATTATTTTGTACGTTTTGGTTTTAGTAAGCCCACGGGCATTGATCTTTTAAGTGAAGAGACGGGATTGGTTCCCAATAAAGCTTGGAAGGCGGAAACGTATCCGGAGGATCCACTTTGGCGCGTGGGAGATTCTTATAACATGAGTATTGGACAAGGTTGGCTTTTGGTAACTCCGCTTCAGATGGCGCGCGCCACATTAGCGCTTGCCCGCAAAGGAGAACTGTTACAACCGCATCTTCTTGCATCCATTACACGAGATGAAAAAGAGGAACCGTACGACGCTCTTGGCGCCAATGTGCCGGTACTTGTTTCCATAAGCGAATCAAGTTTAGGTGTCGCGCGGAAAGGCATGCGTTTGGCGGTAACAGAGGGAACAGCAATGGGTGTTGCGGGTATCCGACTGCCTGTTGCGGCAAAAACAGGTACCGCTGAAGTTGGTAAATCAGGACGTACGCATTCATGGTTTATAGGATTTTTACCATGGGAAGATCCTCAGTTTGTGCTTGTGATAAACATGGAAAACGGACCCGCGGGAAATTTAGTTGGCGCTACCGCCGCGGCACATGAAATTTTGCAATGGTGTTTTCCACAGGACGTATTGACAAATAACTGTTGAATAAGTTAGGATGTGAGCTTATATATGGAAAAGCAACAAAAAAATAATGTCGCGACGCCGATTTCTGATGTTTCTGTGGATGATGCAATCGGGCAACGTGTTGAATATATGAGCCGTGATGGGTATGAAAAACTTAAGACGGAACTTGAGACTCTCAAAACGAGCGAGCGTATTCAAATAGCGGAACGTTTAGAGTACGCCAAGAGTTTGGGGGATCTTTCTGAAAATGCGGAATTTGACGCCGCGAAGGAAGATCAGATGTTAAATGAAATGCGCATTGGAGAACTCGAGTACTTGTTGCGTCGCGCTACTATTGTGGATAAACGCGCTCCAACCGCGGCGGTTGGTATTGGTTCAACCATTGTGATACGCGCAGATAAGTCAGATAAAGAAGAAACATACATGGTGGTGGGGTCTTCCGAGGAAGCCGATCCTCTCGTGGGGCGCATTTCTCATGAGTCTCCCTTAGGACGGGCATTTTTAGGATGCAAAAAGGGGGAGGTGGTAATTGTTAGTACTCCACGAGGCGCGTTGAAATATGTTATACTCGGGATATCTTAGATAATTCAAAAATACTTTGAATTATATTTAGATTTATGTCTCTAGAAGAAATTCGCCGAACCCGGCTTCATAAAATTGAACTTTTGCGCGAAAACGGAATGGATCCGTATCCGTCCGATGCAAAGCGTACGCATGTCATACAGGATGTGTGTGCTGATTTTTCTTCTTTGGAACATTCCGGGCAGTCTGTTTCCATTGTGGGGCGGGTGCGCGCCATACGAAGTCATGGTGGTTCCACGTTTTTGGATATAGAAGACGGCACCGGTAAATTGCAGGGTTATCTTAAGGAAGACACGTTGGGAAAAGATTCATATGATTTTTTCAATTCAGTGGTGGATATGGGAGATATTATAGAACTATCCGGCACGTTGTTTGTAACGAAAAAAGAAGAACGAACCTTGAAGATTGTGGAGTGGCGCATGCTGACGAAATCTCTTTTACCCTTGCCGGAGAAATGGCACGGATTGGAGGATGTCGAGGAACGGCTTCGCCGCCGCTATCTTGATCTTATAATGGATCAGAATGTAAGAGAGCTTTTTGTAAAGAAATCCATTTTTTGGCAGGAAACACGGGCGTTTTTACTAAAAGAAGGCGGTTTGGAAGTTGAGACGCCAGTGTTAGAAAAAATTCCCGGTGGCGCCGATGCCGAACCGTTTAAGACCCACTTAAACGCTTTGGATATTGATCTCTATTTGCGCATTGCCCCGGAGCTTAATCTAAAGCGTCTTATCGTGGGTGGTTATGATAGGGTATTTGAAATAGGGAGGATTTTTAGAAATGAGGGCATAGATCGTGAACATTTACAGGATTATACGCAGATGGAGATGTATTGGTCGTATATTGATTATAGACAACTCATGCAGATAGTTGAGCGTCTTGTTATGCATGTTATAGAAAAAACGCTTGGAAGTTTAACTCACACATATCAGGATAGAATTATAGACTGGTCTCTTCCGTGGAAGCAGATAGATTATTATGATATTTTTCATGAATATACAGGGTTGCGCTTGGCCGATATATCTGAAAAAGAGTTAAAAACGTACGCGCGTGATAATGACATTAACACGCAACAGCACGTGGGGCGTGGCAGGTTAATAGATATTATTTTTAAAAAGAAAGTCAGGCCAAACCTCTGGGAGCCTGGGTTTTTGATTTTGCCGCCAGTGGATATTGAACCGCTTGCCAAGCGTTGGGCGCATGATCCCAGCAGAGTTGAGCGCTTTCAGATTGTGGCGGGAGGCTCAGAACTTGGCAAAGGATTTTCTGAATTAAATGACCCTTCTGACCAGCGGGAACGTTTTAGAGAGCAAACAGAACTTGGCAAAGCGGGAGATACAGAAGCGCAGAGAATGGATGAAGGTTTTGTGGAGGCATTGGAATATGGCATGCCCCCGACGGCTGGGTTCGCGTATTCGGAACGGTTATTTTCTTTTTTAATGGATCGTCCTATCAGAGAAACCGTATTTTTTCCCTTGATGCGGCCGAAGTAGTCCATATGATTTTAATATATAGCATAATAACATAACCACATGAGAGAAATATTTTTGAGAGGTTTAACCTCTGAACGTTTTACAGATTTGTTAGCTGTTCCTATTACTCTTTTTCTTGTTGTGGCTTGAGTATACTTCTCAATAACGCGGAAAAAATATTGGTCTCTTTTTCTGTCTATGCTAGGTATGATAGTAGGGGGATTAGCAGGATTTGTTTATTCGGGAATTGCAGGCGGTCTATATGCTATATTGTATCTTGTTTTTATACCTCTTTGGGTAGTTCTTTTTGCGGTAGTTGGTGGAATTCTCGGATATGTTCTCGATAAAAAGAGGAAGAGGGTGGAGATAAATCTTCCCTCCACTAAAATTTAGTGAGAGAATGAACCTGTGGAAAACATGTGCGAAAGAATATAAATCCTTTCATAAACAGGTAAAAAAGCGCTTTAAAATAAGGCGTTTTTTTATTTTGTGTGACAGGGTGTTATTTCATTGATATAGTGTAGGCGTAAGTGGTATATTTGTGTATGAAAGTGGGAATAAGTGGGGAGTTTAAATTTTTGGCATGTTTCTCGGCGAATACAAACATTCAATTGATACAAAAAAACGACTCTCGGTGCCGTCAAAGTTTCGGCGCGAGTTAGGCGGGAGCGTGGTGCTTACGCGTGGGTTGGATTTGTCGTTGTTCTTGTATCCGCGCGAAGAGTGGGAGCGCATTGCTCAAAAATTAAGCACGCTTCCGGCGGGTCAGGCAACAACACGCGGATTTGTGCGCTTGATGCTAGCGGGCGCGGAAGAAATTGCACTGGATGCGTTAGGAAGAATACTTATTCCAGAGCATTTGAAAACATACGCGCGGATCCATCAGCAAGTTGTGATTACGGGCGTATATAACCGGCTTGAAATTTGGGACGAGCAATTATGGAACGGCTATAAGAAAAAAGTGGAGAAAGATGCTGATATGCTTGCGGAGAAACTGGGGGAGATTGGAGCGTTTTGATCCTGAATCATGAATCATATACCTGTTTTGCTGAATGAAATTTTAGACTATCTTAATCCGCAAGCGGGTGGTGTATTTATTGACGCAACGATCAATGGCGGCGGACACGCAAAAGCGATAGTGGAACGAATTGGGAAAAAGGGAAAATTGTTGGGGATAGATCGCGATCATGAGCTTGTTGAAAAATTAAAAGATTCAGGTTTTAAGGTTGTGTGTGATACGTTTGCGAATATTCAGCGCGTTGCCGAAGAAAATGGGTTTGCGCATGTTGACGGCATGGTATTCGATCTTGGATTTAGTTCTTTTCATATAGAGTCATCCGGAAGAGGGTTTTCATTTCTTCGCGAGGAGCCGCTCGATATGCGCTACGATACGGAATCGGGTGTATCCGCGTGGGATATCATAAACAAGTGGCCGGAAGATAAGTTGCGCAACATGTTGTTCACCTTAGGCGAAGAACGATTCGCGCGGCGCATTGTGCGGCGCATGGTAGAACAGCGTGATCGCCAGCCAATAGAAACTACTACCGAGTTGGTTGAAATCATACGCAAGGCGGTACCGGATTCATATCGCCGCGGCAGAATTCATTTTGCAACACGGACATTTCAGGCATTACGCATGCGCGTGAATGATGAATTGGAACATGTTGCGAAAGGAATTGCAGACGCAGTTTCTTTATTGGCAACAGGCGGACGCATAGTAGTTATTTCATTCCACTCAGGAGAAGATCGCATAGTAAAAGAGATATTTCGGGAGGGGGAACGGAATGGTTCACTGCGTCGCATTACAAAAAAACCCATACGTGCCGGCGCGGCAGAGTGCGCGGAAAATCCACGTTCTCGTTCGGCGAAATTACGCGTGGCGGAACGGATTATATAAATCTTTATGTACACTCGGAGAAAAATTCATCAGATGATAGCATTATGTGTAGTTTGTTTTGTTGTGTTTGGCGCTCTCTATATATATGGCATAAATAAAACCGCTGTTCATACGTTTGGTATATTGGCTGACAATAAGCGTCTTGTGGACGTGGAAGCGGAATTACGAGCTTTGGAAACAGAGCGCGCGCATTTGGCGGTTGGCCCATGGTTAGAGGCGCGCGCGTGGCAGTATGAATTAGGTATGGGCGGAAAAGTCCATGTTCTTTCGCGTGATACGTTTGTTGCTCGCGCGGAGTAGTTATCATTATGAATCGATTTACGGTTTTGGGAGGTCTTATGATTGGTATAGCGGGGGTGGTTCTTGCGCGCCTTTTTTTTCTTCAGGTTTCCCACGCGGATGTATATGGAGAGACGGCGGCAAAACAGCACGCGGCTGCTTTTTCATCGTTTCCCACGCGTGGTAATATTTTTTTTTCGGACAAACAGGGGGCATTGGTACCGGGCGCTGTAACCACGCGTTCATATATACTTGCGGGTAATCCGCAAAAAATTACTGACGCGGCGCAAGCATATGAAGAATTATCGCGTGTTGTGAGTTTTGATAAGGAAGATTTTTTTGCACGCGCTTCGGAAGCAGGATCCTATACTGTATTTTTAAAAAATGTTTCTAAAGAACAAGCAGAGAAAATTATGCGTTTGGAAATTCCCGGTGTTTGGATTGGGGGGGAGGAAGGCAGGATATATCCGGAAGGTTTAATTGCGAGTCACGCGCTTGGTTTTGTGGGATATATGGATAGTGAACGCGTGGGAAGATATGGCATCGAGGAACACTATGAAAAAATACTTGCCGGTTCTTTGGGAAATTCTACCAGCAGTGGAGAGCCAACCGGCGGGTTTTTGTTTTCATTTACAAAAAAACTGCTGACAGAAAAAAAAGAAGGCGCTGATATTGTCTTAACCATAGATCCGCACATACAATCTATTTCTCATCAGGTAGTAGCAGAACTTATGGAGCAATGGGATGCCACGTCTGCTGGTATTCTTGTTATGCGACCAAAAACGGGAGCAATTCTTGCCATGGAAAGTTTGCCAAGTTTTGATCCTAACGCATATAATACGATAGAAGATTATGATTTATTTTTGAATCCGTTTACGCAAAAAGCTTTTGAAATGGGTTCAATTGTAAAACCACTCACCATGGCGGCAGGGCTTGATGCGTATGCCGTGTCGGAGAGCACTACTTATTATGACGCGGGTTCCGTGCGCGTGCGGGACGCGGAAATAAAAAACTACGATGGGAAAGCGCGCGGAACGCAAAGTATGTATGATATACTCGACCAGTCATTAAACACGGGAGCAGTTTTTGTGATGCAACAGCTTGGTATGCCGCAGTTTCGTGATTATATGGAACGGTTCGGTTTGGGAGATGCGACAGGAATTGATATGCCGCAAGAAATATCCGGCAATATACATAATCTGGAAGTCGGAAGAGAAGTGGAATACGCGACAGCTTCGTTTGGTCAAGGCATAGCAACTACTCCATTAGCGCTTGCAACCGCGCTTTCGGCAATCGCGAATGGAGGTGAACTCGTGCGACCCTATGTGGTAGATCGTGTTATGGAGGGGAGTACGGTGGTTACTCAAACGGTACCTTTCGTGCGGCGACGTGTGCTACGTCGGGAAACAACGGAGATTGTCTCGCGGATGCTTTCAAAAGTGGTTGACAAAACGCTTGCGGGCGGCGCGGCGGCAATACCCGGATATTACATTGCCGCGAAAACAGGAACCGCGCAGATGGCAGATGCCGATGGTGGATATTCTGATTCTTATCTCCATACATTTTTTGGATACGCGCCCGCGTTTGACCCTGAATTTTTAGTATTGCTGTTTCTTGAAAAACCAGTTGGTGTGCGCTATGCTTCGCAAACATTGTCAGAGCCGTTCCATAGGTTATCGGCGTTTATTATCAATTATTACGGGATATTGCCTAATAGATGATATCACATGAATTCATTTTTCAAAAAAATAGTACTTGCTGTGCTTGCTTGGGAAGCGCGGGCGGTACTCGCGAAGTTTCAGCCGAAAATTGTTGCGGTAACGGGAAGTGTTGGGAAAACATCCACGAAAGAGGCAATTGCGGCCGTGCTTTCTGCAAAGTATCGTGTACGCAAAAGTGCTAAAAGCTACAATAGCAATTTTGGTGTTCCACTTACTATAGTAGGACTTTCCACCGCGTGGCAGTCGCCGACTGGTTGGGCACGAGTGCTTATACAGGGATTTTTGGCGCGCTTTCAAAAAGAGTATCCAGAGATATTAGTTTTAGAAGCGGGTGTGGATCATCCGGGTGATATGGATGGTACGTTGTCTATTATAGAACCACGCGTGAGTGTCATAACTGCTATAGGAGAAATCCCCGTTCATGTGGAGTTTTTTTCCGGTCCGAAAGAGCTTGCGTTCGAGAAGGGAAAACTCGCGCGCGGAACGATGTCTACCGGGCTTGTTCTTTTGAATGCGGATGATGATGTGGTATATGACATGCGAAATGAGGCTCGTGGAAAAGTTGTTACATTCGGTTTTGGAAAAAATGCTGATGTTCGAGCGTCTCAATACGCTCTTGTTACGCAAAAAAATGATTTACAAATAGAAGTCCCCGCGGGTATACGGTGCAAAATCGATTGTCAGGGTTCTACTGTGCCTTTGCGTATGAACGGTGTCTTAGGAAGGCAACAGTTGTATATTGCATCGGCGGCAATAGGTGTTGGCGGTTATTTTGGTATTAACGCATTGGAATCAACTCGCGCGCTTGAAGGGTATCATTCTGTTCCGGGCCGCTTATCTATTATAGAAGGAATAAAAAATTCCATTATACTGGACGATACTTATAATGCCTCTCCCACGGCGATGCATGCGGCGCTCGATACGTTACGCGATGTTCCCGCGCGCAGACGTATCGCGGTACTTGCTGATATGCTTGAAATAGGCAAATTTACCATTCAAGCGCACCAGGCAATGGGAGAGCTTGCGGCGAGTTTTGTCCATGTACTTATTACCGTAGGGCCGCGGGCAAAGTTTATTGCGCGGGAAGCAATTGAACGCGGCATGAAGCGGGATACAGTGCATGAAGCAAGCAGTGCCGTGGATGCGGGGAAATTACTTCAGGAGATGTTGCAACCCGGTGATGTTGTTTTGGTGAAGGGTTCGCAATCCATGCGGATGGAGCGCGTGGTGGAGGAAGTTATGGCGCATCCCGAATTAAAAAAGGATTTACTGGTGCGGCAGGATGAATATTGGAAAAAAGAAACAGAGAGTATGATGAAAGGATAAAAACGTTTTATATGTTAATAAGGCCCTATCGTCTAGCCTGGTCTAGGACACGTGGTTCTCATCCACGAAACTCGGGTTCAAATCCCGATGGGGCCACTACATACAATCTTTTAGTCATAAATAGCAACATTACAAATTCCCCGCGCGACCACCTTGAGTGTAGAGCGTCTTCATGAAAACAGTGTTCCATTTTTGTCTAAATCTTGGAGCCGAAGGTGGGAATCGAACCCACGTCTATGCTTTACGAAAGCATTGTTCTGCCACTGAACTATATCGGCTTGTAATAAAACGAAAAGTACCATACAGAATGAGTTTTGTCATCCTTCTATGGTATTTTTTGGTTTTATGCTACAATGGAGAGATGAACGACATAGTGGAACGGGTGCAGAAATTAGCAGATATGATCCCCGCACTGCGGGACCGTCTTTGACATTGCGGCAAAAAAAGAAGAAATGTTGCGGTTGGAACACGAAACACAAAAAGCTGGGTTTTGGAATGATCCCCAACATGCAGCGGACGTAACAAGTGAACTTGCAAGTCTTAAAGAAACAGTTACGTTTTGGGACGATTTACTGGGAGAAATACATGAACTTGCTGAGCTTGTCGCGGTGGTGGGAAATGATTCGGCGTTACGAGAAGAGCTTGAGAAAAAGATCACTGACATGGAAACACGTTATCGTGCGTCGGAAACCATGCTTTTATTTTCCGGTCCATACGATAAAGGGAACGCAACAGTTTCTATTCAAGGCGGGGCAGGGGGTGAAGATGCGGAAGATTGGGCGCGTATACTTTTACGCATGTACCATCGCTATTGTGAAGGGCGCGGTTGGCAATTGACGGAGCTTCACAAGCATGAAAACGAAACTGGTGGCATTAAAAATGTAACATTCGAAGTTACGGGAAAGCGCGCGTACGGATATTTGAAGGGAGAGCAAGGGGTGCATCGGTTGGTGCGCATTTCGCCGTTTTCCGCAAAAAAACTTCGCCACACATCATTTGCGTTTGTGGAAGTTCTGCCCGACATGGGAGATGCGCCTGAAATTGAAATTCCTCCGGAAGATGTTGAAGTTGAGTTTACACGTTCGGGAGGTAAAGGCGGTCAAAATGTAAACAAGCGCGAAACTGCGGTACGCGTAACGCATGTACCCACAGGCATTGCGATACGCGTGGAGACACAGCGTTCCCAAGGACAGAATCGCGAGCGTGCCATGAACATGTTGAAAGCAAAACTTTTTCGGTTACGCGAGCTTTCACACAAAAAGGAGATTGCGGAGCTAAAAGGTGCTAAGATAGCAATTGAGTGGGGAAGTCAGATACGTTCGTATGTGTTTCATCCCTATCAAATGGTAAAAGATCATCGCACGGGCGTGGAGACGTCGCAAGTGGATAAGGTGTTAGATGGGGAGTTGGAAGAGTTTATTGATGCAGAATTAAAATTACAAAAATAGCATTTCTTCATTTTTAATTTTGACATGATTTTTTTCGACAACGTTTCAAAAATATACAATGACAATTCTATTGCGCTTGAAGGCGTTACACTTTCCATTGAACCGGAAGAATTTGTTTCCATAGTGGGGCAGTCGGGCGCGGGAAAAAGTACTCTGCTTCGGTTACTGCTTGCGGAAGAACGTCCGTCGGAGGGAACGGTGTTTTTTGATTCTGTTTCCATACAAGACCTCCGGCGAAATGAGCTTATGCATGTGCGGCGTCGCATTGGCACAGTATTTCAGGATTTTCGCCTGTTGAGCCACAAAAACGCGTATGAAAATGTCGCGTTTGCGATGGAAGTGGCGGGGCACCCGGACGATATAATTCACGCGGATGTTCCGCAGGTGCTGGAGTTAGTGGGGCTTGTGGATAAAGCATGGAATTTTCCGCATGAGCTTTCGGGGGGCGAAAAACAGCGTGTTGCCATCGCGCGTGCTATTGTAAACCGACCAGATGTGGTGATTGCGGATGAGCCTACGGGAAATCTTGACCCTATAAACACCTGGGAAATTGTTAAACTATTGGGTAAAATAAATGAGCTGGGAACCATTGTGGTACTCGCGACGCACAACCGCGACATAATCAACGCGTTGGGTAAGCGCGTGATAACACTGGAAAAAGGAAAAGTCGTGCGTGATGAACAGAAAGGAAAATATGTATTATCGTAACGTATGTTCATAAATCTTAAACGTGTTATAAAAGCAGGCATTGTAAGTTTTTGGCGAAACGGATGGATTTCGTTTGCCACGATTCTTGTTATGGTGCTCACGTTATTCGTGGTAGGGGGGTTGATTCTTTCAAATGTTGTCATGACCTCCGTGCTTGCTTCTCTGGAAGACAAAGTTGATATAACGGTCTATTTTCATCTGGACGCGCCGGAAGAGGAGATTCTTGCCGTGCGTGATTCACTTGAAGGTTTGGGAGAAGTGGAAGAAGTGGAATATGTATCGCGCGTGGAAGCATTGGCACGGTTTCGTGATCGGCATAGGGAAAATGCTCTCATTACACAATCTCTCGATGAGTTGGGAGATAATCCGTTGGGCGCGAGTTTGAATGTGCGCGCGGATGATCCGTCGCACTACAACGCGATCAGCACGTTTCTTGAAGCAAACGTGCTTTCGAGCATACTTGATAAAATAACATATCGCCAGAATGAGCTCGTAATTGAAAGACTGTCTTCCATTTTGATAACATCCCGCCGCATAGGTATTGCGGCCAGTCTTTTGCTTGTGAGTATCGCGTTTTTGGTGGCGTTCAATACTATTCGCATGGCAATTTATACAAGCCGCGAGGAGATTAAAGTTATGAAGTTAGTCGGCGCTTCCAACTGGTATACCCAGGGGCCGTTCATAGTAGAGGGTTTTTTACATGGTTTATTTGGAAGTATACTAGCCTTGTTCATGTTTTTTCCTCTTACGTATTGGTTGGGTCCTGAATCGGAAAAATTTTTCGGCGGACCGGATTTATATATCTACTACGTAACTCATGTTGTGGAATTGTTTCTCGTACTCTTTTTAGTCGGCATCATCATCGGCATTCTCTCAAGCTCTATTGCCATCCGCCGCTATTTACGGGCATAGCCAATCGTGAACAGATCGCGCAAAAAGAAAAAAGCCGAAACATATATTTCGGCAGTTTGTTCTTTAAAATCATGTCAGGAGCCATGTATTTTTTCTTCTTCCGTAGGCATGGGCATATGCTCAAACACCGCTTTGAGTATCTCCAAACTTGTTTCACCCGGGGTAAAAATTGCCACGCGCCAGTCTTCCAAAATTACCCAAAGGTTACTAGAATCATCTACACACCGCATCACGCAATGTTGCATAAGGGAAGTAAGCGCACGGCGATCTTGCAGTTCTTTCATGAATTCTTGTATCCGAGAACAGTAGGGCGAACATCCTGGGTGTTTCTTTACGTGTTTTTCAATTCTATGGTTTGCTTTGAGAGACAGGCTATGGTTTGCTGTTAAGATTTTCCGTAGCGTGACTGGCAGGGGTGCGCTCAAGATAACTTCTTTCGGTAAAGGTTTTTGACCCCACGGTGGCGGTATGTCATCAGGGAGCGTATCAGCAAGATCAAAAACTTTTTTAAACCAGGGAATTTTATTCAGCAGGTCTTGTAAGTCCATCGCAATTATCTCCTTAAGGTGTTTGAGTAAATCTAAGCGCATAAAAAAATGTTTGTAAAGCCATTGAGTTTTGTTGGAAATTACGTATTATGTATATATTCGTGAATTACGAAACTCGCCCATTGTCATTCCCGCGAAGGCGGGAATCCAGCTTCTCTCAAGAAATATATAGATTTTTTAGTGGTACTGGATCACCGATCAGGTCGGGGATGACAAGAATAAAGCATTTCGTAATTCAAAGTATATATCTTAAGAATCTTGAATGGCGGGAAATGTTAGATAACATTTGAAAGAATTGTTGCCTGCACAACTGCCGGATCATCTAATGGTAGGATAGCGGACTCTGAATCCGTTCATCTTGGTTCGAATCCAAGTCCGGCAGTTGTGCAGGCAACACAGCCTACAGATCAAAAAAGTTTTGGAATCTAGTCGCGAAAACAGTACCGGATTATGCCAGTTTGAGAAGTGAGCTGAAAAAAAGCAGACTTAGTTTTTATTGAGACAAAATATAGAATGAATATTGCCCTATTATCCAATACTAGGCGGCTATGTAAGTGGATATGTTATGGTACTGAGACCTGTATGGTGTTATTGTACATATTCTAAAAATATGCTATGGTTAAACTCGTTGACGAATATTCATTATCAATAATAAAAACCATATGATAAAAATAGGAGAACAAGCGCCTGATTTTAAATTGAAAGGCTACTTCGCGGGCAAATTTAAAGAATATACGCTGAAAGATTACAAGAATAAATGGCTCGTGGTCTTTTTCTACCCGCTTGATTTTACGTTCGTGTGTCCTACGGAAATTAAAGAATTTTCCGCCAAATATACCCAGTTTAAAAAACTAAACGCCGAGGTCATTGGCGTTTCTGTGGATTCGGAACACTCGCACAAGGCGTGGGTAGAAGGGCCATTGGGCAAAATTAATTTCCCGCTTCTTTCTGATTTTCATAAGCGCATGTCTGAAGCGTATGATGTGCTTTTGGAAGATGAAGGAATAGCGCTTCGTGGAACATTTATTTTGGATCCGTATGGAAAAGTGCGCTACATGGTGGTATCAGACAACGACGTGGGTCGCTCGGTAGATGAGACACTGCGGGTGGTTGCCGCACTGCAGACGGGAAAACTCTGCCCTGTGCAATGGGAACCTGGACAGAAAACATTGAATTGACACAACATATCATCTCATGCTAAAACAGCTGTGAAATATCACGGCTGTTTTGTTGATGAAAGGAGTGTGGCATGACAAACTTTGAGTTTATAACAACTTTTTTGGGTAATTGGTCTACTAAACCATTTGAATATGGTGGGAGTAATGGAGAAGTTTGCGTGAGATTCTACTGCACGAATATCTCCTATAGAATCTTATTCGCAGAAAACCATCTCACCGGATTAGAAGGGGATCAATACCCATTGAAGATTGAATTTTGTCATGAGGTTAGTATTGAGTTGGGAGACACTCTTGTCTTAATGGATAGGGGAATTAAAGTAGAAATACAAAAATCTGGAATTATAACGGTTTCAGCGAACTAAACCCAAACAAACAGGAGGCACTACCTCCTTTTTTTCTTGGAAATAGAATTCTTGACTTTGGGGTCTTTTTGAATATCATATAGACATAAATCTATTTATTCCTGTTTCCCAGCCTACCATTTCGCATCATCTGCGTGTTCTTTCCCAAAAAGGCTTTTTAGCCCGTAACCGGTAAAGATTATCCTTGTCGCGGATGTGGAGTGTTTGGAGCGCCGATCAAAATTTGAACAATGAAAAAAGAATGAGCAAACGAATATACATGGATTACGCGGCGGCGACCTTTTTGGACTCGCGCGTGTTGGAAAGCATGATGCCTTATTTGGGTACGCGGTTTGGTAATCCTTCGTCACTTCACACGGAAGGACGACTTGCAAAGGAGGTCGTAGATTCAGCGCGAAAAGATATCGCAAACATGCTTTCTGTTCTGCCCGATGAAATTATATTTACAGGTTCGGGAACTGAATCAGCCGCGCTTGCGTTGCGCGGAATTGCAAAAACATATCCCGCCGGACACATAATCACCACATCGCTTGAACACGCGGCGGTTCTTGAAAACGCACGCGCGCTTAAAAAAGAAGGCTACCAAATAATGGTAATTGATGCAGATCAAAACGGAGTAGTGGATCCAAATCAAATTGTGCGCGCATTCCGGAAAGATACCGTTCTTGTGTCTGTTATGTATGTAAATAACGAGATTGGATCCATCCAACCACTTTCTGACATAGCGCGCGTACTACGGAAAGAACGCAATCGCCGAAAACAAACAGGAGAACATACACCCTTATATCTCCACACAGATGCCTGCCAAGCGCCCGAATACATGCCCCTTTTTATTCCGCGTCTTGGCGTAGATTTACTAACTCTGAACGCTTCAAAAATATACGGCCCAAAAGGAGTTGGGTTGTTATATAAAAATCGCAGTGTCATATTAGAACCTCTTTGGCAGGGTGGCGGCCAGGAACAAGGTTTTCGAAGCGGTACGGAATATGTTGCCGGAATTGTTGGGTTTGCGTCGGCACTACGCATAGCAGAAAAAAGGAAACAAAAAGAGTACACGCGTATGACCCGCCTGCAACTCTATTTCCTAAAAGAAATAAAGCGCTTGATGCCGCGCGCAGTTTTACAGGGACCGCCTTTGGGAGCACTTCGCGCTCCGAATAATATAAATATCACCATTCCAGGTATTTCAGCAGAAACACTTGTACTTTATTTAGATGAGCGGGGAGTAGCGGCTTCGGCTGGTTCTGCGTGCGCATCAAACAAAAAAAATACTCAAAAAGATGGGGTGCGGTTCAGTATGGGACGGCATACCACACACCAAGATATTGATTACACAATACGCGCTTTGTGTGATAGTATAAAGATATTACATGGAACAGAAAAAAATCGGCAAAATATTTATTGATAGGGATTTGTGTATCGGAGCCGCGAGTTGTATTGCCGTTGCTCCTGAAGTATTTGAGCTTGATAAAGAAAACAAAGCCGTGGTGAAAAACAAAGACGGGGCAGACGAAGAAACACTCATGCTTGCCGCGCAGTCATGCCCCACGAAAGCGATTATGCTATATGATGAAGAAGGGAATCAAATTTATCCTTAACACTAATTTTATGCGAGAAATAAAACCATTAACCTACACACAGTTAGAAGGTCTTTCTGAAAGACAGCTCAAAGAGCATCATGACGTTCTTTACGCCGGATACGTTAAAAAAATAGGAGAGATTGAGGATAAATTAAAAACAGCGGACACATCAGCCGCGAATGCAACTTATAGTGAGTTCGGGGAATTAAAACGGGAAGAAACGTTTGCGCTAAACGGGGTAAAGCTCCATGAAGGATATTTTGACAACATGAAGCCGAACGGATCCGAATGCACGGGGCGTATTCGCGAGCTTATTGAACGGGATTTTGGTTCTTATGAAACGTGGGAAAAAGAATTCCGCGCCGCGGGGCTCGCGGGTCGCGGTTGGGTGGTGCTTGGGTATGACCTAGATGAACAAAAACTTCGCAATGTACTTTGTGATGCCCACAACCACGGTGGCGTGTGGAATATGGTAGCACTCTTTATTATGGATATTTATGAGCATGCGTATTTTCTAGATTACGGAACAGGAAGAAAAGCATATATTGATGCATTTTTTAAGAATCTCGATTGGGAGCATGTGAATGGGTTAGTGGAAAAATACCGAATAACCACTCAAACGTAGCACGTGAGGAGAAACGAAAAAGCTACGTGAAAAATAGTCTGGTCGAGCGATAGCGAAGGAGAACCGAGGACTTTTTTCAGGTAGTTTTTTCGTTTCTCCTCTTTGCTTTTATAAGAGGTTAGAATGCCTAGTGATTATTTACATAATGGCATCTACATAGTATAATGTACACATGACTCCATTTCATAATTTCACCATAAAAGCACAGGAAGCATTAAAGCGAGCTCATGAGCTTGCTATTGAGCGCGGGCAGAATCAAATTGATGCTTTGCACCTGTTGAGCGCGTTATTGTTGCAAGAAGACGGCGTGGTGCTTTCCATATTCGATAAACTGGAAGTTGATACCCAGCTTTTGCTTGATTCCATTATGGATAAATTAAACGGCAATATGCGCGGCGATGTGCTTACGCCCGCTCCTCAAATTTATTTAACGCAAGATCTGGCGCGTGTATTGGAAGAATCCCATAAAATAGCGGCGCATCTTAACGATGAATTTATTTCAACCGAACATCTTTTACTTGCGCTATTGGATGTGCCCTCGCGCGCGGCAGATATTCTTATAAAATTTCGCATAGAAAAAGAAGCTATCATGCGCATATTAGTGGATATCCGCGGGGCACAGACAGTTACAGACATGGAGCCCGAAGCAAAATATCAATCGCTCGAAAAATACGCGCGAAATCTTACACGGCTTGCCAAACAGGAAAAACTTGATCCGGTTATCGGTCGCGAGGAAGAAATACGCCGCGTGATGCAAATTTTATCACGGCGCACCAAAAACAACCCCGTGCTTATTGGAGAACCTGGAGTAGGGAAAACTGCCGTGGTAGAAGGTCTGGCTCAGCGGATTGTTGGGGGCGACGTTCCTGAAAATCTTAAAAATAAAGAGCTCATCGCGCTTGATTTAGGCGCGCTAGTTGCTGGAACAAAATATCGTGGTGAATTTGAAGAACGATTAAAAGCGGTACTGCGTGAAATAGATCGCGCCGCGGGAAAAATTTTACTTTTCATTGACGAGCTTCACACTATAGTGGGCGCAGGCGCGGCGGAAGGCGCTATTGACGCGTCGAACATGCTAAAGCCGGCTCTTGCGCGCGGTGAACTTCATGCCATTGGCGCCACCACTCTAAAAGAATATCAAAAGTATATTGAGCGCGACATGGCGCTCGCGCGGCGTTTTCAACCTGTGCATGTGGAAGAGCCGTCGATAGAAGACGCGGTGGCAATTTTACGCGGACTGAAACAAAAGTATGAACTGCATCATGGCGTGCGCATTACTGATGACGCGATAATATCAGCGGTGCATCTTTCGTCGCGCTACATTACCGATCGTTTTCTGCCCGACAAAGCGGTTGATCTGATAGATGAAGCCGCGTCTTCTTTGCGGCTGGAACTTGACTCTATGCCAAAGGAGCTTGATCATGCGCGGCGTGAAATTATGCGCTTGGAAATTGAAAAAGAGGCGTTGAAAAAAGAAACAGACGTGAAAGCAAAACAAACCGTGCGCCGTATTCAAAAACAAATTGAAGAGTTGAAAGAAAAAACGGAAAGCGTTGAGTTGAAGTGGAAAAATGAAAAGGAAACCATTACAAATATCCGCGCCATGAAAAAGGAACTCGACACGGTTCGGCAGGAATCCGATGCTATGGAACGGGAAGGTAATCTTGCTAAAGTTGCGGAGCTTCGCTACGGTCGTACCCCCACGCTCGAAAAAAACATCCGAGCGGAAGAAGGGCGCCTCCAAAAATTGCAATCAGCGCGCCATATTTTAAAAGAGCGGGTTACGGAAGAAGATATCGCGGAAGTTATTTCACGTTGGACGGGCGTGCCCGTAACGCGCATGTTGGAAGAAGAAGCGAAAAAACTTCTCACCGCGGAAGCGGTGTTGCGTAAGCGCGTGGTAGGACAGGACGAAGCTATCACAAAAATTGCTCAAGCCATTCGGAGAAGCCGCGCGGGCATCGCGGAAGAAGACCGTCCGGTGGGCTCCTTTATGTTTTTGGGTCCCACGGGTGTCGGAAAAACAGAACTCGCGCGAGCACTCGCGGAGTTTCTCTTTAATGATGAAAAAGCGCTTGTGCGCGTGGATATGTCCGAATATATGGAACGTCACACGGTTTCTAAGTTCATTGGTTCTCCTCCAGGATATGTAGGTCATGAAGAGGGTGGACAGCTTACCGAGACGATACGCCACCGGCCTTATTCTGTGGTATTGTTCGATGAAATTGAAAAAGCGCATCCGGAAGTGTTTAACATTATGCTTCAGGTGCTGGATAACGGACGCCTTACCGACGCGAAAGGCCGCCATGTAAATTTCAAAAATACCGTTATCATCATGACGTCAAACATAGGCTCCGAATATGTCCGTGAAATGGAACGGCTTGGATTTGCCACAGAGTCGGAAGATACTAAAGAGCACCGTGAAGAAGACTTAAAAGCAAAAATCCGCCAGGCTTTGGAACGAAATTTCCGCCCCGAGTTTTTAAACCGCCTTGATGAAATTATCATTTTTGAAAGTCTCTCTTCTGAAACTCTTGGTGAAATCGTGCGGATTCAACTAGACCGCGTGACGCGACGGCTGGAACCGAAAGATATTTCTCTTAAAGTAAATGCCGAAGCGCAAAAATTCCTTGCACAGGAAGGATACGATCCGCATTATGGCGCCCGACCACTGAAACGTTATATCCAGACACATATCTTAAATCCGCTTTCGGAATTTATTGTAGGTGGGAAAGTAAAAGGGGGTGACGTGGTTCGCGTGGAAGTGCGCGACGGTCATCTGGTGCTGGAGCTCGACAAAAAGAAACAAAAGCAGAGTAAAACCAAAAAAGAAGAGCCCGCCGCGGTAGGTATATAATCTATACAAGCTTAGGTAAAAATGATACCATTAAGCCTATTGAAAATAGGTAATGGCGTTTTGGGTCGGTGGCGGAGTGGTCAATCGCAATAGACTGTAAATCTATCGCCGTAACGGCTACGCAGGTTCGAATCCTGCCCGGCCCACCAGAATGGAACTTAGCGGTTGAGAACCAACCAAGGAGTGGGCGTGCCGAAGGCACGCCCACTCTGTTTCGCCCGTTTTCGCCAATGAATTCGGATTCCCGCCTTCGGCGGGACGGATTGTTTTTTCGCCAAGAAGCAGGTGC
>Ga0155432_118_pt1 | contig 45822 bp, 59 predicted proteins | sample RifCSPhighO2_02_FD_106400 | JGI IMG/M metagenome (GOLD analysis project Ga0155432, IMG submission 106400) | Candidatus Ryanbacteria bacterium RIFCSPHIGHO2_02_FULL_45_13b
ACTGCTCCGGAAGACAAAATCAGACTCTCGGCAAGAGAGTCCAGTTCTTTCGTCGTAACACCTGGTCTTACGGCTTCCACCACCTTTTGCAAAATGTCGGCAAGCAACCGACCGCCTTCGGTAAGAATCGCGATTTCTTTTTCTGATTTAATGAGGGACATTTATATACCTAGCGCTTTTACAATATCTTCATGCACCTTCTCGGCAGACTGTTCACCGTTTATTTCAATAAGACATCCCTGCTCCTGATAGTGTTCAATTACGGGCACTACATCATTAGTAAAGTACGCAATACGTGCCTTAATCGCCTCCTCTGTATCATCTTCTCGAGCACGTGCCAAAAGCCGGCGCGTAATTTCTTCGGAGGAAACACGAAGATGCACAACATGGAGATGCTCTGATCGTTGCATAAACTGAAAAAACTCATCCGTGCCTTGCGCCTCCCACAAACTGCGCGGTGATCCTTCCATCATCACCCCTTCATCTTCTTTTAAATCCCACAGCATTTTATTGATCCATAATGAAAGAGCAACACTCTTCGGGCAAAGACCACCCTGCTTTAGTATGAGCGCGACACCCTTCCCCGCGTCTGAATCAGTTTCTTTCAGCTTTCGAAACATTTCCCCCGTAGAACTTTCATATACCTTCTGCCGCGTAAGAAGTTTCTGTTTCAACAATCCAACTTGTGTCCCCTTTCCCGAACCGGATAATCCAAGAAAAATTATATTGAGTGGTTTATTCATATTCACGCATTACAAGCTTGCCTTGCATCTGTTTCATAAACTCAAGCACCACGGAAACCACAATAAGAAGCGCGGTACCACCGAGTGAGAGCGTAACAATACCGGTTGCCGCTTGCACCGCGAATGGCAAAACAGCAATAAGACCAAGAAACCCCGCGCCCACCAGTGTGATACGCGTAATAACATGGCTTAAAAAATCAGCCGTAGGACGCCCCGGGCGAATGCCGGGCACAAACCCCCCGCCCTTCTGCAAATTATCAGAAATGGTATCAGGATCAAAGGTAACCGCGGTATAAAAGTACGTGAAGAAAAACACTAAAATGAAATAAGCTACGCCATACAGTAGCATATTCTGAGAAAAGCGCAAAAACATCTCTCCTATACTCTGCAAAAATGAATTTGATGAAGCAGCCAAAAAACCGGCGAACATTTGTGGAAACAATAAAATGGAGAGCGCAAAAATAATAGGAATAACACCCGCCTGATTTACCCGCAAAGGAAGATACGTCGAAAACCCGCCATACATTCGCATGCCACGCACGCGCTTAGTGTAAGAAACTGGAACAGGCCGTTCTCCTTCTGTTATAAACACAACCGCCGCGATCACCGCGATTCCAAGCACGATGAACAGAGTAAAGAGCGGAATTTGCGTCACATCAAACGAAACAAGTGTTTGTTGGATGCTTGAAGGAACACCCGCTACTATACCCGCAAAAATCATCACGGAAACACCATTCCCGATGCCATACTCGGAAATAAGCTCACCCAGCCACATCAAAAACAACGCGCCCGCGGTTACAATAATAATATTTGTTGCCATGCCAAACGCCGTGACATCACCCAAAATCCCCTGCCGTGAAAGAATGGCTAGCAATCCATATCCTTGCAATACAGCAAGCGGCACGGTGAGTAAGCGAGAATACTGGTTAAATTTTTGACGCCCCGCTTCTCCTGCCTCCTGATACATTTCTTTTAATTGCGGAAATACAATCGTCATCAATTGCATAATAATAGAGCCCGTAATGTAAGGACCCAACCCCAACATGGCTATGGAAAGATTATCAAGCGCGCCACCGGAAAATATATTCAATAATCCCAGAAGTTGGTTTCCCGATAAAAATGCTTGGAGCTGAAGTATATCTACACCCGGAATGGGGATAGCCGCCGTTAGACGAAAAATAAAAAGAATACCGCACATAAACAATATGCGATTACGAAGATCGGAATCTTTGAATATTTGGAGCACTTTATTCATGATGCCCTCCTATTAGTTTCCCACCTGCGTTCTCGATTTTTTCTTTCGCGGACATTGAGACATCGCATCCTTCCACTATTATATTCTTGGTAATAGTACCCATGGCAAGAATTTTAACCTTGGGAAGCAGGGCTCTTTTTTTTGAAAGGATGCCTTTTTCCGCAAGCGTACGGGGAGAAACCGTTTCCCCATTCTTAAACACGCGCTCTATTAGCGCAACATTAATACCATGCGGACGAACACGAAAGGCGGTAAAACGATATCCCCGCCTTTTTGGAATTTTCATGAGAACGTCGCGCAACTGCGGACGAACTCTCCGGCCCGCGCGCGCTTTCTGCCCTTTCGTGCCACGACCTGAAAATGTGCCGCGTTTGCCGCCGCGTCCCACGCGTATTACTTTTTTATTTTTACCTGCCTGTAGTGTGTGGAGTTGCATAAACTTACACGGTTAACTTTTGTAACGCTTTCATTGTTGCGAGCGCGTTATTTAACTTATTGGTTGAACGCGATATAATTTTGCCGGTTACATTTTGAATACCTGCCAAATCGCATATTACCCGTATAGGACCGCCCGCCATAATTCCGCGTCCTTTGCGCGCCGGTTTTAGCAACAACTGGGACCCCGCGTGTTTTGCGAATATCTCATGGGGGATAGTTCCTTCCTTTGTAAGCGGTACGCGCACCATATGCTTACGCGCTTGTTTAAATGCCTTTTCAATGGCAAGAGCTGTGTCAACTCCCTTCGCGGAAGCAAATCCCACATCTCCTTTCCGATTTCCAATAACTAAAGATGCCCGAAAACTAAAACGGCGGCCACCTGCCATCACGCGCGCGACACGCCGAAGATCTATCAGTTTCTGCTCATATTCAGGTTTTTCTCTTTTTTGTTTTTGCGCTTGAGAGCGTTTTTGCATATATGCCATTCCCTTATCCTTGCTTAAAACAAGCTAAAATTCAAGACCTCCCTCCCGCGCGCCCTCGGCAAAAGCCTGAACACGCCCCTGATATTGATACCCGCCACGATCAAAAGTTATCCGCTTTATCTGTTTTTCCAAAGCTTTGCGTGCCAATTCCTGACCCGCCGTACGGGCGTTATCACTCTTTGAACTCGCCGTTTTCCCTTTCGAAACACCGGATACCGTTTTACTGTGCACGCTCAACAATGTGCGTCCTACCGTATCATCAATTATTTGACCATATACAAAACGATTGGAACGAAAAATGGAAAGCCGCGGACGATTGGTAATGCCAACAACTTTCACCCGTATCCGTTTATGCCTTCTCTCTCTTTTTTTTGTTCTATGTTCCATATTGTATGTTTTATACATTTACGCTCCCACTCCCGCCTTCTTTCCCGCTTTGCGGATAATATGCTCCCCCTTATAACGAATTCCCTTTCCTTTATAGGGTTCCGGCTTACGATACTCGCGAATTACCGCCGCGGCTTGACCAACTTTTTCTTTATCTATTCCGGACACCCGAATTTCACTTTTTTCAACAACAATATCTATGCCGACAGGAGACGTGTATCTGATAGGATGAGAAAAACCAAGTGAAAGCACTAGGTCTCTTCCATCCATGGAAGCGCGGTATCCTATTCCTTCCAATTCCAGCACTTTTGTAAAACCCTGCGAAACACCTATAATCATATTTTGCGCGTGCGCGTAACATGAACCCACTAAATGATTAACATCTTTGGCATTCGGCGCCGGAACAATGGTAAGCATGCGTCCATCTTCAAGTATTTCCAAAACAACCTGGCGCGGCAACGCGCGGGAAACAGTCCCTTTGGGCCCATTCACCACAAAGAAACCATCTGTTTCTGAAACGGTCACTCCTGCCGGTACACGTATAGGTTTTGATGAAAGACGAGTCATATAATGAAATACATAGATTTAGGCGCTAGGCTCTAGAACTTGAAATAAAATTCTAAAGCCTAATCTTCTGATATTTTTTACCACACTTCACACAAAACTTCTCCTCCCACATGCGCCTTACGGGCCGCCGAGGAAGACATAACGCCGCGTGATGTGGAAACAATAAACATGGCGTTTGCGCCCTTTTTGGAATCATGCAAACCATCCACACTCGCGTACGTACGTTTGCTCTGTTTGCTTATTCTTCGAATCCCATGAATACGCGCGTTGCCGTCCTTTTCGTAGGCAATCACAATATCAAGCACGCGGCGATTACGTCTCCCTCGTTTTATCACATCTTCAACAAACCCTTCCTCTTTGAGCACGCGAGCTATTTCGTCTTTTATCGCCGAATGAGGAACAACAACACTGCGCTTTCGCACTGCTTGCGCGTTCCACATACGTATAATCATGTCTGAAATGGGATCCATATTACATTTAAAAATTTACCATGATGATTTTTTAATTCCCGGCAATTCTCCCCTTACCGCCAATTCACGGAAGCAAATACGGCATAAATCAAACGCCCGCATATATCCCCGTTTCCGACCACACCGAAAACATCTGCGCACCACACGGGTTATAAACTTTGGTTTCTTTTTTGATCTTGCGTTTGTGGATGTTTTTGCCATATTCGTAACAGGTGTAAACGGTAACTTATTTTTTTAATGGAAACCCTAACAGACGAAACAGCGCAAGAGCCTCATCGCGAGTTTTCGCATTCGTATTCACAGTGGTTTCCAGACCGAATATAAAACGGATATCTTCTCCAATGGTTTCAGGGAAAATGATATGCTCCCGAATGCCAATAGTCAAGGCTCCGCCCTGATCGACCGCTTTCGGATCCAACCCCCGAAAGTCGCGAGTACGCGGCAAAGCTGTAACAACCAAGCGTTCCAAAAAATCATACATACGCTTGCCGCGCAATGTAACTTTATAACCAATCACTTGACCCTGACGAGTCTTAAATGAAGCAATAGACGTACGAGCCGCGCAAGAAAGCGGGCGTTGTCCGGTAATAATGGAAAGATATTTTACCACTTCTTCATCGCTTCCTTTCTCGCGTCCCAACCGCCCCGTACCAACATGCACTACCACTTTTGTAACGCGTGGCACTGCCATTATATTAGGGTATCCAAAACGATCCCGCATCGCGGATATAGCTTCTTTTTTATATATATCTTGAATAGTTGCCATAAAAATGCCCCCTATACGGAACTTCCGCATTTTTTACAAACCCGGACCTTTTTATCTCCTTCTACACGATATCCCGCGCGCGTTGTTTTGCCGCATGATCCGCACACAAGTCCCACATTGGAAACATGCACAGAGCCAGGCTTCTGAATAATCTCCCCTTTCTGCCCTTGGCGACGCGGGCGGACATGACGCTTTACTATGTTGGCACCATCAACCACTACCCGTTCACGATCCGAAAGCACGCGCAAAATCTTCCCGGTTTTACCCCGATCTTTACCCGCAAGCATTTTTACATTGTCTCCTTTTCGTACTTTCATAGTATTATATTTAAAAAAATATAATCAGCTACACCACCTCTTCTGCGAGCGAAATAATCTTAACAAATCCGCGTTCCCGCAACTCGCGCGGCAGAGGACCAAACATGCGCCCGCCGCGCGGTTCAAGTCCATCAACCAGTACGGCGGCATTATCATCAAAGCGAATATACGACCCATCCTGCCGGCGAAACGGCTGAGTTTGCCGCACAATCACCACGCGCACGATATCTTTTTTCTTCACCGCTTTCTTAGGCTCGGCAATTTTTACAGACGCGACAACCACATCTCCAATACGCGCGTAGCGGCGTCTAGTACCGCCTAAAATTTTAAAGACCTGCACGATTTTCGCGCCCGTATTATCCGCTACTTTTAATCTTGTTTGTGGTTGAATCATATATATTATACCCTACTTACTATCTTCCATCGCTTGTCTTTTGATAACGGCCGCGTTTCTTGTATCACCACCTTATCACCGACCTTATATTCATCGTTTTCATCATGCGCCTTAAATTTTTTACTTACCTTGTAATACTTTTTGTATTTCGGATATTTTTGCAGACGAATAACCAAAACAACCGCCGTACGCGTCATGCGGTCAGATACCACAACTCCTTTCAATTTTTTTGGATATACCTGTTCCATATGTATATTATGTATGTGTTACACGTTCACGCACTATCGTCTTTACACGCGCGATAGTACGGCGCAACAACCTCGCCTCCTTTACGTTTTTCACCCGACCAGCCGCCAAATTAAATCGCACATCACTTAACTGCCTCTCAACGGCAGGAATCATCTGCAAAAGGTCTTCCGTTGTTTTTTCTTTTAAATCACGCGTATTCATATATTATTTTGACACTGCATCACTACGACTTATAACTTTCACTTTCATGGGCAATTTAGCAGCGGCTCTTCGAAGCGCCTCCCGGGCAATCTCATCAGTAACGCCATCCATCTCAAAAAGAATACGGCCCGGACGAACAGGAAACACATAATGATCAGGAGCACCTTTTCCTCCTCCCAACGTTGTTTCCGGTGGACGTTTTGTTATTGGTTTATCAGGAAAAATTCTTATCCAAACCTTTCCTCCCCGTTGAATATAGCGCGTCATTGCCCTGCGCGCGGCCTCAATTTGTCGGGAATTAATCCATCGGGCTTCCATCGCCTTCAAACCAAACGACCCAAAAGCCAACGTAACACCGCGCGTTTCAATACCGCGACTTCTGCCCCGTTGCCATTTCCGATGTTTTACTTTCTTTGGAACCAACATACTATGTTCGTGTTCTTATTTCTTATCAAACACCTCGCCCTTATATATCCAAACCTTTACACCTATCGTGCCATAGGGCAAACGAGCTTCCTGCAACGCGTAATCAATATTCGCCCGCAACGTCTGTAAAGGAATACGGCCTTTCCGCAACCATTCATACCGCCCCATTTCGGATCCGTCAAGTCTACCCTTCAACGCAACCTTTACGCCAAGCACCTCTTTATTAGCGCTTGTTTTTTCAATGGTATTTTTAAGAACACGCCGAAACGGTAATCGGCGCTCAAGATCTTGTACCATCATTTGAGCAACGATGTTTGCGTATGTCTCCGGCATGCGCACTTCTTCAATCGTAAGACGCACTTCCAAGCGCCCCCTTCCTTCCACGCCACCCTCCGGCGCGCGAACGCCGGCAGTACCCGGCTGGCGTTCTATTTTAGAAATAAATGACTGAACTTTTGTTTTTAATTTTTCAGCACCTTCCCCACCGCGTCCAATGAGAATACCGGGCTGGCTTGTTTTTATGATAATTGTAAGAGCGCGCGGCGATCGCTCGATTTCAATACTTTCTATTAAAACACCATGTAATTCTCGCCATAAATATTCACGAAGTAACGTATCAATTTTCAATACCTGCCGATATCCGCGCGTATCAAACCACCGTGAACGCCACGGTTTTAATATTCCTAATCGTACGCCGTATGGATGTGCTGTGTGTGTCATTTTTATATGTTATGTGTTTTTTCTCCTACCACCAATATAATGTGGCTTGTTCGTTTACGAATGGGAGTTGCCCTTCCATGCGCGCGCGGCATGGAACGTTTAAACACCGGCCCTTCGTTCACTACGAGTGAGCAGATAATCAAATCACTTTCTGCAAGCCCTCTCTGTTTTGCGTTATCCACCGCTGACGCAAGTAATTTCCGTAATACCGGCGCCGGGCGCTGAGGAAGCAATGAAAGCTGTACACGAGCCGCGCCAATCGGCAAACCGCGAATAACATCAGCAACGCGCCTCACCTTTTGGGGAGACATGCGCGCGTAATTCAGTTGTGCTTTCGCTGTTACCATGTTATTTCTTTACGGGTGAAGCCGGAGCTCCGGCCGTTTTTGCTTTTTGTTCCTGTTCTTTCTGCATCTTCCCTCCGTGCCGCACAAACTTGCGCGTAGGACTGAACTCCCCAAGCCGATGACCAATCATATCCTCACCGACAGTAACTGCGATATGTTCTTTCCCGTTATGCACACCAATCGTATATCCCAGCATTTCAGGACTAATCATGGAACTTCGCGCCCACGTTTTTATCACGGCTTTTGAATCCGGTGTTACTTTAGAAAGCTTCTGTAAAAGCCTTTCATTTATATACGGACCTTTTTTTGAACTGCGTGACATATAGTAAAAAAATTATGGAATTATAATGACTTTTATCATATACCGCTTGTTTTTTCAAGCCAGGTACATTATTTCTTTCGCCGCTCCTGTATAAAATTATTCGAGTATTTTTTACTCCGACGCGTTTTGACGCCGCGCGTGCCCTTCCCCCACATGTTTTTAGGCCGCCTCGTGCCGCGTAATGCCCTTCCTTCACCGCCTCCATACGGATGATCAACGGGATTCATCGCGGATCCGCGAACAGTAGGTCGAATACCCATCCAACGAGATCTGCCCGCTTTCCCGTACACCACAAAACGATGTTCCTCGGCGCCCACTTTTCCAATGGATCCCCAACAACGTTCATGAACACGGCGAATTTCTTTAGACGGCAAACGCAAAAGTATATAGGAAGCATCATGCGCGAGCACTTCCGCGCCCACACCGGCGGAACGAACAAGTTTGCCCCCACCACCCGGTTGCATTTCAACATTATAGACGAATGTTCCAACCGGAACCCGCCCCAAAGGCAAGCGATTCCCAGGCTCCAAAGGCGCTGTTTCGGAAGAAATGATTTGGGCTCCGATAGCCATGCCTTGAGGCAACAACACATATCGTTTCTCGCCGTCGCGGTATACCACAAGCGCGATATGCGATGTGCGGTTAGGATCGTATTCATAAGAAAGCACCCGCGCGGGAATGTCCCGTTTTTCTTGGCGAAAATCCACCAATCTGTATACACGTTTGTGTCCGCCGCCTTTATGGCGCGTGGTTATGCGACCGGCATTATTACGACCCACCGCCCGTTTTCGCCCATAAGAAAGACTTTTTTCCGGACGACCTGAAACAAGAGATGCGCGAGAGCTCACTGTCATGCCACGCTGTCCTGGAGTTGTTGGTTTTAATTTACGCATATGCCGTATTTATGTAAGTTCAATTTTTTGATCTGAACGTATGGTTATACATGCTTTCTTATATCCGCCTTTTCGACCTATACTGCGACCACGGCGCACTTTTTTATACGGCGTGCCAAGCACGCGTACATTCAATACCTCAACACCAAAACGACTACTAACCGCGCGTCCGATCGTAATTTTGTTTGATCGTTCCGACACAAAAAACGTATAGGTTCCCGTTTCGGAGAGACGGTTTGCTTTCTCGCTTATAACCGGCCGCCGAAGGATTATCCCTTCTTCATTCTTGTTGCTTGAAACAGTTGTTTTTTGTTGCGCCATATGATTACCGTAATGCGGCTAACGATTCTAATATGGGCAAAGACGACTTTGGGATCACCACATACTTTACACCAAGCACGCTCTCCGCGTTAACATTCCGAACTTCACATGATTGCACGCGCGGCAAATTATGAAGCGCCCGTACGGTAAGCGCGTCGAGCGCGGGAAGCGCTACGAGTGTTGTTGCTTTGGTGCCATCCATATCAGCAATACCCCCTTTTATCGCCAGCGCGCGAAATACAGACTGCGCCTCGCGTGTCCGTCCGCCAGGAAAAGAAATATCTTCCATCACGACAATCTCGCCGCTTTGCGCTTTTCCGGAAAGAGAAATAAACAGTGCCTTACGACGCATACGCTTGTTTACTTTTTGATCATACACGCGCTCTGTCCGCGGACCATGCGTAACACCGCCGCCAACCCATAACGGTGATCGGATAGATCCATGCCGTGCTCTTCCGGTACCTTTCTGTTTCCAAGGTTTTTTTCCTCCACCGGATACCTCACCACGATCTTTCGTATGAGCCGTATTCGCGCGCTTATTAGTACGGCTTGCTTCTACCACCTGTTTTACTAATGCGGCATTCCACGGCAAACTAAACACCGCATCAGGTAAATTCACCATACCCATTTTCTCGCCTGCCATATTGTAGAGTGGCGTTTCCATATAATTTATCCTTTTATTTCAACCAAACTTCCTCTGTGTCCTGGTATCCCTCCCTTTAACGCGATCAGATTTTTTTCCGGATACACATACACCACGCGTACGCCACGCATTGTTATACGATCTCCCCCCATGCGACCTGCCATACGCTGACCTTTCAAGACTCTCTGCACGCCACCTGCTCCAATAGAACCAGGCTGACGATGAGCGTGTTTTACCCCATGCGTGCTGGCAGCGCCATGAAATCCATGACGTTTTACGCCTCCCTGAAACCCTTTACTTTTGGAAATACTTGCAATGGTTACACGGTCACCCACTGAAAATTGTGAAATAGTAAGCGATGTCCCAACAGGATACGTACTTCCCGCGTCTGCCACTTCAGCGCCATTCCGGAGACGCACCTCACATCGTACGCTGTTACGTTTAACCTGCAAAGCATCATATCCATCTTTTTCTTTTGTGCGTAAGAGAGAAATCTCGGCAGGTTCCACCAACACCAACGTCACAGGTTCGGCTTTGCCGTCTTCCCGAAACATCTGCGTCATTTCCTGTTTTTTTCCTAATATAAATTTCATGATTCTTTTTTATATCTTGCGCGTGGACTCTATTTGAAAAATACCGGAGCGATGTCCGGTATTTTCGCTTCTAGAATGTTCCGGCACTATCCCATCTTTATCTCTATATCGACGCCCGCGGGCAATGTGAGATTCGTCAGGGCATCGATAATTTTAGGAACCGGATTCAAAATATCAATCAACCGTTTATGCACGCGCATTTCAAACTGCTCGCGTGCGTTTTTATGCACAAAGGGAGACCTGTTCACGGTATACTTGCGTATCTCAGTCGGCAATGGAAGAGGTCCCACGATTTCGGCATCATATCGCGTCACCGTTTCCACAATCTGACGCACGCTTGAATCAATGATCTTGTGGTCGTACCCGCGAATTCGGATGCGCAATTTTTGTTTTTCCTCTTCCTTCCGTTGAGCCATATCTGATCTATTTTACTATTTTGGTCACCACACCAGCACCCACGGTATGTCCGCCTTCACGAATGGCAAATCGTTGACGCTCTTCCAAGGCAATCGGAGAAATGAGTTTTACCTGGAATGTAATAGTATCTCCTGGCATAACCATTTCTGTTCCCTGCGGAAGCGTTACGTCTCCCGTAACATCCGTGGTGCGAATGTAAAATTGTGGTTTGTATCCGCTAAAAAACGGTGTGTGACGACCTCCTTCTTCTTTTGTCAAAATATAAACTTCCGCTTCAAACTCGGTGTGTGGTGTAATGGACCCAGGTTTTGAGACAACCTGTCCGCGTTCCACATCTTCTTTCTTGAGCCCTCGCAAAAGCAAACCTGCATTATCGCCCGCTATGCCTTCATCCAATGACTTATTAAACATTTCAATACCGGTAACAACGGATTTTTGTGTGTCCTTAAGCCCGACAATTTCAATTTCTTCGTTTACTTTCACCACCCCGCGTTCAATGCGACCCGTAATAACCGTGCCACGGCCTTCAATGGAAAATACATCTTCCACCGGCATCAAAAACGGCTTGTCTTTTTCACGAACCGGCTCGGGAACATATTCATCCAATGTTTTGATAAGCTCAACAACTTTCTTTACATTTTCGTCATCCGCGGAAGTCGCTTCCAGCGCTTTCAAAGCAGACCCGCGTATAATCGGCGTAGTGTCTCCGGGAAATTCATACTTAGAAAGAAGTTCGCGAACTTCGGCTTCCACTAAATCAATAAGCTCCGGGTCGGAAACCATATCAACCTTATTGAGAAATACTATCACAGCAGGCACGCCAACCTGGCGCGCAAGAAGAATGTGTTCGCGCGTCTGCGGCATGGGGCCATCAACCGCGGAAACCACTAATATGGCGCCGTCCATTTGAGCGGCACCCGTAATCATGTTTTTGATGTAATCGGCGTGTCCGGGCGCATCAATATGCGCGTAGTGTCGCTTTTCAGACTCATATTCCGAATGATGAAGCGCGATAGTAATGCCACGCTTCCGCTCTTCGGGCGCTTTATCAATATCATCAACTTTCTCAAGACGCACTTTCATTCCTGCCAAATTCAGAGAATGAAGAATCGCCGCCGTAAGTGTTGTTTTTCCATGGTCCACGTGGCCAATCGTGCCGACGTTTACATGGGGCTTTGTTCGTTCAAATTTTTCTACTGCCATAGCTTCAAAAAATTATATTTTATAATATATCAAGTGCTTTTTAGCTTACCATAAAATAAGAAAATCCGTCAACCCCGCACTCCCTTTTACAAAGGAAGCCTGTCAATATCAAACTCTTCCTCCAGTGGCATGGCGGCAAGAGCGGACGCCGAAGCGACTCCCCCTTGTTCTTCTTCTGTTTCCTCCGGCACATTTGAAACAATATCAGACGGTTCCATTGTTGGCAAGGTCTCCACATCAATGCCGGTAAGAAGTGTGTACTCCTTTGCGGGAAGCACCACAAACTCCTCCCCGCTCAAAGAAACATACCGCGTGGGACGCTGTATGTTGTGCCCATCTAAGTAATCGCCAAGTTTTGCAAACATGATTACTATAGGATACGAAACAATCATGCTGTTGACAAGACGTAACCTGTGCGCTAAAGATGAAGGAAATACACGTAGGAGGTGTTTGTTATGAACACTGTAAATCTCACGGCACTTCGTAGTCTGCGGGCAGAGTACGATTTTTTGATGGATTTCATGAGAAAAAACCCCATGCCGCCAGACGACCCGGGTTTGGCTATCTACCTATACGAGGATCACGAATTCGCGTTCGTGAAGGGTGCCCGTGTGCCCACGACAAAAAGTCGCACTTTCTGGAAAGAGGCGCCACCCGCATTCTATAGAGGTGGGGTAAATGGATTTATCAAAACAGCGGAGGGACTTCTCGTGCTGTCCGATGAGCGTATGAGCTGGGTCAAGCCATTTCCCGCAGGGCTCGCGCATCTTGACGAGGGTGAAGACTTAATGCTCACATTCCATAGGGAGTTCGGGGAAGAAGTTTCTGTTTTTGCCCTAGACCGCAGTGCGTATTTTGTTCCCCGCGGTTCAAAAGCAAAATTCAACGGCGGAGAGATTGGGATAACCCTCGCGAATGAACAACCGACTGAATTTGGTGAGCTCAATGTGCTTGGGTGTTTCGTCAATGAGAAAGAGCGTATTCTTGAGCTCCATGTGGAGTGGGATATCTCGGCTCTCTCTGTCCCATACTCGGTAATCCTCACCGAGGATTGGTTCCAGGGAGGTTGGCCAGGGATTCCTGTATCCGTTCTTTCACCCGAGACCGGGAAACTGGTTGGTGTGTTTGCAGGTCAGCAAGGATTCGTACCGATCGACTGGATTCACCATCCTTCGGTGGCAAACTACCTCGGTCCGAAATATTACCGTAAGGGCAACTTCTGAAGTAAAAATATAAAACCCGATCCTGCCTCCAAAAGAAATATTCTTATGGGTTAGCAGAATCGGGTATTTTTTTAAAACACTTACAAACGCGGGTCGATCATGGAATAAATCCACTTGCCCGTCGGCTGGTAGCACTCCATCGGATAATCAAACCACTCCACTTCCTGTACGGAAGTAAGTTTGGGAACAATACCAGTACTCAACCATTCGACATATTTAATGCGGGCTTTCTCCGACTGAAGAGCCCACTGTTCTGGGCTCCCATAGTTTTTGTCAGTAACTTCAGAAAATATGGTTTTTCCCATCTGAGTATCTCCTTTCGGTTTTCTCCAACCCTAACGCATTATTATTATTGTGTCAACCCAATCTTATTGTTTCCAAAAAAGATCGCGGTCGCGACCTTTTTTGGAAATGCTTACTTCCTCCCTTCCACAATTTGCGTCGCCACATGCTGGGGCATTTCTTCGTAACTGGAAAACTCCATGGTGTAACTTGCCCTGCCTTCAGACATGGAACGAAGATTGGTAACGTATCCGAACATTTCCGCAAGCGGCACTTTCGCGTCTATAACTTTTACGTTCATGCGATCACTCATTTCTTCAATGCGTCCGCGTTTGGAATTAATATCTCCGGTAACATCTCCCATGAATTTATCAGGCGTTATTACCTCCACTTTCATAATCGGCTCAAGCAAGATGGGCGAGGCGCGTTTTACCACTTCCTGGAATGCCATGGAACCCGCAATTTTAAACGCACCTTCTGAAGAGTCCACTTCATGATACGAGCCATCGTATAACGTCACTTTCGCGTCAATAAGCGGAAAACCCGCGTATACGCCCTTATCTGCCGCCTCGCGCACGCCCTTTTCAACCGCCGGAATATACTCGCGCGGTATCACGCCCCCTTTTATTTTTTCTTCAAACTGAAGCCCCGCGCCACGTTCCAATGGCTCAATTTTCAACCACACATGCCCGTATTGCCCGCGGCCGCCTGATTGACGAATATATTTTCCTTCCGCCTCTGCCGTCTTTTTTATCGTCTCTTTATAGGCAACTTGAGGCCGCCCCACATTTGCTTCCACCTTAAACTCGCGCTTCATGCGGTCTACTAAAATTTCCAAATGCAATTCGCCCATGCCAGCAATTATGGTCTCTAAGGTTTCGGGATCCGACTTAATGCGAAATGTCGGATCCTCGTCTGATAAACGCTTCAGCGCGAGACCCATTTTTTCCTGGTCGGCTTTTGTTTTTGGTTCAATACGCATAGCGACCACAGGTTCCGGAAAAATAATTTTTTCCAAAATAATGGCGTGATCCGGATCACACAACGTGTCTCCGGTAAATGTGCTCTTCATGCCCACCAAAGCGCCAATCTCGCCCGCAAAAATTTCTTTTACTTCCTCACGGTCATTCGCGTGCATGCGCAAAATCCGTCCCACGCGTTCTTTTTCCCCTTTAGTGGCATTTAACACATACGAACCTGCCTGCAACATGCCGGAATACACGCGGAAAAACGTGAGCTGACCCACATATGGATCTGTCTGTAACTTAAACGCAAGCGCGGAAAACGGCGCGTCATCTTTTGCCTCGCGCGTAATTTCCGCGTCTGTTTTAGGATCATGGCCTTTTACCGCGGGAACATCCGTGGGAGCTGGTAGATAATCAATCACACCGTCGAGCAGAACCTGAACACCTTTGTTTTTTAAAGCAGAACCGCAAAACACGGGTACGAGCTGATAGGCGAGCGTTGCTTTACGCAACGCGGCGCGTAGTTCCTCTTCGGAAATTTTTCCCCCTTCAAGAAAACACTCAGTAAGCGCGTCATCCGTCTCGGCTACTTTTTCGAGTAATATCGCCCGCCACTTCTCCGCTTCTTCTTTCTGACCTTCAGCAATGTCGCTCTCGCCTACTTTCTCGCCCCGTTCCCCATCAAATGTAATTGTCTTCATGCGCACTAAATCAATAATACCCGCGAAGTCTGATTCAAGGCCTATGGGAATAGTTACCGCAACCGCGTTTGTGGTAAGTCGTTGAAGAATGGAGTCAAAACTTTTTTGGAAACTTGCGCCCATGCGGTCAAGTTTATTGATAAAACAAATGCGCGGCACTTTGTATTTGTCGGCTTGCCGCCATACAGTTTCCGATTGTGGCTCTACGCCCGCAACCCCGTCAAACACCACTACTCCTCCGTCAAGCACCCGAAGTGAACGTTCTACTTCGGCCGTGAAATCCACATGACCCGGCGTATCAATAATATTAAACCGATATTCTCCAGCATCAGGCGCGTAGGTTCGTTTCCAAAAACAGGTAGTAGCGGCGGCGGTAATCGTAATGCCGCGCTCGCGCTCTTGCTCCATCCAATCCATCACCGCTTCTCCTTCATGCACCTCGCCAATTTTGTGAGAGACGCCCGTGTAAAACAACACACGCTCGGAAACGGTAGTTTTACCGGCGTCAATGTGGGCTATAATCCCGAAGTCTCTGGTTTGTTCTATGGGGTATTGTCGAGGCATATTTAGAAAAGTGTGTTATCTTTAGACCCAATCAAAAAAATAATTCCTCACTTCTTATAAATCTCATGTGTACTGATATCCACATACACTACCGTTTGATCATTTACAAAATAAAAGTGTACCCGATATTCCTGATTCACCGAGTATGCCCAATCGTTTTTTAATTCACCTCCCAGCTTATGTGTCTCAAGTGAAGGATGAAATGCGTTTTCTCGAAAAATCTTATCTTTCTTTCGCGCAAGCTGTTGAATTCTCTTTGGGAGCCAAAAGAAACTTTTTTCAAACCGCATAGAAATATCAATGCGAGAAACAGGACGAGACATCATGGCGGGTTACATCAATTCTTTCAAATCCTTTATCTGTCTTGTCTTACCTTGCTTCCATTCTCTGCGCGCAACCCCTGAAGCCTCTTTGGCATCCTCCATCTCCCAGCGTCGCCTTGCCTCTTGTGTAAGCTCTTTTAGCTCAACTAAAACAAATTGCCTCGCTCCGTAACGAGTCGACAGCATCTTTTTGGGAATTGTTATGGTAATTGTTTCCATTATTCTACTATACCATATTCTACCAAGAAAAATGCGCAAAGGCTTTGTTTGCTTCCGCCATGCGGTGCGTGTCTAACTTCTTTTTGATAGCGGCACCTTCGTTTTTAGTGGCTGCAATTAATTCCTCCGCTAAACGTTCTGCCATGGAAGCCCCTTTGCGACTGCGCGCCGCCTGCAACAGCCAGCGCATCGTAAGCGCGGATTTGCGTGGACCCCGTACTTCTACAGGCACCTGATAGTTAGCGCCGCCCACCCGCCGCGAACGCACTTCCACCGCAGGCGCGATATTGTCCAACGCAAGATCAAAGACAACCAGGGGGTTTTCCACGTTCGCTTTCTTGCCAACCAGCTCAAGCGCATCGTAGACCACGCGCTCTGCCACCGATTTTTTTCCATCGTACATAACCGCATTAATAAATTTGGCAACCCGCGGAGATTCCCATTTATAGTCTGGCTTGATAATTCTTTTTGTGTTTCGTTTTCGTCTCATGTTTCAGATGTTACGCCTTGGGTCGTTTTGTTCCATATTTACTCCGTGCTTGTCTGCGAGCCTCCACCCCGGTTGTGTCTAATTTACCCCGCACAATATGATAGCGCACACCTGGCAAGTCTTTTACGCGCCCCCCACGAATAACCACCACCGAGTGCTCCTGCAAATTGTGCCCTTCTCCTGGAATGTATGCCGTAACCTCCATGCCGTTCGTTAAACGCACGCGAGCAATTTTCCGGAGCGCGGAGTTTGGTTTTTTGGGGGTGGTAGTACGCACCGCCACGCATACCCCGCGTTTAAAGGGCGACGGATAATACACCGTGCGGTTTTGAACCGTGTTTAAACCGCGCCGGAGCGCAGGCGTTTTCGCTTTTGCTCGGATACTTTTCCGCGGCTTACGCACAAGTTGGTTAATAGTAGGCATGTAATAAAGCTCTAGAAATTCTTAAAAACTATTTATAAGCAATAAAGGAAAGAGTATCAAACAATACCAATGACGTCAACCCCGTGTCATAAATGAACGCCCGTAAATACCTGGAACAAAAAACCTATCACGGGAGAAAGTATGCCAAAGAAAAAGAACATAAAGATAAGAAGCAGGATAAAGCCGTATTGCTCCAAAAACTGCCGTACATGATCCATCCGGTACGGAAGCAAGGTAAGCAATATCTGGGAACCATCAAGCGGCGGAATGGGCACCAAATTGAACACCGCAAGCGCGATATTCAAAAGAACAACAAGCACCGCTATTTCAAAAAACGCGTCGGGAATCGCAAACGGAAAAAGCCCCCCAAACCTGATAATGAGTCCAAAAAAGAGCGCCACGAACAGATTTGAGAATGGTCCTACCACCGCCACAAGGCTCGGCCCCCATTTTTGGTTCCGGAGATTATACGGATTATACGGCACGGGCTTGGCCCATCCAAAAATAATACTCCCGGGAAGTAGTGAAAGAATAAACGGGAGAATAATAGAGCCAAACGGATCTATGTGAGGAAGGGGGTTTAACGTAAGCCTCCCGGCATATTTTGCCGTGGAGTCACCAAGCGCGTATGCCATAAAACCATGGGAAACTTCATGGATTACCACAGACATTACCAAAATAGCTATCTGAAATATAAAACCAATAAGCGACTCATCCATTCACCATTTATAGCACTGTTGCGCGCAAAATAAAAATCTGCTATAAATTCTTTATGGCAAAAGTATGTCCCACTTGTAATAAAACCTCGCGAATGGGCGGCGAACGCTCGCTTTTGCGCGCGCATTATAACCCCGTCCAATGGAAACGGCACTATCCAAACCTGCAATGGGCGACATTGCCAACCCGCCCAGATAAATCAGGGACGAGGCAGGCAGGAAAACGTATTAAAATTTGCACACGGTGTCTCAAAAGCAACAAACATCTCACACAAGTAGTAAGCAAAAAGTTGTAAGTTGTAGGAAATACATAGAGATAAGTAAAATCCCGCCTGTTTTCAATCGGGGGTTTTTTGTGCAAGAATACCAAAGTAAACGAATTTCTATTTCCGTTTCTGGGTGTAGTATACCGGCAGTACGCATGCATGGGGGCAAAATACAAAAGTTTTTATATTTTACGGGAGTTAACAACTAATTCTTCTTCCCATTCTCGGGCTGTAGTGTAACGGTAGCACGAGTCCATGGGGTGGATTTAGTCCGAGTTCAAATCTCGGCAGCCCGAGAATGGGAAGAAGGGAAATAAAAAAACTCCCTGGAGCATGTAGACGGGTTCCCCACCAAAGGCGGGCAGGGATTCCCGGCACCCCGACCAATCAAAACGTAATAATTTTGTGAGCTCGTTAGGGGGGGAGCGGGATGCTAAAAACATCCGGTACTCAGTCGCAGAGCGAAGCGAGGCGAACCAAAACTCTTTGACTTTTCCTTTCTGGTGCGCCCGGTAGGGCTCGAACCTACGACCATCTCCTTAAGAGGGAGCAGCTCTACCAGCTGAGCTACGGGCGCTTGAGAACACAATCATTATATTCAGCATTTTGCTGTTTTGCAATGCGACAGCAATTGAATTACACTCCCTCTTCAATGATTTTTTTATACTCCCAAGCACTCGAGCGAATTTTTCGCTCCATCGTTTTATAATCAATTTCCACTAGCCCAAAGCGCGGCCAGAAACCTTTATCCCACTCGAAATTATCCAACAACGACCAATGTAAATAACTGCGCACATCCGCCCCTTCGTCCATAGCTTTTTTCATCCAACGAATATGTTCCCGAATAAACCATGCGCGATGTTCATCCCGCGTGTCCGCGAGACCATTTTCCGTAATGTAAATCGGTTTTTGAAACTGCTTCAAACCAATCAACAGATGATACAACCCTTCCGGATAGAGCTCATGTCCCATATCAGAAATTTTTTTGTTTGTATTTTTGTTAAACCCATAGTCAATCCTATTATGAAAATAATAATTAAGACCTATAAAATCCAGCTCGTCCGAAACGTGCCACAAAAATCGCCTGTTCCATAGACGTTCCGCCTCCCACGTAAGAATATCATTCACCACACCCCCCGCGGATTCAAAATATGATTGATTCACTGCCACACCAACCACGGTATTGGGCATGTGCTTTTTGATAACACGATACGCGAGATGATGCGCCACATTCAGCGCATATGTTGCGCGGAAAAATGATATCGGCCCCCTTTTTTGGGGTGGCCATTTTCCGAGAAAATAACTATTAAGCGCATATATCTCGGGCTCATTTATGGTAATCCAAAACCGTACATCATTCCCGACACCCTCACATACTCGCTCCGCATAGCGCCTAAACCGCGAGGAAAAATCTTCCGCCAACACGCCCCCTTTATCTGCTAACCACAACGGTAATGACCAATGCCACAATGTTACCAATGGCTCCATGCCGCGCGCGCGCAAAGCTTTGATAACCTGCCGATAATGCTCAATTTCACAATCATCAAACTTCCCTTCTTCGGGTTCCACGCGCGACCATTCAATAGAAAACCGATGCGCGTTGTGTCCGAGTTTTTGCGCGATATCAAAATCCTCCTCATAGCGATTATAGTGATCGCACGCCTTCCCGGAAATATAATTTTCAGGAGGATACTTCCCGCCGCTCTCCCTACTTAGCCGCTCGGCATTCTCTTTCTCCCACACACTCCAATCGTTAACGTTCCCGCCCTCCACTTGATGGCTGGAAGTTGCCGCCCCGAATAGGAATGTATCGGGGCGAGCCTCGCTCGTTTTTGATGAGCGGGCCGCTCCCCAGAAAAACCTCTTTGGAAATTGTGAATTTTCTACCATATTCGTATTATATCAAAAAACATAATAAAAAAGCGTCACCATAACAACAGCAACGCTTACGTGTTCTTTCTTTGGTTATGTGGGTACAATATCTATTCATAACCCTTTGCATGGCTTTATAAAAGAAGATTCCTTACTAAAAAGCGCCTTACGAACCGCCTGGGAATCCATATCAAGCACCGCGCAAATATTTTCAAACGAAAATAACCAGCCCTCATCGGTTGATTCAAACCATGTATGAATTTCCGTAAACAACCGAAGCTCTTTTTTTGACTGTTTGTTCTTGTATTTTAAGTACGTTACCACCGCGTCTTTAACTACCGCAAGCATAAGGCGCCGCTCAGGAGAACATGTTCCACGCATTTGAAAAAACTGTTCTGGTAAAATAGTCTTTGAATCAGGATCTTTCACTTGAGCCATAACAGACCCCCTTTTGAATTATTACCCACATTCTACTAGCTTATTCCCGCGCATACAAGTATACTTGCTCTATGACACACGAAGAACAAATTGTGCGCGCGGTAAAAAAAGTGATGCCTGCTGTTGTTTCCATAACAGCAGCGAAAGATTGGGAAGCTCTGCAGGAAGCCGCCCGAAAACTTGCTCCGCTTGGGTTTTCGCCCACCGAGGAAATGCCAAATATGGAAGGTCCTGTACCAGAGGGCATTCCTCTTACCGATGATGGTAAAGTGCGCCTAGGCGGCGGTTCAGGATTTCTTGTAGATAATACCGGTATTATTCTTACCAACAGGCATGTAGTAGCCGATCCAGAAGCGGAATACACGGTAATACTCAATAATGAACTTTCATTTCCCCTTACTGTAGTGGCAAATGATCCTATCCACGACGTTGCCATTCTCAAAATAAAAACAGAGGGACGCATCCTCCCCGAACTTCCGCAATCCGCAACATTCGCGGAGGAAAAACAGCTTGAACTCGGACAAACAGTAATAGCCATCGGGAACGCGCTCGGTGAATTCAAAAACTCGGTTTCAACCGGCGTGATATCAGGCCTCTCGCGTCTCATATCCGCCATTACCGATATGTCGGGAAAGCAAGAACGCCTGCGCGGACTCATTCAGACAGACGCGGCCATTAACCCGGGAAATTCCGGCGGACCGTTAATTGATCTAGATGGCAACGTAATAGGCATCAATGTTGCTATTGTATATGGAGCGCAAAATATTGGTTTTGCCATTCCCATAAAAAAAGCCTTGCGCGATCTTACCGACATAAAAGAACACGGGAGGATTCGGCGTCCTTTTCTAGGGGTGCGTTATGTGCTTTTGAATAAACGCATAGCAGACCGTTTTCAACTGCCGGTAGCACACGGGGCTTACATCATGAAGGAGGGAATGCCAGGGGATCATGCTATCGTTCCCGGAAGCGCGGCTGATAAAGCGGGACTTAAAGAAGGGGATATTATTATTACCTGCAACAAAAAACGCATCACCGAAAAAGACACATTGGAAGATATGCTCGAAGGACTTGATATAGGAGACGAAGTGCGATTCGGCATTCTTGCCGGAGGCATCCGAAGAAAAATGACAAGCGCGCGGCTCGAAGAGCACTCCGACAAGACACCAATAAACCTTATACAATAGTGCTTACAAAAAATCCTACTCCATAGGCTATAACCGCGGCTATGCCCCCAACGGAAAACATTTCCGCGCCTGCAATGTACCAAGGCTGATCAGTAAACAATGAACGAAGTGTCCCGATAATAAACAATGTAAGTGCCGTAGAAATAACCGCAACACCAAACACGTCATCATATATCGCAAGAATATACGGCATAAGGGGTATTATTCCAGCAAGCACAAACGCAAAAAAGGTCGCTGCCGCGGATCGCACAGATTGTCCGCCTTTTTCCGGCGGACAAATGCCAAGCTCCTCGCGTATCATAATATCAAGCCAAAACTCTTTATTTTTTGAGAGAAGCGGCAATAACGCGTCTGAATCTTTTTTGGTATACCCTTTTTGCCGCAAAAAGCCAAACATCTCGGCGCGTTCTTCCTCCGGCTCGTGATGATATTCCAACTCTTCGGTTCTGCGTTCCATCATCACATAATCACGCTCTGATTTGCTTCCTAAATAATTGGACGCGGCCATGGAAAAACCGTCTGCCAATAAATTAGCAACTCCCAACAACACGACAATGGTACTATCTAGCCCTGCGCCGGCAACCCCAGCCACAACAGCAAATGTAGTAATAATACCGTCATTCGCGCCATAGACAATATCTTTTACATACGTGCCTCCTGCTTGATGTTTTCGCACGACTGCTTGTTCCATAAAAACCTCTTATTTCACTTTATTATAGTAATACTCTCCACCACCACATCTTGAAGCGGATGATCGTTTTCATTCTTAGCAACCGATTCTATCTTGTCGATTATTGCCATACCTTCCCCCACCACACGCCCAAATACGGTATGTTTGCCGTCTAACCACGGAGCCGCATCTGCCGTTACAATAAAGAATTGACTGCCATTCGTATCAGGACCACTATTCGCCATCGCGAGCGCTCCACGCACTACTTTGTGTTCGTTAAATTCATCTTCAAACGCGTATCCGGGACCGCCCATTCCGTCATCCGACCAATCATTGTCTTTACTATTCGGATCTCCGCCCTGAACCATAAAATCTTTAATCACACGATGAAATTTGGTTCCGTTATAAAAACCAGATTCCGCGAGTTTGATAAAATTTTCCACTGTTTTGGGCGCCGCGTCAGAAAATAACTCAATAGTAACCACGCCATATGATGTCTGGATAAAAGAAACACCGCGACGAGACAACAAAAATACCACCACAGCGATAATACCAACTATGATAATGTATTTAAGAAGTGTATTCATAATAGTATCCTATAATCTATATGCTATCCTGCTTATATGTCGATGTCAAAAAAATTCCAAACATATACCCGACCGTGGATTAAAAGAGAAACAGTCATTGATAAAAAGAAACGCGCGGCGCGCGTGGTTCATACGCTTGAAAAATCCTACCCAAATGCACATATGGCGTTGCAATACAGAACCCGTATACAGCTTCTCGTGGCTGTCATGCTTTCCGCCCAATGCACCGACAAAAAAGTGAATGAAGTTACTGTGCCTCTTTTCAAGAAATATAAAACCGTGAAAGATTTTGCCAACGCAAAGCAGGCGGTCTTTGAAAAAGAAATATACCAGACTGGCTTTTATCGCGCGAAGGCGAAAAACATCATCGCGGCTTGCAAAAAAATTGAAGCAGACTTCAGTGGACGCCTCCCTCGCGCCATGGCGCAAATCCTCACACTCCCCGGAGTTGCCCGCAAAACCGCGAATGTGGTACTTGGAAATGCGTACGGCGTAGTAGATGGCATTGCGGTAGATACGCATGTCTCGCGCATTGCCCAGCGCCTCGGACTCACTAAAAACACTTCTCCAGAAAAAATAGAGCAAGAGCTCATGAAATTGTTCCCCAAAAAAGAATGGTTTGCGTTCACCTATCGCGTTATAAACCACGGCCGTGCGATATGCGAAGCAAAAAAACCAAAGTGTGGTACGTGTCTGTTGAGGAAACTCTGCCCTTCGGCGCTTGCATAACTACAAATTCCTAAAAACATGAACGATCGTCCACTCATTTAGGAATATTTAGAACGTATCATTTTCTCCCATCCAATTCTTGTGTGCATTTTTTACACCATCCCCTTGAACTTCTGCATGAGAATGCCTTTTACTTTTTGCTGGGCGTCGGTGAATGCCTCCTTGATATCTTTTTGCACCACATCTTTGGTAAGCTGTGCTCCGTCAGTAACCACTACATCCACCACATCAAAACTCCCGCTCAATGTTATCTGTATGACACCGTCTTTTGATGAACCGACAGCGCGCTCGGCTCCAAGCAGGGCCTGCATTTCCCGCGCCTGCTTTTGCATCTGATACATATCTTTTAGTTTGTCGAACATGATTTTTATACTATACTTTGAATTACGAAACACGCACGTTTCCCTCATCCGATGACCTCCCCTCGATTTGTATACGCACATACCTTTGTTTTGCAACATACCTTGTTCAACTCGCTATCAATTCGCGTGGCGGTCATCGGATGAGGATACGTTTCGTAATTTACAGTACTATACGGCTACTACTGCTTCTTCTACTGTTGTCTCTCCACTCAGTACTTTTTCTGCCGCGCGTTGTAAGAGAGACACCGCGCCAGACTGCCCTACATACTCCTGCAGAGCTTTGATGGAAGCATGCTCCACAATAAGCGATCGTAAATTGTCATCCATCCGTAAAACCGCGTATACGCCTGTTCGCCCGTTATATCCCGTACCGCCACATACATCACATCCAGCTCCTTTACGAAACTGAAACGCGTTGCTCGTAATCCCCAGCCGTTCAATCAATGTTGGATCAGGAGTATACTCCGTCACGCACGCGGCGCATATGCGCCGTACCAAGCGTTGGGAAATGATACCACTCAACGCGTAAGCAACAAGACTCCGCTCCACATCCATGTCAATAAGGCGCGCAATGGTGCCAATGGTTGAATTTGAGTGAATAGTTGAACCCACAATCCTGCCCACCAATGAAGCACGCATGGCATATTCCGCCGTCTCATGATCACGAATTTCTCCCACCATAAGCACATCAGGGTCTTGGCGCAGAATAGATCGCATACCCACCGCGTAGGAAAGTCCTTGTTCCGGACGAATCTGTGTTTGACGGATATCACCAAAATAAAACTCTACCGGATCCTCCAGAGTAACAATATTTTTCTCCTTATTTTTCAGCTCCTGTAAAATAGCATACAATGTTGTTGATTTTCCGGCACCCGACGGCCCCGTGGAAAGAATCATGCCATAATTATGAAAAATAATATCTCGCACGACCGCAAGATCTTCCTCCGCCATACCAAGTCTTGCAAGTGGAATCAACATGTCGTTGCGATTGAGCAATCGTAATACCACCGCGTCACCGTATACCGTAGGAAACACCGACACGCGTACATTCAGCACACATATCCCCGCAGGCTGTGTGCGTAATTTTGTTTTAGCAGACAATTGCGGCACAGCGCCCTTCTGCAAACTTTGTTCGCCTGCTCCACCAAACAAGGATGTCAATGCGTGCGCCAGTTGAGACGACGGCTTTGATATTCCCGATGACACTTCAGTAGGTTCCGTAAGATCAACACTGAATTCAAAATGACCATCCTGCGGCAGATGACTCGCAATATCAAGATCAGAAATCGCCTTAATACGGGTAATAAGCTGCTCAGCTTCCATGAGTGGCTGACGGTAGTGCTCACGAAGTGATCCATCAATGCGAAAACGCACGCGCAATAATTCCGCCAAAGGCTCGATATGCACGTCGGACGCGTGACTTTGGACCGCTTCTTCAAGTATGCGGTTCAAAAACTTTTCTGGAGTACTGTTTTTTTGGGTTTGGGGTTGAGACATGCTTACTCCCATTCTAGCGTACCGCCGGTTTGATATTCAATCACACGCGTCTCAAAAAAATTCTTTTCTTTTGAAAGATCAACTGCTTCCGACATCCATGGAAACGGATTCGCGCTCTGGAACTCCGGAACCAACCCAATGCCTTGCAAACGACGATCCGCAATGTATTCAATATATTGTCGAAACCCGTCCGCGTTCATGCCGAAAATACCACGCGGAAACACTTGTGACGCAAACGTATATTCTAGCGCCACGGCTTTCCGCACCAAATCGCGCACGTGATTCTGAAACGCAGACGTCCATAATTCTGGTTGTTCCTGTTTTATTGTGTTTATCATATCTATGCCAAAATTCAGATGCATAGACTCATCGCGCATGATGTACTGGATTTGTTCCGCCGCGCCCACCATTTTATTCTGCCGCTGAAACCCAAACATGACCGCAAACGAACTATAAAAGAAAATACCTTCCATAATAATGGAAAAAACAATCAAATTCTCAAGAAACTTCTGATCTGATACGAATGTGCCCGTGGCAAAATGAGGATCGAAAATACCTTCGTTGAACGTGAGAATAAACGCGTCTTTATTATAAATTGCTTCGTGCTCGCGGTACATGTTAAATAAATGGGATTCATCCATGCCTAAACTCTCCACAATGTATTGGTACGCGTGTGTATGAATCGCTTCTTCATATGCCTGGCGCAATAAATATAAACGACATTCAGGAGACGTAATATGTTTGTAAGTTGCCAGTACCAGGTTGTTTGCCGCAATAGAATCGGCTGTGGTAAAGAAACCAAGCACGGTTTCAAGCGCGAGCCGTTCATCCGCGGTTAGCACGTAGGGTGATTTCCACTGCTCCACATCTTTTTGCATGCTAATTTCAGTTGGTAACCAATGATTGGCATTGCCCACCACATACGCGTTCCAAGCAAACGCATGCTTAATAGGATGCAATTGCATAACATCAGCATTTTTGCCGTTTATGATACGACGGTCATTTACGTTCACTCGTTCAGTTGTTTTTTGAATAGGCATAGGTAAGCTCTAGGCGGCTAGGTTTTTATAGGAAACTTCTTTCCTAATACCTAGCGCCTATTTTATTGGCAAGATTCACAACTTGGATCGTCTATGTTACAGAGTTTGGGCCCCATGGTATGCGCCTCCCCCAAAATACCAGGCGCTACGCTTATTGGTTTTGTTCGTGGAACCGACGGCATAGGCTCTCGCACTGCCATTTCCGAGACGATAGTATTTTGATGTTCCTGCAACACATGTGTTTCTTTATGTGCCGTCTGTTCTGCCGCTACCATGACTACACTAGGCTCATGCACGCGCACATGCGTGGAACCATGCTCCGCCACGCTCAATGTTGATTTTTCAACCTGGGAGACTGCAAGTGTGCGCAGATAATAGGTTGTTTTCAAACCCATCTCCCAAGCATAATGATACACTTCTGATAATTGTTTTCCAGAGGAACTCATAAAAAAGATATTCAATGACTGGCTTTGATCTATCCACTTACCTCGGTGAGCCGCCGCGCGGATAAGCCACTTGGGGTTAATCTGAAAAACCTCCTTATATTTTTCTTTCAGATAATCAGGAATGCCGCCAATAAGCATGATATTTCCGTCATTGAACTTAAGTTTCCCGAGCATTTCTTTACTCCAAAGCCCCAGCCGTTTGAGATCTTCCACCAAATAAGGATTAACAATAGTAAAATCACCCGACATATTTGATTTTACATAAATATTTTTATAAATCGGCTCAATAGAAGGTATCGCACCCACGATATTTGAAGTAGTGGCAGTAGGCGCTATCGCCATGCAGTTGGAATTGCGCATCCCATTTTTCTTTATGACATCTCGTACAACCGTCCAATCCAAAGAACTCCGCCGTGATACGGGAACGCGTTCACCACGTTCAGCTTCCAATAATTGCAAGGTATCCATCGGTAATATGCCCCGATCCCATTTAGAACCTTTAAATGTCTCATACGAGCCACGTTCACGCGCGAGATCAGAAGAAGCAAGAATGGCATGATAGGAAATAACCTCCATACTGCGATCCGCGAATTCCACCGCGGCTTCGGAATCAAACGTGATGTTCATTTTGTAGAGCGCGTCATGAAAACCGCCCACCCCTAACCCAACCGGCCGATGACGTAAATTAGAAACGTTCGTTTCCTTTGTTGGATAAAAATTCGCGTCAATAACATTATCAAGCATCCGCATGCCAAGTTGCACGGTCTCGGCTACTTTCCGTTCATCAAACGCGCCGTCTGTTACATGTTCGGCAAAATTAATCCATCCCAGGTTGCAAACCGCCGTCTCTTCAGCGGAATTATTCAAGGTTATTTCCGTGCACAAATTGGAATTATGAACCACGCCCACATGATCTTGGGGAGAACGAATATTGGACGGGTCCTTGAATGTAATCCACGGATGACCGGTTTCAAACAACATCGCAAGCATCTTTTTCCATAGCTCGCGCGCTTTGAGGCGTTTCCACAGGCGGATAGTCCCCGCGTCTGCCTTTTTTTCGTATGCCGTGTAATGCTCATCAAACTTTTTACCATATGTCTCGTGCAATTCTGGAACTTCTTCAGGAGAAAATAATGTCCAATCCCCGTCATCCCGCACGCGCTTCATAAAAAGGTCTGGAATCCAACTTGCGGTGTTCATGTCATGCGCGCGACGACGCTCATCCCCCGTATTTTTACGGAGTTCCAAAAATTCCTCAATATCATAATGCCATGGTTCCAAATACACGCAGTTGGCACCACGCCTGCGGCCACTACGATTGATTGAAATAGTAACGTCGTTTGCGATTTTGAGAAAAGGAATCACACCCTGTGATTCAACACCCGTGCTTTTAATTAGCGCGCCTGTGCCTCGTACGCCTGTCCAGTCAACCGCCGTGCCTCCCGACCACTTAAGAAGCTGTGCCATATCACCATATGATTTAAAGATTGCTTCCAAATCATCTCCAACCGTATACAGAAAACATGAGGCAAGTTGAGCCTTTGGCATACCCGCGTGGAATAATGTCGGCGTAGACGGGACGTAGCGAAACGTAGATAGCATATCATAAAAGCGCATAGCCCATTCGGTTCGCTCTTTTTCATTCTCATTAACAGCTACTCCCATTGCCACACGCATCCAAAACGCTTGTGGAGTTTCCAGTACTTCATCTTTTTCAATATCGCGGGCAAGATACCGATCATACAATACTTGCGTCCCCAGATACCGAAACAAGTCATCACGTTCCAAGTTTAATTTCTGAGCAAGAGCTTCCAGATCAAAAGCGAGCATACGCTTATCAAACCTCCCGATTCCCACACCGCGCTGAATGTTATTTACAAATGCCTCGCGATACTGATTTTGAAGCCGCGCGTAATCAATATCGGATCCTATAATATCTTTGTAAAGTTTCGCGAGTAGCAGACGGGAAGCAACTTTTGAATATGCCGGATCCAGTTCAATAAACGATCGTGTCACCATAACAAGTGAACGCGCTATTTCCGAAGTAGGCATATTGTCATACACTTCGTTGCGGCATTGTTCCGCAAGACCATCAATATCAATAGTATCTTCGTATCCACGGGCGGCGTATGCTAGAGATGAACGAATTTTCTCCATAGAAAACGGCTCTACTTTGCCAGAACGCTTCACTACCGTGATGCGATTCTCCTCAATACGTTTGAGCACATCCTTCTTTTTCTCCTCTCGATCCTTCGCATGCTCATACCGATACAAAATATAGCCTTTGGCAACATCAAAAAACCCCTGTTCCATGATCTTACGTTCCACGATATTCTGTATATCTTCCACAGAGGGAACATATTCCACAGAGGGAAATTTCCCCTGTAGTTCGTTTATTACATTTTCAGTAATAGTGCGAACGGGACCCTCTTCTACTGTGCCACGTGTCGCAAAAAAGGACTTTTGGATGGCAAGCATGATTTTATGTTGATCAAAATCAACCACTTCACCATTGCGCTTCTTAACTTTTTGCAATATATCCATGAAACGTGTGTTTAGTTGATAGAATTTTTTATGTCAGTATCACCATTCTACATCAGACAGCAAAAAGGTAAAAATACCGGCAACTAAAAAACCAAGTAAACTCGGTGAAAAGCTGTGCATAAAAATTTAGCTCCTTCGAAATGGTTTCAAGCGAGCGGCAATACTTAAGGCAAGAGCCACAATTACCACGTTTTTAATGATGTATTGCCCTTCAAGTGTTGGCACCAAGAAGCTCTGCCACGTTACGCCCGGCAGAAGAATAAGCGGCATAATGGTCGTAACCATATGAGGAACCAATAATGCGATTGCAAAACGCTCCCAACCCTCCAACAGAAACGCAATACCAATAAGCATTTCCCACATACCTAAAAACACCACAAAGCTCTCAAAACTCCAAAACGGGAGGGTGCGTTCCAATAAATCCGCTACCAACGGGTTTGCGGGGCTTGCGTCAATCAATTTTAAAAACCCGAACCAAAAAAAGACAATAAACAAAGCAATACGTTCTACGGGACCCATAACCCAACGAGCCCCTTTCACAATAGTTCTATCAAACGCAACAATAAATTTATTCCCCATACCATCTAGTGTATTAAAGATTTTTACTCCTGCACATTGTAAATAATTCGCGTGGTAGTAAGACTTTTGCTCTTCAAATTCTTCACTCGCACCTCAACTGGATACTCTTTAGAAACACTATCCTCAGGAACGCGAATCTGTATAGCCGACCAAAATGTATCATCGTCAGAATTTACACTGACAGGATTCGTAAAATAAGATATATATGACCATCCCCTTGGAACTTTTGCGCTGATCTCAAAATCAGAAGAACCACAAAGTATACTGTCTAGATTTTGTAAAGAAATATACAAATAAGGATAGTCCCCCGGGGATACAACGACTGGTTTAGAATCTTCTAGAGCACCATACCCACCCCCCAGTGGGTTCAATACAACCGCTGGTTTTTGACGAATACATTTAGGCGGAAGAATTTGGACCTTAAAAGTAATACTAGAATCATCTTGAGAAAGAACAGGGCCGATAACTGTACTGCGCGCCGGATCAAATAGGATCTTCCCTTTTTTGAGAAGCGCTATATCTGTCCAGTCTTCATAGTCAGATGATTTTGGTGTCATATCGAGTAGTCTAGAAAATGGATATGACAAAGGCGATAAAGCGCTATTTATCAGAAGCCCATTTTGATTGCTGGCCGACTGGGGAGCATTGCTAACTATACCAGCATCAAATCCTTCCGGTCGCCGATATTCAACATAATAAGGCGCGCTTGAAAAAGAAGGCGGAAAAATCTTTGCCGCATGAACCCCCGACCCGGATTCTAGAGCATTGATGGTATATGTTCCGGAAGTGGTAATGGTAAGCGGAGAATCCAACCAACCAAAAGCATCCTTAAAAAAAGCGTTGAAATGAAGCGCGATTAACCCATAACCCATGACATCAAACCAATTTCCATATTCAATATGCTGACACTTGGTACCCGAGAGAACTTTTTTTGCCCCACATTCCCATGAGTTGGCGTGAAACACCCCTAAATTGTGCCCAAGCTCATGACTAAGAATAAAATCTAAGACCGTGAACTCAAACGGACGAGAACCTATAAACGGCGACCATTGGTACGAAAAAGATTGAAGACTTCCAATCCATGCAAGTGAAAGGCGATGGATTTCCTCCCCAAGTGACATATCCAACTTTCCAATACTAGCAAATCCAGCACCCATACTGTTATGGTTGGCAAAAAAGACGAGTCGCGTATAGTTTTTTATATCAATACCCTCTGATTGAATGAATGCGGATATGCCATCGTAGTCGCTTTCATTTTGGAACATGGGAAACTGTGGCCATCGCACATATCCAGAGGCATCAATCCCATTACGCGGGACTGTATACCATCCCACAACATCTCCGCTCCAAGATGTTTTGCCATACGAAGCCTCATGATAAAACGCCTGCATATTGCTTTCGAAAACCAATCTTTCCGCTTCGTCTCTTGTAAAGGGCACGGGCGGAGAATCAAGGAAATTTACGAGCACCACAAGTGTTTTTTGATCTCCTAGACTATCCTTCTGCTCGGCCGCTTGAAGCACCTCAAAAGTATTACCCGCCGTGGCTGCGACTATACTCTCTCCGATCTGATATCCTTTTACACGCACGCGGGAGCTCGGCATAAGAGGTTGGGTTGATCCAACAGGATAAAAATCATACCGCTTCCCCTCTTGGCGAAGAAAGTATTGAAACTCGCCTGTTTTTTTCTCAAAATCATCTTTGTGAATAACCTCCAAAGCAGCCTCTAAAACCACTGGTTGCTCTGTCTCTCTTTTTGCTTCTTCGGGCAGATCAGCAAGTACAGTTTCTGGAAAAAATTCCATAAATGCAGTGGCAGGGTCATTTTTCAGAAGTGCCGAAAGCATGTTCTTTCGTTCCTGCAAAAGCTCGCGCATATCAGCAATACTTGCAGTACGGGTTACTCCGGCTTCATTTTTTATTCTTTTAGCAAGTTTGGTAGCTTTGCCGGAAACCTCTCGTATCTTCTGGCTTTCTTTAGTCTCTTGGGTACGGATGGAAAAAGTGGGAACCGCATCTTCTGACTCTATATACGCAGTATCTTCAGTGTAATCACTTGCCGCCAACGTTTCCTCAAGCGTACCAGATCGGGACGCAAGCAGAGCAAAAGCCGCTACCGCCCCCACCACAAACATACCCACCAGAGACAAGGTGAACAGCGACACACGTCTTTTACCAACCACCACAAAGTCACCCTTGAGGAGTTCAAGTGAACGTTTTACAAGTTTGTCGGCGGGGCGAATAGGATCCATTAGTTTATGTATCTATAATAACACAAAAACGTAATGTAATGTAAGAATGGTTTTGCTTTAGAGTGTGAGTTGCTATCAGAGTAGGAAATCCAAATAATTATCTCTATGTATAATCTCAAAATGAGCATCGGGGTATGCCTCTTTCCATAAAGAAGGTTGTGAAGGGTTAGTTTTTGACCACTTGCATTCAATAGCCACAAGTGCCCCATTTGTTTCTTTTATAATGTCTACTTCCTGCCCTGTGTGTGTGCGCCAAAAGTAATACGAATCATATCCTTCCTCTATACAGGTTTTTTTGACCAGCTCCATAAAAATAAAGTTCTCCCACAAAGCACCAATATCGTTGCGTAAACTCAAAGGGTTAAACTGCGATATAATGGCATTACGCACACCATTATCCAGAAAATAATATTTGGATTTTTTTGATATTTCATTGCGCAGGTTTCGGCTAAAACCTCTGACTTTTCGTATAATAAACATCTTCTCCAAAAGGTCTAGATATTTAGCCGCGGTCTTCGCATCTGTTTTGGCTGTCCGTGCAACCTCATTGATGGAGACTTCATTACCAACCTGAAATGCTAGACATTTAGCGATGTCTAAAAGCGTGTCCGGAGAACGCACGGCTTCCAGGGCGAGCGCGTCTTTGAAAAGATAGGAAGAAACCAGTTCAGTTAGAATTTTTCTTTTTCGCTCTGTGTCCGGCTCACCAAGAACCTCCGGGTATGAACCATAGAGAAGCATGTCTTCAAGAGATGTAGTTAGTTCAAAACGACTTCCATCCATTTCTCCTTGCGCCAAGGGCAGAAGCGTCAGGGTAAAATGGCGGCCCGTCAACGGTTCACCTATGTTGTTTGATAAATCAAGAGAAGACGACCCGGTTAAAATAATATTTTTTTCCGGAAAAGCGTCAATCATCATTTTCGCCCCAAGACCCATGGAAGGAATAAATTGGGCTTCATCAATGGCGATAATGTCAAAGGGACGTGCAAAATCAAGAATGCGATTTCGCTCTTCGGATTGGATTATTTTTCGCAACTGGATATCATCACCGGTTGAAAAATAAACCCTCTTTTCCGATTGAGTCTTTATATACTCACTAAGGAGAGTGGTCTTGCCAACTCTTCTTGGTCCATATATGACCAAAACCCTTTTAGCCTCTAAAACACTGGCGATATTTTGTTTTCTCACGAATTTCATATAATATATGATATCATGATACCTCAATTTATGTCAAATATGGACCAAGTCTACTCTAGAATATATGGCGTACTACCGTTCAGTGTTCAACAAGTTTGTCTGTTGGACGCATAGGGTCCATACGCTACATGGTTTAAAAGTATTTTTCTTATTTTTGGGGGTTTCCTGCCTATCACATAAAGATTACAGGCGTAAACGATAAGATATAACGCACCCGAAACGAGTTTTAAATTTTAGATCTCTTCCACTCCACGATACTTCCGGCTTTGCGTTCCATGCTGTCGGCCAAGCGCGTGTGGCGAAACGCACCACGCGGTAAAAGTGGGTAGTGAGGTGACGCATCAAGCGCGTCCGACAAGTGCCACAGATCTTTTTCAGCAACGGTCCACCCTTCATATTTTTTTACGTCCAGCCGAAACGGTCGTGAGTATTCTCGAAGTGTCCGCTTGCCATCATCCAAAAAATACTCGTGAAAATAGGATGCCGCAAGCGCATGAACTGTCTTAAAAATGGGCTCGCGCCATCGCAATACCGCATGATTTGTTTTACTCACCGCACCCCACAACCCACGATCTTGAAAGAGTGCAACCACATGGTCGTCATCGTTGGGTGCCGCACGTAAATCCAACAACAATGGCTTCCTACCATGTATCCAAAAAGCGGCGGCGGCCAGAAGCGCGCCCTCCATGCAATGCGCTTTTTTTTCACGCATAACGCGCCTCGGCGACATCAGAGTAGTTCCCTTTTCCTCAAAATTCATAGGCAACGTATCTAAAAAATCCTGTACTTTTACGGGAGTTTTCAGAGAATAAAGGAGTTTCAATTCATCTTTAGTAAAACCGTGCATATATGAAACATAAAAAAGAAAACCCCTTTGTTCAAAGCTTAGCTTTGAACATTTTAGAACACTTGTTCTACAAGTACGGGAGTTTCTGGTACATTTTCCACCCGAAAACTTGTTTGTCCCAATACCTGACCCCGCGCCGTCTCCACGCGCACGCGCCACAAACCTGCTTCCACGTTTGTTTTTAATGAGTACCCGCGATACCCGCCGTCTCTACCGCCTGCAATGGAAAATTCAATGCGTGTCCTATTTACCCATGCGTCAGTCTTTTCATTAAAATATTCCCAGTGGTGGACAATGCGCGTTTCCGTGATTCGCGTGGGCGCAAAAACAGCGCTGTAAAAATAAACCGGGCTACCGACAGAGATATGTATTTTTTCTCGCGATATCAAAAATCCATACCATGGTTGCTCCTCGCCTACCACGCGGTATCCACTCGGTACACGCGTAATGTTATGATACACGCCTGCTTCTTTAAGGGAGAGCGGCAAAGGAGGAAGTATATTAAGAAAGTACATCGCGTTTACCGCAAGAAATATACCACCGATACTTATCACAATACCTCTATGTAAATAATGGATTGCGGTAGGCATGAGATAGGAAAAACCATATAAAAGAAGACCTATCACAATAAGACTTACCACACCACTCAATAAAAACACCCATGCCCCCATGGAACCAACCACAACCGGCATAAAGAAAATCATGTAGGAATAGAGTACAAAAAAGAGAATACTTACTTGAAACGTAAAACGCTGATAGCGAGTCCTAAAAAACTCATTCCCCACCAAAAGCCCAAAAAGTAAAACTAGAAAGGGCCAACTGGTGGCAAGTGAAGCACCACGGATATAGAACACAAAAAACCCGCTCAAGAGGCCACCAAAGGCATATTGCATGAGGAACGGAGAAATAACGCGAGCATACATGGGAATCCTGTGCAATAATCGCACACCATCCGGCGTTCCGCGCCATACACCCGTGTCGTATAAATTCGTTATAGCAATACCTATAATCGCAATTGCGAGATAAAAAAGGAGAACAAGATTGTCAAACAATAAATCTATACGCGTAAGCGTAAGACTGTCCACAATAAATCCAAAAATCATAGTCGCAGAAAACGCCCAGCGTTCGTAGCGATCGAAAAGTTCCTGAAATTTTTCTTTGTCGAAACCAAACATAGTACTACTTGCAGTATAACAAAAAAGGCTCCACCAATCATTATAAAAACAAAAAAACGCTTACCCTACAGAAGAGTAAGCGTCGACCAAAAATTAGAGACTAATTATCCGTTCTTGATTGGTGGTGAAATCGTAATCACTCCCCCCACAGCCACTTGTTGGTATCCACGAACGCGCTGGCCATCCAAATAATACTTTGATGTCCACTTTGTTCGGATGCCCGACGCGGTTATAGCTTGTTGAACTGTCATCCCATCCGTCCATGACACCTCTCTTTTTGCGCCATTTGAACGAACGGTCACCACAGGCGACTGTTCGCTTACAACTCCTTGCATTTCTTCTGCCATTGTTTTTCCTCCTCTGCGATTTGACTACAAATTAGCAATTAGAATCTGACTTGTCAAGGCGTCGTACAGGAAATGCCTATGGTATGGCTCGCCGGTTACCCATTTCCGGACAGTACTTCCCACGAACCCCGCGATAAGGGAACCAATGTATGCAACCGCCTGCGCCGTACAACGCAATGGTTCTGCTTCCTCGTCCGAACACAAATGCTCTTCGTACAATTCACAATCCTCTATAGAAGAAGGTTTTACCGCAAAAACCTCGAGCCACTCACCCTTTACTTTCGACTCTGCATCATCCCATTCAACGCCAATACGAGCATCAATATAGAGCGGCACCAGCGTCCGCGCTTTCCGCACGCCTGCCCAAATACTATGCCTAGCTTCCATGGTATCTACACCGGAAATCACAAGACCCTCGAGTTGAGAACTTGTGTCCGTAAAAAGTAGTTGGTTGGTCGTTACCAAAAGAGAATCGGCTGGAAGCGAAAGCGCCATTTGCATTTTCACCGCCCCCACTTTCGAGTGCCCTTCGTCCCCCACACTGAAGTGTTGAGATGGCACATTATGCATTTCCACCATATCAGGATCCCAGATATGAAACTCACGAAACCCCATCTTCCGCACCACATACGCGGTATAGCTTCCGATGCCCCCCAACCCAATGAGTGTTATGGGATAGAGTAATTTTTCTGGCGGCAGAATATCTAACTGCCTTTCAAAATTAGCTTTCATGTAAATTTCCTCCATAAAAACTTCTTCTCTGTGGCCTTATGACCTGTATGCAATTTTTGCGACCAAGAGGCTGCCTCTTCCTCTGATACAGTTTGCTGGCCAACCATAAGGGGGATCCGTAGACTAATTGGAATTGGCTGGAAGACATCTAACCGAACCTTAAAATCACACGTCTTGTTCCCTACGAGACTCACCATCCAATCGCACCCGTACGCATTCCGAATGGTATCAATATCTTCGGGAGAAAAAAATGCAGAAAGCATTCCGTGCGAATGACCTTGAAACCGGAGATCCTGAATATCTTTGCCTGCTTTTTCGAGCTCGTCCAGCCATCCAGGGAACTTATCCTGATCAATCTCCGTATGTATGCTTCCGGCAGAATGAGGTGGAATGACAAGATCAGAAAGCGAAAACATGTTTCCCTCATCCTTTTTTACAAATCCCATCACCTGGAATTCAATCTCCATGGAAGAAAAATAGAAACATAGCTCGCGATACGTCTCATGTCCCACAAAGAGTGTGGGTGGTGATACAATCGCGTCTACACCTGTTATTAAAGCAGGAGACCCATGGGCTTCGGGGTTATAGATCATAGTACTAGTACCTCCAAAATGTTATTTCACAATAGGTCATGGTCATTGGCACTTGCACGGAATGCTTCGAATAACCTTTCTAACGCGGCGGCAGGTTTGCCATCCTGAAGAAATGTACGCACCGTGTATCTAAATTCCCCTAAACAATAATCTCCACCTCCACCCCATGATCCAGGACGATTCACACCAGCGTGAGCATTCAGTATGTCAAAATTACTTCCCTGTACGTCCAGCTGGATTCGCAATGGACCCAACTCGCCATAATACCGTGGAAACACCGTAGTGAAGACGTCCATATGGCCTTTGTCTTCAATGTGCACCGCAGAAACATACGGATTCTTCACGATAGAATTAAACTGCTCCATCCATTCCAAGTAAGCATCCTCTTGCAATGCTGGCGGAATACAGCCGGAAGATACAGTAAGTTCTTGCAGAAACGCGCGCGTGGCATAATACTCCTTTTCCATCCTTTCTACCTCCTCCCCGAGTCTTAAAAGCTCACAGTGTAAACTCTTTTTCTTCCTTTTCAACTCCGGTATGTTAGATTTTGCATAAACAGGAAGAAACATACCACCCCATTTTTGACGCGTTTCCTCCACCCGAAGAGAAAGATCACTGCAGAGTTTTTCATACTCCTTCTGCCTCGTTTTATAGGCATTTGTTTTGTGAGTTATGCGTAACAAAACTGTACGCAGATACCACATTCCGATCCCCCAGACAATAAGAAGACTCCAAGGCAAGGCAAGAAGAATGTAGACCCAAAACCACCAAGTGTGATAGGGAAAAAATTGCATCACATAACTCTCACGTCGCCAATGGGCATACAAGGCAATCACACTTATGAGAGTTGCAATGAGAAACATTTTGGCATTAAAGCCACGAAACCAATTTACTTGCAACTCTGTCAGCAACTTTTCCTCATGAGCAATGAGAACCGCTGCATTTTCTGGATGAGAAAGCAATTCCATGAACACTTTGAATCCTGCCTCATGCAAGATAGTATACTCATGTTCAAATCCACTATCCATAAGCCCAAAAATTGCAGCTCGCCGCAATTCCTCGTATGGAGAATATGCAGCTATGCCATAAAGAAAGGCAATAGGAACTACGTTTTCATTTGTTGACCCCCCATGGGCAAATTCATCATACAAACTAATTCTTTCCCATGCCCGACGATGTTGTGCCGAATAGGTAAACACCTCGAGGCCTGCGACAAGAATAACCATCACAAGCACAGACCAGAGTGCTATCTGTATATCGTGGAGAAACTCGAAAAATTCTCGCATTGTTCTACCCTCCTTCAGTTTTCAATGTTGGAGGAAAACGTAGCACAAAAAATATCAGTTGTCAAATTTTTGTAGGGCAAGTTCAATGCAAATGTTCCACCGAGAGTGGGATAGGAGTTTTATGCTGAGGAAGTATACGTTTTTTTATTTTTTGCCACCATGGCCATGGAAACGCATCAAGCCTTGAAATATTCATTGCCAATTTTCATCGCGTGCGCTTCATTCACTTCTATTTTTGCTTCCCGTAAAAAACTTTTAGTGATTTCATGTTCTTTTTTTTAATATAAAAGCCCCTCTGCAAATCAGAGAGGCTGACCATTTTTTGTCTACCTGTTTTCTTGTATGTAATCAGCTACAAGCTCAAAGCCAACCTTTGAACCCGAGCGGCCCAATCCGACTCGGAAATGAGAATCACCAAAACCAAAAACAGATGATGGAGCAAGAAGAACACCCTTCGAGCGAAGTAGCCCGTCGCAAAAAATTTTTGCACCCTCTTTGCCATGATAACGAATAAACGCAACCGACCCCCCAAACGGCTCACGCCATCCTACACCAAACACATGAGATGCAAAGATTTTATTTCCTGCAATAAGCGAACGATTCCGTTCCAAAATGGTTCCCTTGGCACGAAGCGCCATAATAGCAAGAATTTCACTCGGTGCAGGTGGGCAAATGGTGGTGTAATCGCGTAGCTGCTGAATTTGTTTGAGGAGCTTTGCGTTCCTACTCGTAAGCCACCCAATACGAAGCCCTGGCAATGCGAAAGATTTTGAAAGCCCACAAAGGGAAACCGCATTTTCCGATAAATCGCTCGCCGACGGAAGCCGCATATGTGTATCCATTTCAAGAAAACGGTACATTTCATCAGAAAACAACATAGTGCCTGTTTCTGCCGCAACCCTCACCACTTGTTCAAGCTCAGTTCTCGTGATCAACGCGCCCGTCGGGTTGTGCGGGAAATTAAGAACAATCATCTTTGGATGATGTATTTCCATGAGATCACAAACGTATTTCACATCAAACTGCCACTTTGCTTCTGCGTAGTTTTCATGCGGCAACCAGGTGAGCAACTCACACCCAAGCGAGGCGGCGATTTCATACAAAGACTGATACGCGAGAACCGGGACTATAATTTTGTCATGGGTCTGCAATGTCGCAAGCATAGTAAGGAAAATCCCCTCTTCCGGCGCTAACACAAGTACATCGTCGGCAGTAACGTCTTTGTAGAGCCGAGCTATTTCAGCCCGCAACAAGGGATGGCCTTTCGGATCGGTATACGAAAGCCTCAAGTCGCGCCATAAAGAAGCTGTTTCGGTATCTGCAAAACCTACTACTTCCTCTAAATGCAACGGCTCGCAGTCAGACGCGCATAAAAGATGTTTTACTGTAAATTCGTGTTTTGCAAAAAACTCTTCCAGCAAAAACGGTTTAATGTGCACGAGTTATTTCCTCCTTGTGAATGTATTTCAAAAAAGAATACCACAGAACAATAACACGCGCAATGTCATGTTCACTCGCGCACTAAATGTTTTGTATATCCCCTGCGTACTAGCTCTTCGTATGCTTCCCATACATCGGGTGGAATTTCTTGCGATATTTGAAATCCTTTTTCGGGGTAGATTTTTATACGTTCCAGATCGCCAACCATATCTTTTATCACCTCGTCTTTTGGAATTTTGTCAGTCGGGTATTCTTCGTAGGAAAGAATGGGTGAAGTCATAATAACTTTTATTTCAGGCCAGTGTTTTTTGCACGTCGCATAAGCACGCCGTTCCATATAAGGTTTATGTACTACGATTACCGTCTTTGGATAAATAGCGCGCGTTTCTAACAAAGCTTTAGTAAACAAAACATTTTCTCCTGAATTGGTAGATTTATTTTCGATAAGAATACAGTTTTGAGGAACACCCATTTGCACCGCCCGACGCATAAATTCATCTGCCTCGGTGTCCCACTCCGCAGGAGTATGTCTTCCGCGCCCTCCGGAAAACACGATAAGGGATGCCCATCCTGTCAAAAAAAGTTCTGCGGCACGTTCCGCAACACGTATATCATAACTACCGAACGCCACAACAACATCTGCTTTCTCCAACGGTTTGTTCATGTGGTGATAGTCCCACAGTTTTTTGGCAAGTTCATCTACGGAACGCATAATGTAGCCATATTGTTATATTACATTATAATATGATTTTGCGTATTTTGCTCTCCACCCCTGTCAAGCAACCATGTGTTGCACAAGAAAAACCTCCGCCCAAAGCCGTGGAAAAATAAACTTATACAATATCGCCTTTTTTGATATGATCCCGTTGCTTTCTTAAATTCATATAGAGACCTGCCACACCAGCCACAGTAAACACGAGACCAAAAATTATAGCACCTACACTTGTTGGCTCCTTAGCACCGATCATGTGCCCAAATCCGAGCACAAGATAGAATAGACCAGGAATAAGCAAAGCTACCAATGATACAATAATCGCAAACAAACGCACCCACCCCGATCGTTTTTTGTTTGCGTCCGTCATGCCACGAAACATAGCACCTTCACCTTCAATAATGCCCGTAGGAGTATTAGGCGGATCTTGAATGCCGAACTTTTTAGAGTCAAGCCTTATGCGATCTCTTTGCTCCATAAGATTACTTTTTTCCCTGTACCAATATCTCCACACCCAGTTTTTCTTTGAGAACCGCCTTGATTTGATCAATGTCAGCTCTCAGAAATGTAAGCTCATCTTCGCGGTCGGTAAGACGCTTGAGGAAATTATCAAGAGTTGTTGTAAGACGATCAAGTTTCTTATCGAATATATCCATCCGCGCCTCAAGATCACCAATGCGGCCATCCATAACTTGCAACTTTCCCTCTATTCTTCCAGATCGCTCGTCGACTTTCTGAAACTGCTCGTCAACTTTCTGAAATCGTTCATCCATTGCACCCAAAATAACCTTCGTTTGTTCAGACAAAAGATCTCCTATTTCCTGTTTTGTTACATATTCAGCCATGCGCTCATGATAAAGAAAAAAATATCAGAAATCAATGGATGCAACTAGTCGCATGTTGAACTTACCCTGTATTACACAGTAGTTGACATAATAGGTGATAAAATGTTACGGTCAGCTCGATTTGTCGCAAGCAGATTGTACCTACAAAACCCAAGGAGAAAGGAGGGCAAAAAATGCCTAAAAAACATAACCCAACCGTGGCAGAACTAAAATCATTGTTCCTTGCACATTTCAGCGTGGAACAGGCAAAAGGAGTAAAATTACAAGCGCCCCTTCGACAAAAATTCGGCAACGAGGTGCCACTGGAAGAGCTGGAAGAATTAGCGCTCATCAATAGCAAGCACATGGACTGGATGTCCAACTTGCTTGCTCGTCGTCTCAAGCGCAATCGGCACACCACGCCTCTGATATCACCTCGAGATACCAACCGGCTCGTTGCTTTATTAATCAACGAGAGCCCAGAAACTAAAGATCTCACAGCCAAAGAACGTAAAATGTTAACGGAGTTTGTAAAGAAGATAGTGGAGAATGGCTCCAATACTATGAAGGTGGAGGTTCTGTCCAACAAGAACAGTTACAAGGAGTACTGGCGGTGGATCACGACGGTACTGGACCTTGCGGCTGAGCGTGGCATCGCACCAACCGAGCTTCTAACGCTCGAGCGGGAGACCGATGAGATCACACGGCGAATGTTTACCAAACGGCAGTTCATTCTCATGTATAAGGAGAAGATGGATAGATTTGCACATGTTGACATCGAAAAGACTGTACTCCAGCCGATGCTTGAATTGGCCACCGCCTGTGGCGACAAAAGCTATCGGCGTGAGTTGGAACAGGAACTTGAAATGCAAACTAGACCAAAGCTACGCAATTATTTAAGGGAATTGAAAAAAGTTATGGACGCGTTTCACAAGCAGGAAATCAAGCGAATCTACGCAACTGCGTAACTTCAGCGCGTTTACCCTCAACCGGCCTCTCGTATATTCGCCAAAAACGAATCCCTACAAGAGGCCTTTTCTATAACCTATTGCAAAATAGACACGTATATGCTATAATAGAAAACATTAAAAGACTCGAACCTTATTTGTGTCATCTCTCTAACGATTTGTGACCCATCTAGAATAGGAAATCGGGTCACCATAATATGACACAAGTACAAACAACCGCTGAAAAAAACGGCTTTGAAGGCCTTGGCATTGCGCCACGGCTTCTTCAGATTTTACAACAAAACAGATTTACTACTCCCACACCCATTCAGCACCAATCCATAGCTCCCGCCATTGAAGGAAAAGACATTATTGGTATCGCGCAAACAGGCACCGGTAAAACACTTGCCTTCGGTATTCCGTTGATTCAGCGTGTTGCCCAACAAAACGGACGTGGACTTGTGGTGCTCCCGACACGCGAACTCGCTCAACAAGTAAATGAAATGTTGCAACGCATCGGGCGACCCCTTGGCTTACGCACCGCGGTGTTAATTGGCGGCGAATCCATGCGACGGCAGATTGAACAAGTAAAACGAAACCCCCATATTATTATCGCAACCCCCGGGCGTCTCATAGACCATCTTGAAGAAAAAACGGTTGCCATCGGTAATGTAAAAATTCTCGTCCTCGATGAAGCCGACCGTATGTTTGACATGGGGTTCGCTCCGCAAATAAACAAAATTTTTGAACACATGGCAGGTCCCGGCGCGCGGCAGACCTTGCTCTTTTCGGCAACCATGCCCGATGCCATTGTCTCAATCGCGACGCGACACATGACGTTGCCCGTACGCATAGAAGTCGCGCCCGCGGGCACCACCATAGAAGCGATAGAACAAGAAATATACATAGTAAAAAAAGAATCGAAACTTCCTCTCCTGGAAACAATTTTACGCGAACATACGGGTTCGGTATTGGTATTTTCACGCACAAAACACGGCGCGAGTAAAATTGCAAAACATCTTCATATGCAAGGCGAACGCGCCACCGATATCCATTCAAACAAATCCATGGGTCAGCGGCGTGAAGCACTGGAGGGATTCAAAATTGGAAAATACCGCGTGCTCGTCGCCACCGATATTGCCGCGCGCGGGATTAACGTCGCAAATATTCAACTTGTGATCAATTTTGATATTCCTGAAAACTCGGAAGATTATGTGCACCGTATTGGACGCACGGGCCGAGCAGGCAAAGAAGGTAAAGCAATATCGCTTGCCACCCCCGACCAACAGAGCGACATACGGGCCATTGAGCGCCTTATTCGCAAAACACTCTCCGTAAAACGGCACGAGAGCGTTTCAGAAGAACTTTTGGCAATCCAAAAACTCATTCGTAAACGCCCCAGCCCACGCGGTGGTGGATATCGACAATCTGCTCCATCAGCCGGCGGATGGGGAACAAAACGCGCTTTCTCGCCTCGAGGTAACAGTCCGCGATCGTTCGCAAGAACGAACCGCGCGCCGCGTACTCATTAATAAGGAGTCACATTGATTTTTGAAACAACCTATGCTACCATCAAGTACATGATAGGAAAACGAAATCGTGACTTAGAAATAAACCAAGTAAGCACAACCTTGCCTGTTTTTATGGAAACATATAACAAAAGCATCCCTGATGGTTTTCCCGTAGTGTCGGTTTCAATTCTGAAGAAATTTCAAGCGCTTCATCCCATTCTTTTTAAAAATGGTGATGAATGGTCAATTGATAAACACCGCAAAAAACTCATGGATTGGCTCCCTTCAGCTATCAAAATTTCGTGAATATATACCCTGCCCTCGCAGGGTGTTTTCGTAGAAAAAATTTGACAACAACAATAAAAAATGCTAGAATGTAGTTAAGTTCAAACAGGAGGTTTTGATTATGATTATGGAAGAAATTGTTGGATACATTCTCCTTGCAATAGGAGTCACGGCGGTCGCTCTGATCGCCCATTACATAATTCAGCACACACCCAAAAAAAATGAATAATAAACGCCCGCTCACCAACTCCGCAAGGCACCCCCCTTGCGGTTTCTTTTTTGTGGTGTCGGAAAAAAGAAAAAGGCCTTATGGCCTTTTGGGAGGAAGTTCATTATTTTTTGGAAGGATAACACCCTGGACAGCAAATTTTTGGGGTTGATTTCAAAGGGGTAAAAATATTCTCGCTCCACCCTAATCCGATTACGTGCAATCGTCCGCATCCAATGCATTGAATATCGGGGGTGCTTCCCCAACCACTCCTGCACTGATGGATAGATGTTTTGAGACCTGAAATAATTCCGTAGAGTACCGAGCGCGCGGCAATGGCCGACTCATCAAAAAATACACATGTTTCAGTGTTGTCGGTATCATCCGGAAAAGTAACCACCCAGCAAACCAAATTATCCTTTGTAATCCAAAGACCTCGCTCAAAACCTATACATACCGCGCGTTCTGTAAGCGGTTCTGTTGATGGGAAAGAGATGCTAGTTATTCCCAACCGCGGCGTCCAAGAATATTTCACCATGCGTTCTTCCGGAATCTGCCGTCCAGAAAAATACCATCCATGCACATAGAGAATTGACTCTACATGATTTCTTACCCTGTTAGGGTGAGAAGATGCTATAAAAGAGAGTAAACGCGCCTCCAAAAAATGTTTTCCCATATTCACTCCTTTCAAAATCATTACTGTTTAAAATAGCGAATTTCATATACATCCGCAAGGAGTACTATATCATCTCAAAAATCCCGACGTAATGCCGAGATTCCTGTGATGGTACCCAATCAACCAGACTCGGTTATATTAGATACCGTCTGGGGTGCCATCGTGGAGGATGTTAGAACTGTGTTTGAGAAGAAAAATGATGCGACAGTGTATATCCCCGACTTTTCGTACATGTTAGAAGTGGTGGGGGTGCAGAATTGAGGGGGTGGGTATTGTAAAGCATTCTTATTGGGATTCACACACAAATCTACCCCACCCCGCTACTCACTATTCTTTCGTGGGAGTATAGCGGGCTTCCAAGTATGTCTTTTCTACTTCCTCTCTAATTGATAGTCCGTCTCTTGGGTCAAGGGCTATTTCCATACCTTTGGTATTAAGCACGGGAAGCAACTTTATTTTATCCTCCTTCCAATCATAGAACCCAATTTCAAACCAATACTGCTTTGGTCTCT
>Ga0155432_126_pt1 | contig 33449 bp, 31 predicted proteins | sample RifCSPhighO2_02_FD_106400 | JGI IMG/M metagenome (GOLD analysis project Ga0155432, IMG submission 106400) | Candidatus Ryanbacteria bacterium RIFCSPHIGHO2_02_FULL_45_13b
TCTTGTTCCAGGTGAAGTATTGGGCATGCTCCCGAACTTATGCCCGTACCTTTCCAAGCACTCCGAGCGACTCACACAGGGTGGTTACGAGGACGGTTCACTTCCTTCATTCCACAAGCCGTGGGAGATTAGCGCAACATCGTCCTTCATTCGCTGGAATGATGTACGGGGTCATCTTGACAAGACCACACCGGATCTCAAAGACACCTGGATGATTGATCTTGCCGTGCCTTGTTTTGGCGGTTACTGCGCGCAAGACTGGGCTGACTTTGTTCGTGGCGTAAATCCAGGCGCTGATCCAAACGCATACACCCAACCCATTGCAAACGAACACAAAATCTTCGGTTGTGATTTGTGGGTAGAGGTTTCGGGGGTGAGCTCGGTAAATTAATTGTTTGGGTAACGGCGAAACTGTATGAAAACAAAACTTATAATTGGTCTTGCCGCGCTTGGAACGTCACTTGTGATTCTGCCGTTGTTCGCCGCGTTTGAAGCGCATGTCGTCAACGTGACAGCACGCATTGAAAACGCGCTCTTTGTGCAGCCGGAATCGCTTGAGTACGGCACGGTATTTCCGCAGGAACATTTGGATTCTTCGTTCTTCATTACGTTTAGCCAATCATTTTCTACCGCTTCTCAAGAGCGCGTAGGAAAAGTTGACTATGTAATAAAACAGAAACCAAAACCGCGGGAAGACCGGGTTGCCGCGCTTGGCGGCGTGGAGGCGGCTCGCGATTGGTGTCATCTCAATGCTCCGGTAAACCCGGGGGATCCGAATGACCCCTATTACACGGATTGCTATCCGTCGCTGTGTCCGTATCTTTCCAAACATCCGGACAACATTCCCGCATCGGGCCCGAATGCCCTTAATGATTATGGGTTGCCTCCCTTTCACGATCCGGAGCTTTCCTATGCTTCTGGAACTCTCGTGAAATTCAATTCCAACGGCACCACAATCAACAACGACCCGAATGACACATGGACCATTGATCTTGCAGTGCCCTGTTTTGACGGTTACTGCGCGCAAGACTGGGCTGACTTTGTTCATGGCCTTAATCCTGTCGCGGATCCAGACGATTATATGGTGCCTCCCACGCTGGAGCATCAGGTCTTTGGATGCGACTTATGGGTAGAAGTTACAAAGATCTATTGACGTTGATCTTTGACCCATCCCGTGCTTATCTAAGTGCGGGAGGGTGAGAGATTAAATGTAAGTTGCCATATGGATGAAGAAATAAAAAAAGAAGAATCAGACGCGGAACATAAAAAGACAGAAAAGCTGACTTTCATGGAAAAAGTGTTTGCTTGTTTTTCGCTTTTTGTGTTCTTGTTTATTTTTTACGTGACGCTCGACGCGAATAAATATGAAGCGCAAGTGCGCGCGATGGAAGGCGAAGGGCGAGTGGGTGTAAACCCCACGTCCGAACGGCTTGATTTTGGCGATTTATCGCGCGGTACCGCCGCCGTGCGCACGGTTACGGTAACAAATGACACGTTCATTCCGTTTTTTGTGAGCGTGGTGCGCGTTGGCGCCATAAGCAATTTAATGGACGTGGAGCCAAATAATTTTATATTGCGAAAAGACACGGAAGAAAGAATAGAATTTACCACCTACATGCCGGCTTCTGCCGAAGTGGATCACATGTACACGGGGAGAGTATTCGTGTTTAAAATACCGGTTCCCTTTTTATGAAAACGTTTCTGAAATTTGTTTTGAATATAGTGATATACATTGCTATCGTGGTGGGTGTTCTTATCGGCATGCCGCGGTTTCTTGCCTGGAAGCTTGAGACCCCCTATCCCTTGGCGGCAATTACTTCGGGTTCCATGTGGCCCGTGCTTCATGAGGGTGATTTAATTTTTATTGAAGGGGTGTCGCGGAGCGATCTTGCGGTTGATGACATTGTGGTGTGGCAGAATCCGAAAGGATTTACCATTCACCGCATAACGAAACTTAACGAGACAACACTTATCACAAAAGGGGATGCCAATTTTACGGAAGACGAGCCTGTGAGATATGAAGATGTAATAGGTAGAACATACAAACTATTCGGTAAAAATGCTCGCATTCCTTATTTGGGCATGGTATCGGTTTACGCCAATCAAAAATGAAACACGTAAAAAAAATTGCCGTTGTACACAAGGTAAAGAAACCGCGCCGCATTCCAGTGCATACTGTTTCCCGCACGGTTATTCAATCGCGTAAAATGGTTCGCATGTTTCTGACACTCCAAAAACAAGTTTTTGTTTTTGGAGTGGCGTTTCTTGTGGTGCTAACAAATGCCCGTGGTTTTATGGCGTTTGAGGCGCATGTGGTAAACGTGCGCGCGGAAATTGCCCGTATTGATCCCCCTACAGTTTCTCCCGCGGGCGATACCTATGAAGAACCCGTTGAGGTATCCATCACGAACGATGATACCGACGCGACCCATATATTCTACACAGTTACTCCTGGCTCTGATGGAGACGCGGCTCCCGACCCGATATGTGGCGGAGGCAATGGAGAATGGGGAGGCATAAAACCATTGCCGTCATTTTTGGTAAGTGAAAACAGTGTGATAAAAGCAATTGCGTGCGCGGGTGGGGGAACGGAAGCCCCCGGAAGTTTTATCGTAAGTCATGTCTACACGTTTCTTACCAACAGTCCGAGTATCTTTGGGCACAAGTATCATGATGTGAACCAGGATGGTATTTTTGACGACGGATTTGATTTTCCTCTAGAAGGCTGGAAGATTTTTTTACTGGACGCGGATGATGTCGTTGCCTCTACTACTGTTACCGATGCAAACGGCTTTTATATCTTTCGCGGCGTGCCGTTCGGAGTCTATACTGTTAAGGAAGAATCACGCGACGGCTGGACGCATGTAACACCCAAAGATTTTCCCGCAAGTATTGATCAGAACAACAAACATCAAAAATTTGATTTCTACAATTTTGACAGCGGTTTTATGTGCGTGCCGAAAGATATTATGTTTGAGCCCGGGCTTGCGGTTCAAGTTGCCGGCTCCTCGTCTGAAAATGATGATGTCGCGCTTGCTTCCCATGTAACCATAAACGGAGACGTAAGAAGCAACGATGAAATTGAAATCATCGGCGGGAGTGATAACCGTATTATAGAAGGTTCCGCTACGAGCACTAACTCTATTGATGCAGGTATTTCCATTACTAAAATGACTCTCACGGGTGCTCCAGCAATTACATTACCGGATGTCATGATTGCTGAATGGAAAGATCGCGCGGCTGATGGAGGCATTGTGAATGGCAGTTTTATATTTCCCGACGGAACGCTGGGGCTTCAGATGGGTCCGTCTGAAATTTCCGGCAATGTTACGTTTGGTAGTTCAAACACGGTAACTGTAAAAGGCCCGCTCTATATTCATGGAAATCTCTCCATTGGCTCGGGATCTACCATCACTCAAGACGCGGCATTTGGGGATCAGTTTATACCGATCGTGGTAGACGGTCTCATTGATATTGATTCAGATGTTTCCTTTAACGGTTCGGGCGTGAAAGGCGCGTTTCTGTTAATTTCCACGCACGCGGCAGTTTCTGGAAATGACGCGGCTATTGAAATAGCTTCTGGTAATTCCGATCTGGGCGATGCAGTACTTTACGCGTCAGATGGCGATGTGCATGTGCGCTCGGATAATACTATTCTTGCCACGTTTGCCGCGCACGGAACAGGCGACGACGCGGATGATAACGCGGCGATACGACTAGATTCCAATGTAACGGTGAATTACCGTGAGTTGCCCGATAAAATTTCTTGCGGGCCGCGCCAAGCGTTTGATTCAACTTTGCATATTGTGATAAATGAGTTCATGCCGAATCCTGTGGGAGACGACAACGCGGTTAAGCCGGAAGGCGAGTGGGTGGAGCTTTTCAATCCCACAAGCGTTTTAGTGAATGTGGACGGCTGGGTATTGTACGATAGCTCCAATTCAAACGAGCTTGTGATTTCTGCCACAAATACCGATACGGGAGATACTATTCTGCCTTCCAAAGGATTTTTGGTGGTGTACCGGAATGGCGACGGAGATTTCGCGCTGAATAATTCGAGCGGAGATTCCGTTCGTTTGTTTGACGGTGCCATTGGTTCAGGCGGCGCGCTGATTGATAGTCACGCGTATGCCATATCCGTTCCAGAAAACAAATCATTTGCGCGCGTTCCCGATGGATCATCAAACTGGATAGATCCTGATCCAACACCAGGACACCCCAACATGTTTTTCTTTGAAGTATTAGAAGGCGTAGCGGAAGCGTTTATCCCGGGCGTTGAAGAAATTATTGTTGAAGAGGAACCGGTAGATTTGGGATTAACCGATACTATGATTGACGGCGTTCCTGTTTCTACTCCCGAGGACATAGATGAATCCACGCCTCTCACCACCGGCGAAGAGTCGTCTGAAGATTCGGCAAGTACGCCCGTTGACGAACCCGCAGAAACAAGTGAGGCCGATCCTCTGATTGATGCTTCCGCTTCTTCGGAAACCCCTGTAAGCGAAACTGATACTGCCGCGGATACCGATACCGATACGAAGGCTGATGTTGAGACAATAGAAGATACAACCATCGCGTTGCCGGAAGAAGCCACTAACACAGTTCCTGAAACCTCCACAGATGACGGCGCAGGAGACGAAGATGAATCAACTGACGAGTAGATTTTAGTATGTATATTTTTTTCTTCACAAAAAAAAGAGTATTAGTGCTTTCGGTGGGCATAGCGCTTACGGCTATTCTCATGAATTTTATTGATGTGAGCGCCACGCATGTTGAGATAGACAGCAATTTAACAGTAAGCCCGAATATCATTTCGTTCTCTACTGTATTTCCAGGCGAAGTACATTTCAAACCCCTTACGGTTGATCTTTCCGATCAGTTCTTGGCGTCTCCCATTCATGATGATGTGGAATATCGCATACTTCAAAAACCAAAACCGCGGACAGATACACCCGAAGAGCGAGCCTATTGCGCCGCGTACCCAAATGATTTTAGCCGATGTTATCCTTCATTGTGTCCGTATCTTTCAAAAACTGCCGATGATACGCCTCCAAACGATACAAGTGTTCCTGCGTTTCATGATCCCGACGCGCCTTCCAGTATCACCTACGGACGCCTGGCAAAATCAGACAATGATACCGAAGATAATTGGCTGATTGATTTACATACGCCATGTTTTAAGGGTCAATGCGATCAGATAAACTCGGTTCCTTTTGAATACCAACTTGATCCTGCTATGCAGGGAGAGGTCTTCGGATGTGATTTGGTGGTGGAGGTTTTGAGTATCTCATTTGTGAAAGACTGCCCTTTCTGTGAGCGTGATCAATCGGGCGATCCGGTTACCGTAACGGTGCAAAATAATATCACGATAGATTTTAATACGAACCCGCCCACCTATTCGGGCGATCCGGTTTTACAGCCCTATGTTACGTACGACACGTCGGGACCTACGCCAGATACATGGAAAGCGATATTCGATTTGGAGGGAAAGGCTTTGATAATAAAATCCGGAGCAACCATTAAAACACAGCAAGTGGGCACAGGCAACCAAAAATACGCTCCCGGGATTGTTATAAAATCAAGATGCACACTTGATATAGAGGATGACGCGGGTGTGGTGGTTACTTCTCTCAATCGCAATGCCGGAGACATATTGCTTCAGTTTGATGGAGATATGCAGATAGACGGTTTAGTGCATAATGAAGTAACGGGAACGCTTAATCTTCCCGGAAAAGTCACTATTGCCTCCAAATGCGGCGATATTACGGAAGGGCGTTCTGGACTTGTTCAGGTTTTGGGTATAGCTAACGGCGGTAATGACATAAATATTCTTGCTTGCCAGAAAGGAAATATTACCACCAACGGTCTTGTCATGTCGCGCGCGAAAGCCCGCACGCAACCAGTAACACAAAACCGTCCCAATATTAATGTGGCGGCATTTCATGGATCAGTCACCATAAACGCTACCGGCACTATCCCTTTGTTTGATGAGTACGATTACGCGGGTACCACGTATGATTTGTGGGGTGGTCTGCTTTCATGGGTTACGGAAAATATCAATCCGGGTTCAATCAAGGTGCAAGCGGAACATGATATTATTGTCAACGGACACGGCCACGCGAACCGCCGTAGTTTTGGAGCAGTTGCGGCAGTAACAAACACAAACGACACGCATGGCGGCATTATTGATACCCGTTCCACTAATGGTTCTATTGTCGCGCGCGACCGGGCGTTTGATGTTTCGGGCAGAAATCAACAGAATCCGAACATCGCGGCTATTCGTTTGGCGGCCGCGAAAGCTCTTAGTTTTATACGCTTTGGCGCAGATACTAATTTTAATCCGGAGGTGGACGCGTCCGCTTCCGGCGGCAATTCACGCGGTGGTGTAAATACTATTCGCGCGTATCAGGAGAGTATAACCAATGGCGCCAACGCCCTTATCTCCGCGCTTGCAACAGGTTCAAACAGTGTACATGGCGCCAATAACCTTACATCTTGTACGGGCGTTGTGAATGCCGGCGCTATCAGCCCCGCGGACGGCAATGCGGGCGATGATACGGCAACCTGCTCGCAACTTGCCCCTGATCCTTTATGGGCTGGATGCGAACTCTTTTTGCCACAATAAAAACCGCTTGTTTCCACTTATACATGTGTACGATATAGTAAAGATTATGGAATATTCATTGTATGTACTAAAGCTCACGGGTGAGGCGCTGGTGAATAACGGCGAGCATTTTAGTATGTCAGCAGGGAAGTTTATCGCGGATGAAATAAAATCAACGGTCTCAGATCCTTTGGTGCGTCTTGCGATAGTCGTGGGCGGCGGTAATGTGGTTCGGGGGTTGGAGTTGGAACAACAGGGGTTGGAACGCAAAGTTGCCGACAATATGGGTATGCTCGCCACCGTGCAAAATGCCTTGCTGTTAGAGTATTTTTTGGAGCAATGCGGCGTATCGGCGCGTTGCATGACGGCGATCCCCATGAATCATATTGCCGAGCCATATATTTATAAACGCGCCCTTCGGCATATAAACAAAGGACGGGTAGTAGTGCTTTCAGGTGGCATAGGCGAGCCGTATGTGTCTACGGATTTTGCCGCGGTGCAACGCGCTTGTCAGCTTGACGCGGTCGCGATTTTAAAAGGCACCAAAGTAGATGGCATATATGACGCCGATCCTAAAAAGAAACAAGACGCAACGTTTATCCACGAGATTACCTATGATGAAGTATTGCGACAACGGCTGGAAGTTATGGACGAACAAGCATTTTCACATGCCAGAAACCGCTATAAACGCCCCACGCATATATTTAATATCTTCGTGAAAGGAAATTTAGCGCGTGTCGTGCGGGGAGAAAAAATTGGTTCCGTGATACGACACTAATGTTCTACGGTGCTTTTGGAGGAGTTTCCCGTGGGAGAGTAAAGGTAAAAGTGGAGCCCTTGCCAAGTTCCGAAGTTGCGCGAATGGTGCCGCCCATGCGGGTAACAAGTTCTTTTGTGATGTAAAGTCCCAGACCTACACTCTTCTCTTTTCCCAGCGCGCGTTTTTCAGAGATACTATGGAATTTTTCAAATATGCCTGTGAGTTTTTCTGCCGGAATACCCTGACCGGTATCGGCTATGCTTATCATTACCGCGGCGTCTGTATGCTTTTCGGTTATGGTAACGGAACCGTCAGGTACATTATAGCGAATGGCGTTTGTGATAAGATTCGTAAGTATTTCTTTTACAAGTGTGGGGTCTGCTACTACAGGCGAGGGGTTTTTGACAGTGTTTATAATGTGAATTTGTTGTTCCGCCGCAAGATGTTTTATTTCATCAAGCACTTCATGAATACTGTGCAGGAGAAATACTTTTTCTGTTTTTATGGAAAGAACACCTTGCTCAATGCGCGCGGTGTTTAATAGGCGGCTTACCAGATCGCCCAGCCGTTCGTTGTGGATGTGGATATTTTTTAGAATTTCCTTTAGGTCTGGGGTCAGATGCGCGTTGAAATCTTTGTCTTCAAGAAGCGTTGTAAGCCCCCATTTGATTGCGCTCACGGGGCTTCGGAGCTCATGCGCGGCAACAAAGAGAATTTCGTCTTTTAGGTGCTCAACTTTTTTCTCATTTTCAAGTTCACGCTTGCAGGCAGCGTCCAGATTACTTGTGTGCCGTTCTACTTCACGCGTTAGGTTTGCATACGTTGTGTGAAGTGTGGAAGCCTCATTACTCCAACGCATAGTAACGTATAAAAGAATAATAAGTGTTACAAACCAGACGACGAAAATAGGAAAAATAATACGCAAAGATGATATATCGCGAAACAAATAGAATGTGGAAACAAGTCCCAAGCTGTACATGGTAATAAGCCAACCCGCGTGCGCGGCGGCGACCAGTTTACCGAAGGGTGAACCTTTTGTCTCCCAATAAAACAGCCAGCTTTTTATGAATATAAATATACTCGCGCATATGAGCGCAATCCAGCCAATACTAATGAGAAATGTTCTCAGTATTTCTTGGGTAAGCATACTGTTTTTATAGTATCACATGACTCAAAATATGCTGTTCTCTATAACACAATGATGTGTATAGAAATAAAGAACCCGTCTCTCTGGTTGAGAAACGGGTCTGTGGCTTTGGGGAATAAGGTGTCTCGCGTGTAAACTTATCTGCGTACGTAGGTAGTGGCTTCGGTATAGCCACTACTGGGCGTGCTCAACGCCTCGATCATGATTGGTTTATTATCAACCACCAGACTCGCTTCTGCTGTGGGGAAGCTATACATAACAGCGTACCCCCATTCGACCGTTTCAAAAGAGTACAAATACAATGTTCCTCCCCTGACCATCATATTCACGCGCACATTATGAGACTTCCCAGTATAGTAATCTTGCATTAACATGCTTACGCGCAATTTTCCATCTTGCGCGAATTCTTCCGGCGTAAACACATCTTTTTTGTCTGCGGGTTTTTTCGAGAGATCCGCATATAGATGCATTTCGTCGCTTGTGTATCCGTTGCAATCTCTCACATACACGGATATATGTAACCATGAAAATTTTTTGTTGGGCGGGGGGTTGCTGGCATCGAACAGTACCTGGTTTCCTGTCCACATTTGCACCACGTTTGTTGTGGCGCATACGGGATCACCATCCGCTTGCCAAAACTCCGCCCCGCTGATTTTGTTGTTCCATCCGTAATCCACCCGTCCTGACCACGCAAAAGCTGAGTTCGCAGTCAGAATAAGAACACTAACTAGCAATAATAATGCGCGACAATATAACACTATACACCTCCATTGGTTAAATTGTTGTTTTCAAAGTTCCCCCAAAGCCGCATTGTTTGTAGCAAATCGTGGCTAATTTGTCAAGCCTCGTTGTGGGAGGGTGTCAAGAGTGCTTTATGGTATAGTGTGTACATGACTCCCGTTGAACAAATCAAATCACGCTTAAGTACGGTTGATGTGGTGGGATCGTATCTTAAACTTATTCGCGCGGGAGCAAATTTTAAAGCAGTTTGTCCATTTCATTCTGAAAAATCACCGTCTTTTTTTGTTTCTCCCACACGCGATGTGTGGCATTGTTTCGGGTGTGGGGCAGGAGGCGATCAATTTCGGTTTGTTATGCAAATTGAAGGCGTGGATTTTCGTGAAGCGCTTCGGATTTTAGCGGAGCGGGCAGGTGTTGAATTGCAATCAGAAAATCCGCGCGCGCGCGATGAACGCGCGCGCTTGTTTGCATTATTGGAGTGCGCCACCGTATTTTATCAAAAACAACGTTCCTCTCACGTGGACGTAGAAGCGTATCTTACGGGTCGTGGCGTTACGCGCGAGAGTATGGAGAATTTTCGTCTGGGGTATGCCCCGCCCGAGTCAGCCGGCTGGCGCGTGTTTTATGAATATGCCCTTAGGCAAGGCTATAAACCTGAAGAACTTGAAAAAGCGGGTCTTATTATAAAAAAACAAGTTTCAGGATATTACGATCGCTTTCGGAATCGCATTATGTTTCCCATTGCTGATGCAAATGGGCATGTGGTAGGTTTTGGTGGGCGGATATATGATGATGCGCAGAAGAACAATAATCCAGAAAACAAAGAGGAAACAGCTCCCGCTAAATATATCAACACACCCCAAACACCGCTCTATGATAAAAGTGCCGTGCTCTACGCGTTTGATAAAGCAAAAATGGCAATTCGAAAAGAAAATAATTGTGTGGTGGTGGAAGGGTATATGGATGCCATTATGGCTCATCAGGCAGGTACCGCTCACGCAGTCGCGGTTTCAGGAACCGCGCTTACGAATCATCAGCTTACCCTGTTGCGTCGTTTGTGTGATAACATAAGTATGTCTTTTGACATGGATATGGCGGGCGAGCTTGCCACGCGCCGAAGCATTGACTTGGCGTTGGAGATGGGCTTTGATGTAAGAGCGCTCTCGTTGCCATCTGGCAAAGACCCCGCGGATCTTATTGCGAAAGACGTTGCTATGTGGCGAAGTACGGTTGAAGGCGCTGTTGATATTATTTCTTACTTTCTCGCAAAAGCGACTGGGCGTTATGATATTCACACGCTGGAAGGAAAGCGCGGTATTATGGCAAGTGTTTTACCGTTGGTGGCGCGTTTACCGCGGGAAGTGGATAAAGCTCACTGGGTAGGACGCATCGCCTCCCACATAAGCGTGCGGGAAGATGCTGTATGGCAAGATCTGGGGAAAGAATCTGCCGGTAGTAATCAAACAGTTGTTAAAAGATCAAACATGGCGCGTTCTCCCAGAGAACGAACACGAACGCAAACTCTTGAAGAACGCATGTTGGGGCTTTTGTTAACATATGGTTTCGCGCGTTTTCCCATTGTGTCGGAAAAATTGTTTTTATCCGAAGAAGTCAAAACATTATTTTTTGCACTGAAGGAATCAAAAAATGTCCGCGTAACTCTTGCGAATTTGCCGGAAGATCAGCTTCGCGCGTTTGCAAATCAGCTTATATTTGAAACAGAAATGCTGGTGAGGCAAGAAGCGGCGGAGGCTGAATATGCTTCGTGCGCGCTGGAACTTCAGAAAGAACGCGTAAAAGAAAAACTTGAACAGATTACCCGTGATATCCGAAGGGCGGAAGAAGCCGGCAACGCGCAACAAGTTTCGTTGCTTGCGGATGAATTTAGTTCTCTTTCACACACATTTTCCACTCTATCATAATTAATAATGAGTCCCATGGCAAAAAAAATAAAAAAGCAATCTCCAAAGATAAAAAAACAAATAAAGAAACGGCAGGGTAAAAAGGTTCACCAGAAAAAAAATATAGTAGCGCGGAAACGCGTGATACCTTCCAAAAAACAAAAAGTAGCTGCGGCAAAGAGGATCGTTGTAGAAAAACAGCGGGTTGAAGATCAGAAAAAACTTGACGAAGTAAAAGTATCCGCTCTTTTAGAGCGGGGTCGCCAGCGTGGATTTATTACCTATGGTGAAATTTTGCAGGAATTTCCGCGTATTGAACAAAATATTATTCTATTGGAAGAACTTTATCAAAAGCTTGAAATTAGCGGGGTAGATGTGCTGGAAGAAAAAGGATTTATTGAAGTGGAAGGGAGTCAGGAAGCTAAAAAAGAAAAGCCAAAAAAGGGTCCTGAAAGTAAATATTTCAAAGAAGATGTAGAGCATATTTCATCTGATTCAGTGCAAATGTACCTGAAAGAAATAGGGAAGATACCACTACTTACCAGCGAAAAAGAGCGAGATCTCGCAAAACGTGTTGAACGAGATGACGAAGAAGCAAAAAACATGCTTGTGCAGGCAAACCTGCGTCTTGTGGTGAGTATTGCGAAACGGTATGTAGGTCGTAGTAATAATCTTTCTTTACTTGATTTGATTCAGGAAGGAAACTTGGGATTGTTCCGTGCTGTGGAAAAGTTTGATTGGCACAAGGGATTTAAATTTTCTACCTACGCAACCTGGTGGATTCGCCAAGCGATTACACGGGCGCTCGCTGATCAGGCGCGTACCATCCGCATTCCCGTACACATGATTGAAACCATATCAAAATACCAGCAGATTCGTCGCCGTTTGCTTCAGGATTTGGGTCGCGAGCCATTAGCGGAAGAGGTTGCCTCGGAAATGGGTATTGAAGTTGAAAAGGTGCATCACATCATGGAAATTTCGCAAGACACTGTTTCGCTGGAAGCGCCGGTTGGCGACGATGATGATGAAGCGTCAGTACTTGGCGAGTTTATTGAAGATGAGCGCATGCTTACACCCGCGCAAGAAGTGGATCGCCGTATCTTAAAAGATCAATTGCGTGCTATTTTGGATGATCTCTCGCCGCGTGAACAAAAGATTTTAAAAATGCGTTTTGGTTTGGATGATGGCATTACACACACGTTGGAAGAGGTGGGGAAGGAATTTGGTGTTACACGAGAACGCATACGTCAAATTGAGGCAAAAAGTTTTGAGAAGATCCGCCAGCATTCTCATGCGCGAAAAATTGAAGATCACCAGGGAATGTAGTAATAATATACACAGAAAGAACTCGCGCTAAGCTGTTTGGTAGGCTGGTTTTTCTTGAAAAATGTTTCCGGCATGATATAGTAGATATTATTTTATTCCGCGGTAGCACAATGATAGAGTCGCGTCTGGACGCGATTAAGGCGTCCGAGAAATATAATACTCGAAGAGAAGCAATGGAACGGGAAGAGTACTTAAAGAGCGGACGAGGAAGGATATTTTTAAATCAGTCACAATTGAGAACATCCAAGCTCCGCAGTAGCTCAACGGTAGAGCAGCGCCCTGTTAAGGCGTTGGTTGTAGGTTCGAATCCTACCTGCGGAGCTTGGATGTAGCTCAATGGTAGAGTCGCGTCTGGACGCGATTAAGGTGTTGGTTGTAGGCCAAAGGTCGCGTATAGACGCGAGGCGAATCCTCCTCTCATCTTCAAAATCCGAGTTCGTATCTAATTGTATGGCTCCCGAATTAAAACCTTCGCAAACCCCGAAGGATCCCACCAAGGCGGGACCAACGGGGCATGCTTTTGAAATTATTTTGCCAAATCTCATATCTACACTCTAATGAATAGGTATGAATATGGAATATGAATATGGGGTCAGAATATGGGGTCAGTCCCCATTAATTCTAAACATTATTATACAATGCACGCACCTATACAAATATATGTTATTCTTAAAGTAAAAGATTTGTTTTTGTATTTTAAAAAAAGGGACTGACCCCATATTCATATTCCACATATTCCATATTCATATTATATTCATATTCAGAGCTGGAAGATATACGTCATAGCGTTATTAAAAGCAAACCATTTGGTGATATTGAATGGGTTGGAAAGATATCAACTAAACTGGGGCTTGAGCAAACACTTCATGCACCAGGAAGACCGAAAAAGAATGGGGGCTGACCCCATTATCCATTATTCCCATTATCCATTATCTCATTATCTATGGGTCGCGTATAGACGCGAGGCAAATCCTCCTCTCAACTTTAAAATTTGAGTTCGTGTCTAGTTTTTTTGCTCCCATTCAGTAAGTGAGACGTTCATAAATCACAATTCTTGTTATTGTGCTCATAGGTATTTGCTGGAAAACTGGCGAGAAGCCACGCTGGCAGTGGGGGTCGCCGCATGACGGTAAAAAATAAAAACATACTGGCTTTTCTATATTTTTTCTAAAGTATATAAATAATGTAATAGAACCACGCAGAGGAGGTAGTCATGCACCAAAAAGGATGAATCATCGCTGTTTGTACAAGCAATGAAAAGGGAATCCCAAAGTATCCGCAAGCTGAAGTGTTGCTCGGGGCACATGGATTTATTGGAGACACCCATGCAGGGGAAAAGCGGATAAGCCGTCGCACTGGCAAACTGAAATGGAACGATCGACAGATCAGCCTTGTCGGGAAAGAAGCCATTGATTATCTGAACAAGCACCTTTCACTGTCGCTCAAGCCCGGCGATCTTGCTGAAAATATAACTACAGAGGGACTGGGAGATCTCTCCAATCTTCGCGAAGGGCATATCCTTATAGTTGGTGGAGTGGTGTTCGTAGTAACCGAGCAAAACGATCCATGTAGCAATCTTGCTCTCTATCACAAGCTCTTGGTCAAAGAGAGCTACGGCAGACGAGGAGTCCTTGCAGTCGTTGAACGCGGCGCAGGAGTCTTGTTAAGGCCGGGTATGACTATAGACCTCATCGACAAAGCAGAAGTGCTCTCAAGGGCAAACAAAATTGTTTTGCCATATGGTCTTAGCGCAGAATTTCTTGAGGGCATTTATTCTGTGGGCGTGCAAGGAGACGAGCGTAGTTACTTGCCAGTTCTTTGTCTTATCGGATCGATGCGTGTTGACGATCCGCATCTTCCCCAAATCTCGAACGAGCTCACAAACACACTGCCTATAAATCGCGTAACGCTGGAAATGGCAAGAGGGTAAGCACCACTCGTTGAGAGTATATGTGATACAAAGCTGGATGTTATCCAGCTTTTTCTTTTTATTTGACAAACAAATTTATTCACAGACATTTTGTTGTTGCAGTCTTTGGTAGAGTGATGCATATATACTTAATGGGTATATTTCAAAAGAATTTTGCAAAGGAAGTTTTTTACCTATTTCAAATACATGGTCGCGTATGATAGAGCGGCTATGTTTACTGGCGGAGAAACCAACATCTTCACGAGTAAGCCAAGGTTCTCCTAACCGTTGGGCAACCACATTGCAATCGATTTGATTTGTTAGGCAATAATGAATACGGAGTTCAATATGATCGTCCATGGCGTGCAGAGCGTTAATCATCTCCGTACGGGCTTGGTTGAGTTTCCCTGTACTACAATATTTCATCATATTGGGAACTCGATATTCACACATTTTGCGTAGTTTTTCAGGGCTTCGTAAACATGCCCCGTGTTCTATGCAAGTTTTATTATCGCGGTCTTGTATGAGCTGGTCATATGCGGCACAAGACACATCACGCAAGTGGATAAACTCGTCAGGGGAATAGGTCAAACCTGCTTGCGTGGCGGCAGAAACTGTGTCTGTTTTGTTTATAATGCCCCATTGCATTATTGCGGCTAATACAAGAAAACCAAAACACGCTTTTGCAAGAAATACCAAATCAATAGTATGATTGGTCTCTTTCATAAAAGTTTTTGTAATTAATTTATAATATATATCCCTATTCCACTATAACATAATGGTATACAATTTGGGTAGTTACGTTATAGAGATCAATATGAGAACAATATATATTGCATCTGATCATGCGGGGTTTAAGTTAAAGGAAGAGATACGCCATTTTTTGGTTGGGGAAGGATATGGCATTGCTGATTTAGGTCCCAACCGTGAAGTGCCAGACGATGATTATCCCGATTTAATAACACCTGTTGCCCAACGTGTTGCGAAAGAAGAGGGCGCTGTAGGTATTGTGTTTGGAGGTTCTGGTGAAGGCGAGGCAATAGTTGCAAATCGTGTTTCCGGGGTGCGGGCTGTCGCGTGGTATGGCAAGAACGACCGTATCATAACTCTTTCTCGCGAGCACAACGATGCGAATGTACTTGCTATCGGCGCGCGGTTTGTGGATACGGAAGAAGTAAAACGAGCAATTATATTGTGGCTCGAGACGCCATTTTCTCACGAGCCACGTCATCAGCGGCGGATTGACAAAATTGATAATCCATGATATTCTTGGGGTAAAGGAGGTCTTTATGACACATTGGTATCAGAAGGAATATCCTTTGGGAATGTTGTATCAAGGTTTCAGTGATATTGATTTAATTCTCAAAGAAAGTAAATTTTTTTCTGGAGCGGAATGGGGCGATGACAGTTCTCACATGGCTAATGTGTTTCAGAGATTGGTCATGTCTATTGTGCATTCTACTGTCTCACAAGAAGAGCTTACTGTGAGGTCGGATGGTTTTGTGTGGACTCGCACAGGTAGTATGCGCCTGCTGTGTAAAAAAATACAAAATGGTTGGCTCTTTCGTCTTATAGGCACGGACGTTGATGTTGATGTTGCAAGAAAGCTTGGCTGGCGAACATTGAGTGATGAAGATCCTTTTGTACTTAAAAACTGTGTTGTTCTTAGACCGTCCCTTCTTGCGTTTTCAGGTCCCTAGGAGGTGTACTATGATTGATAGTAATGTAGTGGTTGCGGTTTGCGTAGCTTCCATCTACGGATCAATCGCGTGGCTCATTTTCGGGTTAACGTGGTTCTTGATTACGTTTGGCGTGGTGTTTTTTCTTATGCTACTTGTATGTGCTCTTTGTGAAATGGCGAGAGGAGAGGAGAAACAAACATGAATTTCATGGAATGGACAGTTGTCTTAGGTGGTATCGTGTTTATATTCTTTGTATACAGGGAATGGCGTAACTAATACATAAAAGTTTCTAGAGGTGCCACGCGTGGCGCCTTTTTCTTTTACCTTTCCCTTTTTTCCTTTATACTTCAAAACATGAGTAAAATAGAAATAATTCCTGCTATAAACGCGAAAACATTTACGGACGTGGAAGCAAAAATTCGGGCAGTGGAGCCGTATGTTTCGTGGGTGCATGTAGATGTTGCTGACGGTTCTTTTACTGATGTAACTCTCTGGCATAATCCGGAAGATCTTTTTACTCTGCAAACACCGTTGTTTATAGAAATACATTTGATGATTGCTAATATTGACGAGCGCATTCAGGATTGGTTACAGCCCATTGTACGTCGCATTATCTTTCACCGTGAGACATCTCAAAACCCCGAGGTTGTTATTGACGCATGCCACAGATCGGATATCCGAGTTGGCATGGCGATTACGCCCGGCTCGTCTACGGATATAGTACTGCCCTTTCTTCCAAAGATAGATATTGTTCAAACACTCGCCGTGGTACCCGGACGTTCTGGTCAAGTGTTTCAACCTGATACCCTTCAAAAAATAAGCGCTCTCCACAACACGTGTCCCGCATGCCCGATTGAAGTGGATGGAGGAATAAACGTGGATACTATTGGCTCTGTGGTGCGAGCGGGGGCTTCTTTGCTTGTTGCCGGTTCTGCTATTTTTTCCGCCCCCGATATTAAAAACGCGATAGAAAAACTTAGAAGCTCGGCTTTGAATAGCTAACGCATGCCAAAAAAACGCAGTATTTTTTCCTATATAGTATGGAGCGCATGCGCGGTTGTGGTGGGTGGCGCGTTTGTGGCTACTCCGGTTTTTCTCATAAAGCATGTTGCCTCATATGCATTATTTTTACAGGCATCGGGTGATATCTTCGTTCGCGTGGAAGAGACGATCAATAAGGCGCGCGGCAAGGAAACAGTGCGCGTAGCAGACACGTCTCTTATGAAAGAGAAATCTCGTATATATGAGACACGTGTTCTTTCCCAACCGTCGTTTTCCGTGCCGGAGAATGGAGTTGCCTTGTTCGCGGATTTGCGTGAAATGATGATACGTCTCTATCGCGATGGAAAACTTGAGGCAGAGTTTCCAATAGTATCAAAAGGAAAGCCAGGTTCTTTGTGGGAAACACCAACAGGTTCCTATCGCGTAAAAACAAAAGAGGAGAATCATTATTCTACCATTGGAAATGTTTGGATGCCCCATAGCATGCAATTTTTTGGGAACTTTTTTATCCATGGCTGGCCTCACTATGCCGATGGAAGTCCGGTGCCACAAGGTTTTTCCGGCGGGTGCATTCGGCTTTCCGAAAAAGATGCCAAGAACCTTTTTTCACTGGTGGACATTGGGACATCTTTATTTGTAACAAACGGCGCAGGACCGGCATTACTTCTTGCATCAGCCGACACACCTGAAGAAGAACAGTTGGGGTATCGGGGAATTGAAACATTTTCACCCCCGCCGGCTATTTCAGGTTCGGCGGCCATTGTGGGAGACATTGAAAACAGTTTTCTTTTTTTTGAAAAAAAATCCCAAGAGTCGCTTCCCATTGCTTCTCTTTCCAAGCTGATGACTGCTCTTATTTCCGTGGAGGCGGCAAATCAGTTTCAGAAAATTCAAGTAACGGAGGCGGATGTCGCGGCGTATGGGGAAGCTGGTGGTCTGCGCGCGGGGGATCGCATGGAAATGGGGGAACTTCTGTGGCCGTTATTGCTTGCTTCTTCAAATGACGCGGCATATGCCATTGCGCGTCAGTTGGGAACCGAACAGTTTGTGCGCCTAATGAATGAAAAATCAGAAAGTCTCGGGTTCGTAAACACATTTTATGCCGAGCCATCGGGACTTGATCCGGAAAATAAATCAACAGCTCTTGATATGTTTAAACTTGTTCAGCATTTATGGAATAATAAACGCTCGCTTCTTGAAATGACGGCTGAGCGAAGTCATAAAAAATGGCGTAATATTCATCCTTTTGCTTCCAAAAGCTCGTTCGCGGGTGGTAAAACCGGTTATATACCAGAGGCGAAAAAAACCATTGTTTCTGTTTTTTCTCTGCCATTTAGTGAATTTATGGAACGGCACATAGCAATTGTGGTGTTGGGTTCTGAAGATATTCAGTCCGATGTGGAACGTTTGCGTGTATGGGTAAAACAGAATTTTGCTTATGGTTTGGAATCTCCACTTGAGAGCCAGCAGGTGGAATACACAACAGAAGACCTTCAGGATCCGTCCGACTCTCTTTCCATGATTTTTACGGGCGATATTATGATGAATCGGGGTGTGGAGCAGGTGATTCATAAAAATGGTAACAATGACTGGATGTTTCCCTTTCTTTACACGCGCGATGTGCTCGCGGACGCGGATATAACATTTGGGAATTTGGAAGGTCCGATATCTGATAAGGGAACAAATGTAGGGAGCAAGTATTCTTTTCGCATGGATCCAAAGGTGGCAGACACACTTTCTTCAGCCGGCTTTGATGTTGTCTCGCTTGCGAACAATCACATGGGCGACTGGGGTCGTGATGCGTTTGAAGATACCATGCGCCGCCTGCAACGCGCCGGTGTTGCGTATGCGGGTGGTGGATGGAATGAGAAGGAATCTTTGGAGCCAGCTATATTTGATGTTCGCGGAAAACGTGTCGGGTTTCTTGCGTTCAGTGATGTGGGTCCGTTGTGGATGCAATCAAAAGAAGCTCTTTCAGGTATCGCGGCAATACCCGCGGGGAATGCGGGGAAAACGTATGTGGAAAAGTCGGTGTTTCAAGCTGCAAAGAAGGTTGATATACTGGTAGTGTCGTTTCATTTCGGAGAAGAATATGAACAAGCACCCAACGCGCGCCAAAAGGAACTCGCACGTTTGGCAATTGATCAGGGCGCTCGCGTGGTGATAGGACATCATCCGCATGTGGTGGAGAACATTGAAGAATACCGCGGGGGTGTTATTGCGTATAGTTTGGGAAATTTCATTTTTGATCAGGGTTTTTCCGTAGAAACGATGGCAGGTCTTCTTTTGAAAGTTGAATTTAACGGAAATAATTTGGCGGCAGTCATTCCTATACCGGTGCGCATGAATGAATATTACCAGCCGGAAGTTGAGTAAGTTAATGTCATTCCGGACTTGATCCGGAATCCAGTTCCATAAAGAAATACATAGATTTTTTAATAATACTGGATCCCGTGTCAAGCACGGGATGACAAAAAATAAAGCATTTCGTAATCTATAAAGGATATGCATCTCACTGAAGAAAAAATAAAATTTCTTGAACAAAAGGCGAATGATATTCGCATCTCCGTAATTGAGATGCTTATTGAGGCAGGTTCGGGACACACGGCTGGACCTTTGGGTATGGCTGACATATTCACTGCTATGTATTTTCACATTTTGAAACATGATCCTCATAATCCTGATTGGCAAGAGCGTGATCGTTTGGTGCTTTCAAATGGGCACATTTGCCCGGTGCTCTATGCCACACTTGCGCACGCGGAGTATGTTCCTCTCAAAGAATTACAAACATTGCGTAAGTTAGGAACGCGCCTGCAGGGTCATCCTCACAGAACTTCGCTTCCAGGACTGGAAACAACATCAGGTCCCTTGGGTTCCGGTTTGTCACAGGCAGTAGGGATGGCGATTGCTTTAGGAATTGATAAAAAACCCAATCAGGTGTATTGCCTCACGTCAGACGGCGAACATGACGCAGGAAATACGTGGGAAGCAATTATGCTCGCGGGGAAGTTACGGCTTACGAACCTTACCAATATCATTGATCGCAATAATATCCAAATAGACGGCATTACGGAAAACATTATGCCCCTAGAACCGCTCCGTGAAAAATATGAGGCGTTTAATTGGCATGTGCTTGAAATAAACGGACATAATTTTCATGAAATTATAAACGCGTACGAAGAAGCGCGCGCCATTTACGAACGACCCGTTTGTATCATCGCGCACACCATTCCCGGAAAAGGCATTCCTGAAATTGAATTTGACTATCGGTGGCACGGAAACCCGCCTGGAAAAGGTCCCGAGGATAAAATTCCAAAAGAGGAACAAGGCAAGCGGTTTTTAGCGGAATTGCGGACGCTTGGCGGTGCTATAACAAGCGAACATCAATAAAAAGAAATTCATGATTCCAGAGCACATAAAACTTGTTTCCAATATTCTTGATCTCAAATCGCTTGATCAAAAACCCATTCGCGAGGGGTTTGGTTTTGGGTTAGTGGAAGCCGCGGATGCTGATCCGAACGTAGTGGGGCTTTGCGCTGATCTTACGGAGTCCACTAAAATGGAAGCGTTTGTAAAAAAATATCCGGAGCGGTTTGTGCAAATTGGTGTTGCGGAACAAAATTTGGCGGCGGTTGCTTCAGGGATGGCGGCCGCGGGGAAAGTTCCTTTTATATCTTCGTATGCCATGTTTAGCCCCGGGCGCAACTGGGAGCAAATTCGTACAACCATTTGCTATAATGAGCGACATGTAATAATTGTGGGCTCGCACGCGGGAGTATCGGTGGGGCCCGACGGCGCGACGCATCAAGCAATTGAAGATATAGCTATTATGCGACCTATTGCCAATATGACAGTCCTTGCGCCCTGTGATGCAAATGAGGCATGGAAAGCCACAGTTGCGGCCGCGAAGTTAGCGGGTCCGGTATATATCCGTCTTGCGCGCGAAAAAACACCTGTGTTTACGACGCTAGAAACGCCGTTTCAAGTGGGGAGAGCGTATCGTGTGTGGGAACCGACAAATTCACCTCCACTCGTAGTCATAATCGCGTGCGGATCTTTAGTGCATAATGCGATTCTTGCCGCCCAAGAACTTGAAAAAGAAAACACTGGCGTTATCGTGGTGAATAATCACACCATAAAACCGATGGATGAAGAAACTATTATTGCGGTTGCCAAAGAAGCAGGCGCGGTTGTAACAGTGGAAGAACATCAAGTGATGGGCGGCATGGGGTCGGCGGTGGCAGAAGTATTGGTGCGGAATTATCCTGTACCGATGGAATTTGTGGGAGTGCAAAATCAGTTTGGCGAGTCGGGTGAACCAAATGAGCTTATTGAAAAATTTGGCATGGGGGTATCTTCCATTGTTGCGGCTGTTAAAAAAGTGGTACAAAGGAAGTAGACTACAGATAATAAAAAATTATACATGAAACATTTTAATTCTGGATTTCTCTATTTCGTTGTTATTATTGTGCTACTGTTAGCGCTCTCGGCTCCCGCTTTGCCCTCAACAGCTTCTACGCACGCCACACTTCTTGAAAGTATTCAACAACAGCTTAATGAGATTATTGCCGCTGTTGCCCGCATACAAGTCCGCATTTTAGAGCTTATTGCCGAGGAAGCGCAGTCTCCGAGACAAGATATAGACAATAAACTTCCTGAAATACCCGCAACCTCTACATCAACTGAAGCGGTATGGAAATTTGTTCCGATTCCTTCCTTATATCTTTCACAACCGCTTACTATTTTGTACCGTTTTTCTATTACAGGTGGCACGACCGATACTATCATTCCTTCCGTGGCATACACTGTTGCATTTGGGGATATCTCCATAAAAAATCTTGAAGTTTACGCTTATTCTGACGAACTTTTTTCTGTTCCGGCGTTTCTTCGTAATACCGTTACCAAAGAAAATCGCGTAGGGAAACAAACTGGTTTTCTTGATTCGTCATCAGGTTTGGTATCCGTTCTTTTTGACCAGGGGCCGCCTCAGGTAAAAATTCCAGCAGGGGAAACGTATTATTTTGAGCTTCGAGGTACGGTTGTCGCGAAAAACAAGAACGCATTTTTGACCATCGCCGCTGAAGGATTATCCGAGATAAGATTAGAATAATAACACTCATGACTCAAAAACAGTATGATTTTGTTGCTATCGGCGACACTGTTACGGACGCGTTCATACGGATTAAAGACGCGTCGGTGCATTGTTCGGTGGACAAAGAAAAATGTGAAATTTGTTTTCGTTTTGCGGATAAAGTTCCCTATGAAGACGTGTTTATTGTTCCTGCGGTGGGGAATAGTGCTAACGCGGCGGTTGCCGCCTCGCGTTTGGGTCTTAGCGTGGGTCTTGTTTCTAATGTGGGGGGTGATTATTTTGGCAAAGAATGTCTGGACACGCTTGCGACGGAAAAAGTGGGTACCGAATTTATTTCTATTCATCGTGGGCAGAAAACAAATTATCACTATGTGCTATGGTATGAAGACGATCGTACGATTTTAATTAAGCACGAAGAGTATCCGTACGCGCTTCCCAACTTTGATTCTCCTACATGGGTGTATCTTTCTTCTTTGGGTGGCAATTCATCCGAATTTCATGAAACCGTTCTTAATTATTTGGAAAGCCATAGGGAAATAAAGCTTGCGTTCCAACCGGGTACATTTCAGATGAAAATGGGTATCAAGAGTCTCAAAAAAATATACGAACGAACGGAAGTTTTTGTATGCAACAAGGAAGAATATCAGCGTGTTTTGGAAAAACCTGATGAGCATGATGTAAAAACGCTCATGGCATTGATGCATGAACAAGGACCTAAAATCACAGTGCTTACCGATGGTCCGAAAGGGGCATACGCTTCTGATGGAACGTCTGTATATTTTATGTCTCCCTATCCCGATCCAAAACCGCCATATGAACGTACGGGCGCCGGAGATGCTTTTTCTGCCACGTTTGTGGTAGCCTTGGTTTTGGGGATGAGTATGGAAGACGCGCTTCGATGGGCTCCCATTAACTCCATGTCGGTAGTGCAGTATGTGGGCGCGCGCGAAGGTTTGCTTACGCGCGAAAAGCTGGAGGAATACCTCAAGAACGCACCGGCAGATTATAGACCCAAAAAAATCTAGCTTATTATTGAAGCCGGACTTCATAATGATATGAAAGCACAGGAGTCGTTTTCTATAAATTTTGCGCTTGATTTTCTTTCTGCAACGGAACAAGCAGCTATTGCGGCTTCTCGTTGGATTGGTAAAGGTAATGGGAAAGCGGCTGACAAAGCGGCGGTGGATGCTATGCGTAACGCATTCAATAAAATTGATTTTTCTGGTGAGATTGTTATTGGAGAAGGAGCTAAGGATGAAGCACCGGAATTGTTTGTGGGGGAAAAACTGGGAACGGGTCGGGGTGTGCTGGTTGATATTGCAGTGGATCCGTTGGAATGTACAGATAGTGTCGCTTATGGGCGCCCAAACGCGCTTGCGGTAATTGCCATGGGACCACGCAGTTCTTTGTATAAAGCGTTTGATGGATATATGGAAAAAATTGCCGTCGGTCCAGAAGCGCGAGGAGTTGTTGATTTTGACATGCCGGTAAAAACAGCGATTAAAAAAGTCGCGCATGCTTTGGGGAAAGAAGTGGGAGAAGTTACGGTGGCCGTGCTTGATCGGCCGCGTCATGAAGATTTGATCCGCCAAATTCGGCAAACCGGAGCGCGCGTGCGATTGTTTAGTGATGGTGATGTTGCGATGGCAATTGCCACGTGCTTACCCGAGTCTCCTATAGATATGTTGTTTGGTACGGGGGGAAGCACGGAGGCAGTATTAGCGGCGGCGGCGTTACGATGTTTGGGTGGTGAGATTATGTGTCGCTGGAAGCCAAGTGATGAACGCCAGCGCGTGGCGTTACAAAAACTTGGTGCGCGCGATGCTAAAAAGATTTTTTTTACTAGCGACCTAGCGAATAGTGACTATATTACGTTTACCGCTACGGGAGTTATTGATGGACCTCTTGCGGATGGAGTTGTATGTGAAGGACAAAGCATTATTACGCATTCAGTGGTTATGTCTTTGCAACCGCGCATGCTCCGGTTTATAAAAACAAAGCATATTCTGGAAATGTAACATATATAACTCTCTCCATTGCGTGTAATAAAAATGTTCTTTATGGCCAACAGATATTTATATAGAAGGACATCGTAGAACATTTTTATTACACGCAATGGAGAAATACGTAACATAAAAACATGAAAAAAAAATTATATATTTTGCCTTTTGATCATCGTGGGTCTTTTATCAAGATGTTTGGTTTTGATCCATCGCAGGTGAATAATGAGGTGACAGCTATTCTTTCCGACTACAAACATATTATATATGAAGGGTTTCTTATGGCATTGGAACAAGGGGTACCATCCCACGCGGCGGCTATTTTAGTCGATGAACAATTTGGATCACGCATTCAAAACGAAGCGCGAGAACGCAGTGTTACACGTATTCTTACAGTAGAGAAATCAGGACAGGATGAGTTTGATTTTGAATATGGGGATGATTTCGCAAAACATATTGAAAAATTCTCGCCAGATTATGTGAAGGCGCTTGTGCGATATAATCCGGAAGGAGATGCGGAGGGAAATAAGAACCAAATAGAAAAACTTATTTTATTGAACACATATTGTCATAAAGAAGAATACAAATTTCTTTTTGAATTGCTTGTGCCTGCAACTCCTGCCGAAATTGAGTCATGTGGCGGGAGTGAAGAGACTTATGAAAAAACACTGCGTGCGGGGCTTATGAGGCGTGCGGTGGAGGAGTTGCAAACGAACGGCGTGGAGCCCGACATCTGGAAATTAGAAGGGTTAGAATCATCGGAAGATATGCTCTCTATTGCCAAAGTGGCGCGAAGGGGTGGCAGGAGCGAGGTTGGTATTGTGGTTTTAGGGCGCGGGGAAAGCGACGAGAAAGTGCGCGTATGGCTGGGCGCTTCGGCACATGTGGATGGTGTGATTGGTTTTGCTGTGGGGCGTACAGTCTTTAAAGAGCCGCTTCTTCGTTACCACGAGAAACATGCGACTCGAGAGGAAACTGCCCACACAATCGCGGACAACTTCAAGCGTTATGTAGATTTATTTGAGTCGGCAAGTAACATATAAGTGAAAGACAATTAAAAAAAGCGCTTTAGAAAAAGTCTGGCCGAACGGTAGTGAAGAAGAACCGAGGACTTTTTCTAAGTACTTTTTTAATTGTCTAGACCCTCTTCTCAGAGCAAGTCTTCTGTGCTATTCTTGAAATATGTTGGAATTAGTAGCAAAAACACGTCAGGAGCTTGGTAAAAAAGCTAAACATGTTCGGAATAGGGGTTCTATTCCCGCTGTTTTGTATGGTTTTGGGATAGAACCTACGTCTGTAGAAGTTGATTCTCGCGGATTTGAAAAAGTATGGAAAGCGGCGGGTGAGACCTCTCTTGTTTCGTTGAATTTGGAGGATGGTTCACAAAAAACGGTTCTTATACAGGATGTTTCGCGAGATGTGTTACGCGATGTTCCAATACACGTGGATTTTTATGCGGTACGCATGGACCATGAATTGGAAGCTGATATTCCACTTGTGTTTATTGGAGAAGCGGAAGCGGTTAAATCTTTGGGTGGAGTTTTGGTAAAAGTTATTCATGAATTACCTATTCGTGCGTTGCCAAAAAATCTTCCTCATGAAATTACTGTTGATATAACAGCCTTGCGTACGTTTGAAGATCAAATTTTTGTAAAAGATGTTCCCTTACCAGCAGGAGTAGGACTGCGTATAGAACCAGATCAGGTAATTGTGCTGGTGGAGGCGCCGCGCAGTGAAGAAGAAATTGCCGCAATGGAACAGCCGGCAGAGGTTTCTTTGGAGAATATCGAGCTTGCGGGAAAGAAAGAAAAAGAAGCTGATGAAGAATTACATGAAGATACTTCAGCAACCCCTGAACATAAAGAAAAGAACTAAATTTTCTTATAGGCGCGTGTTTTTATTCTCTTTATACAAGAATATATATATATGTTCTATCGGAGCTTTCTTTGTAGCGATGGTCTTTTTTGTGTCTGCGCAAGAAGTAGATACTAGTGTTGAAACACGCAGGGCACAACTGCAATCGGAATTAAAAAATCTTGAACAACAAATTGCGGGGTTTGATGTACTTATAGGAAAAAAACAACAAGAGGCCGTTTCCATAAAACGCGACATCGATATTATTGACGCAGAAATCGAGCGCGCCAAACTTGAAATCAGGCGAAGAAATCTTGCCATTAAAGAATTCAGCACTTCTATCGACAAGAAATCTCTTTCTATCAAAGAAATGTCAGGCACCATCGACCGTGAACGCACATCTCTTGCTGAAGCCTTACGTAAATTGCATGAATACGACAATGTTTCGCTCATGGAATTGTTACTCGGGTATGAAGATTTGTCTGATTTTTTTGTGGAAGCAAACACTATAGATTCATTACAGCTTGCCATACAAACATCATTCGGTAATCTGCGTGAAGATATTGCGCGTACCGCGGACGCGCGAGAAAATTTAGAAAAAGAGAAACAAGGGCAGGTGGAACTTCGCGCTTTGCAAGAAATTGAAAAGCGGCAACAAGAAACAAAGGAGGCTGAAAAGCAAAGACTTCTGAAAGCCACAAAAGGAGAAGAAGCAAATTATCGCCAGCACGCCGATACTAAAAAGGCGCGCGCGGCGGCAATTCGGAGCGAATTGTTTTTACTGCAAGGGTCCCCCGCGATTCCATTTGAGGAAGCATTGCGGCATGCCGAGTTTGCCTCCGCCCAAACGGGCGTGCGAGCCGCGTTTATTTTAGGCATAATCGCGCAAGAATCCGAATTAGGGCGCAACATCGGTCAGTGTAATCTTCCCACTGATCCACCAAAGTATAAATGGCAAAGCGTAATGAAACCCAGCCGTGATCATGAACCCTATCTTCAAGTAACAAAAGAACTTGGTATAAGTCCTGATACGATGCCTGTCTCGTGTCCCATGCGTGATTCAAGTGGGGCGCAGGTTGGATGGGGGGGTGCGATGGGACCCGCGCAATTTATTCCTTCCACATGGATTTTATATAAAGATGCGGTATCACGCATAACGGGAAATAAGCCCTCGAATCCCTGGGTGCCCCGCGACGCGTTCGTGGCATCTGGCTTGTTGCTTCGTGATAATGGCGCCTCGGGCGGGAGGAGCGCGGAACTCAAAGCCGCCGCAAAATATTTTGCTGGAGGGAACTGGGATTCATACCTTGGCCGTTCATACGCAAACCAAGTGCTTGCGAAAGTAGATACGTACCAGGAGCAAATTACGTTTTTGAAGAGTTTGGCGCAACAATAAAAAATTGACAAGACGTAAACAAAATGCTATGGTCTAGAAAGAGAATTTGAAAGGAGAATAGTGTTTATGCCAAATTTTACTGGGGACTGGATCAGTGAAGACTCGTTTGAAGAAACTCTTATCAGTTTGATAAAAATGGCTGATCCTGGAATTTTTGCTGACAAATCGCCCCGAGAAATTACAGAAGGAATCATAGCTGAATTAAATTTTATAGGCGTGTACAATAAGGAGGAGATGTCGAGACTGAAAGAGTACCTTCGATGCATAGTCGCTAATCCAAAGCACGTGCTTTGGGAATTGGCGTATAAACACTAAAAAGGAGATACAGATATGCTGGAAGCTTTCCTTCTGGGAGCATTCTTTCTTGCTATCTTAATGCTTGTTTTAATTCTTTTTTTGCAGAAAGTAGCAAGAGAAGAATATAAGAGGTACGTTAGAAATGGTGTGGCTCCGAGTTCTCTTTCCGTTCATACCTACAAACCTGTCAATGGTACCATTCCATTGCGTGGGTGGCTTGTGTTGGAGGCTGGATATAATCTGGCAAAGAAACATTCTTGCCCTCTTATTCTAAGTGTGGGTAATACAGGGGGCTTGGTTACTGAGGCGTGTATTTATAAAGCGGGAGCGCATCAGCGCTTTGGCACAGATGTACAGATTTTAGTAGGCGATGATGTGACGGTTCGAGAAACAAGTGGTGAAGTTGGGCAGACACTTGCTATGTGTCGTAGCATAGCTTCAAGACGGCATCTGGTAATCGGGCTTGCGCCGCATATTGCAAGAATTCGCCTTATCTGGAGGAAATTCAATTTCGAACAAAACCCGGAGATAGATTTTCTTCCAGTCTATGGACCATGGAAATATTGGATCTGGGAAGCAGTAATGCTGTGCCTCCATTTTATTGTTCCGCCTGGCTCACGGGCGCAATGGATACTTCTAAATATAGTCCGTAGGAAAGGATGACGGACAAAAAATAAAGCTCTTGTGTTTCGGAGAACATAAGGGCTTTTTATTTTTTATCAATCAAGAGTATCCCATATCTTTCCTATGTTGCTTACGATAATAGGAAATCGCAAACCGGTGTGATTCATTGCGGACTTGTTGCAACAAATAGAGTAAGGAAGTCGGCATTTCTTTTAATTTGAATGGAGTTTTCCGTTCGGGTGTATATAACTCTTCTTCACGTTTTGCTATGGATATAATCGTAAGATCGCTTGGTATCACCATACGCGCGGCGTTTAGTTGGCCGCGCCCGCCATCAATAAGCATCACATCCGGCAAAGGCCATTCGGCATGAGCGAGTCGGCGTGTGAGAACTTCCCGCAACATAGCGGTGTCGTTCGCGCCTTTGACGGTGCGTATGCGGAATTTTCGATACATGTTTTTATCAGCAATGCCGTCGGTAAAGACAACCATGGATCCCACTGCGTGTGTTCCTTGTATGTTTGATATATCGTATCCCTCTATTCGTTTGGGGTATGTTGGAAGTTTAAGCAGTAAACGGAGTTCGTGGAGTCCTTTTTGATTTTCCACAATGTATTCTTTTTTTAACGGGGAGTGATGTTCAAAAATACGTTCGATTGCATAGATATAATCACGTAGGCGCGCGGCGGTTTCAAATTCCTGCTGTTTGCTTACGCGATTCATTTGTACGCGAAATTGGCGAAGGAGGTGTTTTTGTTTTCCTTGGAGTACATTTTTTAGAAAGCGTATGTTTTTTGCGTAGACTATTCGCTCTTCTTGTGTGGCGTTAGAGTCTTTTTTACAACACATGTTCATACAAAGCCCTAATTCACCGCGCTGGCACACACGATTATGGTTTATTTTACATGTGCAATAGGGAAATGTTTTTCGCAATGAACGTAGTAATTTTTTTACCGCACCACTTTCGGTAAAGGGGCCTATAAATTCGCCTTTCACAGGTTGATGTGTAAAAAATACGCGCGGAAATTGTTCTTTGGTAAACCCCACAAAGAGATATTGCTTGTCATCACGCATTACAATGTTGTAAGGCGGGATATGTTTTTTAATAAGAGATGCTTCCAAAAGAAGAGCTTCAATTTCTGTTTCTGTTTCTTGCCAAGTGATGTGTTCTGCTTCGTGGAGCATGCGTCGTTTCGCCGCTTCCAAAAGAGCGCTTTTAAGAAAATACGAAGATAGTCGGGAACGTAAATTTGCCGCTTTACCAACATAGAGAATGGTATGTTTTTTATCACGGAAAAAGTACACTCCTGGTGTGCGTGGAATGGAATTTTGTATCTGTGAAAATAGGCTTTGTGTCATAATGAATTAATAGAATATCAAGCTAAGAAGCTGCTTGCAAGAATGGTTATATTGGTATATTGTTTGAATAAATACCATTTGGAGGTGTGCGATGCAAGAGAATAGCAAGCCTCCTGGACGCGTTGCGCGACTGAGGCATTTTTTTGGAAGCACTCATGTGCAATACACGGTGATCTTTAATGTACTTTTTGTTTGCGGCGGGTATGTGATGTGGGGTACCGCTGAAATCGGTACGATAGAATGGTACCTTGATGAATGTGCTCATTTGGCGTGGCCCGGTTTTCACATGTGGATTCTCCTGTCATATTGTGCACGGCATCATCCGATAGAATTTCAGTTTTCTCGTTTCCGAGAAGAAGCGCTCTCATGGCTTCTCATCATTTTTTTATCTGTTTTTGCCTGGGAAGGAATTGAGCTCCTCTATGATACAAGCGGGGTTTTCAGTAGCGTTGCGCAAGTGGGAAATGTCGATACTATGATAGATATTTTCCTCTCAGGTATGGTTGCGCCATTTTTCATTATTAGGTACCGGCGCTGGAAAGATGGTCTTAATCTCTTTTTTACCTCTCCAAACAAAAAACAGGCAATAGAAAGAAAGTTGTCATATATAGGTATCCTTGCGGCACAAGTAGCAGAGGAGACCAGTAAAGGGGAACCTGATATCATGCATAGTTTGCGTGATATGATACATGAAACATGGCAGGGAGATCCTCGGGTATCATCGGTGCTAAAAATGCTTCACGGAGTAGCTCGTGGTAGCAGACGTGAGCGTCGTCGTCGGCGAGCATATATGCGGAGTTTACAACAAAAACCTTAGCCTATGTGTTGTGATACACATAGGCTTTTTTCTTTTTTAGAAATATCATATACTATAGGCACATATGCTTGATATAGCATTCATAAAAGAGTATCCAGATATAGTTCGCATCGCTATGCGAAATAAGAATCGGGAGGTAGATCTCGATCGAATTCTTTTACTTGCGGACGAACGGAAAAGAGTTTCTACGGAAATAGGGGATATCAATCATAAGCGAAATGAAGCAGCTTCTCTCCGCGATGCAGTAGCGGGTAAAAGTTTAAAAGAAGAATCGCGCGCGGCGGAAGAAAAATTCCAGGTGATTGATACCGAGTTGCAACAGCTTCTCTATAAACTTCCTAATGTTCCTTCCGCCGACACACCCATAGGACCCGATGAATCGGGTAATAAGGTTATTCGCGAGTGGGGACAAAAGTCGAGTTTTTCATTCACTCCAAAAGCTCATTGGGATATTGGGAAAGATTTAGGAATTATTAACAGCGAAAAAGCGGCCGAAATTTCAGGAGCGCGCTTTACCTATATTATGGGAGATTTAGCTTTATTACAGTTCGCGCTCTTGCAGTTTTCATTGCAAGTTCTTACTTCCCAAGAGGAATTAAAAAAAATAGTTGCCGAAGCTGGTCTTTCCGTAAGTGCAAAACCATTTATACCCGTTGTACCGCCCATGCTTATGCGCTCACGTGTTATGGAACAAATGGCACGCTTAGATCCCATTGAGGATAGGTACTATTTTGAAAAGGATGATGTGGTTTTTGTGGGAAGCGCCGAGCACACATTAGGGCCTCTACATATGGACGAAGCACTCAATGAAGCGGATCTTCCCATTCGCTACGTGGGGTATTCTACTGCCTTTCGTCGTGAAGCCGGTTCATATGGAAAAGATACCAAAGGAATTTTACGCCAACACCAGTTTGATAAAATAGAAATGGAATCATTTGCACGGCCTGAAGATGGTATTGCCGAACAGGATTTTTTTGTGGCAATCCAAGAGCATCTCATGCGCCTTTTGATGCTTCCATATCAGGTGATGCTTATTTGCACGGGAGATATGGGGTTTCCTGATCAGCGACAAATCGATATCAACACATGGATGCCCGGTCAGAATACGTATAGGGAAACCCATAGCGCCGATTACGTGGGAGGGTTTCAGGCGCGTCGCCTTAACACCCGTGTGAAACGACTTTCGGGTAATTCTGAACCCGTACACATGAATGATGCCACGGTGTTTGCCATGGGTCGCACTCTCATTGCGATTCTGGAAAATTATCAGCAGGAAGATGGATCCGTAATGATACCGGAGGTTTTGCAAAAGTGGGTGGGGAAGGAGAGAATAATGAAACATGGAGTATAGAACGTGTAGTAATGAAAAATATAAAAAATCAAACATCTCAATACAAAACCTGGGTTGAAGTAAATAGCAGTGCTCTTTTGCATAATCTTCGCGTTGCTCAAAAACATGTTGATAAGGATGTTGTAATAATGGCAATTGTAAAATCAAACGCCTATGGCCATGGAATTACAGAAGTTGCAAAGGAGCTGCTTGCCCTCCGTAGCTTTAGTGAAGGAGGGTGGTTTGGTGTTGATAGTATTGAAGAAGCTTTTGTGCTTAAAAAAGCTGGCATAAAAAACAACATATTGATTCTTGGATACATTCCGCGTCCGCGTTTGGCAGATGCAATACAAAATAGTTTTCGATTGGTGCTCTATGACTTGAATGTTTTACGGGAGTGCGTGCGATTGGCAAAAAAGATAAAGAAAAAAGTAACCGTGCATATAAAAGTAGAAACAGGCACTTATCGGCAAGGTGTGATGCCTGAAGATATAAGTGCATTTGCCAAAGTGCTCAAAAAATCTAGAGAGTGTGTGGTGGTCGAAGGAATCTATACTCATTTTGCCGATACGGAAAACGGTTCTTCTACCTACTACAAGGAACAACTTGCTTTATTTGAGAAAAATGTTGCTCTTTTTGAAACGCTTAGCATTGCACCGCAATATCAGCATGTTGCGGCAAGCGCGGCAACTTTGCTCTATCCAAAAACGCATTACAACATGGTGCGCTGGGGGATTAGTTTATATGGTCTGTACCCTTCGGAAGATGTTCAAAGACTGTCTTTGAACAAAATAAAGCTGAAGCCCGCGCTCACATGGAAAACACGTATTGCTCAAATAAAAATTGTTCCAAAAGGATCAACTATAGGGTACGACCGTGCGTTTAAGGCTTCTCAGGCAATGAAGATTGCTATTATCCCCGTTGGGTATTGGGATGGTTATGATCGTCGCTTGTCGAGTAAGGGAACCGTTCTTGTACACGGGAAAAAATGTTCCGTGGTGGGAAATATCTGCATGAATATGTGTATGGTGGATGTAACGCGTATACCGAATGTGCAAGCGGGAGACGAAGTGGTGCTTTTGGGTCGGCAGGGATTTGTAGAGATTACTGCCGAAGAAGTGGCGGCAAAAATGGGCACTATCAATTATGAAGTTGTCACACGCATCAACCCGTTGATACCGCGCGTAATTATATGAAATCATTTTTAACGCAACACCGCACAAAACAAAAACGGATGAAAGTACGAAAGTTTTTTCTGCGTTTTGGTATTTTTTTTGTCTTAGCGACAGGGAGTATGCTCTTTTTATTGTTGTCGCCACAATTCCAATTTGGACACGTAACTCTTTCTGGTAACATATCAGTTACGTCGGAAGACATCATGCGTTCTGCGGATAGATTTCTCTCCGAGCGCGTAGCATGGTTTTTTCCGCAAAGCAATGTGTTGTTGTTCGGCCCGCACACATTTGAAGGTTATATACTGCAAGAATTTCCGCGGCTTGCCTCGGCAGATGTGACGCGTTCTTTTTCACGGGAGCTTACACTGGATGTTTCAGAGCGTTCTCCGTGGGGTATATATTGCAAAATGAGCACGGATGATTGTTTCTATAT
>Ga0155432_104_pt3 | contig 32157 bp, 40 predicted proteins | sample RifCSPhighO2_02_FD_106400 | JGI IMG/M metagenome (GOLD analysis project Ga0155432, IMG submission 106400) | Candidatus Ryanbacteria bacterium RIFCSPHIGHO2_02_FULL_45_13b
GGTGCGGGCATGGTGCATCCAAATGTATATAAGGCGGCAGGACTTAATTCAAATGGGCTTCAAGGTTTTGCGTTCGGGGTAGGAATAGATCGTCTGGCGCTTATGAAATATAAAATTCCGGATATCCGTATGTTCTATCAGAATGATACTCGGTTTTTAAATCAGTTTTGACGATATGAAATTTTCTTATAACTGGCTTAAAGAACTTGTTCCCGCATTACCAAAACCTAACAAACTCGGGGAGGTTTTAACTATGCATGCTTTTGAAGTTGAGAGTATTACACGTTTGGGGAAGGATCATGTTCTGGATGTAAAAATTCTTCCAAACCGTATCGCAGATGCCTCGGGACATATGGGTCTTGCGCGAGAAATTGCTGCTATTCTCGGCGCGCGCGTGGTTATCAAAACAAAGAAACTAAAAGAAGGAAGGCGGCAACTCAAAGATGTTGTTGTAGCAGAAGTAAAAACTCCACTTTGCCGCCGATACACGCTTCGCGGCATGATGGGGGTGCGGGTGAAAAAATCGCCTGGTTGGATACAGGAGCGTCTCTTGGCTTGCGGGTTGCGCCCCATCAACAACATTGTGGACGCGACCAATTATGTGATGCTTGAAACCGGTCAGCCTTTACACGCGTTTGATGCCGATACCATAGGAGGCAAAAAAATTATCGTGCGCATGGCTCGGAAAGGCGAGACTATTGACGCGCTTGATGATAATACATATAACCTTGATGAGTCTATAGTGGTAATTGCTGATACGAATCGTGCCATGGTAATTGCGGGAATAAAAGGAGGGGAGGATGCGGGGATCAGCGCGGATACCAAAGATATTGTTATTGAAGCGGCGACGTTTGATGGTCCTACTATTCGCATGGCTTCACAGCGTTTGATGCTTCGAACTGATGCTTCCGTACGTTTTTCTGTGGGGATGGATCCAAATCTTGCCGGTGAAGCATTGGAACGTGCCGTACTTCTTATACAGGAAGTTGCGGGTGGTGAGGTGTTGAATGGTTGTGTTGATATATATCCAAAACGCATTACAGAACTTAAAATTCTTTTGCGCCCCGTGTATGTAAACTCGCTTTTGGGAACCAATCTGCGCGACACAGACATGATTACTATTCTTAAGCGTTTAGAGTTTGGCGTTTCGCAAAAAAAACAAGAGCTTTTGGTAACAGTGCCCACCCGAAGAGTGGACATAACAATGGAAGAGGATCTTATTGAAGAAATTGGGCGTTTATATGGCTTGGAACATATGAAGCCTCGACATCCTGTGGGTGAACTGATACCGCCTGCCGAAAACCAGTCTCTTGCCATGCAAGAGCGCATGCGGGATATGTTTCAAGGAATCGGTTTTCAGGAAGTATATAATTATTCTTTTGTGGGGGAAAAAGATATTATGGCAGTCGGTGACAACGCCGATTCGTATTTACAATTGGAAAACCCCACACGCGCGGAGTTTGCGTACATGCGCGCTTCGCTTGGAGCAGGGCTTCTCAAAAACGCGGCAGAAAATATCAAACATGAGAACGGAGTCCGTTTCTTTGAAATGGGACATGTATTTCGCTGTGATGGTTTTGTGCACAAAGAGAGTGTGCATGTAGCGGGTATTATGGCTGAAACCTCACTACAGAGATCTCAAACGCTCTTTTTTGAATTGAAAGGCGCGTTGTCGTTGTTTTTTGAAGCGTTGGGAGTAGATGCTTGGTTTGATCCGCCTCGCGTTGATGAGCGACAGCAAGTCGAGGCGGGTGACACGCCTCCGCCCGGCGACATGGTGCTTCATCCACATCGATCGGCTCTTATAAAAATAGGAGATGAAAAAATTGGCGTTATGGGAGAAGTACACCCGCGTGTTCTTGCGGCATGTGGCGTGAGTGGCACGGCGGTGCTTTTTGAACTTGATGCGGATTTACTGGGGCGTATTGCCCAGAAAGAAATGGAGTTTCGGCCTATTTCCCGTTTTCCGTCCGTGATGCGTGATATCGCGCTTTTGGTGCCACTTGATACGCGGATGGTGGAAGTGGAAGACGTTATAGAAAATACAGGAGGTGAGTTGTTAGTAGACATGGATGTTATAGATATATATGAAGGCGCGGAACTTCCAGATGGTAAAAAGAATTTTGCGTTTCGGTTGATGTTTCAAGCAAAAGACCGCACACTAAAAGACGAAGAAGTGAACACAATAATGGAGCGTATAACAAAAACACTCGAAGCGGAAAACTCCGAGTGGGAAGTGCGAACATAAGGAATCTTTAAGTCTTTGGATTTTCTAGCCACTCAAATTGAACGCCATGACGTTTTTCTAATTCTTCCAAAATGGCCACAAAATCTCGCACAGTTTTTTTGCCAACCTGTACTGCCGACAGGAGGCTTTTTTCATTTGGGTATTGGGTGAATGTTTCTTGCAGTGTATACACGCCCGCCCCCCGCATGGATGTTTCCAATCGCGTGGGAATACGCATATCACCATCAAATTCTGAAAGAGGAATTTCCAGAATTGCCTGAAGAACATAATCATTATAGCTCACAACGAACCTCCTTTAGGGTGAATGCCTTATCTTCTCCCTCTTTATATTCTCACGCACACTATATAGTATTTTTATATTGTCAATAGTGCTGACATGACGGATAAGTGGTAAAATAAACTCACAGCATGGCTAAAAAAGAATCAAAAGAGAAAAAATTAGAATCAAGTTCCTCTTCCGACTATGGCGCGAAGGATATTTTTGTTTTGGAAGGATTAGATCCGGTGCGAAAGCGTCCGGGCATGTATATTGGGTCTACCGGCCCTGACGGCTTACATCATTTGATTTGGGAGATTGTGGACAACTCCATTGATGAAGCCATGGCGGGACACGCGAGGAATATTGAGATTACTCTTCTTCCTAAAAACCAGGTTCGTGTGTCTGATGATGGCCGCGGTATTCCGGTGGATATTCATAAACAAACAAAAAAATCCGCCCTAGAGACCATTATGACCACACTTCATGCCGGCGGAAAGTTTGGCGGCGAAGCATATAAAGTATCGGGCGGTTTACACGGCGTGGGAGCATCGGTGGTAAACGCGCTTTCGGTGTACATGCGCGCGGAAGTATGCAAAGAAGGGATTTTGTATGCACAAGAATATGAGCGTGGAAAACCGAAAGCAGATGTAAAAAAAATTGGCAAATGCGGCGCAAATGGAACAACTATTCTATTTGAACCTGATTCGCAGATATTCAGCGAGATTGAATTTAACGGAAGGCGCGTTCTTGATAAACTTCGCCAGCAGGCATATCTTACGCGCGGTGTTCGCATTTCATTTGATGACCAACGAAAAAATGATGTTACGAGCGAGTATAGATACGCGTTTTATTTTGAAGGCGGCATTAAGTCGTTTGTAAAGCACTTAAACCGAGATATTACTATTATTCATGACACTGTTTTTTACGCGGAGAAAACTGTCAATGACATTCAAATTGAAATCGCTCTGCAATATGCCGATGATTTGCAGGCGCGCGAGATGGGGTTTGCTAACAACATACATACACCTGAGGGAGGTATGCACATTACGGGGTTTCGTACCGCGCTTACGCGTGTATTGAACGACTATTCTCGAAAAAATGGCTATTTGAAGCAAGACGAAGAAAATTTGATCGGGGAAGACGTACGCGAGGGTCTTACGGTTGTTGTTTCAGTAAAATTGAGAGAAACACAGTTTGAAGGGCAGACGAAATCAAAATTAGGTAATCCTGAGGCACGCACTGCGGTTGAGTCTTTTTTTGCTGAATCATTTTCCTCATATCTGGAAGAAAACCCCGCGGATGCCCGTGCTGTTGCGGGTAAAGTTATTCTTGCCTCAAAAGCGCGCAAAGCCGCCAAAGCCGCCAAAGATACTATTTTGCGCAAAGGCATTTTAGAGGGAATGACGCTCCCCGGAAAACTTGCTGATTGTCAGTCAAAAAGCGCGGAAGAATCGGAGATATTTATTGTGGAGGGAGATTCAGCCGGAGGTTCGGCCAAGGGTGCGCGCGATCGCCGCACGCAGGCGATTTTGCCGTTGCGGGGAAAAATTCTAAACGTGGAGCGAGCGCGGCTGGATAAAATGCTTGCCTCCAAAGAAATTAAATCACTTGTTATTGCGTTGGGCGCCGCCATCGCGGAAGAATTTAGTTTGGAAAAAATCCGGTATCACAAAATTGTAATTATGACCGATGCGGATGTGGACGGTGCTCATATTCGGACACTTCTTTTGACGTTGTTTTACCGCTATTATAGGCCTGTGATAGAAGCGGGGTATCTCTATATAGCTCAGCCGCCGCTTTATAAAATAAGTCGGGGGCGCGAGTTTCATTACGCATATTCGGATGCTCAAAAAGAAGTATTCATAAAAGAAATGCAGGCACAGCGTGACGCGCGTCAGGATGAAAGGGAAGCAAAAAAAGTTGGAAAAGGAAATGTTAAGATAACGGTGGAGGAGGAACACTTCATTGCTGAAGCTATGGAGGGCGAGGAAGAGGAGGGCAAGTCCTCCGAAGTCTTGGCGAAGGAGGGAAAAGGTTTTAATATTCAGCGATACAAAGGTTTGGGAGAGATGAACCCTGATCAGTTATGGGAGACAACTATGGATCCCGCGCAGAGGTTATTACTGCGCGTGAGTATTCGGGACGCGGTTGAAGCAGATCATATTTTTGATATTTTGATGGGAGACGAGGTCGCTCCCCGTAAGTCGTTCATCCAAACACACGCCAAAATGGTGAAGAATTTGGATATTTGAGGTGTGTTGAAGAATTATCATGTTCCATGATAGAATGTTTTTATGGCGATAGTAACCACAAGAAAAAAAAATAAGGGTGCTACATCTTTACAGCGTTTGGAGGCTGATCGGTTGCTTGGCGCATGGCGCAAGAAATACGCCCGTAAACTTAAAGGATGGGATGCGGTAAAAGCGATACGTGAGTTGCGCGACGGAAAACGGCATACATGATTGTCCTCGATGCATCAGTATCGCTGGAGTCCCGATTGACGACCATACTTTTTTGTCCTGTGGGAACGACACTGTGGACAGATACGCCTGTTTTTTAAAGTTCATTGTATCTTTTTAATGATTTAGCTTTTAATAGAGCCCTATTGTAGCAAAATTAGCAACTATTTTCTTTCTTTAACTCGAAAATTATTAACTAACTAAAATATATGGGAATTGAAAGTTCATTTAATAAACCGCTAGCATCTAACATGGAACAAGAAAAGAAAGAGGATGTGTTGAAAGTCGGGGATAGGATAGGTGTATTACGTAGTAGTGGTGATAAGGAGGATGACTGGACTTTGAGTGGTTTTGATGAGAAATCGGGGGAAGCTTTAGTTACAAAGAAAGAGGGAGAGCAAACATTGACTAAAAAGATTCGACAGATTGAGTTGTATGCTATAAATAAACCAGAGGGAGAAACAAGAAAATTTAGTGCTCAAGAATGGCTGGATCTATGGAATTCTACCGAAGTGTCCCATTTGCGCGTGGGAGTTAATTCTGTAGAAAAACAGATGATGTGGACACCAGAGGAGGCAAGGAAGGTGCTTCGGGAGAAGGCATCTAAAAATGCAGGCGGGGCTCAACTTCGCCAGGGGAGCAAGGAAGAAATTATCTTAAAATTAAAAAATCGTATTGCTTTTTTTGGTGAAACGGACTCAGAAAGCAAGGAGTTACAGTTTTATGAAATACCACCAGAAGAATTGAAAAGGAAGTTTGGTTATTGAATATCACTATGTCCATCGAAAAACCGACAACTGAAACAAAACCTGTGGATCCGGAACGGCAAGCAAAAGAGGAGCGTTTGCAGAGAGCTCGTAGCGAGGTTGAGTCTATGCGGGATCGGGAAGGGAAGCTGCTTGACAATGGTATTAAGGAAACGGTCGTGCATTGTATGGCGCTCGGATTGCCTACGGAGCAATCATGCGAGGGGCATTTGGAACAAGACAAGGGGTTTCCGACTCCGTGGGTAAGCTTTAAGGCATTAGGAAGGCCAACATGGTGGTACGAAGGCCAGAAAGAAATTTGGGAAGAGGTGGCACGTGAGTATGGTATGCTCCTCGAAGATGTACAAAGTTTTGCAAACGAAAAGGCGTACTATGAAGCGCAGAAAAGAGAGGGTGATTTTATGAGAGTTCATAAGACAGAAGAGGATGGGGTTGAAGAGGTTAGTCTAATAATGACCCCAGAGTATCAGGAGTGGCAAAAGAAAAATGAAGCATTGAAGAATCGCTTACAAAATCTCATGAAGGAGTTTAATTTAAGCGGTAATATAAAGGGGACACACAAAGAACTTGTGCTGACCGAGGATGGGGATACACTCACGCTCCATCCAGGTGCTGTTGACTATCAACGGCATTTTGACGCAAAAATTCATGAAGAAGGAAGCGCGCGTCCGGATAACCCCGAAGATTATAAGGCGCTGGGAGTTCGTTTGCATGAGTATCAAGATGAGATGAAAGATTTCAACTCTTTTTTGGAGGCTTGTTACTTTTCAAGGGGGTTTGACATCTCTGCGCTCGAGGAGTAGGATGTGGATATAAGGGCCTTCGGGCCTTTTAAAAAAGCTCGAAAATATGTTTACCAAGCTTACAAATTATTTTTCTGAAACAAAAACCGAACTCAAACGGGTTGTTTGGCCTTCACGCCAGGACACCATAAAACATACACTCGCGGTCATCGGTATTTCAGTCGCGGTTGCCATATTTTTAGGAACTTTAGATATTTTGTTTCAATTTGTATTGGAAACATTTATATTATAATAACAGGCTCTAGGCAACTAGGCGTTAGGCTTTAGAGATTAGAACTTTTTTATATATTCCTAGTGCCTAACGCCTAATAGCTAGTGCCTACATCATGTCTAAACAAACATCGGAATTTGGAAGAAATTGGTATGCGGTGCATACGTATTCGGGCTACGAAGACGCGGTAGCTCGCAATTTGCGTCAGCGCATTGAGTCTATGGGCATGGAAGACAAGATATTTAACGTACTCGTGCCTATAGAGAAAAAAATAAAAATCAAAGGCGGGAAACGTCGCGTGGTGGAAGAAAAAATTTATCCTGGGTATGTACTCGTGGAAATGGTTGTGACCGACGACTCATGGTATGTTATACGGAACACACCCCGTGTGACAGGTTTTGTGGGGTCGGGTACCACACCCACACCCCTTTCTCAAGAAGAGATGGATGTGTTGCTAAAGCACATGGATCAGAACGAGCCACGGCACAAGATTGACTTGGTGGCGGGAGATGCGGTAAAAATCACTGACGGACCTTTTAAGGATTATGAGGGCAGGGTATCGGAGGTGGATGAAGAACGAGGCAAGGCAAAGGTTCTTGTATCCATTTTTGGCAGGGAAACCCCTGTGGAGTTAGATTTTTTGCAGGTAAGTAAAATATAACTATATGCCAGGAAAACCAATAAAAATAATATTAAAGCTTCAGTTACCCGCGGGGAAGGCAACGCCCGCCCCTCCCGTTGGCACCGCGTTGGGGCCGCATGGCATCAATATTGGTGATTTTGTGAATAAATTTAACCAAGCAACAGCTGATAAGGGAGACTCTATTATTCCTGCTGAAATCACTATTTATCAGGATCGTACGTTTGATTTTAAGTTAAAAACACCTCCGGCATCAGATTTACTTCGTAAGGCAGCCGGTGTGGAAAAAGGTTCCGGTAGTCCACTTCGCAATAAAGTGGGAAAAGTTTCTCGTGCGAAAGTACGTGAGATTGCAACCATTAAAATGGAAGATTTGAACGCGTATGATGTGGATGCGGCATCTCGCGTCATTGAAGGAACCGCGCGCAGTATGGGAATCGAAGTGGGGGGTTAGTTATGAGGTTTTTATGTCGCAATCCGTTAAGATAAGAATTATAGCAATACTTCTTTTGACCGCTGGTCTGTTTGCCGGCGCTTTTGCTTTGCCCAAGGCAGGTTTTTCATTTCTTCCCGAAATTCCCTATCGCTTAGGGCTTGATCTGCAGGGAGGTACCCATTTATTGTACCGCGCCGATGTTTCCGGTATACCGTCTGTTGATGTTGCAGAATCCATGGAAGGCTTGCGTGATGTGATTGAGCGGCGCGTGAACGCGTTTGGTGTCTCCGAGCCTGTTGTTCAAATTGAAGAATCCCGCGGAGAACAGCGACTTATTGTGGAGCTCGCGGGTGTGCGCGAAATTAGTGAAGCGATACGGCTTATCGGCGAGACGCCATTTTTGGAATTTCGTACGGAACGCCCTGCTGAAGAGCGGCAAGCTATTTTAGATGCCCAAGCCACCGGCGGGCGTTTGGGAGAAGATGCCTATTTTATAGCAACGGAGCTTACGGGGAAATATCTCAAGCGTGCTGACGTTCAATATGGGCAAACGGGCATCCAGGTATTAGTAACACTATCATTTGATGAAGAAGGCTCTCTTTTATTTGAAAATCTTACTGAACAAAATATAGGGAAACAGCTTGCCATTTATTTGGACGGGCTCCCAATTTCCGCACCGGTAGTTCAACAAAAAATAACCGGTGGGCAGGCACAAATTAGCGGCAATTTTACATTGGAGGAGGCGCGCGATTTAGTACGGCGGTTGAATTCCGGCGCGTTACCCGTGCCCATAACGCTAGTAAGTCAGCAAAGCGTGGAGGCGTCTTTGGGGCAGGCGGAACTTGCACGAAGTCTGAACGCGGGCATGTATGGACTCTTGGCGGTCGCCCTGTTTATGGTTTTTTGGTATCGTCTGCCCGGTTTAATGGCAGTGTTTGCTCTTTTAATATATACCGCCTTGCTTCTTGTCATCTTTAAACTGGTTCCGGTAACACTTACCGCGGCGGGTGTCGCGGGGTTTATTCTTTCCATCGGCATGGCGGTTGACGCGAACATTCTTATTTTTGAGCGTTTTCGGGAGGAGATGAAAGCAGGCCGCACGTTGGCGGGTTCTATTGAAGAGGGTTTTGGGCGCGCGTGGGCATCCATTCGGGATTCCAATATGTCGAGTATTATTACCGCGTTTATTTTGTACTGGTTTGGTACAAGCTTAATCAAAGGTTTCGCGTTAACGTTGGGGTTGGGTGTAGTGGTGAGCATGTTTTCTGCCATCACCATTACCCGAACATTTTTTCGCGCGTTGAAATTACCAGATAGTAAAATGACTCGCTTTCTTTTTGGCATCTAATAGTATGGATTTTATTGCATTACGAAAGATTTTTTATACGATATCGGGCGCGTTTGTGCTTGTGAGTGGCGTTGCGTTGGTTGTGTGGGGCTTGCCTTTGGGTATTGATTTTACGGGCGGATCATTGATGGAACTTGAGTTTTCTGGTTCCATTCCTTCTCAAGAAATGGTGCATAACCAGCTTGCCTCTTTTTCGTTGGGAGAGGTGCAAATTCAGCAGACAGGCGAGAGAGGTATAATTATTCGCATGCGCGATTTGGATGAAGAAACGCATCAGCGGGTTCTGGGGTCTTTGCGAACTGCGGATTCCAATATACTGGAGAAACGATTTGTATCTGTGGGCCCTGTTATTGGCGGCGAGCTTAAACGGAGAGCCGTTTGGGCACTTGTACTGGTGTTAGTAATGATTATTGCTTATATTGCGGTGGCTTTTCGGCACGTGTCGCATCCTATTTCATCATGGAAATATGGGGTGGTCGCGATCATAGCCCTTATTCATGATGTGGTAATTCCTACGGGTTTGTTTGTATATTTAGGACAGTTTCATGGGGTGGAAATAAACGCGCTTTTTATCAGCGCGCTTCTTACTATTCTCGGGTTTTCTGTGCATGACACCATTGTGGTGTTTGATCGTGTGCGTGAAAATTTACGAAAACATAATGGCGCAAATTTTAAAGAAACTGTAAACGTAAGTATTCGCGAAACTATCACGCGATCCATTAACACTTCACTTACGCTTTTATTCGTGCTTCTGACGCTCTTTTTCTTTGGAGGGGAGTCCACCCGTTATTTCTCACTCGCGCTTATTGTGGGTACCGTTGTCGGAGTATATAGTTCTATTTTTATCGCAAGCCCACTGTTGGTAACGTGGCAAAAATGGTCTTCCAAATGAATCTATTATTGATTACAAACTTATCTATGTGTGTTTGGCACAAGTTGTTTACTTCAAGCGATCTCAAACAATAGGTCTGTTGTTGTGACAAGTTTTTCTTTCTCCAATCCCACAAGCGTCTTTTTCAAAGCTTGTCTAGAAAGACGTCTTAAATGCTTATTTTTTCTTAGTGAGATATAGAGATCTTCCATGGTTGCTTTTTTGTTTTCTAATAAATGGGAAATTATTTTTGCGCGAATGTAGCGCGGTGACTCTTCAAATTTTGACTGCTTGATATAATGTTTGCTTTTTCTGTTGGCATTCGGTACACCTTTCAGAGCATCGCGTCCATAGTCCATAAGTGCCCAATACCATTCGCGCCGATGTTTTGTTGGTTGTATGCGTTTCAGGACAGTAAGAATTTCTGTGTCGGTTACATTGTTCTTGCGCGGAAAAAATGTGTGAATAATTGCGCGGCGAATGTTTGTTTCAATAAATGGCTCGCAGATACCATAGGCAAAGCAGGCGATTGCCCGCGCGGAGTACGGTCCTATGCCCGGAAGTGCCTCAAGCATATCTCTATCTTTCGGAATTATTCCGCCATGTTTTTTTATAATATGTTGAGCCGATTGCTGGAGGTAGAGAGCACGCCTGTTGTAACCCATACCATGCCACACAGAAAGAACGCGCCGCAGAGGAGCTTTCGCAAGTATTTTAATGGTTGGAAAGATTTTGAGAAATTTCGGATATGTTATAAGCACGCGCGGTATTTGCGTTTGCTGAAGCATGACTTCAGATACGAATATATGATAAGGGTTTTTTGTGTTTCGCCAAGGCAAAGCAGGGGCGTTTCGACGGTACCATTGCCGTATGGTTTTTGGGAATGTATTTGAGATATGTGTCACCTTTTGACTTTGCTTCTGTTTCATTGGTAGTATGGTGCTAGTTAGATTATAACAGGGCGTAAAGGGGGATAGATTATCAGATCATTATAACATTATGATAGAACGACTTAAGGAAAACCAAGATGTGCTTATTGTTGCCATTGCTTCATTTTTTATCGGATTTGGCGCGGCGTCTCTTTTTACGGGAGATGTGGATAAGGACGCAACGCTGAATTCGCAGAAAATGGAAACAAAAGATACCACGCTTCCACCACTTCCTTTTAATACAGAAACCGCGGGTAAGGGAAATCAAATGGTCCCTGTGGACGCAAATACGTTTGTAATAGAGAATCAACGCGCGGGTGTTTCTGTTTTTGTGAAGAAAGCTGAATTTTCCGAGCCGCGGTGGATTGTGATACGGGAAGCAAATGCTGGTGACGTGGCGGGTGCCATATTGGGCGCGGGATGGTTTCCGGCGGGCGCGCATGAGAATATAATCGTGCCATTGTTGCGCGGGACAGTTGGCGGAGAGCAGTATCAAGCGGAACTTTTTTTCGATTCAAACGGAGATAAACAGTTTGATCACAACACAGACCAGCCTCTGAAAGACACAGCGGGGAATGCTATCTCTATTTCCTTTAACACGGTTGCAAGCGCAGGCGGCGAGTAATAACAGTATGGTGGCAAAAAAGAATTCTACAAAACGAATCGCGGTGTTGTATCACGCTGACTGTACTGATGGGTTTGGCGCCGCATGGGCGGCATGGAAAAAATTTAAGGACACAGCTTTTTATTTCGCGGTTCCTCCTAATAACCGCGAGCTTCCCTTAAAAGCCGTGCACACTGATTTATTTACGCTTGATTATTCTTTTCCTCTGGATGTGGTCTCCGGAATCCGTGAGCAGGTGAACTCACTTACCGTAATTGACCATCACGAAACGAACAAAGAAGCTGCGTTGTCTGCTGACAACCGGTTATTTGATATGACCCATTCGGGTGCGGCGTTAAGTTGGAAATTTTTTCATCCCACGAAGCCCATTCCGCGGTTGCTACGGTACGTTGAGGATTCAGATTTATGGAAATTTCGGCTACGGCACACGCGTGAAATTACCGAATCGCTTTCGCTTTATGACATGAATTTTAAGACATGGGACAAACTTGTACGCGACTTTGAGCAGGGAAAGGAAAAGAAATATATGGAAGAAGGAACAACATTGCTTCGTTCGCGCGATAGGCGCATAGGGCGGCTTATTGGGTTTGGGGAAGATATTGTTTTTGAAGGGCATAAAGCATTGATGGTAAATTCGCCGTTTTATGTTTCAGAAATTGGTCACTCCATTGTAAAACATGGTACGCCGGTTGCTTTGATTTGGTCATGGCGGGGCGGTAAGATTATGGTTTCTCTGCGCTCTGATGGCAAGGCAGTGAATGTGGCAAAGCTCGCCGAGCGTTATGGTGGCGGCGGGCACGCGGCGGCGGCTGGATTTACGTTTAAGGTGAAAGATTTTTTGAAGTTTCAGAAAACTAGCAAAAAATAGGTTTTGTGGTATAATAGCGATCATGATAGAGCAAACATATAAAACATCTCCCAAGGACATTTTTTTGCAATTGTTGACTATTGTGGCTCTTTATGGAAGCGCCGCAGGTTTTTTGACTCTGCTTTTTCAGTTTATTAACCTGCAGATTCCCGATCCGCTTTCTTACGGATACGGAATAGAAAACGCGCGGTCGGTGATTCGTTTCGCGGTTTCTTCGCTTATTATTGTGTTTCCAGTGTATGTGTGGGTTATGAGATTTTTAGCGCGGGCATACACGGCGGAACCGGAACGCAAAGAAATTCGCATCCGGAAATGGCTTATCTATTTCACGCTGTTTGCGGCAGGGCTTATTATTATGGGTGATTTGGTGGCGTTGGTGAATAGTTTTCTTAACGGAGAGCTTACAACACGTTTTCTTTTGAAAATCTTTTCAGTGTTTCTGGTGGCAGGCGCTGTATTTTACTATTACTATTGGGATATAAAAGATATGGTTCCGAATAGTATGAAGCTGTTTCGTTGGGTAGTTATGCTTGTTGTGACAGTTTGTGTTGTTGCCGCATTTTTCTTTGTGGGATCACCTAAAACAGAACGCATGCGGCAATTTGATGGGCAACGCGTGAATGATTTGCAAACCATTCAGTGGCAGATTGTGAACTATTGGCAACAAAAAGGAGTGTTACCCACGTCGCTTGGTGTACTTGAGGATGACATTAGCGGTTTTAGCATACCGCGTGATCCAGAAGCTGACAGGGTGTATACATACACAGTGAAAGGAGATGTGATGTTTGAATTATGCGCGGATTTTTCTCTTGCAAGCACGGGTTATATGAGGGGGAGTTGGGAAACGGTATATACGCCAGCTGTAATGCCTGGTGATAATTGGGCTCACGATGTGGGACATATTTGCTTTGAACGCACTATTGATCCAGAACTCTATCCGCCACAAAAAGGACTGGAAAAGCCTGTACCCGCGCGATAATGAAAAATTATGCAAAGCTTGGTAATCGGCAGGGGCGTACCGCCTATCGGACGCCGTCCTCCTTTCGGTATCGGAAAACGCAAGAAAAAAATAACTATAATCATGACAAAACCTATAACATTTCATTTCGAAAACAGCACAAAAAAAGCGCTTGATCCGGATGTGATACGCATTCGGTTAGTGCCTGGAAAAGAGTCTTTGCTTATTCGTGAAGACGATTTAGGTGTGCTTGAAATAGGGGTGGGTGGTGAAATAAAAGATGTCACGCGCCGAAAACTCTTGCTCCTAGTTCGCAAGGTGGTAAGCATCACAAAAGCGCATCACATGGAACGTATCAGTATAGATGTTGCGGATTTATTCCGCCAACTGGTGGATTCTCATCTTGGTCTGAAAGAAGAAGAGCTGATGGAATTAATTGCCATGAATATGGAGCTCGCGAATTTTGAGTTCGTTGCGTACAAATCGGAACCGAAAGAAGGTTGGAAGTTTCTTCAGGATGTGTTTGTAGTAGGGTGTAACACAAAAATCGCTCAAAAAGCATTTTTGCGCGGGCAGATAATTGCTAAAGAAGTAAACGAGTGTCGCGCGCTTGCGAACATGCCTGGGGGTGATATGACACCCACTTTGCTTGCTGATGCCACGCGCGAGGCTGTGCGCGGACTTCCAGTAAACATTACTGTTTTGGGAGAGCGTGAAATAACAAAACTTGGTATGGGCGGTATTCTTGGAGTTTCTCGCGGATCTGCCGAGAAGCCGCGATTTATTATTTTGGAATATAGTGGTGACATAAAAAAGAAAGAGCCGGTAGTGCTTATTGGAAAAGGTGTCACGTTTGATACGGGTGGTCTTAACTTAAAGCCATCCGATGCCATTTATGAAATGCACATGGATATGTCGGGTGGCGCGGCAGTAATTCACGCGGTGGCGCTTGCGGCTCGGCTCGGCGTTAAAAGAAATATTGTCGGCTTGATCCCCGCGGTAGAAAATATGCCGTCGGGCTCGAGTTATCACCCGGGAGATGTGTTAAAATCGCTTTCTGGACGCACTATTGAGGTTTTGAACACGGACGCGGAAGGGCGTATTATTCTTGCTGATGCCATTACCTATGCCAAACGCTACAAGCCCCGACTCGTGGTGGATGTAGCCACGCTTACAGGTGCGGCTATGGCGGCGCTCGGACAGCGCTGTTCCGCCATTTTTACCGAGGATGAAACCTTGGAACATCAGCTCCGCGCGTGGGGTGAGGAATCAGGGGATTATGTATGGCCGCTGCCTTTGTGGGAAGAATACGCCGATGAAATTACGGGCACGTTTGGTGATATAGCGAATGTGGGAAAAACCCGCTACGGAGGAGCCATTACCGCCGCAAAATTTTTACATGCGTTTGCGAAAGATCTGGAGTGTCCGTGGGTGCACATCGACATGGCGCCCCGTATGACGAGTATTGAGGGGGAATATCTCGCAAAAGGAGCGGTAGGCGCGCCGGTGCGGTTGCTTTTGAAAATAATTGAGAATTTCTAGAGAAAAAAATAGCACCAATTTCTTGGTGCCTGGTTCGTAGCTTTTTTCTATTCTTTTTGTTGTTCTGTGAGCTTTGTTTTTTTCTTGGTGCACAGTTTTTTTATTTTTTTCGGCACCGGATTTTTTTGGAAGTCTCCCGCGCAAGCGGTATCTTCTATCATATTCCAATCTGTACAAAAACTTTCAATAAGAGATCCATTTTCATCCGTAACCGAGATCATGTGGATGATGATGTGGGATATGTTTTCCCAAATAACAGGATCTTTCGTTGAGTCTATCCGAAAATCCATAAAACTCTCAGGACAAATTCTTGTTTGCAGACGCACAACGGTGTTTTTTCGGTAAAAAATCACAGGAGACAATTCTGTGTCTTTGTAGAAATAATACCACTTACTTTCTACCCCAACATTTTTTACCAGAATACCAACAACAACTCTTACTGGCAGAAGCATGTCATATCTCCTCCTTATAAATCCGAAACACGGGTTCAGATCGTTTGTTTTCAAGTATAGTATATGGCATAAGTTTGTTTTCTGTCAATGCTTGTTCCAGTTTCATGCCAGTGTTAGTGAGATATTGGGGCTTTTTCCATGAGGGAGCGTTTTTTGTCGGGAATATATAATATATTTCTTTAAATCCGGCGCGCTTGAAATAATCCGCGCCTTTTTCATTGAAAAATTTGATGTATGTATCGGCAGTTATGATAGGCCACGCGTGGTATATCTGCAGACGGTCTAGTATCCAGAGCTGGGCAATGCTGTTTATATTTTTATCATACACAAAAAGTGTTGGGAGAGGTTTTTTGCCGGCGCGTTCGTCATCAGTTAGTGATTGTTTGTGAATTGCTTCTATGAAATGGTATCTAGGTTCAAAGGCGAGCGCGGGCATACGGTCATTTGTTTGCTCACGCATCCACAAATCAAGCTCTCCATATCCGCGGTTATAATTTTGATAATGTACGCGTGACCACATCCATAATTCCGGACCTTTTGGGTAGACTAGAAGTTGTGAGTTAATGCTGTAGAATATCTCAAAAAATATAATTATGCCTATGATAACAATGCAGAAGTCCCACTTCCGCAGAATTTTCGGAAGTGGGACTTCTGAAAATTGAGCAAGTATGATTGCTGTACCAAGCGCCAGAAATGGCGTCAGTATGGCAAGAAATCGCAAAGAAGGACCTATAGCGCCTATAATGAGGAGAAGAAGCCATACGAGTGTTATGAGAATAAAAGCATGTATTCGCAGTGTTTCTTCCATGTTCTTTTTGAGAGAAACAAGAAATGCGCTAATGCTGATTGCAGTAAGAGACAGGAATAGCCATGAATTAAAATGTATTATGTTTGGAAAGAATATTCTCGCGCGACTTATGAGTGTGGGAAATTCTTCTTTGCCGGGTTGCACGCTCCATACTTCTGGGTTTTGTCCTACCATGTAGGAAAGCTGGAAATCAAAATGCCCGACTGCTTGATATAATTTGTAGTTGTAATAAAGAACAGGAGAGAAAGTGAGTAAGGTAAATATGGCTCCTATCCATACAAAACGTGAGGAAAAATCTTTTCTTCGAAAAATGATCATGTGTGTTAGAAAAACAGGGATAAGAATTCCTGTAGTGTATTTGGTAAGAAGCGCGAGCCCCATTACAATGCCAACTATGATATAGTATCTCTTTTGTTTTTCGGCTTTTAGAAAAACATATATGGCAAGAAGAATAAAAAAGATCACGTATGATTCTTGTAAACCGAGGCGAGAGATTACGATGTGGTTTGCTGTCATGCCCATGAGGCCTGCCGCAAGAAGCCCTATGCGTTTTCCATACAAGAAAGATCCCATAAGATATAGCAAGTATACGGAAGCAATTCCTAAAAGAGCCGATGGGAGACGAAACGCAAATGGTGTTTCTCCCAACACGCGCATGAATACATGTTGTACTAGAAATACAAGAGGCGGGTGATCATGAAAAGAGAATTTTGTCCATGAGGGTATGTAAGGATCAAACCATTCGAGTGGTGTTGTTTGGTCAGCCGCTTCATCAAAATCAAGCATACCGATGGCGCGAAAAGAATATAATACTTCATCGGAAAGGGTATCACCAGAGCTTAAACTCCATAAACGCAAAAATGCTGATACCAAAAGAATTATAATAAGAATTTTTTTATTGTTTTCCAAATCTCAATAGAAATACTTTTATAAAACTCTCAATTATTATCCCAACATTAAATTTAGATGTTCCCGTTTTGCGTTCCGTAAAAAAAATAGGGATTTCACATATGCGAAATCCTTTTTTCCTTGCAAGATAGGTCGTTTCAATCTGAAAATTATAGCCGATAGAACTTACCGTACTCAGATCTATAGCTTGTAGAACTTCCGCGCGGAAACATTTATATCCGCCCGTAAGGTCGCGATATGGCATGCCGAGGATAGAAGATGCATATAGGTTACCAAAGCGGCTTACAAAGCGTCGAAACCTGTCCCAGTTTTCAATTTTGCCGCCCGGGACATAACGGGATCCAAGCACCACATCACATGTTTGTATGCGTTCAAGAAAGCGGGGAATATCGGAGGGGTTATGTGAGAGGTCGGCATCCATTTGTATAACAAGCTCGGGACGCTTGTCTGAAGGAAGCGCGAGGATTTCACCAAACGCGTGCATGTATGCTTTGCCGAGCCCCTGTTTTTCTTTTCGATGGATTACGCGGAGTGGGTGTTCTTTTGAAAGAGAGTCCGCAAGCGCGCCGGTGCCATCGGGTGAATTATCATCAACCACAAGTACATCAAGGTTTGTAACCCGAAGCGCAAAAATCCGCTTTATAAGCTCCGGAAGCGAGTCTTTTTCGTTGTAAGTAGGGACAACAATTGTTATACGAGGTTGTTCTGACATGCTTTGAGTGTATCACGACATGAAAATACGAGCTATTGACCCCGTTAGAGATTACAAACACTTGTTCAGTATCTTTTTTAGAAAAAAATTTAGTTTTATGCCTATAGTTTAGAAATAAGACACTTGCTTACGAGTTTGTATTCTATCTCTAACAGGGGTTGACTTTTATATATAATTCATATATACTGCATTCTTGTCAAGGGTGGGTTCGCTTCGGCTTATCCCAAATTGGCGATTATGTCTAAAAAACAAGTATTTGCAAGGGCTTTTATGGCTTATGCTGAAGGTACGGCAGAAAAGCTTTCAAAAGGCCTTGTGGCAGGTTTTTTTACTGCTTCCTCACTGCTCTCCATGTTCGGAGGTAATCTGAACAGGGAAGGTGGGGCGGATGTGGATAACCTTGTCAAAGAGATTACGAGTGTAATTTCAGCCGTAGAGGAACAACGTGATTATTCCCCGAAAGGTCTCGGCGAACATTATAGGATAATAGGGGAAATCCAATACACAGTCCGCGAAGGTGATACGGTGCACACAATTGCCCGTGACATGAAGCGTGATGGTGTATGGATTAAGCCGAAGCAGATTGTTGAGTGGAATAATCTTACGTCTCCTAACTATCACTTGAAACCCGGCGCGGAACTTACACTTTATAATCTTGAATGGGAGTCGCAGTTGGTGGAAGCATCCTGGTACGGACCAGGATTCCACGGAAAAACGATGGCGAACGCGCAGATTTTTGACCAAAACGATCTCGTTGCCGCTCATATGTACCTGCCGTTAGGCATGAAGGTGCGTGTGACAAATGTTGAAAACGGTATGTCTATTGAGGTGCCTATCACAGATCGCGGTAATTTTGAAAAATACGATCGAGGGATTGATCTCTCAAAACAGGCTGCACAAGTTCTCGGGTATCAGTATTCCGGAACTGCAAAAGTTCTTATTGAACCACTACCAAACCTGTAAAAAAGAAAAAACACGCGCGATTACCTCGCGCGTGTTTTTGTATGCTACTGTGAATTACGAAACACGCGCATAGTGCCCTCATCTGATGACCTCCCCTCTAATTGTTTGCGCGTATGTCATTATACATCAACATGCTGTCGCATAAGCTTCGGCAATTCGCGTGGCGGTTATCAGATGAGGATATGTTTCGTAATTCAAAGTGTGGTACTATATCTCTATGAAATTATCGACTGGAACAAAAGCCCCCGATTTTACTCTTCCCGACCAAAACGCGAAAATCCACAAACTATCCGACTACAAAGGCACGTGGGTTCTTTTGTATTTTTATCCAAAAGACGACACGCCCGGGTGCACCAAAGAAGCATGTGGTGTGCGGGATGTGTTCCCCAAGTTCAAAAAAATGGGTGCGGTGGTGTTTGGCGTGAGTGCTGATTCTGTGGCAAAACACAAAAAATTTGCTGAAAAATATACACTCCCATTTATATTGCTGTCGGACGAGAATAAAGATATAATCAAAAAATACGGCGTGTGGGCGAAGAAAAAGTTTATGGGACGGGAATACATGGGCATTTTGCGGACTTCGTTTCTCATAGATCCGAAAGGAAAGGTCGCGAAAATATACGAACAAGTGAAACCAGACACGCACGCCAAGGAAGTGCTCAAAGATTTGCAGGTATTCAAAAATTTATAACAGAGTAATACTATTTTTTATGGCAAATATATCTCGAGATGAATTTGGTAAAGCTCTTTCCACACTTAGGCGAAATGGTTTAAGCGACACGGATATCAAAGATCTTCGCAATGCTACGAGCGGTCATTTTGATACAGACGGGGCTTTTGGCGGGAAATCCATGACGAAACACGAAACAGAGAACTTGGTAAAATATCTGCGTGAACATCCAAGCCATCATCATCTTTCAAAAACACAGATAGATAAGGTTGAAGAAGAATTGAAGGAAGATTTAAATGATTAAGAAATTGGATACATTTAAGCAAAAGGTATTCCAAGTTGTGCGCGGTATTTCGTCTGGCACAACTCTCACCTATAAAGAAGTGGCAGAGCTTGCGGGCAGGCCATTTGCGTGGCGGGCGGTTGGAAATATTCTCAATACAAATTATGATTCGGCTATTCCATGTCATCGTGTGGTGCGTTCGAATGGAACGGTGGGAGGGTACAATAGAGGGGGAACGTTAAAGAAAAAATTGCTTGCAGAGGAGGAAAAATCATGATATACAAGAGAGGTAATGCACGAGATATTTCTTAACGCGGAACCCCTTTTTTTTATAGGCACCTATCCGTTTACCAATACGCTTTTTGCTTCAGTCCTGGCGGTTGCTGTTATTGCGATTGGCGGTTATGTGCTTAGGCGGACGTACGCCGAGGTGCCTGGTACCGCGCAGGGGATTGTCGAGTTTGCATACGAAGAATTTGTTGGTTTGATGGATTCTGTTCTTGGCAACCGGAAGAAATCAGAACAATATCTCCCCTTTGTGGTTAGTATTTTTATATTCATTCTTATCTCTAATTGGCTTGGCATTCTTCCGGGTGTTGGATCACTAGGTCTTGTGGAAGAAACGGGTCATGGTCATTCTTTTACGCCGTTGTTGCGGTCTCCCGCGAGTGATCTTAATTTCACCCTTGCGCTTGCTATTCTTACGGTTGTGGTAATAAATGTGTTTGGCATCATGTCGATTGGTGTATGGAAATATGGGTCAAAATTTTTGGATTTCTCAGGTCCTATTCATTTTTTTGTGGGCATTCTTGAATTTATTTCAGAAATTGCTAAAATGATTTCGTTCGCTTTTCGCTTGTTCGGGAATGTGTTTGCGGGGGAGGTGTTGTTGGTCGTCATTGCATTTTTGGTACCATTCGGAGCGCCCGTCCCCTTTTTCCTTCTTGAACTGTTTGTCGGGTTTATTCAAGCGTTTGTGTTTAGTATGCTTGCGCTTGTGTTTATTGCCATAGCAACTGTGCAACATGGATCGGAGCATGAATAATATCGGTCGAAGTTTTATACAAATTTAACATTACTATAACAACATGGAACCAGAAGCAATAAAGTTATGGGCGGCGGCTATTACCATTGCGGTGGGCGCGTTGGGACCCGCCATTGCAATAGGATTGATAGGTTCAAAGGGAGCGGAAGCAATCGGGCGCAATCCGGAGGCGGCGCCTAAAATACAGACAGCGATGGTACTTGCTATCGCGTTTGCGGAAGCTATCGCAATTTATGCATTGGTGATAGCGCTTATAATCAAATTTGTTTAGTATGTACAGTGAATCCAAAATGTCATTCCGGGCTTGACCCGGAATCCATTTCCGTAAAAATATGTATTTAGAGTAATGGATCCTGAATCAGGTTCAGGATGACAAAAGTAAAGTATATGGAAGCATTCATTGAACAATTTGGTATTGATTGGCGACTCTTGGTAAGTCAAGTAGTCAATTTTTTCTTGGTGCTAGTGGTGTTACGTATGTTTGTATATAAGCCGGTCTCTGCTATGTTGCGTGAACGGAAGGAACGCGTGGAGCAGGGCATCGCGAAAGCGCAAGAAGCCGATTTGCGATTGCAAAACGCCCAAGAGATGGTGCGTGAGCGCCTACACAGCGCTGAATCACAAGCACTGTCGCTGTTGCGCGATGTGGAAACAAAAGCTAAGGAGCGCGAGACAGCGTTGCTTGACAGTTCACGCAGAAAAGGAGAAGTAATGATACAGGAAGCCCGGAGAACTATTGATGCCGAGCAGGAGAAACTGAGGGCTGAGTTTGAGCGGGAAGCGCGGACATTAGTTCGAACTGCGGTGGCGCGCGTGGTAGAAATGGATCCGGAACGTGTTGATGATTCTCTTATTGAAAAGGCTCTTACGGGCGTAATAAAACACGCATGACATCTATTTCTCCTCTTCTCTACGCCAAAGCATTTCGAAAAGCCCTAGGCGCGGATAATGTGCTTGAAGAAGAGTTGGTTCGCAATCTTTCGCGTGCCTTGTTGCGTCGCGGGCAGAGCGCGCTTTGGCCCCGCGTTGCGAGGTTGGTTTCGGAGGAATTGGTGCATCACCACAAAGGAAGATGGGTTATGCTTGAGACGGCGCGTTCTTTGACGGATGCCCAGCGTAAAAAAATTGAAGGAGTATTTTCTAAAAAAGATTACATAGAAGAACGGATCCGCCCCGATCTTATCGCGGGTATGAGAATAATCATAGATGGGGAACACGAATTTAACGGGTCGTTAAAGAGGAAGCTAGATATCATATTGTAATGTCATATGAACTTATAGAAAAATTAAAACGCGAAATAACGGACTTTCATGATGAGCCGAAATGGGAAGACGCAGGTGAAGTTATTGAAGTGGGAGATGGTATTTTAAAAGTCTCCGGCTTGCGCAATGCCGTAAGTCAGGAGTTATTACGCGTGGAAGCGCGTGAAGGCGGCGAGCGTATGGCACTTGCGTTAAACTTGGGCGAAGAGACAATCGGCGCACTGGTGCTTGGTGAGTACAAAGGCATTCAAAGCGGAGATGTGGTACGTACAACAGGAACCGTGCTTTCAATTGAAGTAGGGTCTGAAATTTTGGGGCGCGTGGTTGATCCGTTGGGAAACCCTGTGGATGGCAAGGGGCCGCTTTTTTCAGGAAAGGCAGATGTGTCTTTGAGACAACGAATGTTTTTGGAAGAGCAGGCACCGTCGGTGGTGGATCGCGAGTCGGTGAACACGCCGCTTCACACAGGAATTAAGGCGATTGACGCCATGATTCCCATTGGTCGCGGGCAACGTGAACTTATCATTGGCGACCGGCAAACCGGCAAAACCGCTATCGCGCTTGATGTTATTGTAAATCAGCAAAAAGAAGAAGGTGAGCCACCCGTTTGCATTTACGTGGCGATCGGTCAGAAAGAATCAAAAGTTGCTCGCATGGTGGAAACGTTAAAAGAACAGGGGGCCATGGGATACACGGTTGTGGTCTCGGCTCCGGCATCTTCGAGCGCGGCGTTTTGGTACCTAGCACCCTTTGCGGGGTGTGCTATTGGAGAATATTTCCGTAATGCAGGAAAAGATGCAGTGGTTATTTATGATGATCTTTCAAAACACGCGTCGGCGTATCGGCAGATTTCGTTGTTGTTGCGCCGTCCGCCGGGGCGCGAGGCGTATCCGGGCGATGTGTTTTATTTGCATTCACGGTTGTTAGAACGTTCAGCAAAACTTTCAAAAGAAAAAGGCGGCGGCTCCTTGACGGCACTTCCTATTATTGAGACGCAACTGGGTGATGTTACGGCATACGTGCCCACGAATGTAATTTCCATAACCGACGGGCAAATTTATTTGGAAGCGGATTTGTTCAACAAAGGCATGCGGCCTGCCATTAATGCGGGGCTTTCGGTTTCGCGCGTGGGGTCTGCGGCGCAAACAAAGGCCATGAAAAAAGTTGCAGGCAAATTGCGTTTGACACTCGCGCAATTTCGCGAGTTGCAATCGTTTGTGCAGTTTGCGTCTGATGTAGACGACGAGACAAAAAAACGCATCCAGGAAGGGCGTGTTATGACCGAACTGTTGAAGCAGTCTGATTTATCGCCGGTTCCGTTTGAACGCCAGGTGGTGTTATTTTACGGGGCAATACACGGATATCTTTCGCACTTGGAACCTGCTCACATTGAAAAATTTGAAGCGGAGTTTACAGAATATCTCGAAAAATTCCACGAGGCAGACTTGCTTTCGCTGCTACGTGAAAAGAAAGCGATTGATGAAGAAACTGAAGCAACATTGAAAGAAGTTATTACAAAGTATTTTGAGACACATCATTAATCTTTGTCATCCCGCACTTGATGCGGGATCCACAACATAATATGAATACTATGCAAAAAGGATTTGGGCTTATAGGTATTCTCATTGTAGTTGGCATCATAGCCATTTTAGGTGTGGGGGCTTTAAAGATGGGTTTTCTCGAACGCAACCCATTTGTTCCTACAGATGAAGAAAAATCTGCGATTGAAATGGCTGACGAGATGAAAGATGTAATGGAAGAGAAAAACAGCGAAATGATGCCCAATGACGATACTGCCAAGGATGAAACCGCAGACTGGAAAACGTATCATAATGAAGAGTATGGGTTTGAGGTGAAGTATCCCGAAACCATAAAAGGAATTGAACAATATAAATTACTTTTTCAGGAATTTAGTCCTGGCACACAAGAGATATTCATCGGAAGGATAGGGACAGCTGATTTTCCAGGATTATTTTTAATTGGATTTATTATTAAAGAAAAACCATCTGATTTTGTTAGTTTAGATTCATATTTGACGAAAATAGAAGATGAATGTCGAAAGGAAATTCAAAGTGGAGTAGCAGGCGGATCTTGCAGTATCAAAGAGGTGATGGTGGGAAACGAAAAAATATCGGCCGTAGTTTCTAGAGAATCAAGTGCTGTTGGTAATACTGGTGTTACCTTACATTTTGATAAAGGAAATGATCTTTTTTTGGTAAATTATAATTTTGCTCAAGGAGTGTTAAATACAGGAGATTCAGAAGAAGAATTATTATTTCTAGCTATACAGCAAATCCTTTCCACTTTCAAATTCATTGACTAGTGTACTGGATCCCGCATCAAGCGCGGGATGACAAAATAAAGTTATGCAATCTCTTCAAACAATTAAACAACGGCTCCGAAGTGTCAAAAACATCGGACAGATAACAAAAGCCATGGAGTTGAGATATGCTAGCCTATATGGTACAATTCGCTTATGATACCAGTCACAATAAAACAAAAGCAAAAAACATCTCCTTCAGCATATGTTCTTCTTCGTGGGAAGGAGCGCCTTTCGGTTTGGCAAAAAGTAAGGGGTATGTGGAAGATTCGAAAGCCAGACCCAATCAAGGAATTGCAAAAAATTCGTAAAGAATGGGAGCGAACTGTGAAGTAACTTACATTATGTATACGCTGGATACCAATACCATTATTTATTACGTGAAAGGAGATGAGCGTGTTGTTGCGGTTGTAGAGGATATGGTTAGTAGTGATTATCCGATATATGTTTCCGTTCTAACTGAGGCGGAACTTTTTAGTTATTCTCACTTAACCGATATTGAGACGGAACATATTGATAGTCTTTTACGTACTGTTTCTATTATTCCACTTGATTCACGGCTTGCGCGCCTTGCAGGAATGGTACGTAGAATGTATAAAACAAAACTCGCAGACAGCATTATTGCTTCAACTGCATTGGTAACGGGAAGCACCTTGCTTACAAGAAACATAAATGATTTTAAAAAGATCATAAATTTATCTCTTAAGCGCATTTAATAGCATTAAAAATTGCTTATGCAAAAAGGATTTGGGTTCATTGGAATACTTATCGTAATTGCAGTCATCGCCGGTGTCGGGGCGTTTACGTTTGATTCCCTGTTTCCGGACAAAAGTCCATTTAAGCCTTCGGAGGAGGAAAAATCCGCGATTGAAGCGGCTGAAGAAATGAAGAACGTGCTAGAGCAGAAAAATACCGAGACAACACCGCCTGCCAGTACTTCCAAAGACGAGAAAGTTCTACAAATTGTAGACAAATATTTAGCTACACTTAACCAACAATGTGAAAGCGGGAGTATTTATCAACAAACCAATAAATTTGGTGATTACGCGGATGAAATCGGTGCCATTAATCCTGAAAGATATGACAGCCATGCTCGAGGTCACGTCGAGATTGGCGGTAAATCTTTTACTATTGTATACCCACTTATAGAAAAAAATGATAGTGCGAGGGGGTGGCCAGTTGATTACCAATCAGGTTTCGGTACGCATATCGCGTACATATATAATTTAGGCGTGCATTGCATAAACAAAAAACAGTACACAGATAACTGTACGTTAGAAATAATCAACGAGTTGCTACAAAATGAAAGAGTTGGTAATTTATCTACCGAAGAACAGTATAGATATGCGGCAAAAAAACTTGAGTGTCCCGATTCATTTCTCAAAAGCTTTGAGTTCAGAGGGAATGAAATAAACTACAATCCTTAAGTTAAACAGAAAAAATACTGTCTCCAAATTTTTTCATTTTGATTTTTACACTTTGAATTTCTAGTATGCAATCCCTTCAAACAAACAATCCCGTTAGAAGTCTGCATATAAACACATAAAGAGTAAGTAAAACATTACGAACGAAAAACCTGATATGGTGTGTATCACAGAAAAACTTCTAACGGGATAAAACGCCGGCTCCGAAGCGTAAAGAACATCACTTGCTCTTTTGGGGCAAAAATAGCATAGTATTCTCATATGGAAAAAACAGATATTGAGGAAAAAATCAACGAAATAAAAAATAGAATTGTTCGGGAATATAAACCGGAAAAGATAATCCTTTTCGGCTCTTATGCATGGGGTGAACCGCACAAAGATAGTGATTTTGATTTTTTTATCATAAAAGATACGCAAACCCCCTCGCTTAAACGTATAGAAGAAGTAGATAGAATTTTTTCGCGCCGTGAATTTCCGATGGATTTTCTTGTGTATACCCCTGAACAAGTAGAGAATCGTCTAAAAATTGGCGACCTTTTCGTGAAAGATATTCTTACCAATGGTAAAGTTTTGTATGAAGCTGGAAGATAACGTAAATGTGAAAGCATGGCTTAAAGTAGCATATGATGATGAGCTGACTTGCATATCATTTTTTGCTCATCGCGATGTTCCGCCATCTGCTGCTTGTTTTGTTTCTCAACAAATGGCGGAAAAACTTCTAAAAGCTTTATGTGTCTTTTTTGGTGAAGAGTTGCGCAAAGTCCACGATTTAAAAAAGCTCGCTACCATTCTTGAAAAACATGTGTCCAGTATATTTAATCTAGATGAAGAATTTAATGTTTTAAATAAATATTATACTACCACTCGATATCCGGGTGACTTCCCTGAAGGTTTTTCATGGCAAGATGCGGAAAAAGCGTTTGAAGCCGCAACACGGATTAAAGATTTCGTATTGGATAAGATTAAAAACTAATCATATACTATGCAAAAAGGATTTCCGAAAACGCTTATTATACTTATGATCGCTGTAATTGGAGTGGTGGGATATTTTCTTTTTGTTCATCAATACTGCGAGAGGGTTGCAGATGATTTTGTTGTCTGTTCAAAAGGCTACATCAGTAAAGTATTACAGAAAGACGGACAGTCTTCTTTGTCGCCATCTGAAGCAGGGGCACCGGTACCACTTTCTACCGCTGGACAAACTGATACAAGTGATTGGAAAACGTATCGTAATGAGGAGTATGGGTTTGAGTTTAAGTATCCTGATACTTATATTGTAGAGCCGGGGCGTGGGAATGGTAATATTATTTCTTACAGTAGTGGAAAATCTAATCATATAGAAATGGCTCGCATCCCTGATGAATTTACTGGTCTCTCTCCTATAAATTTAAAGGATAAAAACGACTTCTATTTATATGTCGAGAAATATTTAGATGCGTATATAGAATCTCAATCGGAAGATCGTGAATTATATTCGCTGATAAAAACTTCTCTTGATTCTCGTACGGCGGTTTCCATTCAAGACAAACGTAATTTGATGGCAAAGTGGTTTGTTGTATATACAGGGAATAGTGTTTTAGAGATGATATCAATTGCTTTTTCGGTTGAAAATGAACAATTACAGGAAGCTATCCTTTCCACCTTCAAATTCATTGACTAGTGTACTGGATTCCGGATCAAGTCCGGAATGACAAGAATTGTATGCAATCTCTTCAAACAATAAAACAACGGCTCCGAAGTGTCAAAAACATCGGACAGATTACGAAGGTCATGGAGCTGGTGGCAATACTTGAAAAATATGTGAGAAAAGCATAGTATAGATTTATGATTACCGTGATCAATTCTACAATTACATACGCGGAAAAATTGGAGAAGTTGGAGAAGGAACTTTTGAAACTAAAAAAAGGATCAAAACAATCTCTGTCAGCTCCTATTTCACTCAAGGGTATCTGGAAAGGGGTGCAGGTTAGTGAAGCAGACATAGGAAAAGCGAAAAAAAGCCTCTTTAGGAGTAGGAGATAATGTATGTATTATGTTACAGATACGCATGCGTTTGTCTGGTATCTTACTGATTCTCCCCAGCTTTCAAAAAAAGCGCGGGACGTTTTTAATTATGCAGACAATGGCGAGGGTACTATCATAATACCTGCTATCGTACTTCTTGAATGTATTGATATTGTGGACAAGAAAAAAGTTCGTTTAGATTTTGAGAGCATTCTTATTAAACTGTCGCAAGGAAGTAATTTTGTTATTTCTGAAGTTTCATGGCCTCTCATTCTTGAGACAAATCGTATTAAAGGATTTAAAGATATTCACGATAGGGTAATTGTTTCTACCGCACGTCTTTTTGATGCCGACCTTATTTCAAAAGACGCGGTTATTACGAAATTTTATAAAAGGACCATTTGGTAAATATATAAACTAAATTCATATCATGCAAAAAGGATTTGGGTTCATTGGAATACTTATTGTAGTCGGTGTCATTGCCGGCATAGGCGCTTTTGTTTTTACATCGGTTTTTCCTGATAAAAATCCCTTTCTTCCAAGCCCCGAAGAAAAATCTGCGATTGATATGGCGGAGCAAGTAAAGGATGTGGTGGAGATAGAGAAAAACAACAAAATGATGCCGAATGACGATATTGCAGACTGGAAAACGTATCGTAATGAGGAGTATGGGTTTGAGTTTAAGTATCCTATGGACTTTAAGGTTACTGAGAATCCTAATTTTTCAAGCTTTCACTATTGCAATGGCATACTCAAACAATTGGGAGAGCTTGGCCCTGAAGGTGTTACTCAGACTTGTGAAGGGAAAGAGTATGTATTTAGTACACAAGTTTATCTGCAAAAATTTGATCAAGCTAAACCGGTTTATGCTGATGAGATTCATGCTACTCCAACGAAAACAGTTATTAATGGAAAAGAGTTTTACATATATGGGCATACGGTTTATACATTTGTTGGATGGTCGGTACAAACTCCTGTGGGTGAAAGTACTCTCGTAATATCTTTTAGTGGAAATGGGTATGTATGGAATCCCCCGAATGTGGAAAAGATCAGTTCAGGAGAATTGTCTGAGTTAAAAAATATTCTTTCTACTTTTAAATTCACCAACTAAATCTGTAATTTGTAATCTGAAATTAAAACATGCAATCCCTTCAGACAATAAAACAACGGCTCCGAAGTGTCAAAAACATCGGGCAGATAACCAAAGCCATGGAGCTTGTCGCGGCAACCAAGATGCGTAAGTCGCAGGAAGTGGCATTGTTATCGCGCCCATATGCTTACGCCGCGCTTGAATTTTTGGCGAATCTTTCACACGTTTCCAGTACCTATGTACCGCCCCTTCTTGAAAAACGTATCATTGAGAAAACTGCGGTGGTGGTGATGGCGTCCGACAAAGGGCTTACAGGATCGTTCAACAGCGCGGTGTTTCGCGCGTTTGAGAATTGGCGCAATGAAATTGGAAGCTCGGCTTCCACTTGGAAGCCGAGCTTCCAAGTCATCGCGGTTGGACAGAAAACTGTTTCTTATCTGCAAAAAAGGGTTGGAAACATAGAAAAGGCGTTCGTAAAGTTTGGTGATATAACAAAAGTTGAAGAAGCGCGGCCGCTTGCAAAATACTTAATAGACGGATATCTTACAAAAGAGTGGGATCGCGTGCTGGTGTTTTACACAAACTTTCGCAGTGCCATGCAACAAGACGTGGTAGTGCGGGAACTGTTTCCGGTCACATTTGAGAAATTGAAAGAAACGGCGGAAGAAATTATTCCTAAAACGGGAAGATATGCCAAAGAAGGATACGGTGCGTCATTTAAAGAAAGGAAGCATGGAGACAATGAGTATATCATTGAGCCGTCTCCCGAAGCGGTGCTTCGGGAATTGATACCGCATCTTATTGTAATGCAGGTGTATCATATTATTTTGGAAGCGAACGCGTCCGAACACGCCGCGCGCCGCTTGGCCATGAAAAACGCATCAGATAATGCCTCCGATATTGTTGACGATTTAACGTTGGAGTATAATAAGTCGCGCCAAGCCGGAATTACAAAGGAACTTACCGAGATTACCGCAGGAGCAGAGGCGCTTAATTAACACACATTATGAAAAACGGCAAAATAATTCAAATAATAGGTCCCGTAGTGGACGTAGAGTTTCAGGAAAGTCACATGCCTGCGCTTTTTAACGCGCTTACTATAAAAGAAGGAGACAGACATATTACATTGGAAGTTGTAAAACACTTGGAGCCTGGGCGGGTGCGCGCGGTATCTCTTGCCTCTACCGATGGTTTGCGCCGAGGTATGGAAGTAACGGATATGGGCGAACAAATTACGGTGCCGGTAGGGCCCGAAGTGCTGGGGCATTTGTTTGATGTACTAGGAAACACGCTTGAGACAAAAGATGTCTCATTCAAAAAACGTTGGCCTATTCACCGCACAGCCCCTCCGCTTACAGAACAATCTACCGAGACCGAAATTTTCGAAACCGGCATTAAAGTTATTGATCTCATGGCGCCTATCATCAAAGGCGGCAAGGTGGGATTGTTCGGGGGTGCTGGTGTGGGAAAGACCGTGCTTTTACAGGAACTCATTCGCAATGTGGCAGAAGAATCTGGCGGAGCCTCTGTGTTTGCGGGTGTGGGGGAACGAAGCCGCGAAGGAAATGATTTATATCATGAAATGCTTGAATCGGGCGTTATTTCAAAAACCGCGCTTGTCTTTGGACAGATGAACGAAGTGCCAGGCGCGCGATTACGTGTAGCGCTCTCCGCGCTTACGATGGCGGAGTATTTTCGCGACGAAGAAAAGAAAAACGTACTTTTTTTCATAGACAATATCTTTCGCTTTTCGCAAGCAGGGCTTGAAGTTTCCACGTTGTTGGGGCGCATGCCATCTGCGGTGGGGTATCAGCCCACGCTTGCCACTGAAATGGGTGAGTTGCAGGAGCGTATCACGTCTACAAAAAGCGGTTCTATCACATCGGTGCAAGCAATTTATGTTCCCGCGGACGATATTACCGACCCCGCGCCCGCAACCACGTTTAGCCACTTGGATTCTACTATTGTACTTTCGCGTGGGCTTACAGAAATTGGCATTTACCCGGCGGTTGATCCGCTTGCTTCCACCTCCACGGCACTCTCGCCCGCAATTGTGGGGCGTGAGCATTATGATGTCGCGCGCGCTGTGCAAGGCACACTTCAGCGATACAAAGAATTGCAGGATATTATCGCGATTTTGGGTATTGAAGAACTCTCGGAAGAAGATCGCCGTACCGTAAACCGCGCGCGGCGTATCCAAAATTTTCTTTCACAACCCTTCTTTGTTGCGGAAGTTTTTACCGGAACCAAGGGCGCTTTTGTGAAGCGGAAAGATACCATTCGTGATTTCGCGGCTATTTTGGAAGGGAAGTACGATGACCGCCCGGAGCAAGATTTTTATATGAAAGGAACAATTGGCGCTTAAAAAGCGCACGGAAGTTTGATACATGGATACGTTTCCATTTTATATATTTCTTGCCGTACATCTTGCCTCGCTTATTGTTGGGATGGGCGCGGTTGTGGTGATTGATGTGTTTGGGTTTTTGTGGCTCTTTAAGAAAATAAAAACTACATTTATCATCCGCGTGGCTCACATTACCCAGCGTCTCATCTGGATTGGATGGGCAGGTTTGGTACTTTCCGGCATCGGGCTCATTATCTTGAAGGGATACATAGATAATCTGACCATGATAAAACTTTATTTTGTAGCTTTGATTGGTGCTAATGGCATATTTTTACATACGATAAAAAAAGCACTCGAGAATCTGTCTGACCGCACAGCGATGCCATCCTGGCTTATGTTTCGCATTGGGTTTGCAACCATACTCTCGCAGATAGGTTGGTGGAGCGCTATCGCGATAGGGTTTTTACACCGTCATTGGCGGCACACCATAGACTGGCCAGACGCGCCGGGGATGTATATGCTTGGAATGACTTTTGTGATTTTATGCATAAGCCTTGCGGGAACATTGTTATTTCCCCGCAAAAGATAGATTGGACACTGTACATTTTTTTACTAAGTGGTATGGTTAAGATGTAGCTTATTCTTAAAAAAGTCGTATGCAATATATACATAAGAAGATTTTATTTTCATTTTTATTGGCGTGTGTTATGCTAACACCTTTCGCTTTTGTATCTGCCGACCACACAAATGCTCATACCATTGAGACATTACAGGCACAAATTACGTCGTTAATGGCGCAAATTGCGGATCTGCAAAAACGGATTGCTAGTAGCACAGAAGGGAACGGTGGATCTACGAGAGTTCCTACTATCGTTCCGGCTGTGTGCCCGCGGTTTACCTACAATTT
>Ga0155432_112_pt1 | contig 27813 bp, 31 predicted proteins | sample RifCSPhighO2_02_FD_106400 | JGI IMG/M metagenome (GOLD analysis project Ga0155432, IMG submission 106400) | Candidatus Ryanbacteria bacterium RIFCSPHIGHO2_02_FULL_45_13b
AGTCACGCCACGTCCTTCATCGCCTCTCAAAGCCAAGGCATCCGCCATATGCTCTTATTAGACACCACTAAAAAACTTTAGTGTATTCATCATCATTTAATTTTGCTTTTTACCTACTTTGCCTCGCCTGTTTTCCCAGACGGGCTTCTAGTCTCGGTACCGACGAAAAGACCATAAAGGCACCGAGACCTGCTTGATTGTATTAACTTGTCAATGTCCGGTCACATCAGAAATGAAAAATCCCGTCTTATCGGGACATACTTCCTGCAAATAGACGCAAAAAGTCACTATGTCCCGGTTGTTGAGATTTTTATCAGTCGTATCATGTATTTTGTCATTATATATGTCTCCAGAATTAAGTCAATGCACCGGCTGGTATGTGTGTATTACATGTGGAAAACCCCCTCCAATAGGAGGGGGTTTTGATTGCTATCTACTATCAATGAGAAACTATTTATTTATATCCGTTCAATAAAACGAGCCGCCACACCTTTTCCGTCGAGGTCAAAAAACTAACTCTTATTTCTTTGCTGTATGGAAACAATCTCAAACACATCTCGGTGTTTTATGAACTTAATATTATGAGTATCAAAAAATCCTTTCTGTCCCAAAATAAAAGTAAAAGCTCTACTGATTTTGCCAAAATAGACTGGTACAACGAGCTCCTTTAATCCCTCAACTTTAATAGTAACATTCGCTGGATATACTGGTTCACCGCGACCTCCTCCTATAACTCCGCCAATATAAAGCATGTCCTTTTTATTAAGCTCAATACCAGCACTCTCAGCAATCGCACTATCAGCAACACAAACAGACGCGCCCGAATCGACGAGAGCAAAAAGCCGCCGGTTACCGTTTTTACCAGAGATAGTTATTGCTACTTCCGGCATCCAGAAAAACATACCATCATGACCAATGCTGGTCACAATTGGTTGATAGTCATATTTCATGCGCAAACGCAATAAAGACCATGCCCGAGGGAGGAACTTTCATAAAAATAACATGCTCAATATCTTTTGAGTCTATCTTTGATTCAACTTCCTTGAGCGTATCACCACTCGAAATCACACGACGTTTATCCGGAGACAAAGCAACCCATTTTTCTTCATAGGACTTTAAAATCTTACCAAGATTTGATTTTTTAGAACGCATTTTTTGCATAGATCAAGAATACTAAAATGTTGTGAGATGGTCAAATAACCCCCTCCAAATTGGAAGGGGTTATTTATTACTAACTGCTCTTTTTTTGTTTGCTACTTATTGATATCCGCACGCAAGCGTTCAATAAAACGAGCCGCGGCATCTTTGCCGCCAAGCCCGAATGCCAAACCGCCTGCAAGAAAGCTCAATGCAACAAAAAGCTTCCCAGGGTGAAAATTTTTACCCCTGATAATCCCTAAGCAGTTGAACCACAGGATGTCCGATTTTTCGAGCAAGTCGCTCATCTGAAGTCATGAGCGGCACATTCCACTCAAATGCAAGTGCTGCATAGGAGGCATCATATACTGAAATATCATATTGTTCAGCAACTTGGAGAGCGTGATTCATAAAATGGAAATTCGGCGGTACTATGACCCATGGCAACGCATGAAGCACTGACAATGTTGATTCTACATCGATGCGATCTGCTTTGCCTTTGGTTTTTAGAGTATTTGCAAACTCATAAAACAAAATATCCGGGACTGCTGCCCAGATGGTATGATCTGCGATATGATCAAAAATACGAAGCGCGAGCGGTGTCTCCGTCTCTTCATAAAACCATTTTACAACTACAGAGGTATCTATAATCATCGTTCTTGGCGACTCTCACGAATCGCCTGTACCACATCAAATTTTTTTCCGATCTTCTTAGTGATCCGCAGACGAAGATAATCAACAGTAGCACGAAGCTTAGTAGCCTGCTTGTGTACCTGCTTTTGATAATGCTCAATAGTGTTAGTTTGAAGGTTAACTTGTGTCATACATTTCCACTTTACTCTTCCGTTATTCACCAGTCAAGGTATTGTAATCAAGACATTATGGATAACACACAGAAAAACACCCTCCAAAAGGAGGGTGTTGTCTTATTCTGTTTGAAGATTAAGGACGATAAAGCCCTGTGGCTATAGAGTATAACTGCACAAGCCAAATGAATGCCGCAAACAAGACAAAAATTGATACCACCCGAAATATCAAGCTATATCCATATTTCTTCTCATACCATCTTCGAAAAATAAAGAATACTATCGCAAGCAAGAAAACTGGAGTAGTTGCAGAATTAAGATTGCCAGTGAAAGCCGATATAACAACTAACACAATCAATCCAACTAAATACCAAACAGGATTATTTTGGTCACTATCACCTCTTTGCTTGGAGAGTATCTCAAGTAAGCTCATTTGATTCTACTGCCACTACTTATTGATATCCGCACGCAAGCGTTCAATAAAACGAGCCGCGGCATCTTTGCCACCAAGCCCAAATGCCAAACCACCACCAATGGAAACCATTGCTACAAAACCAGTAAACAACGTTTGCACAAGCGGCCCTGCGATACCGAGCTGATACAACGCTGTTAAGATGGCAAACACCCATATAGCCCATTTCGCCACACCGCCCAAAAACGCGGCAGACGGCAAATGCGCCGCTTGCGCGGAACCGCGCACCAATCTCTGTGAAATATCCGCGAGCACGGCGGCGGCAACCAAAATGATCGCGGCAACAATAACGTTCGGAATATACAAAAGCACAATATCACGGAGAAACGCGGTAACTTCGGTCAATCCGAGAATATCAACCGCGGTCATCAAAAACACCACGATAAAAAACCAGCGCACCAAGCCCCCGAAAAACGCGCCGGAATCAAGTTTGAAGCCGCCGCGGTTTGCTAACTCTTTCGCGCCAAGTCCTTCCAAGAGAACATCAACCTTAAGCCCCGCGACCAATTGTTGAATAAGACGTCCAAGCGCAATCGCAATCACCCACCCAAAAATAATAACAATAAGAGCAACTACCAACTGGGGTAAAAAAGCAATTACGCCACCCCACAGCGCCGAAAGAGAAGTAAAAAATACTTCACCTCCCGTTTGAACCGCACTTTGATTCGTGTACATAGAATTAATAATTTAATAATAAAAAAAGGTAAGAGAAAAAAGAGACCTTTATAATTAGTAACCGGAAGTTGACATATATGTACGTCCGTATTGTACAACAAAAACAAAACGCATTTACGTCAACTGTTGTGATTTCTGTGGATATCTTTCCCTACACATTTAAGTACGATCAGAAATAGTTGCTTCTTCATTATTTGTGTTATAAGGATTGTGCTTGTCTATATCATCATGATTCATATGAAATTCTCGTACACACATGTCTCTGAAATAAATGGCACCTATTCTGCGTATAATTTCCATCGTTGTCCCTTTTTCATAGGCAAACTTTTTGAATGAATCTTCCGTGGTAGGATCAAACGACAGTTCATCAAAAACTCTAAATATATACTGTTGCACTTCATACGGATTGGTTTCCTTTTTTTCTTCGCACGTTTTAAAAAGAGTGGGCGCGTGTTCGTCGACATATTTTTTCATCCCGCTCTCAGAAAGCCATTCACTACCGGTTGGAGTAAGACTTACGGGAGAATATGAATCAAAAACAGATTCTTTACCCCTTCTATTATCCGATGAAAGTTTAAGTTCTTTGACGGCATCTTCTATCCACTTCATGGAAACTTCAAGTTTGGTAAAACGCCCGTTCGTATACCATGCGCCAAGAATAAGCAGACCAATAAGACCCAAAAAATATTGCCAATCAATATAAATGACCACGCTATCCATGTTTTTATTGTAACAATAAAGAAACACCTAACATACTGATTTTTGCACAGCTACAAGCTGGCCATCTCCTCGGACGTAAATTCTACCCTCCCGCCACGTTTAAGAGAACCTTCAAGAAGTTTCCGTGCTATAACTTGCTCCACATGATCCGTAATAGCGCGGCGCATGGGTCGGGCACCCATTACCGGGTCATAGCCCATATCCACTACTTTTGCGATAAGTTCTTCTGTGATAACAAGTTCGATTTCTTGTTTTTTGAGATTTTTCGCGAGTTCCTCTAAAAGAAGTTTCGCAACTTTATGCAGTTTTTCCTTGTCTAACGGCTCAAACACCACAATGGCATCAAACCGGTTCAAAATTTCGGGAGCAAACACACCCTGCTGGCGAATAGCATCCACCACTTCTTTTTGAAGGGAGACAACATCCTTTCCTTGTTGAACCATGTCCCAAATAAGATTACTGCCCGCGTTTGACGTGGTTATGATAATAGCGTCCCGCGCGGAAACACGTTTACCATTTGCGTCGGTAAAAAAGCCTTCTTCCAATATTTGCAAAAACAAATTAATAACATCGCGTGATGATTTTTCAAATTCATCAAACAAGAGTAAGCTAAATGGTTTTGAACGAAGCGCGTTGCTCAAAGCTCCTGCTACACCGGCTTCAAACGATCCAATGAGTTTATTCACTCCTTCCGGTCCCTGAAACTCTGACATATCAAAACGACTCATGGCATCTTCCGAGCCAAAATAAATTTGGGCGAGCGCCTTTGCGGTTTCTGTTTTTCCCACACCCGTGGGCCCCAAAAACAAGAACGAGCCAATGGGACGTTTTCCCGCGTGCAACCCCGTACGCGCCCGCCGCAGAGCGTTGGCCACCGCGGTAATTGCCACATGCTGGCCGATCACGCGCTGATGCAAAACTTCCTCCATCTTCAAAAGTTTTTCTGCTTCCTTCCCCGATGCTTTCTCCACGGGGATGTGCGTACGCTCCTCCACCGCGCGCTCGGCGTGCTGTTTCGTTACAAACCTCTCACCTGCGTTCATGGCTTGGGTTACCGCTCGCTCCAATACATCAATTGCTTTTTCTGGCATGGCGCCATTGGTGATGTATCTGTCGGCAAGATGGGCGGCTGACACAAGCGCGGAATATGTAATAAACACCGCGTGTGTTTTTTCTAACTCATACGCGACTTCTTCCAACACAAACACCACACTTGCAACTTCCGGCTCCGTAATTTCCACGCGCTCAAACAGTTTTGTGACAGTCGCATTTGGCTCCAACACGCGATGATACTGGTCTTTATCCGAGAGCGCGATAACCTGCAATTCCGTTCCTTCCAAGTACGGCTCAAGAATAGAAACGGCATTTACTCCTATCTGCGAAGCAGATTCTATAAATTCAGGGAAATGTTCAAGTACTAACACCACGTTACCAGCGGTGGCCGCCTCGTTCATTACCTTTACACATAATGCTTCCAACTCCCCTTTTTGTTTTGCCACGGCGATAAGCGCTACTGAATCCATCGCGATGAGCCGTTTTTGCCACAACGCGGCAGGCGCCGAACCTTCCAGAATAAGACGGGTTAACTGTTCCAATATGGCAGTCTTGCCCGATCCGGGCTCGCCTACCAAAATAGCATTTGCCTGATCCGACCGCGCAAGGATACTTGCAATTTCCTGTAATTCCCTTCCATGCACCGCGCCTTCCGGAATAATGGCGCCCTGATTGCCGGCACGGACATCACGCGCGAACTTATCAAGCGTATAGGTATAGCCAAAAACAAGACTCGCGCCGAATGTGGGCATGCGGCCAAGAATGGCGCGCTCCCACCAACGAAGCTCTGCCTGTTTTAGCTGAACTAAAGTAGAAACCCAATGCGCGGCTCCCCGGAGATCCTCCTTACGGATTTCATGCTGAAACAAAAATTGTTCAAAATCGGTATCCAAGTCAAAAAGAAGCATCGCGAACTCACGCGCGGTAATGAGATCGGACTTGACTTCCTCTGCTTCAGATACAAGTGTTTGGAGCAAACGATCACGCCCCACATATAATTCTTTTTTTTCTTTCAATTGAATAAATACGTTCGCATCAGCCGCATCAATGCCTAATCGCAAAAAAACCTGCCGCATGAAAGAATCTCCCGGCAACGTCTGGTAGAGCCGCGAGATATCAACCTCGGTTTTTCGAAACGCGTCCAAATTCCATAACCGGCGAGCCGCTCCATAGTGTATGCTAAAAAAACGATTCCCGTCGGATGCTGATGATTCTAATAACTGCTCCGGACGAGACACAGTAAGAAAATAAAATTCCGCAACGACAAAAAACCACAATGGGGCAGATACTATCAACGCGACCCCACCGAGCAACTTCTGCAAAAAACGCGCGCCGTCCGCCGCCAAAAAGAAACCGCCCGCAAACCATGTCACAAGCCACAAGAAAAAAAGAAACAGCGCAAGGAAAAAAAACGAAGCACGCATGGCACGTCGCACGGATCTTGGTAGAACCGCTTCCAGGCGCGCGGCGCGAAGAATACCCGGGCGGGTTGTAAGAAGTGTTACTGAAGTTTGTGCTTGCGCGTGTTCCATTATGTTGGTTGTTGTTTCTATGAAAGAAATAGCGCTATGCCCCCAAGAATACTAAAAGGAATGACAACGGGCGTAAGTAAAAACAAGAAAAAAAGGAAACCTCCTGCCACAAATATAATGGCCTGAAATAAAAGAGCGGTGGCAAGCAACACGCTCCGCACCATAACTCCCACCAGCCGTGTTACCATGTTAACCAAAAAAACTTGCACCAGTGCCGCCGGATCAAAACCGCGGCCATAGCCCTCGCTTGTGCGGCGAAATGGAGCAAAAAATGTCCACACCAAAAGAGGAACGGAAAATACCCGCCACAAAAACCAGTGTATGTTCTGCCACGCGATAATGAATTCACGGATTCCCCCGCCATACTGCCATGCCACGTATTCAAAAAAAACAAGGACGATCATGTATGTATCATAGAACGCCAACCACAGAACGCAAAGTGCCCGCGTTCGGATACTCTGCTTCCACTAATTGAATTGCACTTGAAAATTATACATGCCCATACTGCAAAGTCCTTGAATGGGCTGTCCCGCTTTTGGCGTGCCTATATCAATAACTTCTTCACCTGTTTGAGATAGAATTTTCTGATAGCCAATTGATCGGATGACGAGTGACGCCGAGCAATCATATGTACCATTCGTTTTGATGACTAATTTTGTCGGAATTCCTGCTTTTGCCGTTGAGACTTTAGGTGAATATCCGGCTTGAGCGTCAATCGTAACATACTGAACTCCGTCTTTAATTTGAACATTTTGTGCTGATTGACTTGATGTCGAGTCGGTATTGTTTTTTGATCCTCCCAAAAATACAATTCCGATACTTATGGCAAGGGCAAGCATAATGATTACAGAGACAGTTTTATTCATAAGGTAATTATATATTAAATAGCGGATTAATAATTCCGAGTCCGGCAAGACCGGCAAGAAACGCAAACAATCCGAGACCAATCACAATCACTCCTGCGGATTTGAAAAATAGCGGAGCGTGTTTGCCGTGCGCAAATGATGCCGACCCGAACGAAAGAAATGCGAGCATTGGCAGCGTTCCGAGCGCGAACGCGAGCATAATAAGAAGTCCGGACATAAACGACCCGCTTCCTAGAGCGGAAACCTGTATTGACTGCGTAAATCCACACGGCAAGAAAAATGTAGCGAAGCCGACGACAAGTGGCGTAAAAGTTTTATGTTCTATTTTTCTGAAGATAGAAAAAACTTTTTGAAAAATTCCTGAAGGTAACGCGACGTTATTTTTTGCAAATATTCCAACCAAATTTAAACCAAGAAGTATCATTACGCCAGAAGCCAGAATTCCAAGAATTGCCGTAAAAGTAACATTGATACCGATAGCACTGCCGACTGCTCCGAGAACTCCGCCTAATACCGCAAAACTAACCAGTCTTCCCGCGTGGAAAAGCAAGAACGTTTTTGTATCGCTTACATTATCCTGCGATACTTTTGCCGAGAGCGAAAGCACAAGCCCTCCCACTATCGCCAAACAGCTTGATACTGAAGCAATAAGACCGATGATAAAGCTTGTGGTGGGAGTTGTTTGACCGCCAATGCCAAGATTTAGAATTCCGGATTTTTGCAACACGAAGAATACAACAAGGAACCCAAGCCCGATCGGGAGGGCTTTCCAAATGACATCGTCGTTTTGTTTTTCTTTGTCGGATTTTTCTACAGATAATGTATATCCATTTGATTTTATTTTATCCGTCAAAATTTGAGTCAATAGTTCGGGATCTTGATCACTGTCAGTCTCAATTTCAACAGTTTCGCGTTTGAGATTGACTCGGGCATTCCGCACAAAGTCCTGCTCATTCAAAATGTCTTCAATAAAAATTTTACATGAAGCGCAATGAGTGCCGGAAACATGAAATATATACGTTTTCATATTTATAATTTCTTACCTTTGATTCGTAATGAGTTTAACACAACGGAGACACTGGACATTGCCATGGCGAAGCCGGCAAAAACAGGATTGAGAAGCCAACCAAATGTCGGATACAGAGCGCCAGCCGCAAGCGGAATGCCCACAATATTATAGATAAACGCCCAAAAGAGATTTTGTTTGATACCGCGCATGGTGAGTTTGGAAAGGCGGATGGCTTTGACGAGTTTAGAAATATCGCCATGTAATAGAGTAATGCCCGCAGACTCTATCGCCACATCTGTTCCGGTTCCCATGGCGATGCCAACATCAGCTTGAGCGAGCGCTGGAGCGTCGTTGACGCCGTCGCCAGCCATTGCCACCACTCGACCTTGTGACTGAAGCTCTTTTATCTTTTCAAGCTTGTCCTGCGGTAGCACATGAGCCACAACGTCATCAATGCCAACAAGCGATCCTATATGCTTGGCGGTTTTTTCCTCATCACCGGTAAGCATAACCACTTTGATTCCAAGAGCGTGGAGATTCCTTATCGCCTCGGCTGATTCAGTTTTTATCTCATCAGCCACCATGACAAAACCGAGAACCTTTTCTTTGGTAGCGAGAATAACGGGCGTTTTGCCCTGCGAAGTAAACTCGTTAAGTTTAATCGTATCAAAGGAAATTCCAAGATCGCTGATGAGTTTTGCGTTGCCGACAAAGTATTCCGCGCCGTTAATTTTCCCCTTAAGCCCTTTGCCTTGTATCCCTTCAAAATCTGAAGTTTCAAAAACAGGGATATTTTTCTCCTCGGCATAGATTACGATCGCGTGAGCAATAGGATGTTCTGATTTCTTCTCAAGCGACGCCAGAATAGATATGAGTTCATCGTCTTTTTGATTTGAAAGATTTTGAATATCGACGAGCGTTGGCTTGCCACGGGTTAATGTGCCTGTTTTATCAACCACAACCGTATTTACCTTATGTAGTTTTTCAAGTGTAGCCGCATCTTTGATAAGAATTCCTTCTTTTGCTCCCTTGCCGACACCAACGATAATCGCCGTCGGCGTGGCAAGACCAAGCGCGCATGGACACGCAATGACCAGGATGCCTACGAACGAAACAAGACCAAAAGAAAGAGCTTGAGAAAAACCTACATATTGCGATCCAACAATGAGCCACGCGCCGAGCGAAAGAAAGGCGATCACTAGAACAATAGGCACAAAGACCGACGAAATTTTATCTGCGAGCGCTTGAATTGGAGCTTTGCTTCCTTGCGCGTTCTCAACCATTTTTATGATTTGGGCGAGCAGTGTTTCTGATCCAACTTTTGTTGCTTTGAATGTAAACGAACCACTGGTGTTGATTGTTCCTGATACAACACTATCTCCGATCTTTTTCTGCGCTGGCATCGGTTCTCCGGTAACCATAGATTCATCAACAAAAGAACTTCCATCAGTTACTACGCCGTCCACAGGAATTTTTGCGCCCGGCTTAACGATGATCAGATCGCCATGCTTTACGTCATTTACTGATATTTCTATTTCTTTACCCTCACGAATAACAAGTGCCGTCTTGGCTTGCAGAGTAAGAAGTTTCTCTATGGCGTCACCTGTTTTTATTTTTGATTGAGCTTCCAAGTATTTGCCGAGCGCGATGAATGTAATAACTACGATCGTCACATCGTAATATTGATAATCAACATGTATAAAAGGCCGGAGTGTTTCCTCAAAAGCGGTAACGGCAAAGCTATATAAAAAGGCGGCAACAGTTCCAATGCCGATCAGGGTGTCCATGTTTGCCTTGCCGTATCGGAGAAATCTATAAAAACCGAGAAGGTACGGCTTTCCGACGACAAAGAGCGTATAGGTAGCCATGAGAGGCAGGAGATGGTGAAAAAACTCTTTTACCACATAACCCATTTCTGATACGACGCCGTACTCCGCAAGAATATCCCAGCCCATGACAACGGCGGCAAAAATCGCAAGAGGAACGGCTGAAATCACTTTTGTTCGCATATCCGCAACCTCGGCACGTTTTTCTTTTTTTGACTGACCTAGCCCCGTGTGTGCCGCATGTTCGCTCTCGGACATTCCCATTTCCTCGGCAGTGGAAGGAATTTCCAGTGAATAGCCGAGCGGTTCTATATATTTAGAAAGATCACGCGGATTTATTTTTGAGGGATCAAAAGAAACTTTGGCTTTTTCCGTGCCGTAGTTCACTTCCGCAGACTGCACTCCCTCAACTTTCTTGAAAGTCTTCTCAATGATTGCCGAACATGAGGCGCAATGCATTCCTTTTACTCTATATGTTTGTGTGTGCATATTATTATTTTCTCTTGAGCTTGTAGACTTTAAGGATTTCTGCTTTAGCTTTGTTTGTCTCCCCCGATTTCATCTGATGGACAATACACCCACCCAAGTGATTTTCCAGTAGCAAATCTTCCACGTTTGATAGCCCTTGCTTGACCGCTGATGTTTGCGTGATCACATCAATGCAGTAGGTATCGCTTTCAATCATCTTTTGCAGTCCACGCACCTGACCCTCAATGAGTTTAAGCCGGCGGATTACTTTCACCTTACTTTTTTCATCCATATATTTCATATATAAAACATATACCCCATGGGGGTATAGTGTCAATGGTTCCTGTTCTTTACATGTTGAAAATGGTTTACTATACATCGCATGAATTTTTGGACAACATTACAAAAACCCATCATGGCTCTAGCGCCGATGGCAAATGTTACCGACGCCGCTTTTCGGCGGATTATTACCGCGTGTGGCAAGCCCGCTGTGTTTTGGACGGAGTTTGTATCGGTGGAAGGATTACTCTCGCGAGGAAAAGAAAAACTTCTGATAGATTTTTGGTACACCCCTGCCGAGCGTCCGATTGTGGCGCAGATTTTTGGTTCCAAACCCGATCAATTTGAGCGCGTGGGAGCATTAGCGCGCGAGCTTGGGTTCGATGGCGTGGACATCAACATGGGCTGTCCGGATAAGGGTGTGGAAAAATCGGGTGGGGGCGCCGCAATGATGAAAAATCACGCGCAGGCAAAAGAAGTCATCCGAGCGCTACGGCGCGGCGCAGGAGACTTGCCTGTGTCGGTCAAAACTCGCATGGGATATGCAAAAAATGAAATTGCCGAATGGATACCGGCACTTCTTGAAGAGGATCTGGCTACTTTATCCGTGCATCTTCGCACGCGCAATGAAATGTCTAACGTGCCTGCTCATTGGGAACTCGCGCGCGATATTGTAGAGATTCGCGACAAGTACGCGCCACAAACGCTTCTGCTTGGCAACGGGGATATAAAAAACTTGGAAGAGGCTCGCGTGCGCGTGCATGAATCAGGCATGGACGGCGTGATGCTGGGACGAGGAATATTTGGTAACCCCTGGCTATTCGCCGAGCGCGTGCCGAGTATTCGCGAGCGTTTGGAGATGATGATAAAACACACAGAACTTTACGAGACATTATTTAAAAGTAATCTCACATCAAAGGAAGGAGGTCTCAAAGATTTTGACATGATGAAAAAACATTACAAAGCCTACGCCAATGGCTTTGACGGCGCGAAAGATCTCCGCGTAGCTCTCATGACCGCGCACAGTGCGGCGGATGTGAGGAGAATTACAGAAGAGTTTTTGGTGGGCACATCTGGACTCGAACCAGAGACCTTTGCAATGTGAATGCAACGCTCTAACCAACTGAGCTATGTGCCCAACGTCCTTATCTCACCAACCCGATTTTATCAATAATCACTTCATGAGGATAATCAAACACATCGCGTATGAATTTATCATTCATACCCATACGATACTTAAAATCACTTGTTTCCAAAATAGCATAAGACAGCTCTTTTCCCACTTCTGATTCTATGGATCGAAGCGTCAAATCAAGCTGACCCTTTTTAAGACTGTCACCCACAATAAGCATGTCAATACGCGAATCACTACGCTTGAGAAAAATGCCGGAAAGCACTGCGAGCTTTACCCGCCCCACATGACGAAGACGGTTTGCGAGTTCCTGCTTAGAAAGCGGCGCAACGGTTAATATCAAATCGCGCAACTCATGCAATAATTGAAACGAGGTATCAAGCATGTATCCGGATACGGTTACTTTTTTTGGTTTTTTATTGTTCTCGAGCGGCTCTTCTTCCACAACCTGCTTTGCTTTGCGAATAAGTCCAATATCTAAAAGAAGTCTCAACTCCCGACGGGTAGCATCTTGTTTCGTGTGCGTGCGCTTGGCAACTTCGCGCGACGGAAAAACCTGTTCCGGATTAAGATAAAACAGCTTCAACATTTTTACAAACGCATGAGAACCGAACAGTTTTTCTAAAATACCCATAATGAACCAATTATCAATTATAAACACTACAAAAACAACCTTGACACAAAACAAAAACCCATGCACACGCATGAGCTTTTTGTTATAATGTTGGATTTATTTCAATTCTACCGTCGCTCCCACCGCTTCAAGCTTGCCCTTTAATTCTTCTGCCTCTTCTTTTGAGGCATTTTCCTTCACCACTTTAGGCGCGGCATCCGCCAAATCTTTTGCCTCCTTAAGACCAAAACCTGTTGCTTCACGAAGCACCTTGATAACCTGAATCTTCTGTTCACCCGTGCTCTTCAACTCCACATTAAACGTACTTTTTGCGGCGGTACTCCCTTCTTCATTATCACCACCGGCGGCTACCACGGACGCTGCCATCATAGGCATTGCTGAAGATACGCCAAACTTTTCTTCTAACACCTTTACAAGCTCCGAGAGATCAAGAACACTCATTTTTTCAATTTCTGAAACAAGGCTCTTGAATTTTTCAGGAACGGTCACTTCTTTTTTTGTTTCTTCTGACATAATTGATATCTTATAATTTATATTTCTAAATCTCGACCGAAATTATTTTTTATCCGCTATGTGTTTAAGTGCCGTCACCAGCTTCCGCTGATTTCCATTAAGCACCGCCATAAACCCGCGCATCGGTCCCTGCAAAACCCCAAGCAATTGGGCGAGCAGTACTTCGCGTGACGGAATATTCGCAAGGCGGGTAATGGCATTTGCGTCTACAACACTTTTCTGGAACACGCCTCCAACAATGGTTGCATGCTCGCGATTCTTCTTTGAAAACGCGTACACTTCTTTCGCAACCACAAGTGTCTCTTCACCGCTCATAATAAACGCCACTTCCCCGTCCAGTTTGGGCATTTCCACACCTTCATTTTTCAATACAAGCCGCGCAAGGCGTTTTTTCGCAACAACATACGATGCCCCCGCCTCGCGAAGTTTGCGCCGAAGTTCACTTGCTTTCGCGACCGAAAGACCTCGGAATTTCAAAAATACCAACAGATCAGCTTTCTTGAACAATGCTGAAAGTTTCGAAACTATGTGTTCTTTTTTTACTTTGGTTATCATGAAATATAAATCTTTGAATTATGAAAGATGCGCATTTCCCTCATCCGATGACCTCCTCTCGATTTGTATACGCACATATCTTTGTTTTGCAACATACCTTGTTCAACTCGCTATCAATTCGCATGGCGGTCATCGGATGAGGATACGTTTCGTAATTCATAAATTAAATAGCTTATAGAAACAAAAAACGGCTTTTCGCCGCAGACTTTCTGTTTTGTCATACCGGACTTGATCCGGTATCCATTTATAGCCATGGATCCCGTGTCAAGCACGGGATGACACTGTGTACTCCTTGACGGCAAATTAAGTCCTTTTCTCCAGACAGCCGTTGTCTACGGAATAACCCAAGTGTAGACGAAATGGAAACACGTGTAAAGAGGTTGACAAATTATTTATTTTATGATATAATACGCTCAATCTTATAGTTTGAAAAAGGGGGTTCTATGGGAGTTAAAAGCATGCTCGGGCGAGGAGTCTGCACCCTTCTGGGTGTGGTTCTCCTTGTGGTGCTCTGGACGTACGCGTCTGGAGTAATTGTTACAATGTTAGATTTCAACCTCATGGCGATCAAGTGGATTTGTGGGCTTCTGCCAGGAGACTACAGCTCCATGACAGAATCGGCGCTTCGCATGGGGTTGGGTGCTGACAAGGCGCTTCTCTTTGCGGAAGCGTCGGCAGTTGTGAAGATGCTTCTGGCAATCCCACGCGGATTGATTCGGAAATGAAAGGAGAAATAATCATGACACAACTCGAGCAAACAGAACAATGTGTTGTGGAAACAGTTGGAAAGAAAATGCTAAATTGATATAGTGTAATATACCATCCACGTTCTTGCCACCTTCCCACACCAACCATCCGCGGTTGGTGTTTTTTTGTCAAAAATTAGTTCTGGCCAATTCCTGTCGCAATTTCCACTCGTTTGAGTCGTTCATAAACCGCCGCCATTTCCTCATCCAGATTATAGATACGGACTACACTCTTTATATCTTTCTCGATAGCGTCGAGACGGCTGTTGACGCTTCTTACCTCACTCATGACTCCGTCAATGCGACTGTTGACATCGCTAAACTCAGGCGTAAGCGCATCTTTGATATTTGTGATATCTTCTTTTGTAAGCATAGCTTCAGTATATGTGGGTAATAAAAACATGTAAAGACGTTGAACCCTCACAATGGTGTTTTTTGTCTGTGGACCCCGTCATTCGACGTGGTGAAAGTTTGGCAGCCACGCTGCGCGTGGGCCAAGCCCTTCAATTTCCAAACCTATGCAATACCGCGTAACTTCCGACAACGGCCGCGGTTTCCGCGCGAAGTACACGACGGGAAAGCGATGTTATAAAAAAACCCGCGTTACGCGCCATGGTAATTTCCTTTTCTGAAAACCCCCCTTCCGTGCCAACAAAAAGCGATATATGGCGGCTTGCGGGAGGTGCCGCGTCCAATGAGCGTCGCATTTCTTTTTCATGCGCAATTATATTGAGACTGCCTGCTTTTTTAACAGTAGCAATCGCATCCGCAAAAGAAACAATCGGCTGGATATTCGGCACTAAGGCACGTCCGCTCTGTTCTGATGCTTCCTTTATTATTTTTCGGGCGCGTTCTTCGTTTATCGCCTTTTTGATTGATCGCTCCGAAACAACCGGTACAAACGCGTGTATGCCAATCTCCGTGCATTTTTCAAAAATAAATTCTGACTTATCTTTTTTAAGAAGCGCCTGGAATAGTGTTACATATACGCGCGGCTCCCGCTCATTTTTAACGCGCTCCGTAACCTTCCCGCTAAGCACTCGGTCGGTTACACGTTCAATACGAAACCGAAAATCCCACCCCAAAGACTCTCCGTCGGTAAAAAGCATAATCTCATCACCTTGTTTCATGCGTAGCACTGAACGCACCTGATGCGCCAAAGCGGCATCGTCAATCATTAATGATCCTTCATGAAGTTGTTGCGGCGTAAAAAAGCGATGCATACTTGTAACAATACCAAAACATGCGATATAATTCACGTTATGTTTGGTTTCATGCGTACCGTAATACTTACAATCAGCGTATGCACCCTTGGGATTGCATGGTTGTTTACCGCCCAAAAACCTCTTTTGGAAAAAATATTTTCATCTCCGACATCCTCCGTCTACGTACAAGAACTCTCTAAAACCGAAACCGCGCGCCCGCAAGAAACGCTGGCCACCACAACACCTGAAATAAAAACAACCAAAACCGAACAAGAACCACAAGACATACTCGGCACGCCGCCGGAGAAATTAAAAACCGCGCAAGAAGAACGCCCTGTCACGAAGGAACCTCTTGTTTCCACCATTGATACCCCGACACGCCTCTCCTCGCAAATGCTTTATGCTCTGGCGTCTGAACGCGTAGTAAACCTTTTCTGCGAGCTTCCAAACAATGAGATAGCTATTGCCACCGGCGTTATTATCCACCCGCGCGGTTATATTCTTACAAACGCGCACGTCGCCGAAGCAGAACAGTCCCATACATGTCTCATACGCCGTGGTTCTCCGGCGCAAAATTTTGCCATCGCGGAGCGAGTATTTCTTCCGCTAGACTTTTCCAGCAAAATCCACACACGTGAAAATCTCGCCCAAGATGTTGCTATTTGGAAAATAACAAGCACTATTGAAAAAAATATCATCGGTACGCTCCCGTTTTTTTCTATCAGCCCCGACAACCTGCCTGTTGATGGCGCCGCGCTCGCCACTTTTAGCTATCCGGCAGAACTTTTGGGCTCACACGCGGTAGTAAGCGCGCTGTATCTATCGTTTTCGGAAACGCAAATCGTATCACACGACGCTTATTTTATAGAATCCACGCAAGGACTCGGGTCCCAAAAGGGATCGTCCGGCGGTATTTTACTTGATCCATTCACAGGTGAGCTTGCTGGACTTATTTTTGCCATAAACAACTCTAAAACGGAATACATATCGGATCGCACACTATTCTCACTCACTCCGTTTGCCATACATGAAACAATCCGCGCCATAACCGGAAAAGAATTGAACGTGTACCTGGATGAAAATCCATAAATCCTCCCACTAAAAAAGTAATCCACATGTTTCTTCTCGCCGAGAATTGGTATGCGTTGTATACTTAACTCAACAAAACCGTTTTATTGAGTTTATAAAATTTTGTAGACTCTTATCACCCAAACATGGGAAATAGGTTTTTACCTAAAATTTTGTTTGCGGTTTTGTAGCTCAATAAAACAGAGTTCTTTATACAATTACTCCGTTTATATCCCCGGGTAACCCCCGGGGAAAATTTTTGCCTATTCCCCGCTTGTTATATCATCCCCCACCCCTATGCCATGCGCCGAAACCCATCCCGCGTTTACCTCCACCACTTGATCAATCGCCCGCGGTGAAGGCACGGAAACAATTTGATTATTGCTTTGTGAAATAGAAGGAAGATTTGAAACGCCAACCACTTTTCCATCTGAAATCCAGATAAGATCCAATGGAAGTAATGTATTCTTATTCCAAAATGTGCGCAAAGATGCATTAGGAAAAATAAAAAGCATTCCCGAATCAGCTTCAAACTCCGAAACATTCATCAATCCTTGCGTTCGCTTTTCCTGCGTGTCTGCGACAAACACCGAGAGCTCCGCGTTCCCCACGCGGATTAGTTTGGTGTCATATCCCGCCAATGGTTGTGTTTCCATATTATAGGCAAGATACAACACTCCTCCGAGAATCAAAAGTATAACTATAATGAATATCTTTTTTAGCATTGTAGATTTATTATAATAAAAATCCCCACACCGTGCATAGTACAACAGTGTAGGGGAAATGCTTTACATGGGAGGTTATTCAGATAAAGCTTCAAACTCTCTTTTTACAAAACTCTCAAAGGACCATCCAGAATTACACCATTCGTAGCACATTCTGTTAAAAAAGCAAGCCTTCGTTATCGTTTCTGCCATGAGCGCCTGCCTGCCGGTAGGTAGGGATTTCAATAGTTGTGTAACGGGTAACAACTTCATAAAATAGGTTTTATTTTTTTTGCCATGTACGAATTTCTATAAACTTTTTACGAGACTTATACCCTCCCACAATTTCAATGGCGCTTTTAGCCACTTCAAAATAATCAGAAAGAAGCTCCAACATTTCTTCGTTCGCTTTGCCATCCACGGGTGCTGTAGAAACCGACACCTCCAGAACGCCGTCTTTTTCCACCACACCCGGATGCTTTGATTTTGGTTTTATATGGACTTCTCTTTTCATATAATTAGCGTCTTGCGATGACGTAAATATTTCTTTAATTTCTTGTCTATTTGCGTCATCGCAAGACGCTAGATAATGATAATCACAAACTCCCCTTTGCCTTTTTCTTTTGAAAAATACTTTGCGGCGTCAACCACACTTCCGCGCCATATTTCTTCATATATTTTGGTTAACTCCTTTGCGACTACTAGAGTAGCATCCTCCCCCATTGTCTCCAAAATACCGGCAAATGTTTTTTGTAAACGATGGGGCGACTCGTATAACACTACGGGGCGTATACCAATGTCCCGCACGCTTCCAAAAAAAGTTTTGCGGCCTTTTTTGTGCGGTGGGTAGCCAAGAAAGGTAAATGAATCGGCAGACACTCCGGCAACAGACCAAGCAGTGACAAGTGCGGACGGCCCCGGAATAGGGACAATAGAAACTTCAGGAACGTGCTCCCGTATATACGCAACAAGTCGTGCGCCCGGGTCGGAAATGCCCGGCGTTCCCGCATCACTTACAAGCGCGATGGATTTCCCTTGTTCTAAATCTTCTGCAATACGCGCATGCATACGTTGGGCAACATGTTCATCATATCGCTGAACAGGTTTTTTGATTTCGTAATGCCGCAGAAGTTTTTGCGTAACACGCGTATCTTCCGCGTATATCGTATCAACCTCCTTCAAAACCCGAAGCGCCCGAAACGTAATGTCTTCAAGGTTACCGATCGGCGTTGCTATGATAAATAATGTAGACATGGCAATAATAATATCTAGCGTAAGCAAAAATTATACACATGTATAGAGCTTTGTCATACAAATATTTGATACAATGATTATATTATTAGCAACTATATGTCTATGGAACAAAAACCTTCAAAGACTACACCGTGGAATCAACCCTTGCCGGTTTTTCCCGCGATAATGATTATTATCTTTGTCGCACTGGGGTTTAGCACCTGGGTGCGTAACGAAATAATAAAGACGAATGACGCGCTCATTGCCGCGCCTATTAGTGCTCTTTCCAATATGACACAAGGTACTGTTACACTCTCTTCCCCCAATGGCGGAGAAATATGGGCACCCGGCTCTACCCGTGCTATCACGTGGGAATTTACTGGCAACCCTGCCAACATAAAAATAGATCTCTTCAAGGGCAGTAAAATATCGCGAACTATTATTCGATCCACGCCGGCCGATACGGGAATATATTATTGGAATGTACCAAGCGGGCAGGCCATTGGCGACGAGTATAAAATTGTCATATCAAGCGCGGGCAATCCGACTATTACCGATTCAAGCGATTTGTCTTTTGCCATCAATCATAACACAGGCGCAGAATCAGCGGTTGATTACATTATTGATACCCCCGGCACTGTTATAAAAGACACAACCATTACTGTAAGCGGGAGCGTTATTATTGCCGCTGATGACGTGACTCTGCAAAACGTATCTATTATATGCACAGGAGATGCCCCCAACCAAGATGGCATCCGCGCGATAGGTGTTGATAATCTTAAAATACGTCTCGCGTCAATCCGTGGATGTGGACGACATGGTATCTACTTGAAAAACAGCAGCGGTCATGACATCGCGGAAGGTATAATAGCACACGTAGGAAAAGAAGCGGTGATGTTTGATAACATAAACAATAGCTGGCTTATTGGTTGGGAGCTCCATGCTGGTGTAGCGCTTACACACGGCAGTCACGACAATCGCATTATTTCAACTATCGTCAGAGGAAATGGGCAGGGCAAAAACACATCTCCGTACCCCTATTATATTTCCGCTGATTCATATAGTAACCAAATAGCACGGAGCCGAACACGCGACAATAATCAAAAAGCAAAAACAGTACTTTCTGAAAACCCTGATAACCTTTGGTATCAAAATGTTTGTAATGAAGTGGAGGGATACGCTGGATGTTTCTTTAGAGATCCAAAAGAACTGGATGCGAACTACGGTGATCCAAACATGTTTTCTCCGCGCATTTGGTCTATTTGTACGGAAGCAACCACGGGAACCCGTTTTAGTTGCGACTTTAAAAGTTATGCTAAAGCGAATGAAGACCCAAGAGTCAAAGCAGGCGATGTGTTGATTATAGACTCAAAAACAGGACCAGCTAATGTTGCTCCTTCCATAACAATAACAAAACCATTGTGGCTTATAGGGAATCTTATGGGTCAAAAAGGAGAATATGCCTGTGAAGTAAACATTGGTGATGGGAGTACCGCCACGGGAATTTCAGTGGCAAGTACGGGCGTTCGCCTTGAAAACATTCAAATTGACCCTACTGTTTCCATGCGCCCCGACACACAACTGGTAAATGTAAGCATAAAAAATAATAAGAACAAGTGGAATTTGGTTGGTACCGAGAAAGCAATCGTCCCCCGACTGACGCCACCCGGGTGCTAACCCAACCGACTTGATTGTTGTTAGGAGGATGGGTATTTTATTTTTTGTCCCCAACAGTTGTAGCTTTTTTATGCAAGGAGTAAACTTTCTCTATGACCCAAGAGGAAGCACTTTCCATATTAAAGACCGGAGCAAATGTTTTTTTAACAGGTGAACCGGGCTCTGGTAAAACACATACCATCAATCAATACGTTGCTTACTTGCGCTCGAAAAGAGTGGAGCCTGCCATAACCGCCTCCACAGGCATTGCGGCAACCCACATAAGCGGCATGACCATCCACTCATGGAGTGGCATTGGTATAAAGAAAGAACTCACTGCGTATGACCTTGATCGCATAGCGCAAAATGAACGCGTGGTACGACGTGTGAGCCGTGCGAAAGTGCTTGTAATAGATGAAGTTTCCATGCTTTCGGCGCAAACCCTGGGTCTGGTGGATATGGTATGCCGCGAAATTCGCCACCCCGACAAAGCATTCGGCGGGTTGCAGGTGGTGCTCGTGGGCGACTTTTTTCAGCTTCCCCCCATTATGCGCCGCGAAACCGAAAATGGAGAACGCCTCGCGTTCGAAAACGCGCCGCAAGACCCCCGCGCGCAATTCGCGTACCACTCCCCCAGTTGGAAAGCAGCAAAACCGGTGGTCTGTTACCTTACTGAGCAACATCGTCAGGAAGACGCCATATTCTTGGGTATTCTCTCAGCAATCAGAAACGGAAATTTTAACAAAGAACACGAAGCTCATCTTACTAAAAGAAAAAGTACCACACCAAACGAACATAAAAATACCACCAAACTTTTTTCCCATAACGCGGATGTTGATCAAGTAAACGAAACACAACTTAAAAAACTCCCCGGATCCCCGCACACGTTTACCATGAAAGAGCATGGAGCGAAATCCTTTGTGGATCAACTTAAAAAAAGCTGTCTCTCACCCGAACGTCTTTTGCTTAAAACAGGTGCTAAAGTCATGTTTACAAAAAACAGTCCTGAAGGACGATTTGTAAACGGCACCACGGGAGAAATTATTGGCTTCGAGAGTGCTCAAGGATACCCGCGCGTAAAACTGCGCTCGGGGCGTATGCTTACGGCAGAATCAGCCGAGTGGGCAGTAGAGACAGAAGGCAAGGCCCTTGCCCGCATTGAACAAATTCCCTTGCGGCTTGCCTGGGCAATCACCGTTCATAAAAGCCAAGGCATGTCGCTAGACACAGCATTCATTGATTTAACACAAGCGTTTGAGTACGGTCAGGGATACGTAGCACTCTCGCGCGTCCGCACGCTCGAAGGATTACACCTTGCCGGTTGGAATGCCCAGGCGTTGCGGGTTCATCCAGATGTCCGTCAAAAAGACATGGAATTTCGCGAAGCATCCCTGTCAGCTGAGAACACGTTCCGCGCTGTGAGCTCGCAAGAGACCGAAACCCTACATAAAAACTTTATAAATGTGTGCGGCGGAAAAGTCCTTGCAAACACAAACATGCCCGAAAAACCAAAGGCATACTCAGTTGAAAAAATACGTGAAAAACACTCAAACGCCTACCAATCGTGGAGCGAAGAAGAAGATATCGAGCTTACAAAACTTTTCAACGAAGATACGGATATACGCGTCATGGCGGAAAAATTGGGTCGTCAACCAGGAGCCATCCGATCACGCATCACGAAACTAGGACTCTTGGAAGAGTCAGGCTGATTGTCAAAAAGGGAAAAAATAACTATAATGTATTCGCTGGTAGGGTGGCCGAGCGGTTTAAGGCGGCAGTCTTGAAAACTGCTGTACGGGAAACCGTACCGTGAGTTCGAATCTCACCCCTACCGCCGCTTGTACGGGAAAACCTTTTTTAAATAGAATTGTTTATTAATGGAACACATAAAACCAAGAAAAGGCATTCCTTCAAACGCAAAGCTTGCTTTCAAAGGCGTGATTTTTGAAGTGTGGCAGTGGGAGCAAGAAATGTTCGACGGCACCACGGAGATATTTGAACGTATATGGAGACTTCCAACTGTTGAAATAATTGCCACTGTGGGTGATAAGATATTAATTGAAGAACAAGACCAACCCGACCGAAAAAATAACATCAATTTAGTAGCCGGCAGAGCCGATCATAGTGAAGATATGCTGGCAGAAGCAAAACGGGAGCTTTTGGAAGAAACAGGTCACCAGTCAAATGATTGGCACTTGCTTTTTACATACAATGGGCATGGAAAGATTATCCACGACGCGCATTTTTTTATCGCGCGAAATTGCAAAAAAGTGCAAGAACAACAACTCGACCCGGGTGAAAAAATACAACCGAAACTGATAGATTTTGAAGCGTTTATAAAACTCACCGAAGAACCGCGATTTTGGTGCTCACCCGATTTTGTTTTATACCTCCTGCGTCTACAAATGGACCCGATAAAAAAAGAGGAGTTTAGAAAACTTCTTTTTCCTTGAGCCTCAAAATGCCTTATCCACAGGTTTGTGGCATTTACAATTGGCAGTAATTTTATTGGCTGTTATTATTAGTCCAATATAGAACCTTGGAAATATCAGAATCATTTTGTGTAACTATATTGCACCTCCTCCCCTTAACTCTCTCATCCACTTCCCTTTCCCCGCAATATTCTTACACAAACCTTTTCTTTTATTTCTTCTTCCTCTCTAGAGCACCCAACTTGGGTGCTTTTTTTTGTTCAGATAATTCATTTCTTCCCTATCCCCGTTTTCATTTGCTCTATTTTTGCCGCTACTATAAAATCGTTTTCCGAGAGCCCGCCAATGGCATGGGTCATGAGCTCGATTTGAACTTTATTGTAGTGAATATGAATATCCGGATGGTGACCTTCTGATTCGGCAACATCCGCCATCATGTCCACAAATGACATTGCGCGGATAAAATCTGTAAATAAAAACTCTTTTGTGAGTTTCTTGCCATCCAAAATCTGCCACCCTTCAGGTAATTCTTTCATATACTCCTCCGCCTCGCGTTCTGTAAGTGGGGGTGTGTCCCCTTCGCAAGCTTTGCATGTTTTATGTGTAAGATCCATATGTACAGTATACCATATACTCAAAAAGAAATGGCCCGTTTAAAACGAGCCAGGCAGATAAAAATAAGATATGTTCATTACCCTTCTCCCGTTGCCGGTATTGGAATATCATCATTACAAAACACACGACATCTAGGACATTTTACCCGCACTTTCTTTCCATAAAGTTTGGGAGTAATTTTGATTCTTAACACGGCGGGACATCCAGAAGTTGGACATTTCTTGATATGAAATTCATTTATGATTCGCATAAAGACCTCCGTACCGGTTGTTTTGATAACATTATACAAAGAACATGTTCACCAGTCAATTTTCTAAAATTCTTCGATGGTCATATGATAGGATTTGTGGGATCATCCCCCGGGGTAGGTATCGATGAGAAAGAACGCGTTGCAAGAAAAAGCAGTACTATCAAGACTGCGCCCGCGCTTCCAATACCAACCCACGGTATCCATGGATATTGTTCCGTAAACCTGCTTTCTTCTTTATCACACACATCCCCTATCAAATCACCATCCGTATCACGCTGATCGTTGTTGGGATTGTCGGGACAATTATCTCTACTATTTAAGAGTCCATCTCTATCAAAATCATCACATGCATCTCCGCGCCCGTTACCATCAATGTCTATTTGATCTGGATTGCTCAAAGAAACACAATTATCAGTTATATTAGGAACACCATCCTCGTCAGTATCAGCCGGACGATATAAAGGATTTGTTTTAGAAGAAATGGCGGGAAGACGAACAACTCCTTCATTAAGAGAAAGATTTGCCGATTGCGCCATGCGTGGCCGCAATAAATTGTCCGGATCAAGATATAAGCGATACGCATGATTTGGTTGGGCAAGAAAACGTACTCCTTGTTTTACTGCCGGTGCTTTGTCGTTGAGTATAGAAAGTTCAGTTATACGAAGCGGTTGCGCATATGAAAACGTAATTGTCCATTGAGAAGATGTTACTTGCGGAAAACGAACGGTGGTTTGCGTCATGGCGCTTTTTCGTAACACTACGCGCGTATCTCCATTTACCACAGCCTGAATTTCAATACTAGTGGGCAAGGCAACATTATTTTCAAGCGACAATGTTATTCCGGAAGAAGTAATTGGACGGCTTGCCTGCACAACAAGACGGGCTGTCCCCTGTCCCTGTGGCGGCAACAATAAATCGGCATACGACGTACTGTTTTTATCAATCATGCGTTCCGGAAAATGAATAAGCCTATTCTGTTCTTCTGATGAAATAGTGAACATTATTTGGTTTGGTATTAATTCTGCGTGATATATATTTGGCTCAAAAATCCCTTCACTTACATCATATAAACCAAATTCGCGCGTATCATAAAGATATTCCTCCTCCAAAGGAATTTCGACTACCGTGGGTACCACGATGGAAGAAATAGTTCCTATATCCTTTTGCTTGCGATATGCCTGAAACACGTTTTCAGCGGAAGAAAATTCTTGCGCTATACTGCTTGTTGCTATCACACTAAAGAATATAAATAAAAACACTGTGTATGCACTTATTTTTTTCATGATGATTTTTTGCGCCACAAAAACGCCGTGCTCATAAGCAAGATACCAATAAGAAAGAATGTGACAATTCTCCCTGTAAGCGCCATATTCCAAACATCCACCATAAGAAGTCGCACTACCACAAGCCCTAATAGCACCCCGCCATATACACGAATGTGATTCGGCTCTTCAGCCTGCTGATAGAAATAACAGATAATACCAATAATAGTATACACCGCGAGCGCGATCATGACTGCCGTATCATTATTTTGAAGACCCGCATGTAAACTCAACCACAAAAGCGCGTAATAATAGATAGAACCGCAAATAAGTAACAACGCGCTCCCTATTTGACCTGTCGCATGTTCTTTCTCCGCTCTTGTTCCAAAAAACACACCAAGCGCAAAGAACACAGATCCAAAAAGCAATAACACAAAAAAATGTTCATGAAGAACTGTATAGCGCCATTCTTCCGCATTAATACTCCAAAGAGAAAGAATCGCCGGTCCAACCAATAACAACGTAGAACGAAGCGCTAGTTTCGCATCACGCAAAGTGGCATAGATAACAAGCGAAACACACGCGCTCTCTATAATGTAGGCAATGGTAAGCCACGCGCCATCAAGCTCAATAGCAGTTGCTGAAGCAAGCAACATAGCGCTTACCGCCGCATACGCAAAAAACGGCACGCGTTTTACTCTTGTTTTGAACACAAAAAACGCGCCGGCGCTGAATACTATCATCCACGAAACCAGTATCAAACTTTGCCATTCGGCGGGAGCAGAACTCATGACCCAAGCGAGTAAAAAGAAACCTATGCCACCAGCCGTAATCGCATCAGCTTTGGGATCTTCTTCGGAAGAATGAACACTGCCTAACACATGGGTAAGAAAAAATACCGCCGTAAACGCGTAGGCAAAAAGCAACAAAACGTCACTGTCCTTTGAAATAAAACCCGTGAAATACTGCGCGCTGTAAAAAGACACCAACAATAAAGACGCGGGAGTAAGTATGCGCCAGCCCGTAAGAACTACAATCCATGTCGCACCCACAACAACAACTAACAGGTAGGAAAACAGTCCTATATAATCGATGGTTGGCGAATGTGTTAAAAGTGGCACCACGCCGCAAAGAGCCAAACTCACAAGTGAGAGAGAACGCACGCGAAACCGCACGCTCGCAAGCGCCACGAATACCACACTCAAAAACATAACCAAGAGCGCGGAAAGCGGCGTAAAAAAATCATACAGAAACCGTGCCGCAAAAATAGAGAGGAGCACTGTACCAGACCCCAAAGCCAAAAACACACTTCCTTGGCTGATAAATTTCTGCATGCGCCACCACCCGCCCAGCAAAAACAAAACACCGAACGCGATGCCAAGTGTTATGCGTCCCGCAGGACCAATCCAGTTATTAAGAAACGCGTAGCGTACAAGCCACCCAAAACCAATCAAAAGCAGTAGCGCGCCGAGCTTCATGAGCCAATCTTCCTGAAGCCAGCGCCCGAACGCGTCAAATGGAGATGGTCGCTCTATCTCTGCAACTTTGACAACAGGTACTCCAACTTCAAACGGCACTGGTTGAGGTAAACTCTCCAGAGGTATGGGAGGAGAAACAAAAGGCACGCCGCCCGCTACCTCCTCCTGGCGGCTCGTACTATTGCGCGACTTAATAACATGCTCAAGACGTTCAACACGCTTTTTTAATCCAAGCGCGATAAATAGCGCGACAATGCTTACAATAAAAGATATTCCATCCATACGAATATAATATCACCCATCAAAAACGCAAGCTATGGTTCTTATGCACACCTATTGCGTAAGGCATTTTATTGTTTTATAGTGTTCTACGGTCTTTACATTGACAAAAAGGGAGGTAAGCTCATGGATGTAAAACAGCTACCGATTAGCCGAGGATGTCAAAAAATGCTCAGTCATGTTTGGGATCTCTTTAAAAATGGACAAAAAAAACGGGCGCAAAACCTTCTAGCCGAGCATCGCCTAAAATGGACGCCCGAGGAACGCGTGCAATCTTTTCTACTCGAGGGAGAATATTTTGTTCGCATTCGCCTTTGGGAAGAAGCTCTCATGGCTCACAAAAAAGCCATCATCACCACACGAGAAATACGTACTATGGCAAAAGATCCACTACGCCTTGTTATCGCGGAACCGTTTCTCATGATAATGATCATTCTACTCTTCCAGAAAGCCAAACAAGATCGCATGACACGCTTCTTAAAAAGTCTTGCGCGCTCCCCTCTTTTTGGCTTAGATTTTTTGCGTCGCACCGCGGAAGTCACGCGCCGCATAGGATACAGCGAATTGGAAGTAATAATTTGGGAACTATATCTCAAACACAATCTGCCGAAAAAAGAACGGTGGTCTGCTCTTGTTGAGAACGGTATCGCGCTTCTTATATCTCGAAACTACCAGGAAGCAAAACGATCTTTTCATGTAGCCGCGCGACTCTTCCCGCGAGAGTACCGCCCATACGGACTTCTTACTGCCATCACCGCTACAGAGGGTGATATCCTAAAGGCTCGCTATTTTTGCAACAGTTCATGGATATACGGCAATCGCGACGAACCCTATCTGCGCTATCGATTTATTCTTCTCCTTTCTGAAGAACGATTTGATCTTGCAGACGAGACATTCCAACTACTGATGCAGAACGCTCGAGAGACAGTGCAAGCATTGTTCAATAATACGTTTCTTTTCATGCATCCACGGATTTTGCGTCATTGCGAAACGGCTCTGCCAAAGTTCAAAACGTATCTTACCGAAACATATCGTCGTCTATCTCACAAAATGCAAAGGTGTATAGCCATAGTAGAAGGTGAATGTTTGAAAGCGCGTAGTATATACGACTACAATCACGTATTCACGCTTCCACTGGTAAAAACGTTTTGGAATATCGATATCAAACCTCTCTACGATCTTCCCCATAAGGAATGCTTGTATCGGCT
>Ga0155432_115_pt1 | contig 26179 bp, 28 predicted proteins | sample RifCSPhighO2_02_FD_106400 | JGI IMG/M metagenome (GOLD analysis project Ga0155432, IMG submission 106400) | Candidatus Ryanbacteria bacterium RIFCSPHIGHO2_02_FULL_45_13b
CCATTTGCGACATCCGAATTCAAAAACAAATCAGCCGAAGTTTTGGCAAATCCTTTCCCCAAAAAATTGCTTTGCCAAAACTTCGTCCGCATTGTTCCGCCACCTGCCTGAATACTTGGAGGGCAGAACCCCAAAAAGAAAAAATGTTCCTTACTTTTCTTATTTTCGCGGGGGTGGATTTTTTCTAAAATGGAAAGGACTTTTTTCTTTTTTGGGGTTGCCGAGTGAAGCGAGGCGGTGGCGGGGCTTTCTCGGAGCGTACGATTTAGTTTCAAGCCACCACGCGCTCCGCGCGGGCGACATCATTTGTTTTGAAAATAGGTTCTAACTTGGTACAATAAAGACACAATAGATGAGAGAATCTTGCAATCTACGAAAGAGTGGGTTATCTTTTGTATAGAATTCACACACAGAAGGAGATTGTATTATGTCAGGATTTCTTACTCTTCCCTCCCGTGGCACAAAACCCCGTGATGTTGGCATTACGCACGTGATCGACAAAGGCATAGGCATCCGTCAGCTTAAAGACTTGCTGGAAACGTCGTCGGGTCATATCGATATCATCAAATTCGGCTGGGGCACGGCCTACCTGACAATGAATACGCTAGGCAAAATCCGCGCGTGCCACGAAGCAAAAGTGCCGGTATGCTTCGGAGGAACGTTTCTCGAGTTGGCGCTCCTGCAAGGGAAATTCGACGAATATCGGAACATGATGCACAGAGCCAAGATGACCCATGTCGAAATCTCGACCAGAGTCGTCAACTTTTCCCGCCAAGAAAAGGCCCAATATATTCGGGAACTCGCCAAAGAGTTTACCGTCCTCTCCAAGGTCGGCAGTAAAGATGCGGAGAAAATCGTCCCTCCGTATCTTTGGGTGAAGCAGATTGAATCTGACCTTGAAGCCGGCGCCTGGAAAGTCGTCTGCCATGGGGGTGAAAGTGGTATCGTCGGGCTCTATTTCGGAACCGGTGAAGTACGTTCTGGACTTGTAGAAGAAATCATCGAGAAGATCAATCAGGCCGACCTCATTTTCGAGGCACCGCTCAAAACCCAGCAAGTTTTGTTGGTGAACAAATTCGGCACCGAGGTCAATGTGGGCAATGTGTATCCGGAGGATGTCATTGCGCTTGAAACTTTCAGGCTTGGGCTTCATGCAAGCACCATGTCCCAGTTCCATAATGTGGCGGGCTAGAATGATAAAACCCAAAATCATAGTGACCCCGTGCTACTACACCCGAAGCGTAAAACTCCCATTTGAAACCAAAAGAGATACATCATCACGAAACACAGACAGGCAACAGACCTGTCTTTTTCTTGTTGTTTTATGGTGGCTCTTGTGAATTAATGTATGGTAAGATAGATTTAATAGAAGGTATTTTTGAAAGGACACACATATGACACGAGGTTTATTGCAGGCAAAGGTGTGTGCATTGGTGAAATCTTCCCATCCTGATAATGTGAGAAAGAAAGTGGAATCCATCCTGTATGTTCATGGAGCATATTTTTGTGACAGAGGAATCCTAGAAGAAAGCCTAGTCCAATTTTTCTGGAGTCCTGGGTTGGGGATAACAAACATCTCTTTTCCCCTAGGAAAACCTCTTACGAAACATGCATCATTGGCGCATTTTGAGTACGGTCTTTGGAAAGAGACAGAAGGTTTGGTCCGTTGGATACTAATGACTCCAGACACCAACACTGAAATTCAAACATGTTCGTTTTCAGGTGAACGTGCCATCGCCGCACGCTCTGTGCTCTATACACTGGTTTCACGCCTCCCGGAATCAGACCATCCTTGTCGGAGTGGTTGGGGAAGTACTCCCGATCTCCAGTGTGTTGGGTGCGGACGCGTGTACGCTGTTGGACTTGGATGGAGCGAACAAGGGTTTGATCTTTTGAAATCAACACCAAAGATAGCTTGCCGGTACTGTCATCCATTAACATCTTCCACTTAGGCCGTAAGGCCTTTTTTCTTTCCTGCAATCCGCGCCACATTTGCAAAGAGCATGGTTACGGAAAGCGGACCCATACCCCCTGGCACAGGGGTAAGTAATCGCGCCTTGTCGGCAACTCCATGTTCTACATCTCCACAGACACCGTCGTTTGTTTTTGAAAACCCGAAGTCAAAAATAATCGCCCCTGCCTTCACCATGTCTACCGTAATGAGCCCTCCCTTCCCAACACCCGATACAATAATATCAGCACGTTTTGCGTAGTACGCAACATCGCTTCCCTCCCGTAAACTATGTAATTCACGAACACCGTTCCGGACAGCCCAACGGTTTACCTGCTTCCCAATAACAAGCCCCTGACCAACCGCAACTACAACACTTGCGTCCAGATGCTTCAGCACATCCGGCGCTTCCCGTCTCAATATTTCTTCGAGCGCGCCGATAACCGGAGGAATCAAAGCAGTCTCGCTTCCCGCCTCATATCTACCAAAAGATTCAGCATGTAAAACGTCTGCGTCTTTTTTAGGTGGAATACTGTTTAACACCGCCTGCGTATTAACGAAAGCCTGTTCTCCATTTGGTCGTGTAATAGGTGGTAGCGGGAGTTGTACAATAACCGCGTCGTTTTCTTTTATTCGCGCAATCACGGATACCCGCTTTTCCAGCGCATGTTGGGAAATCAAAAACTCACTTACATCATATTCCCTTACCTCAATGCCAACCGCTTTTCCGCAGATACGTTTTTGTTTTAAAAATGCTTCTGTCTCGGCATCTTTTGTCGCGTCATGATGAGAAGCTTTTACAATGGCCAACCGAATTTTTTTACGTGACGTAACAACTCCTGTCTGAATCAGCGCGCGCATCTCATCTGATATCTTTTTGCAATCCACTATCATATTTTTTTCTCTTCTGTTTTTGATAATCTTGCTTTCTCTAAAACGGAATGTACACGCTCCGCAATACGATTCATGTCTTTTTCTTTCATTCCTTGTGTGGTTACCGCGGCGGTGCCAATCCGAATACCCGACGGATCCACGGGTGTACGCTCATCAAATGGAATGGTGTTCTTGTTTACAATAATGCCGTGCTTCTCAAGCGCGTCACTTGCTTCCCCGCCACTTATTCCTCTTGCCCACGTATCCACCAATAACAAATGATTATCCGTGCCGCCCGATACAACGCGCCATCCTTTTCTCGTAAGTTCTTCCGCCAATACACGAGCGTTTTTTATAATTTGCGCCGCGTATTTCTTAAACTCCGGTTGTATTGCTTCAAAAAGCGCCGTTGCAATTCCCGCAATCTGGTTTACATGCGGCCCGCCTTGCATCCCGGGAAATACTGCTTTATCTATCAATTCAGATATCATAAAACGAGCCGCTCCTTCGGAGCGAGCCTCGCCAAGTTTTACTTGGCGGGAAAAAATCATAGCAGAGCGCGGCCCACGCAATGTTTTATGCACGGTAGTCGTTACTACATCCGCGTGGGGGAACGGCGAGGCATGTGCCCCACCCGCTACAAGCCCCGCGATATGCGACATGTCTACCATCAACAACGCACCGCACGAATCGGCAACACGCCGAAACGCCGCCCAGTCAATACGCCGTGGATATGCCGTAAACCCTGCAACAATCAATTTGGGCTTTTCTTTTTTTGCAATTTCTTCGAGCTCTTTGTAATCGAGACGTTCCGTTTCTTTATTCACACCATAGGGTACTTGCTCCCATATTTTCCCCGACGCACTCACTTTGTGTCCGTGCGTTAAGTGCCCGCCCATATCAAGCCGCATACCCATAATTTTTTCTCCCAACGGCACAAGCGCAAGATATACCGCAATATTTGCGGGCGATCCAGAATAGGGCTGAACATTTACGCTCCACTTTTTTGGAGAAAGCTTAAACAATTTCAACGCCCGCTCCCGCGCAAGATTTTCCACTTCATCCACTACTATGTTTCCGCCATAGTACCGCTTCCCCGGGTATCCTTCCGCATATTTGTTGGTAAACACAGAACCAAGCGCATCAAGCACCGCCTGGGAAACATAGTTTTCAGAGGCAATTAAATTGATAACGCTTTTTTGGCGTTTTGCTTCTTTTTTGATGAGATTTTGAATTTGTGTATCTTTTTTCATAAAAATTTATCAAGTTAGCAGACTATTGCTATAGCGTATCTTTGCTAAGTTAAAGTACCATGTGTTTAACTATCTATCTTTCTTCCCCGAGTAATTGCATTAAAACTTCCTTTGGTAGAATACCCGTACGCAACAACATGGGTGGTTTTTTTGTAAAGTCAATTACAGCTGAGACCGGATTTTGTGGAAGGTCGCCCGCATCAATTATGATGTCGGGCTCCACACCCCCTTCAAATTCATCAATAACATCGCGTATTTTATAATGCGGTCCACGCCCCGAAATATTTGCGCTCGTACCTGTAATAGGCCCGCCGAACGCTTTTATAAGCCGCTCCACAAAGGGATGTGTGGAAACACGCACGCCAATTGAAAGCTTTCCGCCACGAAGCAAAAGCGGCACCCACCCGCGCGCAGGAAGCACGGCGGTAATAGATCCGCATGCACTAATATAATCCTTTAACTCATGGTTTGCCACAGCTACTTTATCAAGCATATCAAAGTCAGACACAAACACGGGAAGCGCCTGATCAGGCGCCCTCATTTTTATGGCAAACACCTTTTCTACCGCTTTTTCATTTAGAGCGTCGGCGGCAAGACCATACACCGTGTCTGTGGGTATCACCACCACCTCACCCAACTTTAAACACCGCACCGCTTCCAACGTCGCTCCTACCCCGTGGTCTGTACCTAATGGAACTATGCGCATGTCAGTGTAGTGATAATAGTAAAAAAATAATTATCCTTTTGTTGGACACAGTAATTGTTCCGCATTTTCTAAATCTTGCGGATAGCCAATGGGAATCCATCGCGTGGATCGTTCCGTATAAAATTTGTAGCCGTCTTGCATCATACGTGCCACGCGATCGGGAATATATTCTTCTCCATTCTCCCGCGCTGGCACATTGCAATCAAGAACTTCAATGGGTAACACAAAAAACCCGCTTGAGACCAGGTTTGATTTTGGATTCTCCGGCTTTTCTTCAAATGTGGTAATTTTTCCATTTGCATCCGTCTCAATAACACCGAATTTGCGCGGGTCTTCTACTTCTGCCACCATAAAGGCAGGCCGATGCTGGGCCACAAGGCGCGCAACTCCTTCGGCCCCATGAATGTCATCCGCGTAACAGGCGAGAAAAAATTTCTCACCTGCCAACACACCCTTTGCAAGCGAAATAGCATGCGCGGTTCCTTGCGGCTTTTCCTGCCAAACATACTGTACCTTTTTTCCATGCCACTCATCTCCTAAAAATGTTTGGATATCAGCGCCCTTATACCCTACCACTATAATTATTTCTGAAATTTCTGGCGGCAAAACTTCCAACACATATTCAAGAAGCGTTTTACCGCACACGCGTAAAAGTTGTTTCGGTGTTTGATACGTAAGGGGCCGCATACGCGTACCTTCGCCTGCCGCAATAATGACTACTTTCATGTTACGCTAAAAAGTTTGTAATTGAGTAAGACTTGTAATTTCGTAATCCACCTCCTTACCACTGGATTTATCTCTATGCTCTCCTTCTTCTCGCTTCATACGAACAGTAATAATATGGGGAGCATATCGCTTCACTGCCATAAGCGCAAGAGGATTATCATCTACAAATATTGTCGGCTCCACGCCTGAAATCGTGTATGCTTCTTTGTCTTTTGTTACATTCTCCGTAATAATTATGCGCGTAATATAAGGGATAATTCCCGAACCTGTTATCTTCATATTCTGAAACAGTTTATCACCAAATGTAAGCAAAAAAAATTCATGCTTTTTCTGCAGGGTACGTAAAAAAGGAACGACATCAGGATAGAGATACCTATCAATAGAACAACAAAAAGAATTAAATTCTTCTGCAAGCAGATTATACTGGTTGTGTGAATCCTTAGCAAGTGTACGCAAAAAATGAGATGGTCTGAATATATGTTTTTTATCATACGCACCCCTAAGCCCTCCATAAAAAGCATCCTTATTAATAGAATACGGAGAAAATTTTTGACACAGCGCATCTAAAAAGCGCGCTGTATGAAACAAGGTATAGTCAAAATCAAAAATTATTTTCATAGCATATTCATAAGTGCTTTCCCAAGCCTTACGGAATCGTGACGCGCGTAGTTACCATGACGCAAAAGTGAAGCTTTCACAAAATGTGGCTTTGTTTGTTTGTTCCGCGGGAGGTCTTTATATGACACCCATTCCGCCATCTCCTTTTTATACCGCCGGAGAATGTATTCCGGAGGGCGTGTGTGATTGATAAGAACTGCATCAAAAATATCCGCGCCAAGATATGTATGCAGTATACGTAAAAAATCACCGCCGGAAAAACCGTTTGTCTCTCCATGTTTCGTCATAAGATTCATAACATAAATTTTTTTTGCCTTACTTTTCCGAAGAGCAGTTTGGATACCGCTTATAAGAAAATTCGGAATAATACTTGTAAAAAGATCACCCGGGCCAACCACGATCATGTCGGCATCTTGAAGAGCCTGTATTGCCTTCGAATTAGCCTGACCTTCCGGTTCAAGCCATACGCGCGTAATGCGAAGCCGACCATCATGTTTTGGTATATCAATATTTGTCTCCCCTTTTATGACTTCTCCATTTTCAAGTTCAGCGAATAACCGTATGTTTGAAAACGTTACCGGCAACACGGTGCCCCGTACATCAAGCAAACGAGAAGCGGCAGCCACTGCATGTTCAAAACTGCCCGTCACGCGCTCAAGCGCAACCAAAATCAAATTACCAAAATTATGTCCATCAACTTCGCTATCTCGAAACCGATACGTAAACAAATCCGTCAAAAACTTCTCTGGGTAGGAAGAAAGAGCAACAAGCGCGCGGCGTATATCTCCCGCCGGAAGCATCCCAAACTCATCGCGCAATACACCTGTTGAACCACCATCATCAGCCATAGACACAATCGCCGTAAGTTCAACAGGATATTTTTTTAATCCTGATAAAACAGTGAAGGTTCCTGTTCCCCCACCAATAACAACAATTTTTTTTCTTTTGTGTATCATTCTACTGTTACACTTTTCGCAAGATTGCGAGGTTTATCAATATCACATCCCCGTTTCTTTGCAATGAAATAAGCAAATAATTGGAGAGGAATCACAGTAAGAATAGGAGAGAGTATTTCGAGCGTCTGCGGAATATACACCACGCGATCCGCGATGCTTGCGATCTCGGTATCTCCTTCGGTTGCCACCGCAAAAACGTTCCCTCCGCGTGCTTTTAATTCGTGAATAATTGAAACAGATTTTTCATACACGCTATCACGTGGAGCTATCACCACGGAAGGCATAGCCGACGTAATAAGGGCAATGGGACCATGTTTCATCTCGCCGGCCGCGTACCCCTCCGCGTGCGCGTATGATATTTCTTTTAATTTCAGCGCACCCTCTAACGCGACAGGCCAGTTATATTTTCTTCCCAAAAAGAAAAAATTATCGTAGGAAGCATATTCATCCGCGAGTGTATGAATATGAGGGGCGGCAGAAAGTATTTTTTCCGCTTTGTGCGGTAATTGCTGAAGTTCTTCCAAAATCTCTTTTCCGCGCGACATCGACAAGGCTCGCTGGCGACCAAACCAAACCGCTACAAGAGAAAGAACAGCTAACTGGGAAATAAACGCTTTGGTGGACGCAACCCCAATTTCGGGTCCCGCGTAATTATAAATCCCCATACCTGCTTCACGCGCGATACTCGACCCAACCACATTTACAATGGCAAGTGTGGGAACATGATGCCGTTTTGCTTCACGAATTGCCTCCAGTGTATCTGCTGTCTCTCCTGATTGAGAAATTGCCACCACAAGCGTTTGCTCATTCAACGGCGGCGGCGCGTAGCGAAACTCGGACGCATACAGTACTTCAGCGGGAATACCCGAAAGTTCTTCCATCATATATGTTCCCACAAGACCCGCGTAGTATGACGTGCCCTGCGACAAAAAAATAATACGGTTTATATGTGAGAGTTTTTCAACCGACGCATCAAGCGCGCTTAATTTTGCCGTTCCTTCTTCGTGAAGCATCCGCCCCCGCATGGCGTTACGAAGAACATCTGGTGCCTCATGGATTTCTTTTTCCATAAAATGTTCATACCCGCTTTTTTCTATGTCTTCGAGAGATCCTGTAAGAAATTCTATCTGCTTGATAATGGGTTTGCGTCGCATATTACACACTTCATAGCCATCGGGGGTCAAAACAGCAAGCTCGTTATCATCCAAATGCACGATACGGCGCGTGTGGCGTAAAAGTGCGGAACTGTCGGAAGCGGCGAAAAACTCCCCCTCTCCGATACCCAGAAGAAGCGGCGAGCTTTTACGTACCACCACCAAGCGCTCTGGATGCGACTTGCTTACTACCGCAATTCCGTAGGTCCCTTCCACATGACGCAATGCCTCTGAAACCGCATCCTCCAATGTGCCTGTTTTTCCTCCCGCAGTAAGGGAGCGCTCTATTAAGTGCGTAAGCACCTCACTGTCTGTTTCGGAAACAAATGTGTGCCCTTCCCGCTCCAGCGCGGAACGAAGATACCTGTGGTTTTCAATAATGCCATTGTGCGCCACAAACACACTATTTTTGCAGTCTGTGTGCGGATGAGCATTTGCCACAGAAGGCGCTCCATGTGTCGCCCAGCGCGTATGTGCAATACCAACAAAACCTAGTACTGGTTTTGTATTCAAAAGCGAGGACAATTCATCAACTTTGCCAACTGCCCGCACGTGCCCTACATTTCCATCAGCGCCAATAACCGCAACACCCGCCGAGTCGTATCCACGATACTCAAGCCGATACAGCCCATCAAGAAGAATAGGTAATGCCTCTTGTTTTCCTATATATGAAATAATCCCACACATGAAATTTTGAGCACCCCGCCACGACGAGGTTACATTGCCCTATACATCTACTATAACGCACATAATCGTGATTTTGGACAAATAAAAAACATGAACCAAACAATGAATTCATGTCTATGAAGCACGGGTAAGATAATGGAATAAACGCTTTAAAAGCATCTTTGTGCACACCTTACCCGTACCTCTTCCCAAAAAGAGCAAGTTCTTTCCCGCAATAGCAATAGAAATATCGCTCTTTCTGAAATAGTGCCCCGCAACATTCAGTTCGCGCTTGGCGCAATTCTAAAGTCGCGGGGCAGGCGAGAAAGACTTTAGAACACTTCTCTCGAAGTAAACCTCCGGTCTCTCGCCAATTTATGCCACTTCCTTATGCTCATGTATTTTGGGCGGCATGTTATTGGCTTCCAATTTGGTCCACTCTCTCCACAACCACTCCACAAAACGCGTAAGTGTTCTCCAGATAGCCATCTTGTGGATATGGATATTGGTGTATCGTTTTTTACCCTCCACCACAACAACTTCCGGATGCCACTCCCGCAGGCGGATTTTTGTCGCCCGCAGATACTTGCCCCACCTTCCGTTTGCCTGATACACACACTGATCGCCGAAAAGGTACAAGGATTGTCGCGCCACGTCGTTCCAATTGGCGACAACTCCTCGACGTTTCCGAGGAAATGTGCCATCTGGGAGCACATGTGCCCCGCAGTAAGCAACCAGTTTTGAAGCTTTAGAGAATCGTCTGATATCCACGACTGACGAAATAATACCAGCCGCAATCGTCTCACCCATTCCTTCAATGGGCTCGAATACTTCCTCCCATACACGCAGTCGTCGGACAGCTTGGCGAAGACGCTTATCAGCTTCTTTTTCTTCTTTGATGAGCGAGCTTACTATCGCGTCATTCACCCTTTGTTCCTTGAAAACGTCCTCGAGAGCGCCTTCCGGATACAAGCCTTCCTCTGAAAGAAAGATTTGTCCAATAAAACGTTGCCGCAGGCGATTTTCAGCGGCGATACGAGCCTGTTGCGCCTCCATGCGGTCTTTGTAAGATTCACGTACCCGTATAGAATCACGATCTTTCCGTATAACCGGATAGAAAAGATCTGAAGAGTCTTGCACGAGACGCATAAGCAACTCGTGGTCATTATTTTTCTTTCCACCCCCTCGTTTTTCTTTGAGCCTATTTGGGGGTATCCGCAATATCATCCCCTCTCCCAACATCTCCGCACGGCGAGAAAGTGCACAGGCAAGATAATCCCCCGAACCACCCAAGACCATGCCTACAACATCACCAGTCTGGAATCCATCGTAAGTTGCCGGGATGCGCAGAGTTTTGTGCCCATCTTTTTCCCGTTCCCGAATATGATGTTTTGGTAGATGAGAAATATCCTCGCCTTCTACCATAACACGCCAAGCTGTCGGGAAACGGCCGAAGACAAAATCAAGTTCATCCTGCTCGGTCTCGATCTTATGCTCCGTAAGAAAATCACCGTCACGGATCGCGACCATGGTCGGTCGTGCCTCACCCTCTTTCGATTTTTTTATCCGATGCTGAATACTGATAAAGCGCATAAGCGCCTCCTTTTTGGTTATGATCATTCTTGCACAAAACAAGAGTAGACCAAATTAATGTCAAAGGACTTAGAAAAAATGAGACGGCGAGGCAGGAGGATATTCGCTTTAAGAGCACTTCCTAAACCGCCTCGCCGCTTTTTTATAAAGCAAGCTCACTCATGCTCTGCAATGCGAGTAAGGAAAGTCTCGCTTTATAAAATTTGCCCCGCACGTGCACTCTCGCTTTAAAAGCAAGCCCAGAACCGCGGGGCGGGCAGAAAAAGGTTCAATCGCTTCCTTTGAAGCATATATATTCTCTTCTGCCAAATTGCGAGGGTGTAGCCAGCTTATCTCTCATAAGCATGCATTGCTTTTGAGAACGCAAATTCTCGCACCCTCTCCATAAGGATAAAAAATTGATCTCTATGGAGAAAGTGGGTGGGGAAGTCGAAGGTTCGCTTATAAAAGCAAGACTATGGTCGCCCCACCCAAAGTTGCAATGCACGAGCCTAATCTCTCTTCAGAGAAGCGTCAGTGTCGCACTGCAAAATGTAAACTTGGCTCCGTATCCCCTACAACGCTCTTACAAGCAAGTTCAGTAGCACAGAGCCATGTGGGACAAGCAACCTTACGCTCTCTAAAAAAGAGCACTGGGCAAGACGCCCCACAAATTTGTACTAATTTTTAAACCCACCCCGCATGCGAGCCTTCACCTTACGGTATGACTAGTAACACGGGATGGGGTTTTCTTTGCAAGTAACCAAACTTTCGCCTTTGGCATCATTGAAATCGCCTGCAAAGTCTCAATCCTTTTATACAGAAATGACAGAGAAAAGTCAAGTATTTTTATCGTGGCTTCAAGAAACTAGATCACAATATTAACAAGCCTACCGGGTACAAAAATAACTCTTTTCACCGGCATATTTCCAAGCGCTTGTTTGACATGTGATCTAGCCAAAGCAAGTGTCTCTGCTTCTTTTTGAGTAATGTGTTGTGGCACCTCAAATGAGTCTCGCACCTTCCCATTTACCTGAACAACGAGAGTAAATGTCTCCTCTATTATTTTTCGCCTATCATACTTGGGCCAAGGCTCAAGATGAACACTTTTCTTGCCCCCCATCTGACTCCATAACTCCTCTGCGATATGCGGCGCATACGAGGCAAGCATACATACAAACTGCCTCCAGATATCTATTTGAATCTGCTCGCGCTTTACGCATTCATTGGTAAATACCATGCAGGCACTGACCGCGGTATTGAACGCCATAGACTCGATATCTTCGGAGACTTTTTTGATGGTTTTGTGAAGCAATGTTTCAAGCGCAGGATCATCGATTTTGCTTACAAACTTTTTTTCTGTACTCACCAACCACACACGCTCCAAGAAACGCTCCATACCTACAATGCCTCTTGGGTCCCACGCGACCGGCTGGTTGAACGGCCCCAAAAACATTTCATAGAGTCGCAAGGCATCGGCACCAAATTCTTTTACTACCGAGTCGGGGTTGACCACATTGCCCTTGGATTTGGACATCTTGATACCACCCTCGCCCATGATGAGACCGTGGGATGTTCGTTTTTTATATGGCTCGCGCGTGGGCACAAGTTTTTGATCAAACAGAAATTGGTTCCAGAAACGAGAATACAAAAGATGCAATACGGTGTGCTCCATACCCCCATTGTACCAATCTACTGCTGTCCAGTACTTGAGTTTCTTGGCGTCGGCAAATGCTTTTTTATTTTTGGGGTCTGTGTAGCGCAAAAAGTACCACGACGAGCCCGCCCAGTTGGGCATGACATCCGTTTCTCTATGCGCCTCCCCTTTACAACGAGGGCACTTCACTTTCACCCACCTTTTTATATTAGCCAGAGGAGATTCACCTGTATCAGTCGGCATATAATTTTTGACATTAGGAAGCTCTACCGGAAGATTTTTTTCGAGAGCCGGAATCCAGCCCGGATTGATCTTCTCTCCCGCGCTTTTGAATTTTTTTTCTTTCGCACAATTTTGACAATACACCAATGGTATAGGCTCTCCCCAATAGCGCTGACGGCTAAACACCCAGTCGCGGAGTTTATACTTGGTGGTGATTTTACCACCGACAAATTGAGTAATTTCCGATTTTGCCTTTTCAGACAGCATGCCGTCAAACTTACCGGAGTTAATCAATTTCCCTTCACCCGCATAGCACAACTTTTCTTCGCCTTCCCGTACCTCTCCTGTCTCGGGCTCAATGACTGGAATAATTGACAGGCTAAACTTTTTGGCAAACGTAAAATCACGCTCGTCGTGCGCGGGTACCGCCATGATGGCGCCGGTGCCGTATCCTGCGAGCACATAATCTGAAATCCAAACAGGAATTTCTTTTTTATTTGCGGGATTAATCGCCGTAATCCCCTTTAATTCCGCGCCCGTTTTTTCTTTGCTTTCTGCCGTACGTTCCATGTCTGTTTTCTTCCTTGCTTCAAAAATATATTTTTTGACTTCTCCATAATTTATGATTTGATCTTCGAGTTTAGTCACCAACTCATGCTCCGGAGCTAGAACTATATACGTTGCCCCAAAAAGCGTATCTGCCCTCGTAGTGAAAACTTCCACTTCTGCTGATTGCTTACTACTTACAATTTTGAACTTGAGTAACGCTCCTTCTGATTTCCCGATCCAATGTTCCTGCTGGGTTTTGGCTTCAGGAATATAATCAACCGTCTCCAATCCCTTCAAAAGTTTTTCCGCATAAGCCGTAATGCGCAACATCCACTGCTCCTTCTCACGCTTTTCTACCGCCGTGCCACATCGCTCGCATGCGCCACCTACGACTTCTTCGTTTGCAAGGCCGATTTTATCTTTGGGGCACCAGTTGATAGTGGTTTTCGCTTTGTAGGCAAGACCCGCTTCAAATAATTTCAAAAATATCCATTGGGTCCATTTGTAATAGGCAGGGTCAGTGGTATTGATTTCACGATCCCAATCAAACGAAAACCCGAGCGATTTCAATTGTCGCCGAAAGGTATCGGTGTTGCGTTTGGTTACAATCCTCGGATGGATTTTAGTTTTGATCGCGTAGTTCTCTGTCGGTAAACCAAACGCGTCCCAGCCAATTGGGTAGAGCGTATTGTATCCCTCCATCCGCCGCTTGCGGGCTACAATGTCCATAGCAGTATAGCTCCGCACATGCCCCACATGCAGGCCATCACCGGACGGGTAAGGAAACTCAATCATGGCGTAGTACTCTTTCTTTTTCGAGCCATCAAGTGCGTGATAGATTTTTTTCTTCTCCCAAATAGCTTGCCATTTCTTCTCTATTTTTTGATGGTTATATCGAGACATAAGTTAAGAATAGCCTAAAATAAGGATTTTGAGGACTTGACAGCACTCAATTATGATGCTTCACTTTACCTGAAAGGAGTTCCTAAATGGCTGATAAGCAATGGAGATTGGCGATCGGAATCCATGACGGCACGATGATGTCCAGAGAGTACGAGAATAGGATATATACATCTCTTCCAGAATGTATACTGGCTATGGAGGAAGCAGAAAAAAATTTCCAAAAACTCGGCTACTTTATTTGGTTCGCAACTGTCTTTGGACCAGATGGGGAAAAAATCTCAATACATAAAGGTACGCCGTACCGATGAGGATCTATATCCTAAACAACCTCCGCGTGTTCGCAACCAACTGCCGAAAGACTTCTTCTTCCGGCAGATTTTTTATTTCCGCTATTTTTTTCGCCACATATTCCACATACATCGGCTCATTGCGCTAGTTTCTTGAAGTTCACTTGACGCCAATCAGTGTATTTGATATCCTGTACACATGAGTACAGAGTTAGTAAGAAGAAAAAAAATCAAAATACAAAATCTTAATCGGTTTGCGGAGCTGGCACGCCTTGGCGAGGTTGTTTTTCATATTGATGACCTCGCGAACCTGTGGCATATCACCAATAAAAACACCCTCTATACCACACTCAAGCGCTACACCAAGCAGAAACTTATTTTTCGTATTCAACAAGGGTTTTACGCGATCAAGTCACCAGCCGAGATTGACCCATTACTTTTGGGCGTCAAAGCGCTCCACGACTATGCGTATGTAAGCACCGAAACCATCCTTGCCGATGAGGGTATTGTTCAGCAGGAGGTGCCTGCCATCACACTTATCAGTAACAAGACCAAGCAGTTCTCTGTTGTTGGTCGTCGCTATTATTCACGTAAACTCGCTGACAAGTTTTTGTATCAGTCCAATGGAATTATTACGGCCACAAACGGCGTACGCAAGGCAACACGGGAGCGGGCGATGGCGGATTTGCTCCACTTCAATCCTCATGCGTATGTTGATGCCGCCCATCTCATTGACTGGAAAAAAGTGGGAGTGCTCCAAAAAGAGTTAGGATATTCATTAACTCTAAAACGCTATGGCTGATATGATGTTGCCACAATCAAAAGACGCTGTGCACAAAGCATGGCTCTACCGCGTTCTTGCCGGTATCTATGATGATGCCTTTCTTGCTGATACGTTAGCATTCAAAGGCGGGACATGCGCGGCAATGCTGGGTTATCTTGACCGGTTTTCTATTGATCTTGATTTTGATTATCGGGGAGAACAGAGTGGTCTTGCCAAAACGCGCACACGCATGGAGTATGTCTTTCATGAGCTTGGTTTGACCATGCGTGACCAGAGCAAAGTCGTGCCACAATACTTTCTCAAATACGAGGCGCCGGAAAGTTATCGCAATACCATAAAAATTGATGTTGCGATTCTACCACCCAAAGCAAACACTTACGAAGCAAAACGATTCCATGAGATTGATCGCGTTATCACCTGCCAAACTTTGGAGACCATGGTAGCGAACAAACTAGTGGCGCTTATTGATCGTTATGAACACAACGAGGCCATTGCTGGCCGCGATCTCTATGACATTCACCACTTTTTCCTCAAAGGATACCGCTATAACGAAGGTGTGATACATGAACGCACGAAAAAAGACACGGAACACTTTTTTGCCGATCTGACCACATTTGTTGAGAAACATATCACCGATGAGATTATCACCCAAGACCTCAACACACTCCTTTCGTATGAGAAATTCTCAAAGATTCGCAAGATACTGAAACGCGAGACCTTGATGTTTTTGCGCGATGAGGAGAAAAGGATCAAAACAGGAGAGTAGGTTTAAAATGCGCTTTACTGAAATAAAGAAAAAACATCTGCTAAAGCAATAATTCTTCATCTTTCTCGTGTTCCCCACCAACTGTCGGAAGACTTCTTCTTCGGGCAAATTTTTTATTTCAGCTATTTTGGTTTAAATAAACCGGATTTAATAAATCCTAAACAGCCTACGCGTATTCTCCACTAACTGCTGAAAGACTTCTTCTTCCGGCAGATTTTTTATTTCAGCTATTTTTTTCGCCACATATTCCACATACATAGGCTCATTGCGCTTGCCGCGATGCGGCACGGGTGTTACGTACGGCGCGTCGGTTTCTACCATTATGCGATCCATCGGCACGTTTTTTAATACTTCATCATAATCGCGCGCGAATGTAATCACTCCGGTAAATGATAAATAAAACCCTAAATCTAGAAACTGTTTAGCAATACTCCAGGAACCCGCGAAAAAATGAATGTCGCCGCCGATTTTTTGGGCGTTTTCTTCTTTGAGTATTTGAATTAAATCCTCATACGCATTTCGACCCGCCCCTTCGGGGCGAGGCTCGCCTCGCTCAATAACATTGAGCGGGCGGCAGTGGATCATGAGTGGTTTTTTAACTTCACGCGCCAGCGCAACTTGCTGACGGAATGTATCTGCCTGGAGTTTTTTTGTTTCTTCTCCACCCTCCACCCGATAATAATCCAAGCCGCATTCACCAATAGCGACAGTTTTTGGATGTTCAGCAAGTTGTTTATATGCCTCATAGCTAAACTGCTCCACGCGCGAAGTAAAACCAGGTACTCCCTCCGCGCCAATTTCTTTTGCATCCACATACAATTCCGTTAAGTGAATAGGGTGCAATCCCACTGCGACATAAATACCCGCGGGGTATTTTTCGGCGTATTCTACCGCGCGACACGAAGTATCAATTTGTGAGCCAACCAAAATGGTCCATACGTCAGCGTCCAGCGCGCGTTGAATAACCACATCAGCATCATCTTTGAAGGCGTTGAAGTTGACGTGAGAGTGAATATCTATGAGTTTTGGGGTTGACATATTTTTTACTTACATATCCCCGGGTGTTTCTCGGAATATCGTTGATGATACTCCTCCGCCCGCCAAAACGTCAAAGCCGGTTCAATTGCAGTTGCGACCGGCTTTTTTAATTTGCCGGATGCGTCCAACTCCGTTTTGGATTTTTCTGCTTCCCTCTTTTGTTCTTCCGTGTGGTAAAAAATTACTGAGCGGTACTGCGTGCCCACGTCTAGCCCCTGCATATTAACTTCGGTTGGGTCGTGAATACTCCAAAACGTCTTCAATAATTCCTCATACGAAACTTTTTCTGGATTATATAAAACTTCTACTACTTCGGCATGACCCGTAGCATCAGTACATACATCCTCATACGTGGGGTTCTTTAATGTGCCTCCCATATATCCTACAGCGACGTCCACCACCCCAAGAACTTTCCGAAACGATGCTTCTACGCCCCAAAAACATCCTGCGCCAAATGTTGCTTTAACAATCATCGCACTAACCGCGCCACAACGAATACCGTACCAAAAACCAGAATCGTGGGTATAATCCAGTCAATAACCGTTAGATATCGTGCCGCCGCCGCGGGATTCACAAACACCCAATAAAAAAGTTGAAGCACGACGAGTACCCCCACCACCACAACCGTAAGCATCCAAGCAGTATATGTAACCCCAACTCTCCGTAACGCAACCGTGAGAAACAGAAACACGCACATGTTTAAAAGATAATATAAAGGAATAAAAATAGTGCGCGGAATATTACGCGTAAGATAGAGCGCCCCCAACATAATCGCCCAGGAGAACACCGTACCGCCTATGGCAAATATAAATTGCATGCCTTACTTTTGAGAAAGGATTTCTTGTATTTTCTTTCCCACATCTTCTAGCGAGTAATTCGCTTTAGTAAGATATCCTTCCGCGCCCGTACTTAATGCTTCCGCAATTTCATCTTCACTATCAAGATTTGAAAAAATAAACACAGGAATAGAGGCGGTAGTAAGGTCTTGTTTCAATCCGCGTAATACCTCAAGTCCATTGGCGTTTGGCATTAAGATATCCAGAAGTATCAAATCTGGTTTCCAGCCTTGTAACGTTGTTGGAATATCGGTCGGATTAAGAATACCTTTTACATCATAGCCAGTTTGCTGAAAATAGGTTGAAGCTAAATTTAAAAGCGCGGGCTCATCGTCTACAATAAGGAGTTTTATGGGAGCGTCTGTCATATGCTTCATACTATCACAAATGCGTCATGTTCTCAAAATGAAAGAAACCCGAACGGAACGGCGCTAAGAAGAGTTACCACAAAAATATGATAGCTAATAAGCGCGTACACTATACCGCCCGCGATAATACTGCCGCCCGTCCAGATCATACCAATCACTCCGCTTAAAAAGCCAAAAAACATGGTAAGAGGCATAAAAGACAATATTAATATATTTGAAAGCGGACTTACTATAGACACGGATCCAAAATGATACAACAACAGTGGTAACACAGTAATCTGAGCCGCAAGAGTAGTCACCATGTTGTTTCGAAAACTGAACAATTCCGGTAGAAATTTGAATGTTGACTCCAACCGCGGCGCAACAAATAACAGCCCCGCGGTTGCCAAAAAGGAAAGTTGAAACGCGACATCAAAACGAAGTATGGCAGGATTATGCAAAATCATGATAGCACCGGCAAATGTAAGCGCGTTCGGACCCTGATACCGTCTGCCTTCTTTCATGGCAAAGAGTACCAGTACACCCATAACAGAAGCACGTACAATACTCGGCGAAGCTCCGACCATAACGGTAAACAAAGCAATAAGAGTGAACGATATCCAAAATGTTTCTTGCGGACTCATAGATGCTCGCCGTAAAACGCGTGAAATACTGTCCGCAATGATGGTTATATTAAAACCGGAAAGCGCGATAATATGCGTTACTCCCGTTATTTGAAACGCGTCAAGCAACCACGCTGGAATACTTGAGCGTGAACCCAAAAGGATGCCCTTCAAAAACGCCGCGTGCGGTTCCGGCAACATACGTTCAATACTTTGCTCAAATTTCTGTTTTGATAAAAACAATAAACGTTTTACCCCATTACCATTATGCGATGAGATAAGCGTTGTGTCAGGATAATACATCAAAGAATATATCTGCTCTTTCGCAAGATAACTCGGATAGTCGAATCCGGAAAACTCCTCGGGAAGTTGCAATATGCCACGAGCCTGTAGTTCGTCCCCATATTGAAAAACAGGATACCGATTCACAAATAACAACACCTTCCCTTCTGCCGCGCGTGGCATTTCATTTTTGTCTGGTACCACTTCTGCAACACGAATCACAAGGCGTGTATTTTTTTCACGTACGTCAGGCGCATCTTCCACCATTCCGCGGATGGTGAGCGTATTACCATGCGCATACGTAAGAACTGTTGCCTCTTCTTTTGCCGTCTCATGCCAAGAAAAACGCATGATACCAAACCCAAAAGCGACAAAAACGATCCCCGCAATGCCGAAAAATATTTTGTTCCTCTCAAAAAACCAACACACTATCAAAAATGCGCCTACGATCGCGCATACCAAAACAAAACGGATATCCACATCAAAAAATGAACGTATACCAACTCCCGTGATAAAAGAAAGAAGGCCTAATAGGAAAACATTTGACTTGTGCATATAATCAAAACAAGCCTTTCTGCTCCGCATCCAGCGCCTCATTCACCATGCGATCCGCTTCTTTGTTTTGTTCCCGAGGCACATGTATAAATGAAACCTTCCCGCCGAGCTCCACGCGCAAATTCCACATTTCCATAAACAACGGCTGTAATCTTTCATTCTCAATTTTATACACGCCGGAAAGCTGACGCACCGCGAGCTCCGAATCCATACGCACTTCAATATATGTGTGCTTCAGCTTCTCTTTTCCCAACATTTGTTTCGTTTTTTTCAACGCGGCAATAACCGCTTGATATTCCGCTTCATTGTTTGTCGCTTTTCCCATTGCTTCTCCATACTGTTTTAACAAATTTCCACTCGCGTCTTTTATGACGTACCCAAAAGCCGCCGGTCCGGGATTTCCCCGCGATCCCCCGTCGGTGTAAATGATTACCTTTTTCTCTTCGCTATGCATAGTTGTTTCTCTTTGGAGCCAAAGAAAAGCTACTTTTCAAAAAGACCATTCCCTCTCCACAGCCCCTTTCTGAAAAGCATTTTTCTTCGACCACCACATGATCCTTAGATCACAAATACCCAACCTGTTTCAACCACCAGCCATGTTCCCATTCCCAGAGAGTCTTTGCGGCTAGAAACGCTTTTATGTCTCCATAATAATACGGAAACTCGCGAAGCTCCACATCACCTTCCGCCGGACCCCATTCATGCGTGTCTTCGGCGCAGATATGTTCCGGTATGCGGTTGCTACGCACTTTTGAGCGCCCTCCCTTTTCGCGAAGTGTGGCACGACATTTCAAACATACGCGATGCTGGTTAATACGCAAAATCCAGCGGGTTTCGATTTCGCGAGGCAAAGAAAGAAGCTGTTTTGATTCATATTCCTGAAGTGCTAAAACATAAGCTGCAGTTTGTAGATTGTATTCTCGAAAAAAACCGGTAGATGTTTTAATATCCAACACACCAAATTTGCCATCAATTTCCGCAAGCGCGTCCACGGTACCTGTATATTTATTTTTTAACGAAGTAACCGGACGCTCAATGAAGTCCGGATGCAACTGAATACCACGTTTTTCAGAAAATATTTGAAATGTTTCTACCGCCGGACGAATGGATTCGGGAATATCAACAGGCGTTCCCACGGCGACTTTTTGCACCACTTCATGAACCAGGCTACCTTCCTCCGCTGACTTGTTTTTTACTTCTTCGGCAGATTCATAGCTTCCCATCTCGCGAAAAAACGCGTCAAGCCCGGGCTTTGATTTCACATCGAGAATTTTCGTCACGCGCGGAAGCCACACCCCATCGCGATTGTGCCCCATTTCCGCCATAAATTCTGATGCGTCCTTAAACCACATGCCGTGCAGTATAGCATTAAATTCGTTCTTGCACGCTACTCTTGGTTTTAAGAATTGCCTCAATCCCCGGAAGAGTACCTTTTGCCAAAAACTCCAGCATGGCGCCGCCGCCAGTGGATAGATAGTAAAAATCTTTTTCAATTTTTTGTTTGCGGATAAAACCAATGGTATCCCCTCCGCCGATAATAACTTTTGCGGAACAATTTGCCAGCACATGAATTAAATCAATCGTCCCTTGGCTGTATCCTTTTTCAATAAGTCCCAAGGGTCCGTTCCAAAGAATCATACGCATATCGCGAATCTTCTCTACAAGCGATATCATAGTTTTAGGTCCTACGTCATAGATAAAATCTTCTTTTTGAATCTCCTCTACCTGTCGCACATTACTACCTTCCACCCGAACATCTTCTGGGAGAAGCAGATTTTTATCATTTTGAAATGTATCTTGAATATGCTTCAACGCGTCCTTCTCTATGTGAGAGACGCCTACCTCGGCGCCACGTGCCGCCAAAAACGTATTCGCAAGCGCTCCGCAAATAAAAACAACATCAGCAGACGTCATAAAATGCTCAAGCACACCCACTTTTGTTGAAAACTTCACGCCGCCAAGAATGAGCATAAACGGATGCTCCGGAAGGAAAACCTCTCGCAACTTAGTAACTTCTTCATAAAAAAGCGGCCCTACAAAGGAAGGCAACAACTGGGGTAACCCCACCACACTCGCGTATGGTCGATGAGACTGCGAAAAGCCCTCATTTATAAATATATCTCCCAGAGAAGCAAGTTCTTTTGCAAACGCAAGGGAATTCTCTTCTTCACCACCAAACATGCGCAAATTTTCTAAAAGCACCGCATCAGCTTTACTATTTCGAGCGTCTTGTATGGAAGAAGCAAACGCGAAAGGAAAACCCATTTTCTTTTGTAGCGCATCCAATAGCGGCTTAAAACCGCGATGCGTCTTTTTTTCCGTGAGATGACTCAACAAAACCAGCCGCGCGCCAGCATCGGAAAGGCGTTTCAAAAATGGCGCTGTTTTTATAAGACGATAATCATCAGTGATCGCACCCCCATCCTCTTCCACAGGAACATTAAAATCAACGCGTACAATAACACGCTTACCAGCAATGTTTTTGAAATCATTAAATACAGGAAGATTATTGGAAAACATAAATTATAAACTACTCACAATCTTTAGTATGTTCCCAAATTCTTTTGCGTTGAGACTTGCGCGTCCCACTAGTAATCCATCTACTCCTCCATCACGCAAAAACGCGCGCGCGTTTCCTGCATTCGCTGACCCTCCATAGAGAACCGGAAACGCTTGTGCAACAGAACGGTCATATAAATCCGCAATGGTTTTTCGAATATAAAGCGCCATCTCAAGAGTGCGCTCGGGCGTATCTGCTTCGTCAGAGCCTACTGCCCAAATCGGCTCGTATGCAATTATAACGTTTTTAAGAGCCTGTTTTGTAACACCGCGAAGACCTGCGCAGACTTCCTCTTTCACAAAACCAGCATATTCCGCCGCATCCCCTTCGCGGCTTTTCTCTCCCACACAAAGCACCACACGAAGCCCCGCCTTCAGAGCGGCATGCACTTTCGCCCCCACCATTTCATTTGTTTCCTTAAAATACTCTCTTCGTTCTGAATGCCCGATTATCACGTATGATGCCCCAACACTGCGCGCCATACACGGACCGATAGCGCCCGTATAGGCACCCATGTCTTCCCAAAACACATCCTGGATGCCTAGTTTATAGTTTACAGTTTGCAATTTATGATTTAGAAGAAAAACCGCAGGAGGACATACGACTACGTCCATATTCTTGCTTTTGGGAATCACTCTAGCGGTTGCGGTAAACAAACGCGACGCCTCCGCCCATGTAGCAGGATTACATTTCCAGTTAGCCACAATCAGAATTTTTCTTTTTTGAGATATCATATTAACCACCGTATCACAATAAAACCTCCAACCAGAAACATAGCGGCGGCAACCGTGAGTATATCAAAATATTTTTCTATAAACTCTTTTACAGGCTCCCCAAACGTGCCCACCAGCCAAGCAACCACAAAAAACCGCAACCCGCGTCCGACAATAGAAGCAAAAACAAGCGTTGTAAGCGAGATATGAAAAAGACCCGCAGCAATGGTAAATACCTTGTATGGAATAGGTGTGAGAGCGGCGGTAAAAATAGCGGCAAACGCGTTTGCTTCATATTTTATCTGCACCGTCAGCATAGCATCTCCAAGTCCATAAAAAGCAATTACTGCCTTCCCAACAGTCTCCCATAACCAATAACCAATATAATACCCAGCTATACCACCAAGCACAGAAGCAATGGTGGTAATAAGAGCAAACCGAAACCATTTCTTGGGCTCTGTAACCACCATGGGGATCATCAGCACATCCGGCGGAATAAGAAAAATAGAACTCTCAATAAAAGAGATACCAAAAAGCATCCAGGACGCGCGCGGATGCGATGCCCATTTGAGAGTCCAGTGATATAAGCTGTGCAGTAATGTAAAACGAGATTTCATCGCATGCAGTACATGTTACGCTTACTTAACGTAATAAAGATAGAACATCTTCCGGTTTTACCATGGTAACATCAACTCCCGCGCCAAGCTCCAGGCCTGCCAGTACCGACGTTTTGGGAAGAATTTCCATATGCCAATGATAATGTTCCATGTGATTGCTGGTTGGCGTAGTATGAATGAAAAAATTATACGCGGGGTCTTCAAGCGCGGAACCCAGTTTCCCGAGAGCAGTGGTAACCGCTTCCGCGGCAGTTTCTAGACGTTCTTCCGACAATAAATCAAAATGCGGGTCATGTATTTTTGGATACATGCGCAACTCAAATGAAATACGTGAAGCATAGGGCGCAATGACCACAAAGTCCTTGTTTTCATGCACAATACGACGTCTATCTTCCAACTCCCAGCTTATCATGCGGCAATGAATACAAGCGGCGTGCGCCTCATAAAACTTTTTTGATCCGTGAACACTCCGCTGAACATCCGGCGGAATAATAGGAAGCGCAATGAGCTGGGAATGCGGATGATCAATGGATGCGCCTGCCTCATGCCCGTGGTTGTGAAATATGAGAATATATTGAATGCATGGGTCTTTTTTAAGAATAGCAAACCGTTCCCGATACGCTCGAAATACCAAAGTCGCTTCTGCCACGTTCATCTGCCCCAAACTTTTATCATGGGGGCGCGTTACAATTACCTCATGATAACCAACTCCATCAATACGCTCATACGGGCCGTCATCTCCCGCAACCACGCATGTCCGGTCCGCGTGAGGCATCACCGCCGGATATTTATTAGTAATGACCTGCACAAACCAATTTTCAAGTACGTCTTTTTTTACACTTTCCGGATGCGAATACCAAAGCAGGGGGTCAGATCCATTAATACGCACTTCTTCAAACGGACAGTCCTTCATAGATACGGGCCTCTCACGCTTTAGACGAAACGCGTGCGGACGTTTTGCACGACCCGCGGCAACCAAAATCCACTCGCCAGAAACCGCATCCTTGCGCATTTCAGAAAACAATTCTTCGTCTTTCTTTTTTTTGGAAAACATATATATTGTCATTCCGCACTTGATGCGGAATCCATTATCTTAAAGTTATTTGTTTTTAACGTTTTTATATGATGCTGGATCCGGGGTCAAGCCCGGGATGACAGAAAACATAGAAGTCCTGATATTTATAACTTATACCTCCCCATCAAAAGATTCCATCGCACTTGTACCGTCTCCCACAAAACGCCGAAATAATTCCAAATGCGCACATGGCTTTCTTCATCATTCATCCAGTGCGCGGGCACAATACCAATTTGTAATTTCATCGCGCGGGCAAGCGCCAAAATTTCAATATCAAACCCCCATCCATAAATAGTAAGTTGCGGAAAAATACGCTCGGCGGCTTCTTTCCGAAATGCCTTGAAACCATTTTGCGTATCCCAAATGCCGCGCACGGCAACGATTTGGATAAAAATATTTCCCGCAATGCCCATTATACGCTTGTGCCACGGCTGAGAAATTGCTTGTCCTGCTCCCGCCACGTCCCATGGATTACGCGAAGTAATAACCACATCATGTCCCGCGTCAAACAAGGGCTTCATTTTTTCAAAATGGGAAATGTCTGTTGAATTATCCGCGTCGGTAAACAAGCAAACCTCTCCTTTTGCTTTCATCATGCCCCGCGTTACCGATCCCCCTTTTCCAAAATTTACATCCCGCCACAACAACCGCAAATGTGAAATAACTGCCTCGAGCCCACGGACAACATCTGCCGTTTTATCAGTTGCGTTGTCCACCACCACAAGAATTTCGTACGTATATGCTTGCTGGCGCGCATATTCATCAATACGGCGCAACGTGCGCTCTATGCGTTTTTCTTCGTTATATGCAGGGACAATTATTGACACATAAGGATGTTCACTTTCCATAGCACAATCGTATCATAATCTCTTATTTCACACTATCTAAATAACTTTGTAATATAAGCGCGGCACTTGCGGCGTCTATGTTATCCTTTGTAACCGTGCCTTGCTGAATAGCTTTGGTGGAAAGAATTTCATTTTGGAACACCACATCAATGCCAAATTTTTCCGTTATTTCTTTTGCGAATACCCGAATTTCACTGGCAAGCTCCCCTTCTTCACCACTATGACGCATGGGAATACCTATCACAATTTTCTGTGCACCTTCGTTATCTACCATTCTATCCACATAATCAAACGCTTTCGCGCGTCCTTCCACCACATCGCGTGGAAACGCAATTTTTTGGTCGGTATCTCCCATCGCAAACCCGATACGTTTGGTGCCATAATCTATGCCAAGAAGTTTCATACACAAAGAATAATGAATTATGCACTATGAAGCAAGTAAAAGAAAAAGCCGTGCTCCGAGAACAGAACACGACTACCCACAAGACTTACTCCAACTCATTGGCTGGACAATTTGTTTTGTGGTTTTTCATCCACCCGATACGAATGTGCCCCTTGCAGGAAGGACATGGAGAGCAACAGGGCGTACTGTGCATGGGAGACGAATTGGGTTTGTGACACCTACAATTGCACTCATCCATCTCCAATGACACACATTCTCCTGAAAAAAAAAATTTCATCTTTCACTTTTTTTCCTCTCCTTCACCTTCCTTTGGTAAGATTTCCAGCTCTGTTATAGCGCCAGAAGCATATACTTTCTGCAGTACCCGCTCATAGTCTTTACGAGAGAAGCGGTATGGTACACCCATTCCCTCACCAAAATAGAGTCTTGCATAAAGCGCATCACAAACTACGGTCAGTTCAGTAAACGTGAATTGTAGTTTCATTTGTTCCTCCAGTTCCATTGACTCTTCAAACTCTTTCATTTCTTTGGCTGAAAGATTTGTCAAGCCGAACCTGCCTACATTCAACCTCCAAGTGCAACACCTGTGTGTTCATAGAATACCTGATAAGGTGTCTTCCAGCCAAGACGTTTCCGTGG
>Ga0155432_117_pt1 | contig 24791 bp, 19 predicted proteins | sample RifCSPhighO2_02_FD_106400 | JGI IMG/M metagenome (GOLD analysis project Ga0155432, IMG submission 106400) | Candidatus Ryanbacteria bacterium RIFCSPHIGHO2_02_FULL_45_13b
TTGGAGAACTGTCGTTTGATTCCTGGTCTTTCAATTCTTTTTCTTTCTGCTTACGTTCTTTCTTGGTAAGCTTTGCCAATACATCTATCATCTGCCGTCCGCGATACGTGCCGCAATTACCGCAGAGAATGTGCGGTTGTACCGGTGATTTGCATTTAGGACATAATGCGGCATGAACCTGCTTCAGCTTCAAATGCTGTCGCCGTTCGTTCCGGTGTCCCTTTGTATGACGCATGCGAATTGACATGTCGCTACTATACCATCTTATCTATATAATGCAAATTCTTGCAAAAAGTCTTCCTATGAACCTCTGAAAGTCCATTTTTTAGAATTGCCTCCCTATGTACTTTTGTTCCATACCCTTTATGTTGGTCAAAGCCGTACAGGGGGTATTTTTTATGAAGACGAACCATATACCGGTCACGGTGAATTTTCGCAATTATGGATGCCGCAGAAATTATAGGTATAATCTCATCCCCTTTTATAATTGACTTTTGGTTCTTGTATTCATCGGGTGCCCGCAAACCACCGTCCAGCAACACCAAACAATGTGCCGGTGGTATATTGTGCTTCATGGTAAGTTTGGTAAGACAACCAAACACAGCCGATCGTATCGCCTGCATAATGCCATCTCGGTCTATTATTTTTTCACTTACCGAAGCAATGACAAATGGAAACTCTTGGCGTATTTTTGCATTCCAGCGTTTGCGCCCCAACCGCGTGCATTTTTTTGAATCTTGTATGCCCTTTAAGCTTGAAATAGGAAAATCAGAATCTGAAACGCAGGGCACCGCAACCGCCGCAACCGTTACAGGTCCTGCCAGTGGCCCCCGCCCAACCTCATCAATGCCAATAATCCACTTTTCCACATGTTTTTGCTTGTGCTTGACTATTTTCATATGCGCATGGTACGCTATGTATATAATATGACTCAACAAATTCTCTCGTATGTACAGATAGCGGTCGCTGTTCTTCTGGGTGTGGCTATTCTTTTCCAGCAAAAAGGACAAGGTCTTTCAGGCGCTTTTGGAGGTGAAGGCGGCTTTTACAGAACTAAACGGGGTTTAGAAAAAATCTTACTTATACTGACTATTATACTTGCCATTCTTTTTTTGGGGATAGGTTTATTTCGCATATCACTTTCACCGACAACCCCTCTTTCAGACCAACAATCAAATGTGACTGAACCCGCTATCAACGGAAACAGTATTTCTATTCCTAGCGTTGAGATAAACACAGAATCCGTCTCTCCTACTGAAGGTCAATAAATACCTTAGTCTCATAAACATACAAACCTGATACCCTCCGCCAGCTGGTGGATGGCACTCTATGAAGTATGAAAAGAACTGACTCTGAAGAAAAAAAACTTATTTGGACTTTACTCCGATCTTTTTCACCCGCGCAACGTCGTATTTTGCCAAGGCTTCTTAGTAAAAGAGATCGCATACTTCTCCTTGTCCTTTTTGCGGTGTTTGTCATTTCTTTTGGATATGGGGCGAATTCTTTAATAAATCGTTACTCAGTCCCGATACCTGCCAAGGGTGGTATTCTACGGGAAGGCATTATTGGAATTCCCCGGTTTATTAATCCCTTACTCGCAAGCTCAGAAGCGGATCGTGATTTGACTGCTTTAGTATATACGGGACTTTTACGTAATAATGGAAAAGGTGAACTGGTGCTGTCTTTGGCGGATCGTTATGAAATTTCGGATGATGGTTTGATCTATACATTTTATGTGAAAGATAATCTTTATTGGAGCGACGGAGAGCCCATTGGAGCTGATGATATTTTATTTACAATATCTCTTGTAAAGGATCCAAATTATCGGAGCGTGTTACGGCCGAACTGGGAAGGGGTTACTGTGGAAAAAAGAGATGAGAAAACTGTTGAGTTTAAACTCGCAAAACCGTATGCTCCATTTCTTGAAAACGCGGCAATAGGTATTCTTCCCAAACATGTATGGCAAGATGTGTTGGCGCCCGAATTTAGTTTAAGCGAAAAGAATCTGCGACCGGTGGGCGCGGGTCCTTATCGTGTTGTCTCCTTTGAACAAAACACAACGGGGCGCATAGATTCATATTTACTTGAACCAAATCCGTGGTATGTGCCGCATTCCCCGTATATTAAAACGCTTGAATTTGTTTTTTTTACATCGACTGAGGAATTGCAAAATGCTTACCAAAACAGTCTTATCGATTCCGCGAGTATTCCGGGGGTGATACCAATTTCTCCGGCTGATAGTCCGCAGATTATTTCATTGCCTCTCCCGCGTATTTTTGGTGTCTTTTTTAATCAAAATATTTCTAAAGCGCTTGCGGATGATGCTGTACGGAAAGCTCTTGCTTCTGCCGTGAACCGCACACGGCTGATCGAATCTGTACTACAAAATCAAGGAGTTCCCGTCTCTGATCCGTTACCGTTGCAGACATCCGCAACTACAGCATCATTTGATGCAGCTGCTTCCGCTGAAATTCTCACGAACGCTGGATGGGTGGATTCAGATGGAGACGGTATACGGGAGAAAAAGATTGATAAGGCAACAATTCCCCTTTCGTTTACCATAAGCACTTCGGATGCGCCGAACTTGGTTGCCACCGCTCAGCTTCTTCAGGAAATGTGGCGCGCGATTGGAATAGAAGTACATCTTTCTATTTTTGAAATCGGTGATTTTGAACAAGACATATTGCGTCCCCGAAAATATGAAGCGATTTTATTTGGAGAAATATTCGGTTTTGATCCTGATCCTTTCGCGTTCTGGCATTCCTCGCAGAGAAACGATCCCGGACTGAATATCGCGCTGTATACTAACCCGCGCGTAGACGCGCTTTTGGAGCAGGCACGCACGCAAACTGATCGTTTGGAACGAGAAAAAACGTATCTTGAAATTGAAGATATGATACAGAAAGAATATCCTGCCGTTTTTCTTTACAGTCCTTACTACCATTATGAATTTTCATCTGGTATCCACGGACTTGGTATTACCTACATCACGAATCCGTCGGATAGATTTGGAAGTATACATGAGTGGTTTATTAAGACAAAAAAACAGTGGAAGAATTAAATATGTTTCGTATAAACGTAGGGCAAGTGGCGGAATTGGTATACCTGCCTACCGGCAGGCAGGCGCGTACGTTCATCCCGTTAGAAATGCTGGAGTGGCGGAACTGGCATACGCGCTAGCTTCAGGAGCTAGTACCGTAAGGTTTGAGGGTTCGAATCCCTCCTCCAGCACCATATTTCTAAGGGGATAATGGAGCGTATGGAACAACTCTTCCTGTCTCCACACTGACTTTATTAACCTATATCTTATTAACTTATTACTATAATGATTACAAAAACAACATCAGCGCCGCGTTCTACGGAACGCACGCAAACTCGTCCATCCACACAAATGGGGCTCGCAACCCGAGGTCGTTCAACTCATCATCGGCAAGGGGTTCGTGAAGGATCCCATAATCCTTCCCCTATAGGCGCTCCCATTCTTCCAAGCGTCATCCAAAAAGGGAAACTTCGCATAATTCCTTTGGGTGGTTGTGAAGAAGTAGGTCGAAATATGACCGTTCTTGAATATGAGGATGATGTCATTATTATTGACATGGGACTTCAATTTCCGGAGGAAAATATGCCTGGAATTGATTATATTATCCCCAATATTTCGTATCTTCTGCCACGCCACAAAAATATCCGCGGGGTTATTATCACCCACGCCCACTACGACCATATTGGTGCCATTCCACACATAATGCCGCGGTTAGGAAAAGATATAACATTGTTTGCCACCGACTTGACGCTCGCCATCATCAACAAACGGCAGGATGATTATAAAGAGGTTTCAAACCAACTGAAAACTCGTGAAATCACGACCAACACACGGGTAAAACTTGGCGTATTTGAATGTACGTTCTTCGGTGTTTCGCATAACGTGCCCGCGTCGGTTGGGGTGGTTATAAAAACGCCGGTGGGGATTATTGTTCACACGGGTGATTTTAAACTCGATCTTAAATCAGATATATCAGGGAAAACTGAGATTGATAAAATAAAGGCGCTGGGTGATAAACATATTCTTGCGCTTATGTCTGATAGCACAAACGCGCGGGAACCCGGTCATCAGTTCAGCGAGCAGGAAATCAAAACAGAACTTGAAACTATTATTGCGAAATCAAAAGGTCGCCTTATCATAGGCACCTTTGCGTCGCTCTTGGGGCGTTTGCAACAAATCATACAGCTTGCCGAACGGCATAAAAAGAAAGTTGTCATCGAAGGTAGAAGCATGCGCACGAACATAGAAATTGCGAGCAAATTGGGATATATGAAGTTCGATAAAAACACCATTATTCCGGTACAGGAAATAAAAGATTATCCGCCACATAAAATTATTGTATTAGCCACGGGCGCGCAGGGTGAATCAAACGCGGTTCTCATGCGTATTGTAAACAAGGAGCATAAATTCTTGCGTATTCAAGCAACGGATACTGTCGTCTTTTCTTCTTCTGTTATTCCCGGAAATGAGCGATCCGTGCAGTATCTTACCGACAAACTTTACCGTGACGGCGCGGACGTGATTAACTATAAAATGCTTGATATTCACGCAGGCGGACATGCGAAACAAGAAGACCTTAAACTTATGATTAGTTTGATAAAACCTAAATATCTTATTCCTATTGAGGGTAATCATTCGTTTCTTAAAATTCACGCAAAAATTGCGCGGGACATGGGTTTTCCAGCACAGAACATTATTATTCCCGACAATGGACAAATTATTGAGTCAGCCGGCAAGGACGAGCTTGTGTCTACCAAGGAATTAGCGCCCGCGAGTTATGTGTTCGTGGATGGGCTTGGTGTGGGAGACGTGGAAGAAGTGGTGCTCCGAGACCGCCAAATGCTCGCAGGAGATGGCATGTTTGTTATCATTGTGGTAGTGGATTCTCAAACTGGTAAGGTGCGCGGCAGTCCCGATATTATTTCACGTGGGTTTGTGTATCTGCGCGAATCACGGGATCTTCTGCATGAAGCGCGAAGCCGTGTTCGGCGTGTTACGGAAGAAACTACCGAAAAAATGCATCCATTGAATCTTGCCTATGTGAAGGATAAAATCCGCGAGCACATTGGACAGTTTCTATTTGTAAAAACACAACGCCGGCCCATGGTTCTGCCTGTTATAATTGAAGTGTAAAACACATGATATACTTTGTTTGTCATCCTCGCGAAAGCGGGGATCCAGAATAGAAAGGCTTATATAAATTTTTTAAGGTAATGGATTCCCGCCTGCGCGGGAATGACATAAAATGGCTATGGAAAAAAATAAAATAAAACCAATCCTTTTAAGCGGTGCTAAACCCTCTGGTGAAATTCACATCGGCAACTATACTGGCGCCATAAAGCAATGGACACAACTCCAGGATACGCACGAAACGTATGTGCCTATTGTGGATCTCCATGCGCTCACCGAACCGCAAGACCCCAAAAAATTGCGCGAGCAAATTTTTACTACCGCCGCCGATTATGTGGCACTTGGGTTAGATCCCACAAAAGCCGCTATTTTTCTCCAGTCGGCTGTTTCCGAACATACCCAGCTCATGTGGATTTTAAACACACTCACTAGCATGGGCGACCTTGAACGCATGGTCGTGTACAAAGAAAAAATTGCCGAAGGCAAACAAGCTCTCGCGGGGCTTTTTACTTATCCCGTACTCATGGCCGCCGACATTTTGCTCTACAAGCCCCATGTTGTTCCCGTGGGTGAAGATCAGCGTCAGCACGTGGAGCTTACGCGTACCATCGCCCGCAAGTTCAACAAGCGATTCGGACAAACGTTTCCCATTCCAAAAGAATTGCATCCAGAAGCGGGTAAAAAAATCTTATCACTCCAAGACCCCACAAAAAAAATGTCCAAGTCTCACGGTGCGTTGTCCTATATCGCCATTGGAGATTCTCCTGAAAAAATTAGGCAAAAAATAAAATCTGCCGTAACCGATTCGGGAAGTGCCATAAAATACGATTATATAACAAAGCCTGCCATTTCTAATTTAATGACAATCTACTCCGCGTTTTCTGGAAAAGAATTTAAAGAAATTGAAAAAGAATTTGAACATACGAGTTATAAAGATTTTAAGGAGGCCCTCGCAGAACTGGTAGTAGAAAAACTAAAACCTGTGCAAGAAAAACGAAAAGAACTTTTGGAAAACAAAGAAAAACTCATTAGTGTTTTGGAAGAAGGTGCGGCTAAAGCGCGTATGAAAGCGTCTGAAACTCTGAAAGAAGTATATGGCAAAGTGGGTTTGACACCATAAAGAAAATAAGCTATACATTCTTTAAGGAGGAAAAATATGTACATAAAGCAATCGACCTACTATGGCTCTTTTGGTCTTTTGTTTGCGATGATAGTTGGACTTTTAGTTGGTTGGGGTCCGATTGCAAACACACACATAACCCCATGGCATGGCTTTCCTGTATCTCCTTTTGTACAAACGATTCATAATTTTTTACAAATTAGCATGTTTCTTTTGTTTTCTATTCTTTGTCTTTACAAAGCAAAGAAGCTAAGAATAAAAGAAACAAGGGAGGACTTGGGAATCTTAGATTAGATCTTAATCAGATTCATCACTTCCCGAAGGCGTGCGTCAAGTACGCCTTTTTCTTTTGCTTCCATTGTAACGCGCAATAACGGCTCCGTATTTGACGGCCGCACGTTAAACCAAAAATCTTCGTATACAATAGAAACACCGTCTATATATTTCACTTCCTTTGCGTCTTTGTAACGCACTACTACATTATCAAGTGCTTTGTCTTTATCTGGCACAGACACATTTACTTCTCCTGATGATACATAGCGCAAGAATGGTTTTATTATTTTATCAAGTGATTCATCGTGCCATGAAAGAATGCTAAGCATGCGCAATACTGTAAGTAACGCAGATTCCGCGTAAAAGAAATCACAGTGATAAAAATGTCCTGACACTTCCCCCCCAAACACTATATGATCTTTACGCATAAAGGCTTTTATAGGCGCATGCCCGATGCGGCTTTCCACACCAACCCCGCCGGCTTCTTCGATGGTTTCTTGAACTACCCGTGATGAATTTACCGTGTAGAGTATTTTTTCGCCCGAGTGTTTTTGTAGCAAATCTTTTGCCAATAGGGCTGTTGTAATGTCTCCTGGAATTGCGAAACCGTGGGGTGTTATAAATCGCGCACGATCGCCATCTCCATCAAACGCAACACCCAGATCTGCTTTCTTTTCTTTCATCGTTTTTTGTAAGTCACTAAGTGTTTCGTCTTTTACGGGGTTTGCTTCGTGGTTTGGAAACGTCATATTTACGTTCCCGTAAAGAATTTCTGCTTCTAACGGCACACGCTCCAACAACTTTGGTAACAACATGCCTACCATGCCGTTTCCAACATCAAATACCACGCACATGTTTTTGATTTTTGATATATCAACTAAAGAACACAAATAATCAAGATATGCCGTTTCTAGATTATCCTCTGCAACACTTCCTTTTTCATCAGGCACGGGAAAAATGCCGCGAAGCACGGTATTGCGAATTTCTTCCATACCGCTCCCCTCACCTATGGGTTCAGCACCCCTGCGTGATAACTTAAAGCCATTATATTGTGCAGGGTTGTGAGACGCCGTAACCATCACTCCTCCGTCTGCCTTTAGGTGGTTTATAGCAAAATAATGTAAAGGAGTTGTAGAAAGCCCGCAGTCGATTACCTCGCATTTTTCGTCCATAAGACCGCGCAATAATTCCGCTTTTAGTTCCGGGGAAGAAGCTCGCGCGTCCGCGTTTACCACAATAAGCGGATTTCGTTCCTTGTTAAGCACGGTAACCCAAATGTACTGCGCAAAAGCCCGTCCAATGCGATAAGCCGCCTCGGGTGTTATCTCATCGGGATAGACACCCCGAATATCATAAGCTTTAAAAATTGATGGGTTTATTTCCATGAAGCGAAAAGTGTAACGTAATACATGTAGTAAGTATTAAGGACTTATGTTGATGAGTCAATAACTTATATAAGGATGAGTATAATTACGTTAAGGATCAAACAATTATGACTTTATACTAAGTATTTTTATCCATACCTAAAGAATTCCACTAGCCCAAAAAGCTTTAGGAGGTATAAAATATCCTTATTTTTCAACCATTTCATAAGTGCTTCACTCAAAAACACTTGACATATATTATTTAGTATGCTATAATTGTGTCATAAGATTGAAACTAGATTGATATGGATATTCTTTAGAGGAGGTGCCCTATTCAAAACACACCACTACATAACATTACTCAGTGAGTCGAGACGAGGTGAGAAAAATAATATAACCCAAGTTTCTCCCCCCATCCCGATTCAATGGTTTGCACAAAATTGTTTGTGTACATCGTTGATGAGGATTGTTCTTTGAAGTAGCACTGCAAAAAAAATTCAGAGGAGGGGTTATGTTTGAACTATTGTCGTTGCCATTCTTTTTTGTGAACAGAGAAGGAGAAAATATCATGGAAGCGAATTATGATCTTGACCCAACAAAGCCGATCGCCACGTTTTACGTGGCGTGGAACGGAGAAGGAGCGGGTTCGTTCTTCGACATCTTCGCAACTCGCCGAGAGGCGGAGAGGATGACGTGGGTTGACACCATGTGGCGGAACCCACGGACTCGTAAGCCACGGGTTACGGAGTGGAAGGTGGGGATCACCAAGGCTGGGGATCCCATAATCATCGCGCCCCAATACGACCCCTCCCACCCCGAATTTGAGAGGGTTGGGGAGAAAGTTGCGATTGTACCCTTTCGTTCTCGCGGTTGTCGCAATGACGACCGCATGGTGGCCGCGGGTGTCCCATTTGTCTCGCGATGGGAACCGCGGGATCGTGCTGTTCGGGAGGCACTGCTGGGGTATCACGAGAAATACTCCAGCTCCAGCAACATTAGCTAATTCTCAGCGCATGCTGTAGTCATGCGTAAAGCTCAACTGAGTTGAGAGCTACAGTCTCAACTCACAGCACAAAAGGGAGGGTAACAAATTGCACATTTGATTACCCTCCTTACTTCAACTAAATCTATCAATAATAGCGTTGGTAAGTTTTGAGAAGTAGTATAAACCAAAGAAAGTAATGGATCTCGGGTCAAGCTGGGATGATACTTGCAATAGCCATTATAAGGTTATTGAGTCATATCTCTAATATGTGGCTTACAATCTCATGATGGCTATTTTGATACACATACACTTTCTGATACCATCACCTTATGTCAAGTTCAAAACTACAAATTGGTATTGTTGGCCTTCCGAATGTTGGTAAGTCCACTTTATTTCAGGCGCTCACCAAAAAACAGGTAGATACGTCAAATTATCCTTTTGCTACCATTGACCCCAATGTGGGTGTTGTTGCCGTGCCTGATTTCCGATTGGCAAAACTTACAGAGCTTTCTCACTCCAAAAAAACAATCCCTGCCTCCATTGAATTTGTGGACATTGCGGGCTTAGTAAAAGGCGCGCACGAAGGAGAAGGTCTTGGTAACAAGTTTCTCTCGCATATACGCGAAGTAGACGCCATTGTGGAGGTTGTACGCGCGTTTGAAAACGCGGATATTCATCATGTTTCAGGTCGTATTAACCCCGTTGAAGATCGAGATATAATTCACACAGAACTTATACTTGCGGATTTAGATACCGCAGAACGCGCCGTATCAAGACAAGAAAAAGAAGTAAAAACAGGTGGTGAGCGCGAACGAAAAAAATTGGAAGTTTATAAAAGCATTCAACACCATCTTGCAGGCGGCAAACTGGCGACAGATTTTTTGATATCAGACGAAGAACATATAAAAGCACTCCGTGAACTTCAACTGCTTACATCAAAGCCAATCATATTTGCCCTAAATGTACTTGATACGGAAGACTCAAAAGCAAAGGAAACCATGGGGGTATTTGGTGCTGATCGTTCGCTCCTTTTAAACGTTAAATTAGAGGATGAAATAGCGCAAATGGGAGAAGATGCCGGAGAACTTAAGAATGAATCACATATTGATGAGCTTATAAAAAAAGCCTATGAAGTGTTAGGTCTTATTACGTTTCTTACTACCGGAGATGATGAGACCCGCGCGTGGGCAATTCCCAAAGACGCCACTGCTCCGCGCGCCGGTCGCGCCATTCATTCTGATTTTGAAGAAAAATTTATACGCGCGGAAATAATTAGGTATGAAAATTTGATGAAAGCGGGCTCCTACACAAAAGCCCGCGAGCTGGGGCTTTTGCAGACCAAGGGCAAAGATTATGTGGTGCAAGACGGAGATGTGATTGAGTTTAAGATATAATTTCCAATAAATGTCAATATCTTGCCATGAAAACCACCATATTGTACAATGCCTGTATGGCAAAAGAGCCACAATTATATGAGATAGGTTTGCTTATAAAGCCGGATCTTTCGGAGGCGGAAGCGTCAGCCGAGCTTGGCAATGTGCGTGTGGAGATAGAAAAGCAGAATGGTATTCTTGAACACACCACGGATCCAAAACTTCGAAAACTTTCCTATCCGATCAAAAAGATTTCCCAGGCCTATTTTGCCGCGCTCCAGTTTTCTGTTGTCCCCGCCCATATAAGGGCAATTGAGAAATCTATTTCACTGCGCCCGAATATAATGCGAAGTTTGGCATTGTCATGGACTCGCGTTCCTGTTCAGCATGTTCTTAAAAAACCAATCCAAACGAGAACATCAGAGACGCCTGCCTTGTATACTCCTGTCAAATCAAAAGAATTAACAGAAAAGCTTGATGAAAAAGAATTGGATAAAAAGCTAGACGAAATATTAGGTCAATAATTCTAAGAGGATGAATGTAAATAAAGTATTGCTCATAGGAAATCTTACCCGTGATCCAGAAATGCGGTCGTTACCTTCTGGGCAGCCCGTGGTAAATTTTGGTGTAGCCACAAACCGCGTGTGGCGCGATAAGGAAGGTCAAAAGCAACAGCAAGCTGATTTTCATAATGTGGTGGCGTTTGGTAAACTTGCGGAAACCGTCAATCAATATATGAAAAAGGGCAATATGATTTATGTCGAGGGTCGTCTCACAACACGCAACTGGGATGCTCAAGACGGCACCAAAAAATCACGAACGGAAATAGTTGCTGAAACGGTGCAATTTGGTCCTCGTTCAGCTGGCGGACAAGGCGGAAATTATGCCCAATCTGGATCAAACCTCTCTCATCAAACCCAGCAATCTTCACAGCAGGAAGATGTAGCAACAGTTGAATACCCGGAAGATGATGTAAACCCCAATGAAATACCCTTCTAATCAAAACCAAATAATGCCGCGCGTTTCAAAGCAATGTCAGTTTTGTGTGAATAACACAAAGGTGTTTGATTATAAAAATACTGATGAATTGCGTAAGTTTATAAACACGCAAGGGAAAATAACTCCCCGCCGGAAAACAGGAACGTGCGCTTCATGTCAGCGCCAACTCACGCTTGCTATAAAACACGCTCGTCATTTGGCACTTTTGCCGTTTACCCTGCGCTTGTCATAATACGACCTCTTGCTTTTTTATTTCGCGGATAATTTCTTCTGCTGTTTTTTTGTTTTCTTTTAGAAAACTTTTCGCGTTTTCCATTCCCTGTCCCAATTTAAGATCTCCATATGAATACGATGCGCCAGATTTTTTTACAAGTCCGCATTTTGTTCCAAGGGTGATAATATCACCTTCATAGGAAATGCCGTGGTTATACATAATATCAAATTCAGCCGCGCGAAAAGGTGGTGCCACTTTATTTTTCACTACCTTTGCCTTCGTGCGACTACCAATAACCTCTTCTCCTTTTAGAATTTTTGCCGCGCGCCGAATGTCAATGCGTACGGAAGCATAGAACTTTAGCGCATTCCCTCCCGGCGTAGTTTCAGGATTGCCATACATGGCTGCTGTTCCTATTTTCATGCGTATTTGATTTGTGAATATGACGGTAGTGTTTGTGCGGGAAATGGCGGCGGTGAGTTTTCGGAGCGCGTGCGACATTAGCCGCGCCTGGAGACCCATATGCTGTTGACCCATGTCTCCTTCGATTTCCGCGCGTGGCGTAAGCGCCGCCACGGAGTCAACAACCACTAACGCGATACCCCCTGTTCGCACTAGGCTCTCGGCAATTTCCAGCGCTTGCTCACCGCTATCTGGTTGAGATATGAGAAGGTTTTCCGTTTGCACTCCTATTCGCTTCGCATATTCTGGGTCAAGCGCGTGTTCCGCGTCAATAAAAGCGCAGACTCCACCTTTTCGCTGCGCGTTTGCTATTACATGCAAAGCAAGAGTTGTCTTACCCGACGACTCTGGTCCAAAAACTTCTATAACACGTCCGCGTGGGATACCTCCGACCCCCAATGCCATATCGAGCGCAAAAGAGCCGGTGGAAATAGTTTCTATATCAACTTTACGCATTCCCCCCAAGCGCATAAGCGAGCCTTCTCCGTAGCGGCTTTGTATTTCTTTTACCACTTCTTCCACGGCAATTGCGGCATTGGAAGCAATTTCATTCTTTTTCTTTTCCCCCTCTTCTTTTTGTAGTTGTTTTGGCATTCAATTATACGCGCTAGGCTTTAGACTCTAGGCGGCTAGTTTAATAAGATTCCCCCTTCTGTACTTGTTGCTGTTTGTGTATCACGCATAGCAGGTTCGCTCATCTTTAATTCTTCTACCACAATCTGACGCTGAATGGATTGAGTGCGACCAAATCGATTTTTAGCGACTATTTCTATGGTATGTAAGCCTGCGGGAAAAAGTAATGTGGCATAAAAATGTCCAGTCTCCTCATTGTAGGTAACGACTCCATTTACTGTCAAATGCACGCCGGGTGTTGCGTTTCCTTCCACAACAATGTCAGGTCCTTGAAGTGATGCTCCGTCTGTGGGTGTCTCTACCGAAAGTTCAGGAGGTATTATCCAATCACGTAATTGATATATGAAATAAAATCCTATAACCAATATCCCACATCCTATAAGCAATAACAGAATATAACGCTTTTCTCGCGCGTGTTTTTGTGTTTCTTCAAGATACTGAGAAGATATGATCATGTATTATGATTCATGCACTTCTTCCGCGCCAAGCGGAGCCGAGGTCTCTCTGCTTACAAGAATATCCCGTGGTTTTGCTCCGTCCGCCGGCCCGACCACCCCGCGTTCTTCCAACACATCCATTAATCGCGCCGCGCGCGCGTATCCAAGGCGCAATCGCCGCTGTAAAAACGAAGTAGATGCTTTACCGGTTTCTATTACGAGATGTCGCGCTTCTTCATATATTTCATTGTCGGTATCATCTTCATCAAACGAGCCATTGAAGGAGACGGGGGCGTTTGCGAATATGTTTTCAGATGGGGTAATTACATCTTCCTGCCCTTCAGACATATGCGCGAGATAGCGCACCACGCGCTTTACTTCACCATCTGATACGTATACACCCTGAATACGCCGCGGCTTCGCGGCATCTGCCGGTATATAGAGCATATCTCCTTTTCCAAGCAGTTTCTCCGCGCCCGCCATATCAAGGATAGTTCGCGAATCAATTTGGGAAACGGTTTGCAATGCGATTCGCGCGGGAACATTTGCTTTGATGAGCCCCGTGATAACATCAACTGACGGCCGTTGCGTGGAGATGACAAGATGGATGCCGACCGCGCGCGCCATTTGCGCAATGCGCACAATAGACGCTTCTACTTCGCGTGGATACGTAGTCATTAAATCAGCAAGTTCGTCTACCACGATAACCAAATAAGGCATGATATCTTCATTTGTCGCGTCTGTGTTGTATGAAGCGATATCCCGCGCTCCTGCCGCTTCCAGTTGAGTATAGCGTTTGTCCATTTCACTTACCGCCCAGCGCAATGCTTGTATTGCTTTTTTGGGATCGGTAATAACCGGAGACATCAAATGCGGTATACCATTATAATGAGTAAGCTCCACGCGCTTGGGATCTACCATGATAAGTTTCAAAAATTCCGGCGGATTGAAAAAAAGAAGCCCCATCAGAAGTGAGTGAATAGTAACTGATTTTCCCGACCCTGTACTGCCAGCCACCAGCACGTGCGGCATGCGGGCAAGATCGGCAAAGACGGCTTGCCCTGTTACGTCGCGCCCCAAAGAAAACCCCAACTGAAATTCTTTTTTCCGCTCGTCAAGTTCCGTCAACAGACTTCGTAGACCCACAAACGCGATTGATTTGTTCGGCACTTCAATGCCGATTAATGATCTTCCTGGAATAGGCGCTTCCATACGGAGCGGATGCGCCGCTAGCGCAAGTCCTAAATTACTTGTGAGGTTTGTGATGCGGGATAATTTTACGCCCTCGGCGGGCTTTAGTGTGTATTGCGTGACAGACGGGCCGATGTTCACTTCCCCCATATCAACATCGATACCAAAGCTCTGTAATGTGCGCTGAATGATATTCGCGTTCGCGCGCACATCTCCGCTTGAGGGCTTGCCTTTGTCGGGCTCGAGCATATCAATTGAAGGAGGTTTATAATTGGTGGCAATCTGCCGTCGCGAAACAAGAGGTTTGTAAGCTTTGGTGTCTTGGTTTTGGTCTAGTGGTTCTGGTGCGGATTGAGCTGGCGACGGAGGTGTTGGGTTTTCAACAGGTAGTTGTTGGTCGGGGCTTTCCGGCATGGTGTTTACTACAAACACGCTCTCTTGTTTTTTTCCGCCAAAAACGGAGAAAAACGTAAGGAACTGCTTCCAAAAACTTTTTTTTGGATTCTGATCTTCACGAGGAGATGTCTCGTCTATGTTTTCTTCCTCCTTTTCTTTACGTTGCGGAACGAGCGCCCGGTTGAACATCAAGAGAAGTGAGATAATGAGGATAGCTCCAAAAAGCACTATGCTCGCCGTTCGATCAAAAAATCGCAGGGGCAGGAACGCGATACCAAACCCCACATACCCGCTTGTCTGTGATCCTCCAAAGATTTCTCCAAGCCCCAACATGCCTGCCAAAAACAAAAATGCTCCTAAAAAAGTACCGCCAAATATACGCCGCCGCATGCCAAACAAAAATGAAATTCCCGCGAGAAGTAGCGCGACCGGTATCACAAGAAACGCTTTTCCAAAAAGAAACCGAAAAAAGGTTGAAAGACCTTCTCCCGCGCGCCCGGCATTTCCAAACCATGCCAGCAATAAGAGCGTCGCCGCGCCGAATGAAAGAACCGCCCAGACGGATTGCTTTGTTTCAGGGTTCAGGTCGTCGTGCCATTTACCCCCCTCTTCTTTTTCTCCGTTAGTTTTCTTTTTTTTCTGTTTTTTGTTGCCCCAAAACATATAGGGATAGTATAGCAGGAAATAAAAAAAGTGAGTAGTGGCTTACACAAAAAACCCTCGCCGAAGCGGGGACTTTGTGCACTTAGCGGTTCAACCGCTAAGTCTTGAGAAGAATAAGTAATTTTTACACCTCCTCCACCACAACTTCATCAACCACTTCTACTTCCATGTCTTCTTCTGAACGCTTAGAAGAAGGTGAAACACCACCTCTTGGCACATCTTTGCGATATCCAGTGCCCGCGGGAATTAACCGCCCAATAATCACGTTTTCTTTCAAGCCGCGCAGGCGGTCTATCTGCCCTCCGATTGCCGTGTTTATAAGAACACGAGTTGTTTCTTGAAACGAAGCGGCTGAAAGGAAGCTGGAAATAGAAAGCGCTGTTTTTGAGATACCCATAAGAAGTCGGGATCCTTTTGCTGATTCTTTTCCGGCCGCGAGAGCCTTATCATTTTCTTCTAAAAATTGCTCACGCTCCACTATTTCATCCACACTAAATCGCGTGTTACCAACTTGTTTTATGCGAATACGAGAAAACATCTGACGCACAATAACTTCAATGTGTTTTTCATTGATGGGAGAACCTTGCAAAGCATATACTCTGCCAATTTCACGAATAATATAATTTTGGGTTTCTCCCGTGCCCGCCACGCGAAACAATTCTTTCGCGTCTATTACACCATCAGACAAAGCTTGCCCTTTCGTGATTGTATCATTTACACGAACTATAACTGTCTTTCCAAACGGAATCACATATTCTTGTACATCGCGCTTTGTGCCGTCGTCATCATCGGGAAGTATGCGTACGATGCGATCGCGGTTTTCTTCTTTTATTTCAAAGACCTTGCCACCTACCTCTGAAATAATGGCGGCAGTTTTGGGGGTGCGAATTTCAAAAATTTCTTCCACGCGCGGAAGCCCAAGAGTTATATCACCGCCTCCCGCAACACCTCCGATATGGAAAGTGCGCATGGTAAGTTGGGTGCCTGGCTCGCCGATGGCTTGCGCCGCAACGATACCAACCGCCTCCCCTATTCGCACGAGCGCGTTCAAGCCAAGATCATATCCGTAACACGTACGACAAATTCCACGACGTGTTTTACAAGTAACAGGAGAACGCAGATGCACTTCCGGTATGTTTGCCGTATCAAGCACATCCGCGTCATCCACGGAAAGAAGTGTTCCTTTCTTAAAGAGAATTTTTTTCGTCTCGGGATGACGAGTATCACTTAGCAATGTGCGACCAAACATGCGAGACGCGAAACTTTTATTTACATCTTCGGAATCATGCCTATAGGCAATAATTCCATTTTCATCATTGCAATCTTCCTCAACTACTACCACATCCTGCGCTACATCCACTAAGCGACGCGTAAGGTATCCCGCAGCAGCTGTTTTCAATGCTGTATCTGCGGTGCCTTTCCGCGCACCATGCGTGGAGATAAAATATTCAAGCACGTTCAGTCCTTCTTTGTAGCTTGATATAATAGGCAATTCAATAATACGTCCTGAAGGATTTACCACCATGCCTTTCATGCCCGCCATCTGGTTTACCTGCACCCAAGAACCGCGAGCGGCCGAATTGACCATGGAAAAAACAGATCCTGTCTGATCCATTGCTTCGCGCACTTCTTTATCAATTTGAGGCTTTACTTTTACGTTCCATATTTCAACAACTTTCGCGTATCGCTCGCCATCGGTGAGAAGACCGCGCTCAAATTGTTCGCGTACCACCTGCGTGTCAGCAAGACCTTGTTTTATGATGTCTGCTTTTCGCGGAAGCGCCGGCAAATCAGCAATACCCCAGCTAATACCAGAGAGTGTCGCGTATTCAAATCCTAAGTCTTTAATGCTGTCTAGCACGGGAGCCGCGCCTTTGGCTCCATACAAACGGATAATTTTACTTGTAAGAATTTTAAGAAGTTTTTTATTTAGGAGCTCATTAACGAATTCATGGTCTTTAGGGAGGATGTTATTGAAAATGATCCGCCCAACCGTTGTTTCTGTAAGATCAGAATTTTTTATAGCAAGGCGTACTTTAATGCGCGCGTGCAAATCAATTACTTCATGTTCATGCGCCAAAACAGCCTCTTGCGTATCAGAAAAAATCTTTCCTTCTCCCTTTGCTCCATCATGCATTTGCGTAAGCCAGTAACACCCAAGGACCATATCTTGTTGAGGTCCCGCGATTGCTTCTCCAGTGCCGGGTTTCAGTAAATTTTTATCCGCGGCCATTATTTCACGAGCTTCATATTGTGCTTCTTCCGTAAGTGGAACATGCACTGCCATTTGGTCGCCGTCAAAGTCGGCATTGAACGCTTCACACACGAGTGGATGCAATTGTATGGCACGCCCTTCAATGAGTAGTGGTTGAAATGCTTGAATACCAAGCCGGTGCAGTGTAGGAGCGCGATTAAGCAATACATATTTTCCTTCCACAACATCTTCAAGAATTGCCCAGACATCAGGGGTCATGTCTTCAATAAGACGACCCGCGCCACGGATATTAAACGCAAGTCCCCGTTCAATTATTTTTCGGATCACAAATGGACGGAATAGCTCCAGTGCCATGTGTTTGGGCAGTCCGCATTGATGCAGTTTAAGCTCGGGACCAACAACAATAACAGATCGTCCCGAATAATCTACCCGTTTTCCAAGCAAGTTTTGTCGGAAGCGACCCTGTTTGCCTTTTAACATATCCGCCAGTGATCGCAACGGACGTTTTTGCGCCTGTGACGTAACCACCGTTTGTCCGCGTCGGATGGAATTATCTATAAGCGCGTCTACGGCTTCCTGAAGCATCCGTTTTTCATTGCGGCAGATTACTTCCGGCGCTTTCAACTCATACAGCCGTTTTAGGCGATTATTACGGTTGATAACACGGCGATATAAATCGTTCACGTCACTGGTGGCATGCCGTCCCCCGTCGATTGGCACCATAGGTCGAAGCGCGGGCGGTATTACAGGAATATGAACAAGGAACATCCATTCCGGACGTACTCCCGCGTCGCGCATGGAGCGCAATAGTTGAATACGTCGCAAAACTTTACGTTTTTGTACCGGGTTTGTAATCGCATCTGCCTCGGCTGAAAGCATAGGTTCTAGAGTATTAAAATCAATACTTTCACAGATTTCCCGTAATACTTCCGCGCCGATTCCGGCAGTAAAAAGACCCGCGTACTTGAGACTTAATCGATGATACTCCACTTCAGACAATACCTGCATTTGACTGATGCCTTTTACTTCTGATTTCGCCTGATCTGAGGCTTCTTTGAGAGATTCTTTATCGTGTGCTCCCGCTTTCAATTTTGATTTATATTCGCGTTCTATTTCAGTAAGCACTTCGGTTCTTTTTGTCTCATCTACTTGTTTAACAATGTACCCCGCGAAATAAATGACTTTCTCCAAATCATTCATAGATACATTCAGAAGCAAACTCATTTTAGATGGAAGCCCTCGTAAAAACCAAATATGGGAGACGGGAGTCGCAAGTTCAATGTGTCCCATACGTTCACGTCGCACAATGGCACGGGTTATCTCCACGCCGCACTTATCACACACGATTCCTTTATAGCGGATACGACGGTATTTACCGCAGTAACATTCATAGTCTTTTTCCGGTCCGAAGATTTTTTCGCAAAACAACCCGTCGCGTTCCGGACGCTGGGTTCTGTAATTAATTGTCTCCGGTTTTGTAACTTCTCCATGCGACCATTCTTTAATGCGCTTAGGAGAAGCAAGACGGAGCGCGATGGCATCAAAATCTTGATCGGCAGTTATTTCTTTTTCTCGTATATCCATATACGTTTGATGTTATTCCTGGTATGTATCTTTATTGTTATGAATAAGATCAATGTCGAGCGCAAGACCTTTTAATTCATTTACTAACACATGAAAAGAAGCCGGAATATTCGGGTTTTTAAACGATTCACCCCGTACAATGGCATCGTATGTGGACACACGACCTGTAATATCGTCTGATTTGATTGTAAGCATTTCTTGCAGGGTATGAGCCGCGCCAAAACCTTCCAGCGCCCACACTTCCATTTCTCCAAATCGTTGACCGCCTCCTTGAGCTTTTCCACCAAGCGGTTGCTGGGTAATGAGAGAATATGGTCCAATAGACCGCATGTGAATTTTATCTTCCACCATGTGGACAAGTTTCATCATATAGATCATGCCGACGGTAATTTTTTGATTAAAGGTCATTCCGGTTCGTCCATCATACAATACTACTTTGCCGTCTCGTGGCAGCCCCGCTTTCTCAAGCTCGTCTTGAATTTCATCATCTGTCGCGCCAATTAAGGATGGCGTAACGGCTTGATATCCCAACCTATGCGCCGCCCAACCAAGATGTGTTTCCAGAATTTGTCCGATATTCATACGGGACGCCACACCCAACGGATTTAAAATAATATCAACGGGAGTGCCATCTTCCAGATACGGCATGTTTTCTACCGGTAAGATTTTTGAGATAACCCCTTTATTTCCGTGACGTCCCGCGAGCTTGTCTCCCACAAGAACCTTACGCAATTGAGCAACTTCTATACGCACACTTTTTATAACGCCCGACTCCAAACGATCACCCTGATCACGTGAAAATACTTTTACGTTTACCACGCGTCCTTGTTTACCGATGGGCATGCGGAGTGACGCGTCTTTTACATCACGCGCTTTTTCCCCAAAAATTGCCCGAAGCAGGCGTTCTTCAGGAGTTAAGTCCGACTCGCCTTTAGGCGAAATTTTCCCCACAAGAATATCTCCCGGGCGCACTTCGGCGCCGACGCGCACGATTCCTTCTTCATCCAAATCTTTTAATTTTTCTTCACCTACATTTGGAATATCATGAGTTGTTATTTCTGGACCCAATTTGGTGTCGCGCACATTTATAGTGAAATCTTCTATATGCACGGTTGAAAAAGCATCTCTCTGCACAAGTCGTTCTGAAAGAATGATAGCGTCTTCATAGTTGGAACCTCCCCATGAAAGAAATGCCACCAGGATGTTTTGCCCAAGCGCAAGTTGACCATTTTGCGTGGAAAGATTATCCGCGAGGGGCTGACCTTTTGATATGGTATCGCCCTTTTTTACAATAGGCCGTTGATGAAGAGCTGTTGCGTTATTGGAGCGGAGATAATTAATGAGCGGATAGGCGCGTTCTCCTTTTGCCTCTTTGACGGTAATATTTTTTCCATCCACCTCTGTTACTATGCCTGCGTCTTGGGCAAGAACAACCAAGCCGGAATCACTTGCCACTCGTTCCTCAACCCCCGTTGATACGATAGGAGCCTGCGCGAGTATATTTGGCACGGCTTGTCGTTGCATATTCGAACCCATAAGGGCACGGTTGGCATCGTCGTGTTCCAGAAACGGAATCAAAGATGTTGCGATACTGATTGCTTGTTGGGGAGAAATATCCATGTATTGAATTTCCGAACGCTCAATGACGCCCGGCTGACCCTTCACCCGCGCATCTACAAATTCTTCCGTAATGACTCCGTTCGCGTCATATAAAATACACGCGTGCGCGATATTGTAGCGCGCTTCTTCAAACGCCGTAAAATATTCAAACTCGTTCGTGATTTTACCATTTTTTACTTTTCGATACGGCGTTTCAATAATGCCATATTCATTGATGCGGGCGTAACTTGCCAAGTGACCCACAAGCCCGATGTTAGGACCTTCTGGCGTCTGGATAGGACAGATGCGACCATAGTGAGACGGATGCACATCACGTACTTCAAATCCTGCTCGCTCGCGCGTAAGACCGCCCGGACCAAGCGCTGAAACGCGACGTTTATGTTCAAGTTCCGCAAGAATATTTGTTTGATCCATAAACTGTGAAAGCTGGTTTGTGGTAAAGAATTCTTTTACTGCCGCCATAAAAGGCCGAGCATTTACAAGCTGAACAGGGGCAAGTAATTCCAAATCTAACGTAGACATGCGGTCTTTAATAATACGTTCCATGCGCGCAAGTCCTATGCGCAAACGAGTTTGGAGCATTTCACCTCCTCCGCGCACGCGGCGGTTTCCCAAATGGTCGATATCATCCGCGGTAAGCAGAGGGTTCTTATTCATGCGGATAATTTCAGAAGCGACTGCAACGATATCTTCAGCATCAAGGACGCGGCTTGTTGATTTTTTGTCGCTTTTTATCTGGAGGCGAAGATTAAATTTATATCGCCCAACCATGGATAAGTCATACCGTTCACTGCTAAACATGCTTTGTAAAAGGTCGCGCGCGTTATCAACCGTCGCAAGATCACCAGGGCGGATACGCTTATAGAGTTCCACAAAAGCCTCATCTTCTGTCTTGGCAGGATCTTTTTCAAGCGTTTGTTTTATATAAAAAGGCTCATGGGTATCAATTTCCTTGAAAGCTTGCTTAATTTGTTCATCTGTTTTCAAACCAAAAATACGCAAAAGAGATGTAAGAGGGATACGCCGTTTACGGTCGATTTTTACATAAAGAGCGCCGTCATTATCTGTTTCAAATTCCAACCACGCGCCACGGGAAGGAACAATTTTCGCGCCAAAGTATTTCTTGCCGCGAAGATAGTACTCAGTGAAATAGACGCCGAACGAACGGGCAAGTTGAGAAACAATTACGCGTTCTACACCGTTAATAACAAAGGTACCCCGTTTTGTCATTATCGGAAAATCAGCAAGAAACACTTCCTGCTCTTTCATCTCACCTGTTTTTTTGTTTACTAGGCGCAAACGCAAGCGCAACGGAGCCTCATACGTAAGATTATGCTCTCGCGAATAGTACTCGTTGTGCTTTGGTTCTTCTAAAACAAAATCAACAAACTCCAAACGTAAATCACCGGAGTAATCTTCCACCGGAAAAAAGTCTTCAAAAAGCTCCTGTAAACCCTTTTGCACAAGCCACTGAAAAGTGCCAAGTTGCATATCCAGAAGGTCGGGCAAGGGCATAAGCGCTTCTTTGTAGCGCAAAAAATGGGCCTTTCGCATTTTTATTTGTGTGGGCCACCCGCGCGATTTTTTTGTACAAAAGTTTGCACCAAAGAAAAAATCGTTTTAGGTGAGAAACAAAATCTATAAAAAGCCACAAAAAGCCCTATCCCCGTTCATCGACAGGACTTCTTTCAGTTTTTTATTTTGCTTCTAGAGTATTCAAAAACCCACGTGGTTTAGTTTATATGTAAACAGTACCACAGGATTCTTACATCAACAACATGCCACTCACACGTTATCCACAGGTTTATAGATGGTAGCAGGTTTTAGATACGTAGTCAAGAGTTCCTGTATTCTAGACAAGCGGTGTTTATTTTGTCAGGCTAAAGGCAAATCTTTAACTTACCTTATAGGAGGGGCGCGCATGTGTGCAGTTGTGGGTGTATTACAACACACGCCAACGGTTTTCAGATTTCCTTATGGAGCTTCTTTGCTTCTTCCACCATTTCGCCCACTACTCGAAGACCACCTTCCCAAAATTCTTTCTTTGACAAATCTATACCAAACGGCTTCACTAGTTCTTCCGGGGTTTTGGTGCCGCCTGCTTCAAGCATGCTGACATAACTTTCGGCAAATACCACTTTATCGTCCGTTTTTTTATACATATCATAAAACGATAAAGTCAAAAGTTCTCCGAACGTGTAGGCATACACATAAAACGGCGTGTGAAGAAAATGCGGAATATAACTCCACCATATGCGGTAATCATCGCTAAGCATAACCGAGTTGCCGAACATTTCGCGTTGGCGGGCTATCCATAATTCACTTATGCGTTCAGGTTTCAGTTCGCCCTCACTTCGGCGCGCCGCATGAAAATCTTGCTCAAACTTGTACATGGCATGCTGGCGGAATACCGTAGCAAACACTTCTTCTATCATGCCCATCAAAAGCGCGAGCAGTTCTTTTCCCGATGCGCCGTCCCGCAAGCTGTCAAACACCAGCATTTCTCCAAACACGCTCGCGGTTTCGGCTATGGTAAGCGGTGTATCAAAATTAAGAAGTGTTTGCTTCCGCATCAGCGAGCCATGCACGCCGTGCCCAAGCTCGTGCGCGAGTGTAAGAACGCTCTTTGTCTGGCCAAGGTAATTGAGAAACACTACCGGATGGAGATCGGGTGTGCCATACGAACAAAATGCTCCGCCGCGTTTCCCATGTTTTGTCTCGGCATCTATCCATTGTTTTTCAAAAAACTCACTTGCGCGTTCGCGCATGCGCGGCGAGAATTTATCATACGCGCCAAGCACTATTTCCCGGGCTTCTTCAAACGTATAGATATGTTCTGTTTCCAACACGGGCGCGTAGCGATCATAATCATAAAGTTTGTCCAACCCCAACACTTCCCGCTTCAGGTTATAGTAGTCACTTACAAGTTGAGTATGTTCACTCACCATCGCGCTCATGATATTGACCGCTTCCTGTGTAACTTCGTTTGCCAAGTGCCGTGCCGCTTCTGGCGTTTTAAATTTTGCGTATCTATCGCGAATGTGTTTATCTTCCCCTAGTACATTAAAAATGTACGTCAACCGACGCAAATCATCACGAAGTCCGGTTGTCAGCGCTTCGGCTCCGGCTTTACGCACATCACGATCAGCGTTCTGGAGCATATGTAATACTTTTTCCTCCGGCAATTCTTCCGTATCTTCTCCAATGGTAACGGAAAATTTTTTTTGCGAGAGCTCCTCGTCAAACAAACGGGTAAACGCGCCATTGCCCGTTAAAGAAAAATCTGTAAGCATCCGCTCTTCCCGTTCAGGTAGGCGATGTGGTTTTGTTTTGAGAAGATTCAGTAAAAAATGCCGATAATTGAAAAGTTCATTCGTGCCTGCCAAATTTTGAAGAGTTTCTTCTGGTAACTCCAACAACTCCAACTCAAAGAAGATAATCTGGTTGTAAAGGTTCGTGTATGATGCCTGTGTTTTTTGAAACAACGCACCATGATCAGGGTCAGAACTATTTACACTCTGCAGTAACGAGGCAAAGTGCAATGGTTTTATGCCTTCCTGAAAAATCATTTCATATTCCTGCAATGCAGAACATATATCCACCGCTGATGTTGCGCTGGTTATATGTCCCCGCCAGCACTTTTCAAATTCTTCCGCTCGCTTTTTGGCGTCTGCAAGTGCATCCAAAAGACGCGGATCATTTTTTCCGCTAAAATAAGCTGAAAGGTTCCATGAGGGCAAAGTACCCAACGAAGTTGTTTTTTCTCCCATGTTAAACTTCCGATATGAATCCTATAATGTCTTAATTCTTAATTCATGATTCAAAACAAAAACAAACTCACGCATCATTATTGTCAGCATTCATTTCCAGTTCACTCTGCAACTTTTTAAATTCATTCTCTGCTTCTCCCAACCGGTCGCGACAGAGTTTTACCAACTCAACGCCTTCTTTAAATTTCTTAAGGCCGTCTTCCACATCCACATCGCGCGCATTAAGCTCTTCCACGATTTTTTCCAGACGTTTGAGAGATTGTTCAATTGTTTGTTTTTCCTGGACCATATTATCGTTCTATTGCGATATAACGTCTTGCGA
>Ga0155432_119_pt1 | contig 20225 bp, 19 predicted proteins | sample RifCSPhighO2_02_FD_106400 | JGI IMG/M metagenome (GOLD analysis project Ga0155432, IMG submission 106400) | Candidatus Ryanbacteria bacterium RIFCSPHIGHO2_02_FULL_45_13b
AGAGAAGTAATTCGACATTACCTATTACTCTTTACGAGTTAGGTTAAGAAGGAGGCGTATATGAGACCTACTACACCTAGCGGAATGGGTATATGGCTGAAAGAAAAATGGCACGAAGCAGGTTGGATGGAAAAAATACTTTGCCCTATTTTTTGGGTACTTGCCATTTTATCCCTTGGTATGCTCTACAGCATTCCTATACTTCAAGATTTAGGCAAGCTTCCAAAACCCTAGGATGCTTCTTTCACCAAAACACCCGAACACTCGTTACATAACGAGTGTTTTTTCTTTCTTGAACTATCGCGGATTTTGGGTTATACTCTCACTCATGACTATCAACGTAGAAAAACTCCCTAAATCCCAAGTTCGCATTAAGGGCTCTCTATCCGCGGAAGATTTTGATGTATTCATAAAAAAGGCAACTGATCATTTCGTCTCCGAAGCCGAACTACCTGGGTTTCGCAAAGGCAAAGCACCCGAGCGCATGGTGCTGGAAAAAATGGGCGAAGATGCCCTTTTGGAGGAAGCGGCGGAAGAAGCTTTGCAGGCCATCTACCCTGCCATACTGAAAGAACACGCAATTGACGCGATTGGCCGGCCGCAGGTTCGCATTACGAAACTTGCGCGGCAAAACCCGCTTGAATTTGAAGCAGATATCGCTGTGCTCCCCGAAGTTTCTCTTCCTGACTACAAAAACACTGCAAAAACCATAAACGCAAAACCAAAAGAAGAAATCGTTGTCTCTGATGAAGAGCTCGAAAAATCACTCGATTGGCTTCGAAAATCGCGTGCCAAAAAAGCACATCCCGAACTCGTAAACGGCGAGGAAAAAGGAGCGCAAGAACAATTACCTGATCTTAATGATGAGTTCGCGCAATCCCTTGGCGCGTACAAAACCGTGGAAGAGCTGAAAAACGCTCTGCGTGAAAATATAAAGTTAGAAAAAGAACAAAAAGCGCATGATAAACGACGCGGGGAACTCCTAGAAACACTATCAGGGGCATCGACAATGAACATACCTGATATTCTGGTGGAATCCGAAAAAGACAAAATATATTCCGAATTGCGTTCTCGCATAGAACAGATAGGAATGCAATGGGACGTATATCTTACACATATCAAAAAAAAGGAAGAGGAATTGAGAAACGAATGGCAGAGTGACGCGGAAAAACGAGTGCGCACCGCTTTGATGCTTCGAGAAATTGCTAAACGTGAATCCCTTGAGCCCACCGAGGATGAGCTTAATTCTTGGGTATATCAATACCTCGCGCAAACGGAAGAAAGCGAAAAAAAGAATCTTGACTTGGAACGCGTAAAAGATTATGCTTATGGTGTTATACGAAACAAAAAAGTACTTGAATTTTTAGAACAATGTTAATCCCAACCGTAATAGAAAAATCATCATTCGGTGAACGCGCGTACGATATTTACTCGCGTCTATTGAAAGAGCGCATTGTGTTTTTGTCGGGAGTTATTAACGACCCCTTGGCAAACACGGTTATCGCGCAACTCTTATTTTTGGAGTCGCAAGATCCTAAAAAAGATATACAGCTCTACATTAATTCTCCGGGCGGATCCGTGTCTTCCGCGCTTGCTATTTACGATACCATGCAGTATATCAAACCAGCAGTATCTACTATCTGCGTGGGGCTTGCCGCATCCGGTGGGGCGTTGCTGTTGGCGGCCGGAACAAAAGGAAAACGCTACGCGCTCCCAAACGCGGAAATCATGATCCATCAGGTAATGGCGGGTGGCATTGAAGGACAAGCGGTAGACATTGAAATATCCGCGCGGCATATTATGCGTCTGAAATCAAAATTAAGCCAAATCCTCGCGCGTCACAGCGGGAAACCCCTCAACCAAGTAGATAAAGACACCGACCGCAATTATCACATGGACGCGGAAGAAGCAAAAAAATACGGCATTATCGACGAAGTGATTAAACGGAAGAACGGGAAATAATATCCTTGAAAGCGAGGTAATTCATGTTTACTGAGGAGGAATGGCAAAGATTTTTGAAGTACTTTGATATATTAAAAACAATAAGCAGCACATCCCTTATTAGTGTTCGGTATTCGCGAGAACGTGGAATAGTAGAATATATCGCAAGAGATGGAAAAACTATAGTACGTACGGAACATATTAAAGATATCTTAAACTCGTTACCGCACCAGGAACCTTCATCTTGAAAAGACGCCAAAAAGTAAAAACTTAGGCGTCTTTTTTTCGTTTATCGTCAAAATAAGAAAAACGTTTCCGTACATAACCCTGTTTGTCAGATTCGCGATGCCGACGGATAAAAGACATTATTATTTGCTTCTTGTCTGCGTCAACAAGAGGATCATCAAGCATCTCATTGACGGTAACAATGAGCTTGTCGAGTTCAACAGAATTGGCACTTACCACAGCAAAACGTCCATCCAAAAATACTCGGGGATCTTCCTCAAAAAGAGTGCGTGCTTTTTCGTATTCAGTGTTCCATCGTCCCGTAGATTTTAAACGATCCCTGAAGCTCTCTATTTCATTTTTAAGCTGTTGCGCATCACGTTCTCGGATGCCAGCCGAATCTATAATTGCCCTTAATCGCATAACTATTGTCTCATCACTCGCGCGCATTTCACCAGAAGATTTTGACTCATCACGCTCACCCGCTGATCCAAAATCAATAATATACACATCAACATTTCCGTCTCCAAGATCCTTGGTCATAACGTTGCGTTCATGGAGATCATTATGCCACAAACCGCCTTTATGGAGCACGTGGGCGGTACGCCGAATCTTTTCAATAATCGCGGGGTGTACACGAAAACCATGATCACCCACGTACTTCATCAGGATACCTGCATTACCCATCATAACCTGGATACGCTCAAATTCACGCTCTCCATCAGTAGACGCCTTACCGCCTGGGGCGCGAAAAGCCAAAGCTTGGCTCACAAGAATCTGTTTTTCATTAAACCCCATTTCTTCTATTGTGGCTTTGTCATAGTTCCGCTGCTCCAAAACAAAATCATACAAGTGGGTAGCTATATCTTTACCCGTAATATGCTCCATCATAATTACGGCAACCCTAGCATCAAGATGCGCTCCGTGTTGATTTAAGTATTCACGCGTGATGGCACTTATCTCTAACTCGCGATACAACATAGGTTTAGGGACTTTTGCAAAATCATCGGGGTTAGGAACACCTGCCACTAACTCATATGCTCGCTGAAGCATTTCATATTCTTTTTTTCCCTGTTCAGGACTATACACCTTAAGCAATTTTACCGCGGTATCTTCTTTAAAAGAAACGCCGTGCTCCTCAAGCATACTCTGAACATCGGTAGGAATATCTTGGGGAGAAAAACGCATAATAAGTCCATTGTTGCCTCCATTCTCAATACGATGTGTTGCAATCATTGTCTCCATCTGTACATCAAATGCCCGCTCCATATCCTCTGCAATTTCTGCAGAAGAAAGTTTTGCGGAGCTATTCATAACAGCATCTTTCTCATTATCGGTATCCTTAAACGATGGCACGTGTTCATTTGGCATATTATTGTGTATGTATATTTTTTAACTTTTCCACGAGACTTACTCCTACCATCTCGCTTGGATGTTCAAGCTCCATAAGTTCAAGCACGGTAGGTGCCACATCCGCCAACACACCGCCTTCCGTGCGATATTGTTTTTTTATTTCTTGCTCTGTACGAGGTTCTTTGCGGTGATAATCGCGTGCAATCAAAAAGAAAGGAATGGGGTTTGTGGTATGCTTGGTGCGCGGCTCGGCTGATTCGCGATAGCGTTTTTCTTCCGCGTTGCCGTGATCGGCTGTTATAAGCAAAACACCACCTGTCTCAAGCACGGCTTCTTTCAGACGACCAAGCTCAGTATCAAGCGCTTCAAGCGCTTTTATGGTTGCGTCAAAATCGCCCGTATGCCCTACCATATCTCCGTTCGCGTAGTTGGCAAGAATAAAATCATAGGTGGCAATCCCTCCAAGAACCGCGTCGGTAACATGAGAAGCGTTCATCTCAGGGTGTGTTTTTAATTCCGAAGATGGACGGGAAGGAATAAGTATACGTTCTTCGCCGAGAAACGCGTCTTCACGACCACCATTAAAAAAATAAGTAACATGGGCATACTTTTCGCTTTCCGCCACGTGAAGCTGCGTGCGAGCGGCCTCGCTGACCACGCGCGCGAGTGGCCAATGTACTTCAAGTGAAGGAAATGCCACCGCAACGGGATAGGATTTGTCATATTCGGTCATGGTTACAAAGAAAAGATTTTGAATCTTCTTTCGTTTGAAATATGTAAAGTCTTCCATCACGAATGCCTGCGTAAGCTGACGCGCGCTGTCTTCACGAAAATCCCAATACACCACAGCATCGCCGTCTTTCACACAACCAGAAAGCGTCTCGTGTTCTCTTGCGTAAAAACCCGGCTCTATAAATTCATCTGCCACGCCTTTTTTGTACGACTCTTCTATATATGTCTCAGCATCAACAAACGCCGCGCCTTTTCCTTCGGTAAGCACCTGATACGCGCGCTCGGTCTGAGTCCAATGCCCACTGCGATTCATGGCAAAAGAACGTCCCATAATACTGCCAATACGGGCATTTGGATACGACTCGCGAATTATTCTTGCAAGCTCGGCTATGTCTTGCCTTCCCTCATCCGGAGGCGCGTCGCGCCCGTCGGTAAACGGGTGCACCACCACGTGCTCCACTCCCGCGCGTTTTGAAAATTCCAAAAGCGCATAGACATGATCCATGTACGCATGCACCGATCCGCTCGAAAAAAGTCCCATAAGATGCAATGTAGAGTTATGTTTTTTTACGTGCGAGACGGCATCCATGAGCGCTTTATTTTCAAAAAAAGACCCGTCGCGAATAGCGGTAATAATACGTGGCAGGTGATTATAAACCACGCGCCCCGCGCCCATGGTAAAGTGCCCGACTTCGCTGTTTCCCTCCTCGCCCCAAGGCAACCCAACAGCAACTCCCGACGCGCTTAATGTGGTGAAAGGATACAACTGTTCAAATTCATGAAATGCAGGAAGGCGGGCTTCCGCGAACGGATGCCCCACACTCTCCCGTTGTGGAATACCCACACCGTCAAGCACCACCAATATGACTGGTTTATATGACATTTTTCTTAGTTCAAACAAGAAAGCCCACCAACAGCAACGCCACAATATTCACTACTTTAATCATGGGGTTTATCGCGGGTCCTGCCGTGTCTTTGTAGGGATCTCCTACAGTATCTCCAATTACCGCCGCCGCGTGCGCGGGAGAACCCTTGCCGCCATAGTTTCCTTCTTCAATAAATTTTTTGGTGTTATCCCACGCGGCACCCCCCGATGTCATGGAAAGAGCCACAAACAGTCCAGACGTAATAACACCTACAAGAAGCCCCGCGAGACTTGCCGGACCGAACAAAAACGCGACAAGTATGGTTACGACAATAGGCAACAATGCGGGTGCTATCATTTGCCGGAGTGCGGCTTTTGTTACAATATCAACCGCACGAGCATAATCGGGTTTTGCGGTACGTTCCATGATGCCGGGAATTTCCCGAAACTGACGACGTACCTCTTCCACGATACTGCCAGCAGTTTTACCTACCGCGCGCATGGCAAGCGAGCCGAACAGGTATGGAAGCGCGGCGCCAAAAAAGATGCCGACAATAACATATGGATCCGCCAATTGAAAAACCACATCCGCGCCTGCGGCAACAAGCTCTTCTGTGAATGTCGCGAATAGTACCAATGACGCGAGCCCAGCAGAAGCAATGGCATAGCCTTTAGTAACGGCCTTAGTGGTGTTGCCGACCGCGTCTAGAGCATCAGTAACTTGGCGTACTTCCGAGGGTAATCCTGCCATCTCAGCAATTCCTCCCGCGTTATCCGTGATAGGACCAAACGCGTCTATCGCCACCACAATTCCCGTAAGTGAAAGCATGGCAACGCTCGCGATCGCAACGCCATAGATTCCAAAAAAGCCATACGCAAACAACATACCAAGCGCGATGACAATCACCGGTAAAACCACGGCTTCCATACCCACCGCGAGACCCATGATAACGTTCGTACCAGCACCGCCCTGGTTGGAAGCATCCGCAATGGAACGCACCGGCCGAAATTGTTTTGATGTATAATATTCCGTTATCAAAACCATAAGAACCGTTACCACAAGACCAATAAGAGAAGCATAATACATATTGCTCCACAACCCGGGAATATGATCAATTATGCCGAAATAGTTAGCGTCAGCCACTTCACCTGGAATAACCGCTATGGACCGCGTAATGGGAATAAACAATGCCGCGGAGAGAATAACAGCAACCCCGAGCGCCTTATACAGCGCACCCATAATAGATCCATTTGGAGACATGCGCGCCGCGAACGCCCCCGCAAGAGATGTAAAAATAGAAACCGAACCCAATAAAAGCGGATACATCATGGCGCTTTCGATGCCACCAAAAATGGAAGATCCGAGAATCATCGCCGCCACCAATGTTACAACATATGTCTCAAACAAATCAGCAGCCATACCGGCGTCATCTCCCACATTATCTCCCACATTGTCCGCAATAACAGCGGGGTTACGCGCGTCATCTTCCGGAATACCCGCTTCCACTTTTCCTACAAGGTCGGCACCTACATCAGCACCTTTCGTAAAAATACCGCCGCCGAGCCGCGCAAAAACGGAAATAAGCGAACCACCAAACCCTAGCCCCACAAGCGCAGGAATACTATCAGAAACTTTCCAAAGTCCCGCCACACTCAACAACCCAAGCCCCACCACCAAAAATCCGGTAACGGCTCCACCCTTAAATGCCAACCGAAAGGCGGATCGCACCCCCGCGCGCGCGGCTGAAGCAGTACGCACATTCGCCCGAACTGCCGTTGTCATACCTACATATCCAGCAAGCGCGGAAGCAACCGCACCAAGCAAAAAGCCACCCGCTACCATGCGGCCTAAAAACATGGCGAGAAAACCCGCTATAATAATCGCGACAACAAATACCACTTTGTATTGACGCTTTAAATACGCGCGCGACCCTTCTTCTATAGCACGGGCAATCTCCTGCATCTCTTCGGAACCGGCATCGGCAGACTGAATAGACCATTTAAGCCAAAAAGCGTACAGGATAGCAAGTAAGGAACTTATTATAGCAACTGTCTCGATCATACTATGTATAGTTAATTTCTAATGATATTATTTTTTGGATTCTCCTTGTTCTCCCTCACCTAATTCTTCAGTATCGGTTTCAATCTCCTCTTCTGCGCTGGCTCCACCACCCCGTGAGCGCACATCAATCCGCCAGCCGGTTAATTTTGCCGCGAGTCGCACGTTCTGTCCACCTTTGCCAATAGCAAGAGAAAGCTGGTCTTCCGCGACAGTTACCCGCGCTTCTTTGTGCTCCGCGTTTATTTCTACATTGATTACGCGCGCGGGTGAAAGGGCATTCGCAATAAAACGTGATGGATCTTCATCCCATTCAATGATATCTATTTTCTCCCCGCCAAGCTCCCCTATCACCGTACTTACGCGAACGCCTTTTTGTCCCACGCATGAACCAACAGGATCAACCCCTTCTTCATGCGAGACAACCGCAATCTTGGAACGGGATCCCGCTTCGCGCGCAAGCGAACGCACTTCCACTACCCCTGTCGCAATTTCAGGAACTTCAAGTTCAAATAGTTTTGCCACAAAACGCGGATGCGAGCGCGATAAGTGCAATCCCAAACCGCGTGTGTTTTTCTCAACCGAGAGCAAAAGCGCTTTTACGCGTTCACCTATGCGATACCGTTCAAAAGCGATCTGTTCCTCCGGCGCAAGGAGAGCGGTAGAACGTCCCACGTCCACAAACACATTGCGACCTTCCAGCCGCTGTACGATGCCGGAAACAATTTCACCCTCACGATCTTGAAATTCGTCAAATACCGCTTCACGCTCTGCTTCACGAATGCGCTGAATAATGACCTGTTTTGCGGTTTGCGCCGCAATACGTCCAAAATCCGCGTGGGTTTCCAATGAAAAAGATAGTTCGTCTCCCACGTTGGCGTCTTTCTTAATCTCTCGCGCTTCCTCGAGTATAATATGCCGCTCCGGATTGTATCGGACTTTTCGCAACTCACCCTCTTCACCCGCAGCCTGATATTCTTCTTCGTCATCTTTTTTTCTCCGCCCGCGCGGAGATTCTTGTTCGTTCTCCGTGACATTTTCCTGCGTCTGTCGAAAAGCCTCCTCCTCCGCGACCTCTTCTTCTGTTTTTATCATTGTCTCATCCACCACCACCTTTATTTGAGAAAATGAAACATCACCATCTTCCGCGTTAAAGACAGCTTTTATCATTTGACCCCGTTTCCCATATTCCTTTTTGTATGCCGCGGCCAATGCCATTTCTATGGTTTCTACAACTCTTTCGCGCGCGATGCCTTTTTCTTCAGCAAGCTGCTCAAGAGCGGAATGAATTGTTTTGAGATCCATCATGCTGCTTATTTGTTATTGAGTGTATAATAGAAAGATATCCTGTTTTAGTGAAAAGGTTCGCCCCACGGCGAACCTTTCTAACACACAAGAATATATCCATGTTAACAAAAAGCACCTTCTGTGTCAATAAACATTTCATATCTGGGGATAATGTCAGTAGCAACTTATATAAACATGATATACTTACGCTATGCTTCGCGAATTAAATATTAAAGCGCAGTGTGATGATTTAAGAATGCCGTTATGGGAATGCCCTCATTTTCTTTTTGTGGTGATGGGGTTTGTCATCATCATCGCCATGCTGGCAATCAACATTACCGCCCGCTACTATACAGACCCTGAAGTAGCCGCACTTATCGTCATTGCTGTTGCGGGATTCTTATTGGTGATAAGTCATATTATTGTAGGGGCATTTGAACGCGTTGCTGAAGCGTCTCGCGCGCGCTCGGAGTTTGTCAGTATTATATCGCATCAACTGCGAAACCCTCTATCATCCATACGCTGGCAACTAGAAATATTACTTCGAAACCAAGCAATCGATCAAAAAACACGCTCCTATTTGGAAGGAGTAAATGAATACAACAACCGCATGGCGAAACTTGTGAATGATCTTCTCACGGTCAACAGAATAGAAAATAATCGCCTCGTACTTACCCCTGCACCATTCTCGTTGGTTGATCTCACTAAAAAAGTCATAAAAGATAACACCGCTTTTGCCAGCGCTTCGCATATAAATCTTACGCTAGAGGAAAAAAAAGGCGTTCCCTTTGTGTATGCCGACCAAGTATATATTCAATGGGCAGTAGAAAATCTTCTGGGAAACGCGATACGATACAGCAATCCCCGCACCACCATACCACTTACCATACACAAGCATGAAGGCTACGTGCGCTTTGAAATTGTTAATAACGGCACGACCATATCATCTGAGGATGCTCAACATATTTTTGAAAAATTCTTCCGAGCAAAATCTGCCCAACGCACCCACACAGACGGAACAGGTCTTGGTCTTTTTATCACAAAATCCATCGTGGAAGCATCCGACGGGTCCATAGGATTTAATTCGGATGCCTCCGGTAAAACAACCTTTTGGTTTATGCTTCCGCGGGCAAAAAAATAACAGCCTAATTACACACATTCCATGGCAAAAAAAATACTTTTTATTGAAGATGAATCAGCGCTCCAGCGAACAGTCGGCGATCTTCTTACCTCGGCAGGGTATATGGTCATACCGGCGCTTACCGGAGACGACGGCATACGCTTAAGCATGAATGAAACTCCAGACCTGATCCTCTTAGATCTCGTCCTCCCCCAAAAAGATGGATTTGAGGTGCTCACAAAAATTCGGAGCACCAATGAAACAAAAGACACACCGGTCATTGTGCTCACTAACTTGGAAGGTTCCGGAGAAGTAGAACGCGCGTTGAGCTTGGGCGCCCATACCTATCTGGTAAAACTTCGTTATTCACTCGATGAAGTGCTAGAGAAAATAAAAAAGGCGCTCGGTGATTAATATACTATCCATTCCAAGCGCGAGACAGATGTTTGATACCTCAAAAATACCATGTCTTTTCGCATAGAGCCCCAACAATTAAAAGCGTTTCTGCTTGACTCCGAGCTTGTCTCTAAAGCAGATGTGGAAACCGCTGAAATTGAAGCAGAAAAGTCCGGCCAACGACTTGGTGATGTTCTTGTTTCAAAAGGCATTATCAAAGAAGATGATTTTCTGCGTCTACAAGCTTACATTTTAGGTATTCCTTTTATAAATCTTGAAAAGGAAAAAATAGATCCTAATATTTTGCGCATCATACCCGAACCCATCGCGCGGAGACACAATATTATAGCTTTTAAAAAAACGAACCAAGATCTCGAAGTTGCCATGCTTGATCCTGATGATCTCGGTACCATTGATTTCATAAAAAAACAGTCCAATCTCCGCATATTGCCGCGCCTCACAAACACGGTTTCCATAAAACAAGCCCTCCAGCAATACCAAAAAAGCTTGGAAGCTGAATTTGGCGAAATTATAAAAGAAAAAACAACGCAATTCACCACATCATCGGAACAAATAGAACAGGTGGAAGAAAATAAAGATCTAAAAAAAATAGCGGAAGATCTCCCTATCGTAAAAATTGTAGATACTCTCCTCCGGCATGCCATTCTCCAAAAAGCATCCGATATCCATATTGAACCACTGGAAAAAGATGTTGTTGTCCGTTATCGCATTGATGGTATTTTGCGCGAGACGATGGTGCTTCCCAAAACCGTAGCGGCGGGAATCGTCGCGCGTATAAAAGTCCTTTCAAGTTTAAAACTTGATGAACACCGTCTGCCGCAAGACGGACGTTTTAAAGCAGAGTCGGAAGAATATAAAGTTTCATTCCGCGTATCCATTCTGCCGATAACAGAAGGAGAAAAAATTGTTATCAGGCTTTTACCGGAAGGAAACCACGGATTTACGCTTGAAAAACTTGGATTCCATGGAAAAGGACTGGAAATAATTCACAAAAATATCCGACGCCCCACAGGTATGATTTTAGCCACGGGACCAACCGGCTCCGGAAAAACGACCACTCTCTATACCATTATGGATATTTTAAACACGCCTGATGTAAATATATCCACCATTGAAGATCCGGTTGAATACCGCATGCCGCGCATCAATCAAAGTCAGGTTAAACCGGACATAGGCTACACATTCGCAAACGGCCTTCGATCACTCCTGCGACAAGACCCCGACATCATAATGGTTGGAGAAATCCGCGACACAGAAACCGCTTCCCTCGCGATTAACGCCGCGCTTACGGGACACCTGGTGTTTTCAACCCTGCACACAAACTCCGCGGCCGGCACGCTTCCGCGGCTCATTGATATGAAGATAGAGCCGTTTCTCATTGCGTCTACAGTAAATGTTATTATCGCCCAGCGCTTGGTGCGAACTCTCTGCAAAGAAAAAACATCTTACACACTTTCCAAAGATGATCTTACCGCGCTTGGTAAAGAAGTTGATCTTGACCGCATCCGCGAGTTTCTTGAGGAAGAGCATATCATTAAAAAGGGAACCACATGGAAAGATATACCGTTTTACAAACCGAAGGAATCAAGCGAGTGCCCCGATGGATATCACGGACGTATTGGCATTCATGAAGTACTCGAGATAAGTACCGCCATAAAACAACTTATTATGCAACATTCTGACGCGGATCAGATTGAAATGCAAGCAAAATCGGAGAAAATGATGACCATGCTGGAAGACGGGATAATCAAAGCTGTGCAAGGTATCACTACCATCGAAGAAATATTGCGCGTCACGAGCGAATAAAGAACCTGACATGTTTCAAGCTCTATGTTATACATATTCAAAGCAAAAAAACTTTCCGGTGAAGAACTGAACGGCGAACGGGAAGCTCCACACAAACGCGAACTCGCCCGTTCCCTTCGGGAGGAAGGATACACTCTTATCGCCGCCACGGAAAAAGGAGAGGCTGTCGCGAAAGGCATCCATATGCATCTGCCGACTTCCATAGGAATTACCCGTTTATTTGGACGCATTTCTCTTACAGAAAAACTTATGTTCGCGCGCAATCTAAGCGTCATGATAAAAGCCGGATTATCACTTACGCGCGCCTTAGATACGCTGGAACGCCAAACAACATCATCCGCGTTTAAAATTGTCATTCATGACATAGTAGAGAACATTAAAAAAGGAATATCTTTTACTGAAAGTGTTAGTAAGCACCCGCGGGTGTTTTCCACCCTTTTTACCGCCATGATATCTGCAGGAGAGCTGTCAGGAAAATTAGACGAATCACTCACTATTCTTGCCGAGCAAATGAAAAATGAACATGAACTCCGCCGAAAAGTACGCGGCGCGCTCATATATCCGGCCGTTATTCTGTGCGTTATGATCCTTATTGGCATTCTCATGCTTATTTATGTGGTACCCACACTTACCTCCACATTCACAGAACTTGGTATTGAATTACCAACCTCCACGCGCGTCATTCTTGGTTTAAGCGGATTTCTCCTTGGTCATGGACTTTTCTCTTTTCTTGCTTTTGTGGGATTTGTTTTCGGATTTTCCGTCTTTATGCGCACCAGTAGCGCAAAACGAGGACTTGATGTGTTGGTGATCAAACTGCCGCTTATAGGAAAAATTGCCAAAGAAGTAAATTCCGCGCGCACCGCGCGCACTATGAGCTCGCTTATACAATCAGGGGTTTCTATACTTGAAACACTTTCCATCACGCGAGATGTGCTGCAAAATCATCTGTTTCGCGCGGTACTTACCGATGCGTGTGAGACTATTCAAAAGGGAGAAAGTATGACAAGTGCTTTTAATAAACATCCAGAACTCTATCCTGTACTGGTAAGCGAGATGATTGCCGTGGGAGAAGAAACGGGAAAAACAGCCGAAATGCTTGAACGGCTCGCGGAATTTTATGAAGGAGAAGTGTCCGCGGCAACCAAAGATCTTTCTGGTGTCGTAGAGCCGTTTCTTATGGTACTTATCGGCGCGGTTGTCGGGTTGTTTGCAGTCTCTATGATACAGCCACTCTACTCCTCGATGTCGGCAGGGTTTTAACCTGAAACATCAAATGCTATTATTTCGAATAGCTCATGTTTCAAGATTCAAACTTCATGATATACTAAGCGCATGTCCTTCTTTTCTCGTTTACTACAACCCCCACCCTATTTAAACATTCCTATTTTCGCGCTTGATATTTCCGATAGATCTTTCAAGTACATCCAATTTGAAAAAACACCCCACGGCCGCCGCGTGCGCGCGTTCGGATCCGGCACGTTCCCTGCCGGACTCGTTCAATCGGGCGTTATAACAGACACATCAAAGCTTGCCGCCCTGCTCAGAGAACAACTTTCTGCTACAGCATTCCGTTACGTGGCGCTTGCTCTGCCGGAAGAAAAGGGATTTGTCCGCAGTATTCGCATCCCGGAAGTAGCACCGGAAGAATTGCGCGAAGTGATCGCCTTACAACTGGAAGAATACGTACCCCTGCCGCCGGAAGAAACATCGTTTGTGTATCATGTTCTCCCTGAGATACTACCAAGCACTATGGACGTTCTCATAGCCGCCTATCCCACACAACTCATAACTATGTACCGCGACGCCATGGACCAGGCAGGATATATCCCCGTATCTCTTGAGATAGAATCACAAGCAATCGCGCGTTCTGTCATTCCAACCGCCGAAGAAAAAGACGCGGTTCTTGTAATAGACATAGGACTTACGCGCACCAGTTTTTTGTTCGCGAAAAATGGCTACACACAACTCACATCCACCATACCTATCGGAGGAAACACCATGCATGAATCCATCATGAATACCCTTCATGTTCCGGAAGCAGAAGCTGAACGACTGAAAAAAGAATATGGAATGGGACGCACCAAAGAGGGTAGGCAGGTATATGAGGCTTTGCTACCACTCATAACTTCCCTTCAGAATGAAATACAACAACGTATAGAATTTTGGCAAAAAGAAACGCACAAAGAAGCAAACACGCGTGACACTCCTAAACTAAACCATATTTATTTATGTGGACGGGAAGCAAATCTTATAGGACTCCCACCCCTCCTCTCCACGCAATTACAAATACCGGTGTCACTTCCAAACGTATGGATAAACGCTCTCCCAAACCAGCGCGTGTTGCCCGAAATAGAATTCCGTGATTCGCTTGGCTACGCTACCAGTATTGGTCTTGCGATTGGCGCGGAAGAATAACACATATCACACCACACCATGACATCCACGCATTCACTTAATCTTCTGCCTCCCGAAGACCAAAAACGCATCGGGTATAAACGCCTTATCCTTTTTTTCACTTATATTCATGCCGGCACGTTTATCATCTTGATTATAGGAAATACTCTTCTTCTTCCAACATACTTCTTTCTCTTTTTTCAAAATCGCGGCACAAATGAATTACTCGCCGCGCAACAACAAACCATGGAAACAAAAGAGGATCGTGAAATCGAATCGCGCATACAACAAGCAAACACTACTCTCGCCTATCTGAAAACAACATACGCTTTCACTCAAGACTCTCTCGTGGCATCAGTAACAGACACTATTGTAAAAGCGCCTCCGGGTATAACATTCATGTTTCTTTCTTTTGAAAAAGAGACCAGCAAGATGACACTGCGCGGTCACGCGCCGGCACGAAACGATCTTCTGCAATTTATTACCGCCCTGCGCGCGCATCCGTCTTTTCATGATATAGAATCACCGGTAGAAAATATTCTGCGTGATAAAAACATTTCATTCACCCTTTCCTTTACGGTTGGTAACGAGAAAAAACCATGACAGAAAAACAAACACTCTGGCGCATGCTTATAGGAGGGCTTGCCGGCAATCTGCTTCTCGTGGGTATTGGGTGTTCATTTTATTTCTTTTTTATTCAACCCACATTCACCTCTCTTATCAATACAAGCAACGAGCTTGCTCTTCTTGAAAAACGCAAAATATTCCTGCGAGAAGCAGCACATGAGATAAAACAACGAAGTGATGATCTTAACGCCTTGGATGCCGCGTTTCTTCATCTGGAAGACGCGGTGCCATTTGTAACGCTTCTTGAGACAATAGCCGCCCAAAACAATGTAACCATTTCCATTCAAGCAGATTCAATCAGCAACTCTACTGCCACCAAACAGGCTGAATTTAACCTCACCATCACAGGAACACTCGCCCATGTGATGCAATTTATTAAACAAATAGAATCATTGCCTTATTTTACAGATATTTCATCTCTTACTCTGTCCACGAAAAACACGCAAGTGGAAGCAATTATAAATCTTAGTGTTCTGGCACTATGAAAAATTTTCTTCAGACTCTATCGGTAAAAGGAGCGCGTATGCGACAACACGCGCGCGCGGCGTGGCGCACATTTTTTTTCAGACCCGTCCATTATTGGAAAAGCGCGCTTGTTGTGTTTGCCCTCATTCTTATTATAATGCTCTGTGTGGACGGTTGGTTGTTTTGGCGGCTTGTCTACTCTCCTCAATACATTACAGATGATGCTGTTTCTGAGCGTTTTATGTTAAACCGGAAGGAATTGGATTCAGCTCTTCGATTACTGCGTGAGCGTGAATTACGGCTTCTGCAAACAGATAAAGGATCCCCTCCACGAGAAATCTTCGGGGTGCCCACAATCCCCATTTCCACAGAGTAACCATGTTCCTCCCCCTGTAGTTTAATGGATAAAACTGCGGACTTCTAAGCCGCTGATCGAGGTTCGATTCCTCGCGGGGGGACCATTATCTTCCACTTTGTTCGCAAAAAAAAGAGCCGTGTTGCCACAGCTCTGGATAAAGAATATTCTCTAAAGATACCATCCCCCATGGAAGAATATCTTTTTACAAGAGAAACAAAAAAATCTTCCTCTTGAAAAAGAAACAGATCCACTGACGCATCGAGGACACTTAAACATGTCCTCTACTTTTCTTCTTCGCACGATCACTCCTTCTTAAAAAACCGCTTCTTATCGTCAAACATGCGGGCCTCGTACTCATGCTCCCACATCGCGCTCGGCGTGTAGAGCGGCTCGATACGACGTCGCAGCTCCCACACTTGCTCACAAGCGGTCACGAGATGAGCAAACTGTTGCGGGAAGAGACCTTGAAATCCGTCGGACTTGGCGATCAAGGGATTGGGATGAGTTTCCACCAGCACCATCGACGCTCCCGCCATGACGCCGGCCAGCGTCATGGGGTGAACGAGATCGCGCAGACCGGTGCCGTGCGAGGCGTCCACCGCCACCGGCAGACAAGAGAGTTGGTAGTGGAAGGCAGCAATGCCGCCGAGATCCAGCGTGTTACGGGTGTATTTGTTCGGACTGACGATGCCGCGCTCGCACAGGATGACATTCTCCTTACCGCCGGCCATGATCCGTTCCACCCACAGCAGATACGCTTCGATATCGAGCGAGTTGCCGCGCTTGTGGATCACTGGCAGCGTCGTCTCACGCAACCGATTGAGCAGGGCCTGATTCTTCGAGTTCGGCTCGCCAACTTGGATGCAATCCACCCCCATATCCTCGTAAATCGACACATCGTTGGCGTCAAGCACTTCGACCACGGTCGGCAAAGAGAATTCCTTCCCGGCTTTGACAATCAGCTTCAACCCGTTGCGCAACGCCTCTACAGAATTCGCGCCAATACCTTCCCAACCGCTATACGGGCTTGATCGGTACTTCACCACGCCGCCGCGCAATGCTTTCGCGCCAGCCTCTTTGACGAAGCGGGCGGCTTCCAGAATCTGCGCCTCACTCTCCACCGAACAGGGACCAGCAACGATGGTCAGCTCGTCGCCACCCACCTCGACCTTCCCGATGCGCACCGAGGAGTGAAGCAAATTCTCGGGCGTGCCCTTTTGCGCAACCCGCTTATAGGCCTTGGAGATCGGAATAAGACCATCGACCCCGCCCATTTCTCGAAGTTCGCCGGTCGGGAGACGCGTAATATCGCCATAAACTCCGATCAGCGTAATTTCCTCACCAATCATTTTGCCGGTTTTATAGCCCCAGCTCTGGAGCCGTTCTTCGACGGCAGTGATTTCAGCAGGCGTCACTCGTTTCGACATTTTTACTATCATTTATTTTCTCCTTCGATTTTCCTGTCACCCACCTCATACGCATGATCATCAAGACCAAGCCACCGCAAAGCCTTTGCTGCTGGAAGTGGAAACAAAGACCTCATGTGCGTTACAACTTTTTGACAATGCCCACACCACGTGGTCTCAACACTTGCTTTGTCTCCTGAAACAACATGCACACCGGCCCCTTTTCCACATTCACCACACATCAGGTCAAGTCTTTTAAACATTTCGAGAGTCAGACGTTTTTGAACTCGCTTACCATCAACAACCGACCAAAATTCAAACGTCTTCTTGGGTTCTCCTCCTTCGGTTTTATTTGGAACCTCGCGCACATGAAGATCAAGCCCAAGATCACGTAATGCGCTTGCTGTTGGAAGTGGAAACAAAGACACTAAATTAGTTTGAGCTTTTTTACACACCCCACACCATACGGTAATAGTCTTTGTGTTGCTTTCCACAACACTATATGCGTTTCCTTTTTCTCCACACTCACCACAAAAGAGATCAGGTCTTTTGAGCATTTCGAGAGTCAGACGTTTTTGAACTCGCTCACCATCAACAAATGGCAATTCAAACGTCTTTGTTGTCAAAACTCTATCAAAAAAATCCGCACGCGCCCTACGGATGGCTTTTGTAGGATCTGAGCACCCAGGTTCTAAAAGAGACGCCTCCGTAAACAAATCCACATAGTCACCCCGCACTAGACGAGCATTCGTATCCATATACTTCTCCTTTCCTTTGTTTATTTCGTTTTCAAAGAACACCCTTTCCTCTTTCCCATCTCAACGAAAACCGCCCCGCGATACGGGACGGCTTTTTGATTCTTTTCTGGTTTTCCTCCTTTTCTAGGAAAGTACCATCAAAGGCCGACCCATATAACGCGCGAAGAGAATAAAGAGCATGCCCCAAAAGTGGAGAATGTTCATATCCTTACACGTATAGGTTCGACTTATGATAGCCATACTAATTCTCAAGCTACCAAATCACATGCAAAGCGTCAATAGAGCATGCACCTTTCATGTGAACAACTCACGTGCCGCGTCCCAAAACCGCGAATCGCCGTGTTGTATCTTCATCCAGTACCACCATTCAACGCCCCACAGATAGTATTCATCAAACCCCGCGTCTTTCGCAAAATATATGGAATCCTGGAAAAACGGAAAATCAAACACGCGAAGCTGATCCTCCAAAGGCGCATCCCGTAACGCGCGTGGCAACCAAGGCTCCATGCCAAGTTCTATGACAATAAATTCTTTCTCATAATCTTGAACCAAAAATCGAATCACCTGTTCTTTGATGCGGAAAAACCAGGGACCTATAGGATACTCATAAAAGCCCAGCACCTCGTTGTATACCCGACGGTACATAGTAGTGCCAAACACATCCCCGCGTTTTGCGGAGCTATACCATAACCCAAGCTCACCTGAATCGGTTACAAGAATAGGGTGACCCGCATCAAGCGAACGAACATAGGAAATTTCTGCATCAACTAACTCCCGCGACACGGTAGAGCAATCACCAAAGGCCAAAAACGGCTCATTCTCCACTTGCCAGTACTTGAGCGCTGGAGAATTTTTGTACCGAGAAATAACCACTTTTTCAAACTGTAACAATTTTGCGCGAAATTGTTCTGCCTCCAAATTGCCTGCCCATTCTGGCGCATGACATTCCGGCCATCGTGGCGTCTTTTTCCCCATTGCTAAAATTACATCCGCCCCTACTTCCTCCGCGCGGCGCATCTGATAATCAAGACCGGAAAAATCAAATACACCTTCTTGCGGCTCCAAAAGATCCCAATAAGCAATAAGACGAAGGTGCCTCACACCCAAATCATCTAGAAAAGCATCATAATTTTCTTGCCACCCAAACTTAGCGGTTGAACCGCTACGTGATAATTCTTGGGAAAACTTTTGCGAGAAGGTAACTCCCCATTCTATGGAACGGTTAGGATCTGGGGGCGTACGTTCTAAATAATCGCCGACTCCCAACAGAAGGACCGCGACTGAAATAAGAGTAAACGCAACAAATTCACCCGCGAGCGCGCGCAGACGAAACTTTGCATGCAGAAACAGCCACCCACCCAAAAACACTATAAAGAAACGAATGCTTTGCATCGCGTCCACCAGCGCGGGCACACCCAAAGAAATCGCGTAAAACACCAACACGGATCCCGCGCCCGCATACGCGCGATTCAATACATATAATTTTTTGTTGCGAAATCTGTTTTCTCCGCTTACAGAAAAAAGAGCCCGGCGCCAGGGCGCGTAGAGAAGAAAAAGGGAAACCATGCAAACACCGCCAACCTTTATCCAGAAAAAACCTGTAATAAAATTCGCCGCGTCAAACACCTGCTTTGATAAAACATTTGAAGCTCCCAAACACCCTGCCGCCACCAACACAAAAAACAATGTCCATAAACGCGCTTGTTTTTCCTCCAAAAATGCCACAAGAAAACCGCCGCATATTAAAAGAACAAAACCAATCATTTGATACGGCTGGAGAACGGTGCCAAAGAAAAATGATCCAAATACCAACGTGGCAATGGGGGAAAACCCGCTTACAGACACGATACTCCCACCCGCTTTACTATAAAAAAGCGCGTAAAAATAAAAGAGCATTCCTAGTATGAATGCCCCGCCCGCAACAAGCGCCATCATAAGTGTTTGCCAGGAGACACTCACAAAATCAAACGGTAAAAGTACTGCGGAAATGAGACCGAAGATGCCAAGCCAAAACGTATACCCTACCGGATTAGGAAACGTCTTTTTTAAAAGCAACTTATCCGCGAGCGCGGAAGTTCCTAGAATAAACTGCGCAATAAGAGAAATAAGAAACCAGCTCATATCCAAGAGGGTTGTTATAAAAGGAAATTTTTTGCACTATTAAAGGAGCCTGCCCAGATATGTCCTCGTAGTTCAACGGATAGAACGATCCCGTCCTAAGGGATAAATGCGGGTCCGATTCCTGCCGAGGACACCAATACAGAACTCAACGGCTTTTTCAAAGCCATCGAGTTCTGTATTGGTGTATTTATTGTACCAAGCTCGCACCTATTTCCAAAACAAATGAAGCCCCACGCACTGGCGAGTACGCCAGCAACCCCGAAAAAACACTCCTTGCGCCGAGATTTT
>Ga0155432_102_pt1 | contig 14172 bp, 16 predicted proteins | sample RifCSPhighO2_02_FD_106400 | JGI IMG/M metagenome (GOLD analysis project Ga0155432, IMG submission 106400) | Candidatus Ryanbacteria bacterium RIFCSPHIGHO2_02_FULL_45_13b
TTGCTTACCAAACTTTTTTGTATTATTCGACCGACAAAAGATGCAAAAACGTCTATTTTTTTAACAGCAATGAATCTTTTGGTTAAACTAGCTTATAATACATGGCTATTATACCAAAAACAGCAACTTGTTTTTTCCATTAACTCTGATTTTCATAAATTATTTAAGGCAACTTCTTTAACAAACTTGGAGTGGTGGTCTATTTTTGAAGTAGTTTGAACGGTTTTCGCCACCGTAGATGGCAAGGAAAGTCCTTCGTAAAATTCCGAAATCGTGACTCCGCCGTGCCGATGACAACTTCAAGTTTTTTCTTTGGCAACAAATTCTAAAGCTTATGGACAGAGCTTATGCTTGTCGTCCACAATATCCTCTCCAGAACCTTTCTGAAGTTCTATGTTCATTCCGCCGTCCAGAAAGGATGAAGGATAATCTCCGCTAGCTCGATGTGGTATTACGCTTCCGGACATAGCATGAAGATATTTCTTGGTTTTGTAACCGAACTTAGAAAATGTTATATCAACGCCAGCACATGATGCTGATTCTGGGATAGTTGCGTTCAATGCGTAGAAACCGCGATTGTTAGTAGTCACATTATAAACCGGCGAGTTGACCGCTACACCCGACAATGGTTGTCCATCCTCATCTACAACAAAACCAACGATCAATCCCGTGCCCGGTTTCGTAAATTGTTGTAGATAACTATCACTGAACTCTGCTGGCTTGACGAGTGGACTCATCGCAAATTTCATACCAGAATCTTGCGAAATTGGAAGCTCAATATATGACGACATTTCTTTATGCTCGTTCGATTTTGCAACAATGTCATACCGTCCCGCAGGAGCTTTCTTGAGATAAGAATTTAATTCCTTTTCAGTGTATGTTTTATTGTTGACAGTATATGTCGCCTCTACCACCATTCCTGTTTCAATATCTCGTGAAGATATGGTATATGTTGCGCTTTTAGAAACTTCCTGATTAGTTATTTGCCCTTGCGTGTTCTCGGATGGATTAGGTGTAAGTGTGATAGGTTTTTGTGTCATAACAAAATAACCTGCAACACCAGCCACAATAACCACAAGAATGATTAATAACGCAATGTTTGAAAACCCCTTTTTGTTCATGTTCATAAATTTATTAGTTAACTGTTAATTTTCGACTTATGATTAAAAAATTTCTTTTCCCAAAATGCCAAATCGCCAACTGATTTTTTCGCCTAGAAAACCTTACGATTTGGTCGCCAAGCGAAGCGAGGCGACTGTCCTTTGCTTGAACTTGAAATGGTGGACCTGCGGGGAATCGAACCCCGTCCTCCTCCATGCCATGGAGGCATTCTGCCGGTGAACTACAGGCCCTGTTATGTTTCATCGCATAAGTACCGGCATGGATCCAATACTATCGGTTTGTGTTAGTTTTTTCAATATAACAACACCAAAAATAAATAGCAGGGTGGATGTGATTGCCGAAGCTATGCAATAGAGACACAGCGCGTTTATCACAAATGCTTGAAGTGAAACAAGTATGACCGAAGTTGCAAACCCTGCCGTTGTGAAATATGCTGTCACTTTCAGAACCATAACATTTTTCGTATCAGCGTAGATTATGCCGCCGATAAAAAGTAAGAGATAATAGACCGCTCCCACCAATGCGATAGGAATGTTCCCTCCCATGGTGGCGTACGGACTAGTAAGCACGGTTTCACATCCGTTTACGAGTGAGCAGGGTGGTATCTCGCCTAGGTAGTGTTTCGCGGTGAGATACGCGGCATCGATAAAACCAATGAATGCCACGAGCAAAAACGCGACCAGTAGTGCGTTAGGGATTTGTTTCATGAGTGGTTGTTGCGGAGATTGTTTCTACCGCTTGAGAAATCAGGCGACGAAAATCATCGTACGATTTTTGATTGTCTAGTTTTATGCCATTCAGGAAAAATGTCGGTGTTGCGTTTACACCCGACGCAATGCCGGTTTGATAATGCGCGTTGATTTTATTATCGAGATCGTCCCTATCTATGTCAGTTTCAAATTGATTGGTATTGATGCCTAGCTCATTTGCGTATGAAATAAAAGTTGCTTTGGGGTTTGGTTTTGGTGCCCATTCTGCTTGCCGTTCAAATAAAAGATCGTGCATTTCCCAAAATTTTCCCTGCAGACCGGCGGCTTCTGCCGCGCGCGCGGCGGTTTTCGCGTTCGGGTGACTTTGCGAAAGTGGAAAGTGACGGAACCCAAACGCGACTTTTTCGCCGAATTCATCTTTTAGTGCTTTTACTAAAGGATGATATTGCGCGCAGGCGGGGCATTGGAAGTCGCCGTATTCTATAAGTGCTACGGTTGAAGTGGCATTTCCTCGGACCCAGTCTGATGATGAGAGGGCGCTTGTAAGAGGTGTGTCATTTCCATTTGGTGAATCATCCGAGGAATTACGCGCCAGATAGGTAACACCAGCCACCGCACCTCCGATAGCGGCGATGGCGATAATCCAGAGCACCGCGCGCCGAAGTGAACGCGCTTTATGTACGGATGAGACAGCCGATTTTCGATCTTCTCGCCGCAGTTCCCGCCGTTCTTTTTTACTTAAGGATTGTTGAATCTCCGTATCTTTATTTTGAATTTGTGATGGTTCCTCCATAGGTATTATTTCTACAACAAAAAAACTTAGTAATCAAGCTTGAGAGACACTGTTCTATTTAATTTTTCCTACGTGGTGCCGAGGGGGAGAGTCGAACTCCCACGGGATTACTCCCACTAGCTCCTAAGGCTAGCGCGGCTTCCATTTCGCCACCTCGGCATGAGTGCTTGCGACATGTTGTAAAATTGCTATAATCTTATTGTATCACAAGAAGATAATCAATTCGCGGGTATCGTATATCGGTATTATGCGTCCTTGCCAAGGACGAGAGAGGGGTCCGACTCCCCTTACCCGCTCAAAAAAGCTTTGCTTTTTTGAGCGAGGCTCGCTCATTTTGAAAAAATGAGCGGCCCGCTTGGACGAGGCTCGCCCCAAATGAGCGGCCCGCTTTTAAGGAATTGTATTTTGAGCAATGCTCGTTCCATAGGAGTGGTGCTCTTCCCCCCGTCTCATATGTTTTACACATACATTCTTTTAAGCCTCAAAGACAGGAAGACATATGTTGGCTATACGCAAGATGTGCCAGAAAGATTGCGTATGCATAATTCCGGGCATGTGTCTGCCACGAAACATCGCAAACCCTTAAAATTACTTTTTTCAGAGGAATTTCAAACTATGCAAGAAGCGAAGCAACGAGAGTTATACTGGAAAAATGGAGGTGGGAGAAGAAAGTTGAAAAAGTACTTTGAGAAGAATAATTTGTAAACAAAAACGACTTCTTAAAGATGGATTAAAAGCTTACAAAAACGGCGCAAGATCAGGGCCGGGGAGCGGGGGGAGGGTTTCGTTGCCAAATATGAAGTCTATTACAATTTCTACAAAGCCCCATGCAGTCAGCATAATCGCAAGCGCGATGATGCCCCATAGTATCACGCTCTTTGCTTCCTTAAGTTTTTTTTCATCCCCGCCTGCAGTGATGTAGTTTAGGACACCAAATAAAAAAACAACGGTGGCAAGAAGCACCAAAAAAGGAATAAGGAGGTTTAGCACCTGCGTAAGCCGGTTAAAAATAGCGGTGATTGTTATGCTTTCTTCTGCCGCGTATGTAAAAAAGGGAATGAAAAAATAGATTGTTATGAGGCTTATTTGTTGTAACATAGCGCTATTATATCATGCATATAAATGAAAGGAAACAAAAATCCCCCGCCCATGGCGGGGGATTTTTCGGTGACCTCGCTTTATTATTGCTGTGGAATTTTAGTGCTGTCATTTGGTGTGAGTATCGTTGATTCTGAATCAAAGATAAAATCAAGCACAATGTCCACAAACCCCCATACCGCCACCATAACTGCAAGGAATATAACCCCCCACATTATCATGTTTCGTGCTTCTTCCTGTTTGTCCTCTTCTCCCGCGGCGGAAATGTATTTCACGACCCCAAAGAGGAAAATAACCGTGGCAACAAGAAAGAGAAAGACGATTATGGTATTGAGGCCAGTGGTAAGAAAGCCAACTACATCATTAAACGCTCCATCTTGCGCGGCAACCATAAGCGGCGCAAAGAGGGAAGTAATGAGAGATATAATTCGAAGGTATTTCATAGGTGTTTATTGTGGTTGTGTTGGTACGTCTCCTGAACCGGGAATGTCAAATGCACCCTCGTCATTAAATATAAAGTCAAGCACAATCTCCACAAACCCCCATACCGCTACCATTACCGCGAGAAATATAACACCCCAAATAATCATCTGGCGGGCTTCTTTTGTTTTTTCTTCATCTCCCGCGGCAGAAATGTATTTCACGACTCCAAAGAGGAAAATAACCGTGGCAACAAGAAAGAGAAAGATGATGATTGTGTTTAATCCCCCTGAAACGGTGTCGATGAGATTATCAAACGCGGTTTGCGCAAAAGCAAAAAGGGGAGTAGCAACCATACCCGAGACTACAAGTGTTCGTATAAGTGAGATATTCATTGTTATATGTTACTTAATAATAGATTGAATGGAATAATACATTGGACCTTTCTTGATATTAGGATAAATAAATATAAGGATACCCTATCACAAGTTATAAGGGGTTTACAATACTTCCACCTGGAATGTTGGGGATAGTTTCTGTGTTGAATATAAAGTCAATAACCACAGCCACAAACCCCCATACGCCTATCATAACAGCAAGCCCGATAATTCCATATATAATAAAGCGCCGCGCGTTTTCTGTTTCACTCTCATCCCCACCGGCAGTAATATATTTTAGAATGCCTCCTAGAAAAACAACCGTGGCGGCAAGCATGAAAAAAACAATAACGCGATTCAGGTTTGCGCTAAGGACTGTTAGGACTTTTTCAATGGTGAATGGGCTCATGGGTTTACGGATGTAAAGAAGTTATTGAGAACAAGTAAAATTGCTCCGGTGGCAAGCATGATGCTCATGCCGACGATGCCATAGACAATGTTTTGTTTGCCACGCTTTCTGCCGTCTTCGCTCGCCGCGTTCGCGATAAATTCAATAAGCCCCCAGATGAAAACGACTGTCGCGAGTATGAACAAAAAGATAACCGCGGGGCGGATGGCGTCGTTCCATGTTACTTTAATAATGTCGCCGAGCGTGGGGCTTGGGGGGATGGCGGCGTATGCTGATTGTACAAGAAAATCTTGTATCATTTTTTTTGAAGAAGAGCCGGGTTCGTAGGAACAATTTCCGGCGCGAGCGAGAAATAAAAGAGACCCCACAGAATGGTGAATATAGCAAACCCTATAAGACCGTATGTCATGAGTCGTTTTCCTTCGTCGCGCTGGTCATCTGCCTGGGTGGTGACTGCGGTAACAACTCCCCAAAGAAAAAGAATTACGGAAAGCAGTGCCAGGAACGGGAAAAGCGTATCGGTAAAAAAGTTTTTTATACCGGATGTAAACGAGGTGAAAAGTTGTGCGGGAATTTGATTATTCATAGAGTGTTGTTTCGCTCCACTGCCTGTAAGAAAAATGTTCTACGATGCCCTTCTATATATACTTGTTGGTCATAAAGAATAAGTTTTTTGCAAGCATTGGAGCTGTGTATGTTTTCAGCCGAGACCTTTTGCAAAGTTGACTATTGCAATTGCGAGCACGCGCGCTCCTATGAGTACGGCACCTCCGATGAGTGTCCATGACAAAGTAGTTTTTGCTTTTTTTAATTGTTCTTCATTACCTCGTGCCGTAACGAACAAGAAGCCCGACCACACAAGGAAAATGGCAACAAGCGGGATGCCAATTGCCGTAACGGCGCTTGCGATTGCTTCCACAAGTTCAAGAAATGTATCGGCTTGGATAGGGTTGCAGATTTGTGTAGCGGGATCGCACGCCGCCGCAACAGTATTGATGAAGGAAGGGTGGATAGCTAGGTTAAAGAAAAAGGCGGAAATAAAAAGAAAAGTTTTCCAGAGAATATTATTGTAATGAGATAGGAAGAATAAATACATACTTTTCATGATACCACGTGATTTATAGAGTTAAAAATGAACATGCAAGTGGTCAGCTGTGCCAGAGGAACAGGACACCACCCCTCCGCCACGCTCGCACTGTGTAAAACATCCGCCACACACGCTTTTAATTTTGTTTTCCAGTTGAAGATAACTACCACCTATTGGTTGAAGGTCAGCCGCTCTACCTTGATAATGTTTACTCTTGGATCCATGGTTACCGGTAGTGAGCGACGTTATGTTGAAGTTTAAAGATGATGAAACATTATCAAGTGTTTGCAAAAGGGAAGAAGACAATTCAGTTGCTTCGGGAGTACACGATGAGCTTGGTGTACAGCCATGGAAACATGTGGTGAGGCGTTTACTTGCCAAAAGCTCGCTTTTGTTTGTGCTGGCGTGTACTCCGCCACAGCTACTATCGCTACTAAATGTCACCCCATTGTTTATAAGAGATTGAGTAATAAGGGCGTTTGCGCTTCCTCCCGTGCAACTTTCTGGCGGTGAATCGTCCCAAGTGCCAGTGGGACCAGCAAGAGTATCGCATGAGTTTTTTGTTACTTCTTTACATTGACCTGTTGCATCTGTACCATCTGATTTTTTGCAATATTTCTGCGTGCAATTTGTTGGGAGAGCGCTTTGCCATGTACCTCCCAAATTTACGCATTCACCTTGCGTGGTTGTGGTACAAGTAGTGGTAATATCTTTTCCTTCAGTGTCAACACAATATTGTCGCTGTTCTTGTGGTACTGGAGCTGGCGGTGGTTGTGCCACAATGGGGGGTTGGCATATGGGGGGCTCGTTCCACGCGGCGGTAAAATTACTGTAACCAAGTGTGTTGAGGATAGTCGCGATAATAAGCCAGGAGCCAAACGCGATAAAAATGCCTAGAACTGCGTTTGTTATGGCGGTTTTTCCGGTCTGCAACATCTGTGGATTTCCCGAAGAAGCAAGCATAAAGATGCCGCCAATAAGAAACGCGACAATCGCTAAGGGCAGAATAAAGTCAAACAGGAGAAAATCAATGATATTTTTAGTGCCTACGTAGAGGTCACAGAGGTCGCAGGGATTAGCAATGGATCCATCAGGATTTTTTTCAGTACCACATGGCACAATACCCGCATGTGTTAGGAAGGGTATGAAAATTGCAAAGAGTAAAACTATGACAAGAATGTATCGCATGTATATATACTACTATGAATTATAAAACATGACAGTACACGCGGTATTACTTTAATAAATCACTAAGCCGCGTGCTTGCTTCCGCTACAGCCGCGCCTGCGTCGCGGCCGGCGGCTACCAGTTCAATCATGTTTATAAAAAGAGGAGAGGAACGGGCGGGATCGGGATCGTACCACACGCGCGCCCGGAGCGCCTCTTCATAAAATACGGAAAAAGGCGGGAACGTATGCCCCGCTCCCAATAAATCACGCCGCGTGGGCGCCAGTTTCATATCATCGGCAATACTGGAAGCCTGGGCGTTTTGCGACAGAAACACCGCAACCTGCCACGCGGTTGTCTGTTTTGGTGATTGCGCGGGAACAGTAAACGCCATTACGCGGCCATAGCCTATTTTTACGGGTGCCTGACTGTATTGAGGCACGGGTGAGACGCCTATGTTTATGTGGGGTGAACGCTGGGATAGTGAATTAAACATACTTGCGCGTCCTATAAACATTGCCAAGTCTTCGCGCGCAAACGCTTCATCGGGTTTGGGGAAGGTGTAATTCCATGTGTAAGACGTTTTTTCGCGGCGGGAGAAATCGGTATAGTATCGCAATGCCGTTTCGGCGGGGGAAGTGGTGATTTGGTTTGTGGTGCTGGTTTGGGCAATGGTAACGGCGTGAGTCGCGGGGTCTATGATGCTGATGCCGCCCTGTAACGCGAGAAGACTTACAATATCAACGGCTTGCGGGATGTTGGAGGTAAGACCCATGGCGGCTCCGGAACGCGTGATGTTGCCGGTTTCCGTACGTTTAGTGAGCCTCTGCGCGTCTGTGCGGAACTCATCCCATGTGGAAGGCGGGAGGGCTATGGTTTCCGAGGCAAAAAAATCACGGTTCCAGTAGAGCACCAACGGATCAATGGCAAACGGGACGCCATAGATCTGATTGTTTTGGAGAAAAATATCCGTAACGCTCGCGAATGTTTCTTTATACTCCCGTTCGGTCATGGATATCACGGGCACGGGAGCAAGTTTATTTTGCATGGTGTGGAGAAGGGAGTCTGGAAGAAGAATTATGTCTGGGGTGTTGCCGGTTGCCAAGGCCTCAAGAATGTCGGCGCGGAAGCCAGTGGGAGTTTTTTCCTCGTACGTAAGCGATACATTGGAATGTTCCTCGCGCCATGCGGTAAATGCTGTTTTAAATACTTCCTGTGGATAGGTGCCCCAGATGACTATCTCGCTCGCGGTTGTTTTTTTATCAAGCCCGGGGATAACGCCCAAAAAAATGAAAACAACCACAAGAACGATGAATATTACTCCGATATAAATTCCTACTTGCAGTTTTGATATGCTATGCATTATTTGCGAAATATAAGTCCATAATGATGTTCGCCCGCATTAAATTCTTTTTCAAAGTGAAACCCATTTGAAACAAAAAGTTGTTCGGCGTTTTGTCTGGTTACGCGTTGTTTGAAAGGAGGTCCTAATGGTGATGTTGATTTTGTGGCGGTATCCCAATCTATAAGAAACACGCGTCCGCTTTGTTTTACAATACGGGCGGCTTCAGCCGCGATGTGTTCTTTTTTGTCCGCCTGAAATAACATGTTTGAAATCATAACAGCGTCTATTGTTTCGCTTTTGAACATTGTAGCGCCTGGTAGTTCCACGTTCGCGCGGACAGTTTCAATATTTGCGATATGCGCCATGCGCGCTTGCGCCCGTGTTGCTTCTAGCGCGGATTCTTGCACATCTATGGCAAACACTTTTCCGGAAGGTCCTACGGCGCGGGCAAGGATAATTGCCCAATGCCCCGATCCGCAACCAAAGTCGGCTATACGCATTCCGGGAAGAATTTCCAGATATTGATTTACGATGGAGGGGTGTAAAAAGGGCATGTGTTCATTATAAAAACAAAAAACGAAATACAAAAGGCAAAAAATGTTTATGATATCTGATGACTGTCCTGTGAATTGCCGAAGAATTATTTAGCGTCTTGCGATGACGCAATAAATTCATGTGAATTCGCGTCATCGCAAGACGCTATTATAATGTCGTTACAGAAGCGATTTTATCACCTGCTTCAAGACGCATAATACGCACTCCTTGCGTGGCACGGCCTAAAGAAGGGATGTCTTTCAAGGGAGTACGGATAACTTGTCCTTTAGTGGATACTACAATTAAATCTTCTTCCTCGGGAAGAATGGTGCGACTTGAGACGATGTTCCCTGTTTTGGGCGTGACGTTCATAGTTTTTATGCCCCCACCTCCGCGGCGTTGCAGTTTATACTCTTTTATTTTTGTTTTTTTGCCGTAACCCATTTCCGCGACTACTAACAATTCCTGTCCGGCTGATTCTTTGGAAATGATATTCGCGCCTACCACTACGTCGTTTGCCTTGAGGCGTATCGCGCGCACGCCCGAAGATGCCCGTCCCATGGGGCGCACGTCGTGTTCTTTGAATCGGATAGAAAGCCCGCGGCGAGTGGCAATGACAATTTCTTCCCCTTGTTTGGCAAGGTGTACCCACCCAAGGTTATCGCCTTTTTGCAATTTTATGGCAATAATACCTGATCGGCGAACATCTACGAACTGTCGGGCGTCTGTTTTTTTGATGATGCCTTGTTCTGTTATCATGGTGAGGAATGATTCCCCCTCTTTTCTATCGGCAGGCGGGTTCTTCAATACCGGAAGAATGGATGTTACTCGTTCTCCCGGAGCAAGTGGAAGAAAGTTCGCAATCGCTTTGCCTTTGGAAACGCGCTTGCCTTCCGGTAATTCGTACGCGCGCATCTGGTATGCTTTGCCCAAAGAGGTAAAAAAGAGAAGTTCGTCGTGGGTATTCGCGGTCACGAATTGGTCTACCACGTCTTCTTCTTTGGTCATGATACCGATGGTACCTTTGCCGCCGCGCTTTTGCATACGGTATTCTTCTGGGTTCACGCGTTTTATATAACCACTTTTAGTCAGAATGACTGCTGATTCTTCTTCCGGCACCAAGTCTTCCACGGAAATGGATTTTGCGGCACCTGCCATCACGCGCGTTCTTCGTTCTTCCGGATAGAGCTTTTGAACTTCTTCAGTTTCTTTCACGATAATGTCGCGTATTTTTTTGGGGCTGTTTAGGATGGCGTTTAACTCCGCGATGAGAGCTTTCTTTTCTTTGAGCTCATCTTCCACCTTTTTGCGCTCAAGACCCGCAAGGGTTTGCAGGCGCATTTCCAAGATGGCGGTTGCTTGAATGGCAGAGAGGCGGAATTTTGCCACAAGGTTTTTATGCGCCACTTCTTTATCGGTTGAGGCACGAATTGTTTTTATGACTTCATCGATATGGTCAAGGGCAATTTTGAGACCTTCCAAGATGTGGGCACGTTCCTCTGCTTTTTTAAGATCATGCCGAGTACGGCGTTCAATTACCACATACCGGTGCTTAATGAATTCTTCAAGCAGATTTTTCAACGAAAGCACTTGCGGTTGCAGGCCGTCCACGAGCGCCAGCATGTTGACGTGGAATGTGCGTTCAAGGTCCGTGTGTTTATATAAACTGTTGAGAATTTTTTGTGGAAATGCAGCGCTTTTGATGTCTATGGCTATGCGCATGCCATCTTTATCGGATTCGTCGCGCATGTCTCTGATTCCTTCAATGCGTTTCTCATGCACCAGTTCCGCTATTTTTTCAATGAGAGTTGATTTATTCACTTGAAACGGAATGGAAGAGATGATGATCTGAAAATTACCTTGCTTGTTTTCAATTATTTCTGCTTCCCCGCGCGTGACAATGCCGCCTTTGCCAGTGGCGTATGCTTGGTGAATATCTTTTTTATTGTAAATAATGCCACCTGTGGGAAAGTCGGGACCCTTTACGAATTCCATCAAATCTTCCGTAGTTGCTTTCGGATTTTCAATGAGGTGATGTATGGCAAGGGCAAGTTCGCCGAGATTATGCGGCGGAATGTTTGTTGCCATGCCAACCGCGATGCCCAATGAACCATTAAGAAGCAATTGCGGCACGCGCGTGGGCAGCACCACGGGCTCGGAACGCGAACCATCGTAGTTGGGAACAAATGGCACGGTTTCTTTTTCAATGTCTGCCAGCATGAGTTCCGCGAGACGCGCCATACGGCATTCGGTATTGTGGTTAATAAATCCATTACCAACAAATGAGTGGCAATTACTATCCACCTTGAGAGAATACACACGCTGAATACCCGCTTGTTCTATTTTTTCTATGGGGTCAAACAGATAATTTGCGTTGCTGACAAAAGAGAGAAGTGATCGAACTTCCGTTTGTATGGCGGGTTCCACCGCAAGTGAAATACGGGTGCCGTGTTTTTTTAAATTTGGGTACCTGTCAAAATTATGTTTATATGTAAATTCTTTTTCAGGCCAAGGAGAGTTTGTATCAAGGTGTGTTCGAACATACGCGCTTAGAAATGGAATAAAATCTGTGGCCGAATGGTATGTATGATATTGCGATATCGCACGAACAAGAGCTGTTTGTTTTCGGGTGCATGCGAAATTAATTTCCTTCTGGAAGACAAGCGCATTTTCAAGTCCGCGGATGTATGCTTTGTGTGTATGCCGGTACCCATCAAAACGTTTGGTAACAGTGATGCCAAACCGAAGCAGAAGTATTTGTATTTGTGAGACAAGAACTTCACTTGTGGATATACAGCTTAATTCAGTAAATTTTTTACCACTGACACTGATGCTTCCATCCCCTTCAAAATAGGCGCGTAAAAAAGCGGCGACAATTGGTCTGGGTGATTTAAAAATCACATGAGGGATTGTTTTCTCTTTTGCGTGTACAGGGTCAAGACCCAGATTGCGAAGGAATTCAACCACATGCCGCGCGTGGATCTCAAATGTGTGATAGGGTTTTTTCCCATAGGAGCTAGCACTTCTCTCAAAATGGTGAAGGCGGCAGTCCGGAAACGCGCGTTTCCAACATGTCTCAAACGCGTCTAAAAATTCTTTATCGCTGTTACAAAATTCTATTTCGTTTTGCTGTACTGTTCCTTCTGCAAGAATGGCACCGAGAATGAAAGCAACATCTTCAGACAGGTGAGAGGGTAGTTCTTTTTGTTCGCGGCGACTTTTAGGATTATATGCCGGTTTGAATGGCTCAAGAGAAAGAAGGGTTTGTGGCCACAGGAGATCGGAAGTTCTATTAATGACAGCGACATCCCCCATTGTTACCTGACTCAATAGTTTCCATTGAAATTCCGGTTTCTGTGAAATTTTATTCACATGCCACACAAGAATTGGATGATTATACGAACCGGAAAGAGAGAAGCCATGTTTACTCGTTATTTTAATAGTGGGGTGTTCACCGCTATCAAACCATTTTATTGCTTTTTGTGTTGTGCGATCTTTTGAGATTACTTGTATGTTTATGTTTTCTGATCCGCTTTGAGAAATATCTTTTATGGGAATGAGTCCCGTGTTTGTTGGGATAAGTGTATCTCCGGTAACGCAATATCGCATGGCAGCCGCGCTGTCTCCGTCAATTGAACCCCAGTTTCCCTGTCCTTCCACTAGCGGATAGCGCAATGAAAAATCTTGTGCCATGCGCACTAATGAGTCGTATACGGCAGTATCACCATGCGGATGGTATCCTCCAAGCACGGCGCCTACCACGTTTGCTGATTTTTTCAGTTTTGCCGAGTGTGTAAGTCCCAGTTCGTGCATAACATAGAGCACGCGGCGGTGTACGGGTTTTAAACCGTCACGCGTGTCGGGAAGAGCGCGCGCCACAATTACCGACATTGCGTAATCAAGGTACGACTCTTTCATTTCTTGCGTTATTTCCCGATCAGATTCATTTTGTGAATTTAAGCGAGGCTCGCCCTCTCCTTTTTTAGGAGGGGCGGCATGGTCGTTTTCTTTGGGTGAAATCAAAGACACCTCTGTCTCTGATTTGCGGGGAGGAGGATTATTATTTGCGTCAGATGCTTCGTTTTGTGTTTTATTTTTGGACATTGGTTTTAATATATTCTATTCCATCCATGAATGTGTTTTTCAGCATATCAAAGGGAGATGCCGCTGTTTTTATTTGTGTTTCTTGGTTCGATGTGCCGAACATATCCACGCCTAGGCGCCGACTGGCGACTATAAGCCATAACGCAATAACACCTGCCATACAAATGGTTATGGAAATAAAAAAAATTCTTTGGCGGATGTGCCGCGGTTTTTGCTGTACGTTTTGCACCAACTCTATAAAACTCATACGTATATATGGTAGACTAAAAACTCATTTTGAAATAGCCTTGACAGGTTTCATATAGTATAGCATTTGTGTTTTTCCGGTATAAAGTATCAATATGATTGTTCTTATGGATCATTTCTCTCTGACTTTTTATTTTGTAAGATACATGGTATGGTACGGCGGTATTAAAAGTTTAACAGATAATAAATGGTGCCTATAGTGTAGTGGTTAGCACTAGAGTTTGTGGAACTCTCAGCTCGGGTTCAAATCCCGATAGGCACCCCAAGAGAGAATAAGTTCAGCGAAACGCTCATTTCGTGTTGCTATATCAAGTGTTTTATCCAGTTCCAGCCGATTGTATTCAGCTTGTAACGCAGGATATGCTTTTTCTATAGGCACGAACCAATCATTGGCTTTAATACTCACTTTTTTGTCTTTTATCAAAAAGTTCTGACCAAGCGCGGTAAATATCTCCCGCTTCTTATTTAAGTCGCCCAGCAGAAATTCTTTGCGGGCGTATCGGGCAAAATTAAATGTCTTTTCCGTGAGTTCCAACCATGTTGCGGCACGGTTTTCTGTTTGGCGCAGATTACTTGTTAGCTTTGCGATTTTTGCTTTCAGTTCATCACGCTCTTTTATAAACGTCTCATCATCAATAAGCTCGCGGTAACGCATCTTGGTGAGGTTATCCAACTCTTTTTGTGTGGAAACCAAAGTATTGTGCTGTGTTTCGTATATTTTTGTGCGCTCTGTAATCTCTTTGTCATTGTCTCGGTTGAG
>Ga0155432_108_pt2 | contig 13577 bp, 9 predicted proteins | sample RifCSPhighO2_02_FD_106400 | JGI IMG/M metagenome (GOLD analysis project Ga0155432, IMG submission 106400) | Candidatus Ryanbacteria bacterium RIFCSPHIGHO2_02_FULL_45_13b
GGCTTATCTTCTCTAGGGGAAGTTACGGGTTACAACCGCAAGATCCGTGAAGAGGCGATGAGTCTGTGGGTTCGGTCCGGCGCACAAACGCGAAACATAACCCTCATGGATGAGTCTGCGCACTACTGGCTTTTCTTTGAAGAGCACAAGGTGGCATCTCTTGTTGGGTTGCGTGATGCTATCCACGCTGGCAAATTTCAGGCGAACGATCTTACGCTCAAACTCGAAGACTTCGTGCCTCGGGAAAAGCAAGAGAAAGTTCGTGTTGAAAACCCGGACACACTCGATCTTCTCGAGAAGCAGTATACCGTAACGTACCGCCAAGGCTATGCGCCGAGTGTTGAGCTTGGCAATGTAGAGGTGGACGAAACGTGGAAGCGACTTCCTGATGTGGGAGTAAAGCTATCAAGTGGGCGCGAGGTGGTGGTTGTGATACCGCTCGATTATCATAAGCTTTCGGGTAGTGACATTCCACAGCTAAAAAATCAGGTGCGCGAGTACTTGAACGAAAAGAAATGGAATGTTTTTACAAAGCCCGAGATTGCATTACCATCGGCGACCGATGAGGTTGTACCGGAGGTTGTGGATGTCGAGTATGGACTTGACTCGCTGACGGGTGAGCCTGTGCACATGTTCGGTGCTGTGACGCTTGATACGAGTTATTATCGTTCATCTGATTTCAAGGGCAAATGGTTCAAGGCTCGTGAAGAAGCGGAAGCGGCTCGGGCGAAGGTGCAGGAAAAGCTGGACGCGGGTAGTATAGCCGCGCGGCGTGAGAAGGCCGAGCGAGAAGTGGTAATGGCAGAGGCGCGAGTTGCTGAAGAGCGCGTTCTTGTGGAAGTAAGGAAGCAAAAGGAGATAGAGGAGCACCGTGTAGCTGAAAAATCAAAACGATTGGCCAAAGAAGAAAAGTTTGCCAAGACAGGTGTTTTGGCAGATGAAACCTCCACAGGCTTTAACTCTTTCGCGGCCGCGCTTGCTGTTGCGAAGCAGAAAAAGCAGAAACGGTAATTTAATTTCCCGTGGCTCCGACGGCAATAATATCGGGTACATGGAGGATAGAATGTACAAACTTGTTTCTAGTTCAAGTTGTGTTCGGTCATTTTCTATTTTGCTTGGCCTTGCCGAAGGGTATGGGTCAGAGGGGAAAATCCACGATGAGTTTAAGGTCGTGGAAGTGGCTCTCGCCTGGATGAAGGATCGGGCGGCAGATGGAAAACCATATTTGACTGGTATGGTGAGTAAGGGCACCGTGGTCTATGCCTGGCCAGATGGGCCGGGTAAGGTTGGTGGTGGTTTCGAGTCGTCTGTGGAGTTTCGGGGGGAAGTGTCCCCGCTCTACAACGCCAACCTCTCCAATGGAGAGGTGATCGTACTTTTATTTGAACTGGCTAGGATTCTTGGGGCTGCCCTCGGGCAGAACAGGATCTACATCGTGTACTGTGACAAGATGTGGATCCTCCAGCAGGAGTCGTCAGAGACTCCAACGGGAGAAAAAGTAGAATAGTTCTTTATCCTATCCATCGAGGTATATAAAAAATTGCAGGAATGGGTGGATATTTCTGTAAAACAGAGGAGTATTGGTTTATCAAACTAATACTCCTCTCTCAAATTAAATTTTCCAAATACCGCCGGAAGGCTCTGATGAGAAGTTCTTTGAATGAAAATAGTCCGGTTGCGGGTTAGGTTTTTGGGGAAGTCTCTCTTCTGGCGGAAGTGAGACTTCCGGATATTACTATTGAAAACCTAACCTGCAACCGGATGAAGATCGTGTTCAACAATGAGCGCGATAGCCTCGGCTGTAGAAGGAGGAAAAGTGCAGTATGGTATACATAACAGCAAACGTTGCGGAGGCATAGTGCGTTTCCGCTTTGAGGACGAACTATATCATCTCACAACTCCCATTGGGGCAGGGGGGTGTGAGAAATGCGGGTATTTCCCGCCGGTCAACCAGCGTCCGGAAGAGTGGGCGGAGGTGGAGGTAATCCACCCAACCACTTTGTGGTACCGTCGCGAGCCGGGACAGATTGCGGAGGTGTATCACGTGTGGTGGGGGGTTGGCCGCGCTGAATTCCTCGGGCTTGTGCCTGAGGAAGAAGCGGTCCGTCGCGGGTGGGAGTTTGGTGCGCCGCCGCAGGAGTTTTTTGCGGCGCGGGGGAGAGATACAGAGGGGGCATCCGTGCCCGCGCAATACCGTGATATTGAGACGGTATTGCGGATGGTTTTGAGCCGGTAGGATAAGCATTTTTCGGGAGAGAGCATGATTTCGATCGCACATCGGAACATGTCTCTCTCCCAACTTCAACTTCACGCTTCAAATGTTCAAAGCTTAGCTTTGAACAAATATGGAGCTGGATGAGAAGTTCTTTCTGAAAGGCCGTATGGGAGACGCGTTGGAGAAAACGATTTGTCTCCTCATAAGTCGGGTTCTCCGACAAATCAGTTTCCTCTGCGGCCTTTTGGGAAGAATACAAAAACATCCCTGTTTCAGGAGGTGTTTTTTGTTTTCATTTGCTATAGTAACCACATGAATGAACATGGTTCAGGGGGCACGTCGTTTTCCATGGAGGCAGCACCTACACAAGAACAAAACGATACGCGAGAAATTCCACCATCGTTTGCCGCCCGATTATTGGACGGTATTCCTGTTCCGGATCGGCCTATACAAGTTCAGCGTCTGGCGAAATTCGGTGAGCTTGCCGGTAATTTGCGTGAGGAAGGGCGGGGGAATTTAGCAGAAGGGGCTGAAAAGATTATTGGCGCATTTACCGAGGCGCGTACCGAAGTTGAACTTCCTTCCGGGAAAACTGTTTTACGTAAACCACATTTGGTAATTGCGGGGGGATTTGTGCGTGATACGCTTTTGGAAAAGACCCCCAAGGACATTGATTTTGCGACAAGTCTCAATTATGCCGAGGCATACGCGGTACTTAAGAAAAAGTTTGCCGCAGAAATTGAACGGGGGGAAGTTTCTCTTGTGGAGGAAGCAGGGAAAAATTTTAGTGTTCTTATTGCGCGATTTCGTGACTTGGATCAAGAGTATGAGATTGCCGCATTTCGGATAGATGGTGACTACAGTGATGGGCGGCGCCCTGATGCGGTAACGCCGACCCGGTACGCAGGATCAGACGCCGAACGGAGGGATCTCACCATTAACGCGCTTTTTTATAATCCATCAACAGGGAATGTGATAGATTATGTGGGAGGGCTCAAAGACTTGAAGGAAAAAAATCTGCGATTTGTGGGGAATGCAGAAGAGCGAATTTCTGAGGACCGTTTGCGGATGCTGCGCTACATACGGTTTTTGGGAAAAACTGGTTTTATGGAAGATAAAAACGTAAAGGAGGTTATTCAGAAACACGCGCATGAAATTTTAGGGCTCCCTGCTGAACGCTTGCATGACGAATTAAGTACCGTGCTTGCTACCGGTTCCGCGGGGGACGCATTGGAACGATTACACGAATACGGTCTTCTTAAAGAAATATTGCCGGAAGTTGCGGCACTGGCGGACTGTCCACAAGGGCCGCCGTATCATATGGAGGGAGATGTGTTGAAGCACACAACCCTGGTAGCAAATGGGCTACCATCTGACGCATCCGCAAATTTGCGCTGGGCGGCAGTTTTTCACGATATTTCAAAACCGGAAACACGCGCGGAAGAAATAGATCAAGGAAAAGAGAAAAAAGTAAGTTTTCTTCGGCATGCCGAAGTCGGGGCTGAAAAAATTTTACCAATACTAAACCGCCTAAAGTTTTCTAACGAGGAAAGAAATGAGATCAAGTGGCTTGTGGCAAATCATATCCGCATGCTGGGAGAGTTTACAAACATGCGGGAAAGTAAGGCGCGGGAACTTGCACTTTCTCCTTATGCGGCAAATCTTATTGCGCTTGCTGAAGCTGACTCACGGGGGGCGGTTCCTGTTAATCCAGAGATTAAAGAAAAAAATGAAATGGTGCTGAAAAGCATGCGAGAACGATACGAATCAATTATTGCGCATACCGTAGAGAAAAAAGAACAGGTAGATGCTGTTACGAAGGCGGTGAATGGCAACGAAATTATCTCTACATTTAAAAAGCGGCACGGACATAAGCCGGAAGGAAAACGTATAGGGCTTCTGAAAGCACGCATTTTAGAGGAGGTACATGATAACCGTATTACTGATCCCGAAGAAGCACGCGGGGTGATGGAACGTATTATTTCCGAATCTGTTTTACAATGACCAAAGGCTGTTTACCGCGCGTATTCGATCGCGCGCATTTCACGGATGATGTTTACCTTTATTTCACCTGGGTATTTGAGTTCCGCTTCAATGCGGTTTGCAATTTCACGCGCCATTTTCTTTGCTTCAAGATCCGAAATATTTTCAGGAGTTACGAATACGCGGATTTCACGCCCTGCTTGAATGGCGTATGATTTTTCAACACCCACAAAGGAGTTCGCAATGTTTTCAAGGTCAGCTAAGCGTTTGAGATAATTTTCCACGGAATCTCTGCGCGCCCCCGGACGACCCGCGGAAATGGCATCTGCCACCTGCACAATAATAGACTCCAATGTTTCATAGGGATATTCTTCGTGATGCGACTGCATGGCTTGGATAATGCGCGTATCGGCGTTGAATTTTTGCAAAATGCGGCGGCCGATTTCTACGTGCGTGCCTTGCACTTCATGGTCTACCGCTTTGCCTATGTCGTGCAGAAGCGCGCCTTTTTTGGCAATGTTTACATCGCCGCCCAGTTCGGAAGCAAGCATGCCTGCCATGTGTGCCATTTCAATGGAATGCTGAAGTACGTTTTGACCATAGCTGGTGCGAAATTTTAAGCGTCCCAATAAGTGTAATAAACGAGAATCAACATCAAACACGCCCACTTCATACGCGGCGCCCTCACCCGCGTCTTTTATGATTTTATCAATTTCCAATTTTGCTTTTTCCACTACTTCCTCAATGCGCGCGGGCTGGATGCGTCCGTCGGCAAGTAAATTTTCCAGAGCCATTTTTGCCACGTGCCGGCGTACCGGATCAAATCCTGAAATAATAATCGCGCCCGGTGTGTCATCTACAATTATTTCAACACCCGCGGCACGTTCAAGCGCGCGAATGTTACGGCCTTCACGCCCGATAATTTTTCCTTTCATTTCTTCATTAGGAATAGTAACCGTGGTGGTGGTGAATTCAGACGCCGCAGATGAGCCTACCCGATGCACAATTGCCGCCAATATATCTTTTGCCTTTCGTTCAAATGCCTCATTGCCCGTGCGTTCTAATTTTTGAATGCGCGCTAAAATATCCTCCTCGTATTTTTTCTCAATGTCTTTCAACAGCTCTTCACGGGCTGTTTCCATAGAGAGTCCCGCGACACGTCCCAGCTCTTTTTGTTTTTCTTCTTCTAGTGTAGCAACGCGCTCTTTTGCTTCACGCACTTTTTCAGCTTTTTCTTTCAGTTCTTGCGCTTCTTTATCCAAATCGGTATATTTTTTGTCTATCATTTCCTCGCGCCGTGCTATACGTTCTTCCAGTTTGCGAATTTGTTCTTCTTGCCGCTTCGCTTCCGCGGTTGCTTCTTCTATCACCGTTACCGCCTTGTCTTTTGCGTTGAGCAGGATTTCTTGTGATTCCGTCTTCGCGTTGAGAAGAAGCTCTTGGACTTTTAAGTCTGCCGAGTTTTTGCGTTGCCCCATGAGAAGCTGGCGGATGAAATATCCGGCGCCTCCGCCTATCAACAACGCGCCAAATATGATGAGTGCTACATATGCTATATTCATGATACTGTGCCGATTCCGGACGCAAAAAGCAAGCTGGATCACCAGCCGCATATACCGTTCAAGCGGATGTTGTAATGCCTAAGTTGTTCGCAGTCTTGTACTGCGCGTGTAGAGATGAGTTTGTTGCATTGCGCTTGGAATAGAAATTATTGAACGGTACCGCGCTTGCCGGAAAATCGGAATTAGAAAAATGTATTAATAATCAATAAACGAACGTGCACACATTGTAGCAAACAGGGCTTTTGGTGTCAAATTCGATACCTTGGCAGTTTTGAATATTTCTCCATAAAAAACTCCCGCATGGGAGCGGGAGACTAGAGACTTATAAGATGACCTTTATCTCTGCGTCTATATAACGTGAGAGAGGGGAGAAAGGTTACTTTTGAATATAAACGCTCGGAGTGCGCGGACGGTATCACGCAGAAAAAGAATACCCACAAGCACTGATCCCATTATTAAAAACTGAATCATGATATCGGTATTCAGAAACGCGCGAAAGAAAAAGTCTGCCATCATAACCGGTGAGCGGCTGAATGTGTGCACGATGGCGTTTTGAAGCACATGGTTAAAGAAAATAGAATCGGCGAGTTGGCGCGCAATAAATGCTACGGCAAGCGTCTCTAATGTAAGAAGAGGCAACACACGACGCGTGAACCAAATAATATGGACTCGGCGCATTATCCTTTTTTTAATAGAAGATGAGAGTGTTATTTCCATTTTTGTACCTATTTTTATATAAACTCTTTTAATATTTTTTTTGCGCGAAATAAGCGCATCTTGAGAGTGGAAAGGGGAAGTTGTTCTTCGGCGGCAATCGTCTTATAGGGTTTTCCTTCCAAGTAATGAGCTTCCATAATACGGCGCAGGTCGTCGGGTAGTTCTCCTAATAATTCTTCTGTGAACATACGCGTTTCGGAATCTTTTGCGATATCTTCGGAGCCTGCCAGGTTTTCGTATATTTCAGGATCAAGCGGCGCGGAACGCTCATACACTCGCTTTAGTTTTCTATAATGGGAAATGGCGGTGTTAATGACAATGCGATATCCCCAGCTTTTGAACGAAGCATGCTCCTGTTTTTTGAACTTGCCACCGTTGAGGTATATGCTGGTAAATGCTTCTTGTAGTATGTCTTCAGTCTCCTCTTTTTGCCTTACCACACTATAAGCGGCTCGGAAAAATGCTTCCTGATAGCGGTCTATGAGGATCCTAAAAAGATCTGGATTTGCCAAGGATGCCTGCAGAAGCTCCTCGTCAGAAGCCTCTATAACGTGTGATATCATGGTGTGTTCCAACTAAATCTGTTAACGGTGTTCATTGTATATTACGCAGGAGGGAAAGAAAAGGTAACATACGCGAAAAAGGGCGTCGTCGCAAGCTTTCTTACCTGCGAGATCGGGCTAGGGTAACGCCTGCCAATACTACAGCAAGCAATATGAGACCGATGCCAATGATGCGCATATTGTTCTTTAGCGCGTCTTGCAGGCGTGCCATAAGTTGTGTGCTGTCAGGATTTTGTGGTATCTGGGCGATATTCGACTCTTCTTGCGTTGGTTCTTTTTTGTCAGCGCTCCCTATAACCGAATCAACTTGTGCATCATCGGGGGAGCCGCCTTGCTGGAGAACTTGCTCTAAGAGTGTTTTAAATTCGGAAATTTCAGCAAGCTGGGCGGTGGTAAGCGGGAACATGTTTGCGCAGTAGATTTCATTTATATATTTACGTGTTGTGTAATATACATAGCCGGTTCCTTTGGTGTGTCCCCATGGCAAAAGAATCTCGTTTCTGTGGCGTTCCTGAAACACAGTAACCGCGCGATGATCATCTGGGTTATAGATGCCGTCAACCGGCAGGCTAAATCCCTCGAACGTATTGAGAAACAGTTCAAGTCTTCGCACGTCATCAGAATTATTTACTGCCCCAAATTTTATATAACTTTTGAGATATTCGACGCAGGGGGATTCTGTAATACTGATTTCCGAAACTTGCGGAGGTGTTGTGTTAGTAAATGAATCTGACGCGGGGTTTATAGTAAGCTCGATTCCCATTTCACTGTCATCCGAACGATCCGAGTATGGCCTGAAGTAGTAGGCGCGTCCGGCAGAGAGTCCATGTACTAGTACGCGGTGTCTTGTTACAAGTGCTTCTGACGTTGATGTTTTGAACGCGTAATTGTCAGGAAGCGCCGGAGATATTACTGTTCCGTGCGATACGACATCATATACCACCATGCTTGTTGCCTGTAGATTTGTCTCCCACGTAAGTACTGCCGCTCCGGTATCATCGAGCGATATATTTTCATTGGTGATAGTAAGAAAAATCTTTGAGCCACCACCCCCACCTCCACCGCCTCCCCCACAGTTTGATGTACAGCCGGTGCTTGGTCGTTCCGTTACAATCAGCGCGCGCGTAACATCATCGGCAGATATGCCTTTTGAGTCTTTGACTTTATAGACAATGCTGTAGGTGCCAGATGTGTTGGTATTGACATTGTTTTCTATTTCTATGGCATTGGTGATGTCGCCATCTTCTTCATCAAACGCGGTTGCTCCCGCGTCTGTGTAACTGTCATCTTTTATGATCGTTATAGATTGGCTTCCTAAAAGAGTAAGTACTGGTTTCGCGTTTTCATTGGTATCAGCGGGATCATAAGAGTTTGGATTTTCCGGATTGCCGTCAGTGTGGCATCCCGCGTCAGCTTCATCAATTTTTTCATCTGCGTCATTATCAAGATTATCGGAACAGGTTGCCTGTTTTTCAATAACATGCACCGCGCGGGTAATTTCATATGCCGCAAGTCCTTTGGAATCTGTTACGTTGTAAGTAACAACATATGTTCCAATTATATTTGGATTAACTATGTTGCCACCTATTACAATTTTTTCTGAAGGGATAACCCCATCTTCGTCATCAAAAGCAGTCGCGCCTCCTTCAAGGTAGCCATTGCCGGTTGGAATAATAAGAGGATTGTCACCCAAAAGCGTAAGCACCGGTTTTGAATTTTCACTCTCGGCGTTTGGATCATATGAATCTTCATGTTCAGGATCACCATCGGTGTGGCACGCGGGGTCGTTTTGGTCGGTCTTCTGGTCAGCATCGTTATCAATATTGTCGGAACACAAAGGAATGTGCGGAGCCGGAACCACGCGCACGGTGCGTGTAATTTCATTGGCAGGTTTACCGTCTGAATCGGATACATTGTAAGTTACTTCGTATGTGCCGAGGGTGGAGGTGTTTACATCGGTCGCGTTTGTCACAATTTGATTTTGCGGGATGTCGCCATCTTCTTCGTCGTGCGCTGTTGCGCCGAATTCAATGTATTCATTTCTTACAATAATTTCGAGCGGGTTTGCGCCCACAAGAACCAGTAAAGGCGCGGCGTTTTCCGTATTCATGTTTGGAGTGTATGAATCTTCGTTTTCCGGATTGCCGTCAGTGTGGCATGTGGGATCCGCTTCATCAACACGAGTGTCGCCGTCGTTGTCCAGCTCGTCGGAACATTGTGGTTTTGTTTCTATCACACGAACGATACGTGTAATTTCTTCAGCTCCCGCACCACGCGAATCTGAAACATTGTAGGTAATAACGTACGCACCGATTATGTTTATGTCTACCGTGTCGCCACCTGTTACGATATTACTTGTGATGTTTCCATCTTCATCATCAAACGCAGTCGCGCCCGGATCTGTAAAACTGGTATGTATCGTGACGTGCATTGTCTCATCACCCAAAAGCGTAAGCACCGGTTTTGAATTTTCACTCTCGGCGTTTGGATCATATGAATCTTCATGTTCAGGATCACCATCGGTGTGGCACGCGGGGTCGTTTTGGTCGGTCTTCTGGTCAGCATCGTTATCAATATTGTCGGAACAGGCAGGAGGTGTCGGTAGTTCTTCTATAATTACAACACGTGTTTTTTGATCTGCCGCGAGACCTTCCGAGTCTGTTACGTTGTAGGTGATGTGATATGTGCCTGGCACATTTGGATGTACCGTATCTCCACCAACGATAATTGCGCTTGTGATGTTTCCATCTTCATCATCAAACGCGGTTGCTCCTGGGTCGGTAAATATGATGTCCTCGGTGATGGTAAGGGGATTTGCGCCTAAGAGGGTGATTATGGGTTTTGTGTTTTCCGGAGGCGGTTCTTCGTCATCATGCATGATGCAGAGAAGCGCGCCGTTTGCGTATGTTTGGAGGAATTGTTTGAACTCGGCGTGAACGGGGTTTGTTTCATTATAGAAATCAATAAGGGTCGGTTCGCACAGATCAGAATCATCAGCCGTGTTTGCATCTGATGGATTTACAATTCCGGCAAGCGTGAAACCTGAACAGGAAGAAATATTGTTTATGCCCGCGGATCCATTAAGTCCGCCAAGAGAGAGTATATGGGCTCCTTCAGATAGTAGTATTGGACCCGCAAATGAGCGAATGGTGTTTGTTCCGCCGGTGCCGTCGCGACCGGCCGAATTCATAATGACAGGTTTTTCGTTTGTGGAAGCGCCGGCGTCTATGCGGTCAGACACGCTCATACGAATTACTTTTTTTGCAAAAATAGTTACGGTTGCCTCCGCGTTGTAACGGTTCGCGTTATCAATCGCACGGTCTGACAGTGTTATGTTTCCGTTTTGGGAACGCACATCAATTACACCCCCGTGCGAACCATTTGATCCGGTCTTTACCGCAACCGCGCCAAAGTTTTCGTGTGTGGCGCTAAGAAGCGTGTTGCCAAGAATGGTGATATTGCCGCGCGCGTGAATATCTATTTGACCTGGTGTTGGTTCGTGGGTTGAGCGCGCAAACACGCCGCTTGTAATGGGACGTTTTGTTTCCGCGTCGAAACCAAACACATTGTTGCCATCTATTAAAATACCGCCACGCGTGGAAAATATGTGGACGTTTGCAGGATGACCACGTTTGTATACTGCTTCCACAAGTCCGTTGATGGTTATGGTTTCTTTCGCGAGTATATATATATCATCACCTCCGGGGTCTGTTCCTTGCGAGACAATGTGTGACACAGAACCCGTAATGATATTGCCACAACATGATGTTAGTAGTATTTTTCCGGGCATGCCTAGTGTTCCACTGCCGATGTTGCTTATGGTGCCGTTTATGGTAATAGGGCCGCCTGCTTTTATAAAAAGATCGCCACCGCGCGTGTTGTGCGGCGTGAGAGAAATAGTGGCATCGTTCTCAACCAGAACTTCGCAATCCGTACTAATTTTCATGCCGGGACTTTCCCGCGTGTTTGTTTGAAGGGGAACGGTTGCCACAGTTACTGTGACATGTGGTTTTATAACGAGTTTTTTATCACCAAGGTTAAAAATAGCATTCCATGTTCGCACGTCGGTTGGGTCTGGTTTTTCATAGCTGAAAAAAGCGCAGAGATCGGCATCCCCCGCGCAGGTTGGCGTATCTGTGTTAAAATCAACTGTTACATTTTCATCCACGACAACTTCTAGAATGTTGCCCGCGTCATCTTTTGCGCATGTTTCACATGGGAGCTCTTGTTGTTCTTCCTCGTTGTTCGCGTTTGCGAAAAGGGACGGTATGACAAAAAAAGCCATACTTACCATAAAGAAGGTTAAAAAGAGTTTTTGTATAGTATATTTCATGATAAAAACAAAAAGTACCCCTTACCGCATGGGTTGAGAAGGGATTAACAATAAAGAGGTTTTTAACGGTTTTTCTTCAAAAGATGTCCTAAAAGACACAAAACCGATAGATGTCTTATAGAAAAAAGAGCAAAGGAAAGAGCTGAAAAGTTACGTTATCTAAAGAGCAAAAAGAGTATGATAAAAGAAAGTATACTATTCTCTAGTATATAAGTCAACTGGCGTTATGGAACACGTTTCTGGTAGGGCTATGTAATCCTTTTTTTCAGTTCATCCATTGTGGAGAGGAATTCTTTTTCCAAATCTATTCCTAACTCTTGAGAGATCACCATGATTGACCAGAAAGCTCGTGTGCCAGTTTTTTATCAATATCCGTACCATTCCTAAGGTTATTCTTTGCCATAATTAATTTCATCAAATCACCCACATCACCCACAAGCCCTTGCGCATATTCTGAAGCACCCCAATTTTTATGACCGCTCTTCTTGTTGAATGATCGGTAAACTGTTTGTATTTCTCTAGCTCTTTTTATGATTTCTTTGAACTCCATATTGGTTCTAATGAATTAAGAATTGTGGAATATTCTAAACTTTGGGCGAAAAAATTCAGCGGCTATTAAAATTCGCGTTCCTTATCAATTTCTAGAATTACGAATTTTATTCCTTTCGGCTCTAGTACTTTCGGCGGTATAGCATGCGTAGAGCCTGGCGATTTCAAAATGCCCTCATGCACAGGAAAACAAGTTTTCGGTTTTATGAGAAGCGCATAGTCAATCGCCTCTAACAATCTCATCCACGGCCCAGCAACGGGCAGAGCCAAAACCTCAACTTGTTTTCCTGGATTGGTGAAAGCATCACCCGGATAGAAAAATTTGTTTGCGATAAAGTAGCCAGTATTTTGAATTGGCGGAATTGAAGTGTACATGAGGGCATGATCTTTTCCAAATCCCTCAACCAAAACTCCCTTTGCGTCAGAATGTTGACCATCTTCTACTACGCTGAAAGTAATACCATCTTTTTCTAAAAGTACACCGACACTTTTATTGGTAATAACTTTTGCTTGTGGATTATTCTTCAAAAGTGCTTTTAGTGAATCAATATGAAGATGGTCGGCATGTTTGTGGGTGATAAGTACAAAATCAACATTTTTTACTTCACTCTGTTGCGTTGAGTAAGTTCCGGGGTCGGTCAAAATTCTGACTCCGTTTTCTTCAATCAATAAACAGCAATGTCCAAATTTTGTGATTTTCGGTTTAATGGAAAATATGAGTTGCTAATTTTCCTTGCCTGAGAGTATCGCGGCGACAATTTTGTATCTGCGATCACGCCGTAATCCCCGGTGCACCGCAAGCCGGTTTTTAATCTGTGAGAACATGCCATCTAACGTGTTTGTGGTGTTGGGAATATGGTAGTGCGGATATCGTTGATAGGTAAACAGATGTGAAAGATTTACTTGTAATGATCTATAGGCAGCTCGTACACGGCGGTGGGTATATTCCCAACCGCGTTTTTTGTATGGTGTTAAACTCCTTTCATGCAGAAACTCTTTGTGTCGTTCATGCCATGCGGCAAGGTTGACACGAAACTGTTCCTCCGTTGCGTCTTTTAGGGTGAGCGTTAATGTTCGTAATTCCTGTGCCGCCTCGGTCTGCGGACGTCGGGTAAGATACTTAGTTACTGTCTTTACTTGGTGGAACTGGCAGTACTGCACGGGTATGCCATATCGCTCAAAAACCTGTGCTACACCTCGTTTTCCATCAATGACGACACTGGTGATGGCCCATCCGTCAGCAAGCAGCTTTCTCAGTCCTTCTTCGTACACCCACGGTGTCTCTTGGAACGATTCTTTCCACCAAAGATTCTTCTTCAGTGTCGGAGAACGGAACACCATCACCCCATAGCTTCTGCCCCAGAAGGTCATGTCGCAGGCAAGCGAGGTTGGTTGTGGTGTAAGTGCATGAACTGATTGTTCTGCTTCCTCAATTTGCTTTCGTATCCATCGTTCACTCTTGTCGTATGTCATGGCAAGTTGGGATGCGGTCTGACGTCCCCACACATATTCACGAAGGATGCACTTTCTTAAACGATTGTACTTACGTAAAGCCTGGAATGTTTTTCCACACGCGGTGCATTGATACCTTTGTAGACCGCGTTGCTTACCAAACTTTTTTGTATTATTCGACCGACAAAAGATGCAAAAACGTC
>Ga0155432_128_pt1 | contig 13394 bp, 8 predicted proteins | sample RifCSPhighO2_02_FD_106400 | JGI IMG/M metagenome (GOLD analysis project Ga0155432, IMG submission 106400) | Candidatus Ryanbacteria bacterium RIFCSPHIGHO2_02_FULL_45_13b
AGGGAACAATGGACAAATCGCATCATTGACAGATTCAACCTCGAATCAACCATTCGGGATCCTTGGCGTCCCAAAAAGCGTCCCTGACCCTGTTTTTGACCCTGTTTTCGTTTTTGGTTTTTCCGTTTTTTTTGTTTTCTCGTTTTCCGAAGTTGTAGGTTTTTTGCGTGAGGGGTACACTTCTGTTATGAACATCATTTCTTGGAATGTAAATGGAATTCGGGCGGTGCATAAGAAAGGGCTTTTTTTACAATTTATCCAAAAACATAAACCTGATATTTTGTGTCTGCAGGAAACAAAGGCGCAACAGCATCAAAGTGAAATTGATTTGCCGACATACGAAGAATATTGGAATTCTGCTTCTCGGGCGGGTTATAGCGGGACAGCCATTTTTACCAAAGAAAAACCTTTGTCGATAGCACTAGATATTCCTCCCAAAATTGCAAAAAAGTATCAGTTTGACGATGGGTACGGAGATGCAAATAGGGAGGGACGCGTACTCGCGTTAGAGTTCAAAGATTTTTATGTAGTTTCCGTCTACACCCCAAACGCCAAAGATGATTTATCCCGCATTCCCCTGCGACACAACCAATGGGACCCAGCATTTTTGGCATACATGAAGTTGCTTGAAAAACAAAAGCCCGTTATATTTTGCGGCGATTTAAATGTGGCTCACAAGGAAGATGATCTGGCGCACCCGAAAGAAAACAAAGGCAAGAAGGGTTTTACCGACGAGGAACGTGAAGGTATTGATAACGTGATAAAGGCAGGGTTTGTGGATACGTTTCGCATATTTAGCAAAGGAAACGGGCATTATACATGGTGGAGTCACTTTGCAAATGCGCGTACACGCGATATTGGTTGGAGAATTGATTATATTTTTGTAAGTAAGAAGCTAGAAAAGAGAGTAACAAAAGCACTGATACATAAAGACGTGTTGGGATCTGATCACTGCCCTATTGAAATTGAGATACTATAATTTCAATTCATTACCGAAATGAGGTTAGCCGGGTCGGCACAAAAAACTTAATTGTCTTTATCCTTGGAATACTCCTTAACTAAAGATTGAAATAAGTCCCCTTTTTCTTCAAAGTTTTTCCAGACCGAGTAACTGGGGGATGCTGTTGAAAGAAGGCATACGCGCCCTTTGGGGGTATTCCGAAAAGCAAAACGCACCGCTTCTTTCATGCTTCGTGTTTCTAGTACCGTAAAGCCCCGGCGTGATTTCAATATACGATTACCGCTTTCAGGAAAGAGAACAATGTTTTTTACGTGATGCTGTCTCAACGTTTTTTCCAGATCATGAAAATCATAGCCACGATCTTCCCCGCCAAGAAAAATAGTACCCACGTTTTTGAGCGTTTGAATAGCCATAATCGTTGATTCGGGTGTGGTAGAAATGGCATCATCATAAAATAATATTTCGTTATAGGTACCCACGAACTCCAAGCGATGCGGTAAAGGCTTAAAGTGCCTAATAGCTTCGCGTATTGCATCATCAGACACATGAAGCAAACGGGCAACTTTGACCGCGGCTTTGATGTTTTTGAGATTGTGCGCGCCAAGAAGGGGAATCTCGCTTTTTTTGACAGGAATTTTTTCAGTGAACGGCGGTCGGAGCGCAACGTCGCCGGGTTTCTGAAACATAAACATACGTTTTTTCGCTTCATAGTAGGGGGCAACTCCCCCGTGATAGTCCATGTGATCGGGAAACAAATTCAAAAGCACCGCTATGTTTGGCGCGTATGTAATGTCGTCGAGCATATAACTGGAAAGCTCTATAACAAGAATTTCATCAGGATCGCTTTTGGTAAGAAGAACTTCCAACATCGGACTTCCTATGTTGCCCACCAATCTGACTTTTTTGCCGGCGGTTTTGAGAATTTTGTATATAAGACTCACGGTTGTACTTTTTCCCTTACTGCCCGTTACGCCGATGGTGAAATTCTTGTTTTGAGAAAAGAACATGTTAGTGGCGGTCACGTACGGGATGGTAACCTTTGTTTTTGGGATTCCAGACGTTTTAACCGCGAGATCGTAGTTTTTTTGTTTTTCCAGATACATATTATCCCGCTTCTGATCCAAAATGCCAATATGTAACGCAGGATAGTTTTTCTTGATATAGCGTTCAGTCACTTTCCCTTCTTTACCATACCCAAGGATGCAAACATTCTCTATTCCCAAAAAGCGAAATGGTGTTGGGAGCGTTGGCGCGAAAGCAGTCCTAAAAACCTGCTCCACAAGGCTGTGGGGGTTTTTGATTTTGGGAAGAAATGTTTTTACAATGATATCGTTTTTAAAGTTTTTTCCCGCAAGAAACAGCGCCGCCTGTGATTCTTCAGGTGTACCGACGCAATCAAACGGTTTATGTTTTCCAAACCCCAGCACATCTTGAAAAAGTGGAATAAGTGCATGTTCCGCAAACAAATTTTTATGAAACATGCCCATAAGCTCTTTTTTACTAAGAAACGGAGCAAGTATTAAAAACACAAACACGCATTTGGAGCACTCTCCGCACCATAAAGAAGCAGGGCGTTCTTTAACAATCTTGAAATTTCTATTGCAACTTGTAAACAATGGAAAAAACTTTTTGTGCTCGGCAAACATACGCGCGATTCGTATTTCATAGAACTGACGCAGAAGCGAAAAATAGATAATATCGGGCGTAATAAACTTCCTGGTGTATTCTTGCATCAGCGCCTCAAACTCGGCGGACTTGCTCCATTGATGATTTATTATTTCACCGTGATATTGAATATTACCAAAATTACTGCTGTGCTCGTTTGCGACAACCACATATTTGTATCCATGCATCGCGGCGGCTACCATCCCTAAAAACGCAAAAACGGCAGAGATAGGTATGTGTCCGTTGTATGCTCCTTCATGCGTTTCAAACAATTTTGGATCAAGTGTTCTTTGTATTTTTAATGAAGGCTTTCCTATTTCTTTGATTACCTGTTCGGAGATGAGGTCTTTGCCTTGCGTCTCCACCAAAAATGAAGTGGTGTCATATTTTTTTAATAACCCTGCCGCAACAATTGAATCCTTCCCCCCGCCTATGCCCAACAACACGCGATCATGAACTTCCATTCTTTCGGGAGTGGTATCTGTTTTAACATAGGGAAAGCGCGCCAAACGTTTTGGGTCAAACTTGTTTTTGTACAAAAACTCCCCCAGGCCTTTTTTATAGACCACATTCCAAAAATTTGCCTGGTCTCGTGAAATAGGAAACGGGATTGCGATTTTTGGCGGACAGTAGAGTTTGAAGTAACTGATGCCCAACATAAGATGCAGGGGTTCAAGAAACTTCCGCAATGATTCAGGTCGCAGATTTTTGGGAACATGAGGTACTGTGATACGTTCGGTAAACTCAAGAGGGTCGCGGTTGGAAAATTCCACACGATAGTCACACGTAATGGTGCCACTCTTACCATTAAAGCGATAACCGCAAAAGCGGAACATGGTTGCTTTAGGCTTCATGTTGAAAATGTACCATGCCGACGGTTACTCGCGCTCCATTGACATGTTTTAGGTAACATGGTACTATTCACGGATTGTCCTTTGACATAAAATAAATACACACGAAGGGGGTGATGTAATTTGTCTGTAAGGTAACTTTTGGCAATTCGCGACGGATAAAAAACTTTTCAGAATCAGAAGGAAGGAGTTTTACGTGAGAAAAAAATGGTTTGGCTTATGCTCTGCAATTTGGGGAGCACTTGTAAGTGCTTTTCTTTTTGTTCCCTCGGCACAGGCACTACACCCCGCACTTCCATGCGATGTTTATCTGCCCACGGAGTGTCAGATTACGACACTCCACAACATGGAGGCTGGCGGCACATTCAGTGTGCCAAAAACCCTGCACATAATGTCAGGGGGACACATAAAAACCGATCCGAGTTCCGTTCTTGAAATTGAAATCACAGGCGACTTCATCATGGATGATGGCGCAAAGGTCTCAGGAACAACGAACGCGGCAAATGAAACTGCTGCGACGGTACTTATTACCACCACTGGCAATGTGCTTCTGAAAGGAAGCGGTGCGAGTGGCGCCATTATTTCCATGAATCAAAACGGGCCTTCGTGCTCCGGTGGAAAAGGCGGCAAGGTGGACATTCTTTCAACTGGCGGAAACATCACCGTTGAAAGCGGCGCAAAAGTTACGGTAGATGCAAAATGCCCTGCGGGTGAAATAGAGCTTAAGGCTCCAAAAGGATTGGTTACCATCGATGGGCTTCTTTCTTCCGAGAGCAAGCTTACCGGCACTGGAGGGAATCAACGTCCCGGAGGTGGCCCTGTTACTATCGTTGCTGGTTGCGATCTTACGGTAGGCACAATGGGGATTGTGCGCAGTAAAGGACGCGATCCAGGAGCAGATCTTGTACACTTAGAAGGCGGATGCGACGTGGCAGTTCTTGGTCTGGTACAATCTACCGGGCCAGGGCATGCTGTGCCGAACAATCCAGTCAATCATTGTAATAACCTAAATCGTCCTGATAAACAATCTAATTCTACGGCATGTGTGGAAATTTGGTCTGGCGGTACCCTGACCATAAACGCGTTTGACGCGAATAATGGGCAAGTAAATGCTGACACCGCGCAAAGTGGCGGTCATCAAAGATCCTGGATTGATATGTTCGCGAGTGGGAACATATCAATCATCGGCGACGTCGCTGGTTCGTATGCTGTGCATGCAAATCAGTCGGTGACAAATGCCGATGGCGGCATTATCACAGTGAAGTCGGTTGGCGGATCGGTGACCACATCCGGACTTGCAGTGCAGGCAAACGCGACAAAAGCAGGTAGTCGTGGCGGGGAGATAACCATACACGCAGGCGGTGCTGGAGCTCCTGACGGGAACCTTGATTTTGGATCTTCTTCCATTCAAGCCCGCGGGGGAAATGCTGGAACATTTTCAAGCGGTGGCACTATTGAAGGCGTTTCTTTTACGGGCGCGCTTCTTGGCACCGTAGGCGGACAACTCAACGCCGGCGGTGGCGTCCCTGCGAATGGAACAGTAACACTCCAATCGTGCGTGGGCACCGCCTATAATGGAGCCGTAACACCTGCTGTGACTATCAATCCTGATGATTGCGCAGGCGCGGTTTCTCTTCCGGCGTATGTGGTATTGCCAACGTGTTCATGCGGAGGCCCCCCACCGAATGGAAGCTGTCCCGTGTGCGAGCTTGATGGTGGAGGCATGCCTGTGACAGTGGTGGTTGATCAAAACACGACAGTTGATTTTAACCCCGCCATACCTGCGTGCGTTGGAGACGCCGATTTATGCGCGTTTTTTACGTACGATAAGACCGGACTGACTCCCGACACATGGAAAGGAATCTTTGACCTTGGAGGTAAAAAACTTGTTGTTATGGCAGGTGTTACCGTAAAAACCGCCCAAGTGCCACCAGCCGGCAGTGAGCGAGCCGCGCCAGGAATTGAAATACGCACCACTTGCGAGGTTGTTGTTGAGTTGAGTGCGGTCATTCTGGTTGAGTCCTACAATGATAAAACGGGTGATGTTGTTATTCACGCCGATGGGAAGATAACCATAGACGGTGAAGTAACAAATCGCGTAACCGGAACATTGGGTGTTCCGGGGAACATCACTATTTCAAGTTACTGTGGCGATGTAACCACGGGACCAATGTCACTGATACAAAACATTGGTATTGACCGGGGTGGAGGTGATATAATTATTGCTTCATGTTGCGGCGGAGATGTTGTCTTAAACGGACTCGTCCTCGCACGTGCAAAGGCGCATGCCACGGGAGCTCCCAAGCCCGATATTTATATCGCGGCGTTTGAAGGAGATGTAGTCGTCAATGCAAACACGGCCGAGCCCTTTTTTGATGAATACAATCCATTTGGCACCAAGTATGATATATTTCCGGGTGTGCTCTCGTGGGTAACCCATGCGTCAAATCCCGGGAGTGTAACCATGCAAGCATCCGGCAACGTGGAGGTGTATGGTCATGGAGATGACGCAACCCCTCCTGTACGTCCAAGTTTTGCCGCGATCGCCACAGGCACGGGAACCTCAAACCCGAGAGGCGGCAAAGTTGATGTACGCGCCGGCGAAAACGCGATAGGCACGGATCGTGCGCTTGAATCCTTCGGGAACGACAACCTTATTGGCGGTATCAAGTTATGGGCGGGCGGAGATGTGAATCTCGCGCGACTTGGTGCCAACAATTCTTTCGGTCCCGTGGTAGATTCGGCAGGAAGTAAAAAAGGTGGACCAAATGAAATCCGCGCGTTCCAGGGAGCGATCACAATCGCGCCTAACACACTCGTGGATGCGAGCGCTCCTGTTCTAGGAGTGAACTTGCTTACATCCTGCGTGGGTGTAACAAACAGCGGCACCGTCAGCCCTCCCGATGCCAACGCGGCGGATGATGCTGGTGTATGCGCTCAAACATCACCTGCCCCATTGTTCGCGGATTGTAAAGCACTGGGGGTGAACAACTAAAAGCACAAATAACCAAACAGCCCTAACCCTCCCGAAATTCGTTTCGGGAGTTTTTTTATATACACATACGCCCACACGTTATTTTTGACAATTTCAAAATATTAACTGATAATACGCTTATGAGAAAATATATTTTTATACTATGCGCCACAATAGGTGTCGGTTTATTATCAACTGGTGATGCGGACGCCCAAATGATGGGTGCCCGCCTGCCGGACGGGCAGGGATTTTCCAATACCCAAGTTGATTGGGATGAGGTCGTTGAACATACCACTCGCGAAGAACAAGAAGGCAAAGAGCTTTGGAATAAACTACAGACAAAAGAAATTGCCTGTGAGGGTTTGGATGATGAGCAATATGGAGTGCTCGGTGAATACTTCATGGGACAAATGGCTGGAGATTCGCATGCCGCCATGAACGCCATGATGATCCAAGCGCACGGTGAAGACGGTGAGGAGCAGATTCACGTCGTCATGGGCAGGCGTCTTTCCGGTTGCGACACATTGGCGGCATTTCCGGCAATAAGCGGCGGCTGGATGCCGATGATGAATATGATGTGGGGAGGGTGGTCGTCTCCCTTTGGTAATAATTCAACAAACAATATGATGAATTTTGGATTCGTGCCCTTTGGCGGGTTCGGCTGGATTTTTATGATCGTCTGGTGGGTTTTGATAATCGCGGGCATTGTCGCGCTTATTAAATGGCTCACTGGTCAATCATATGAACCACGAGATCGCGCAAAATCCGCGCGCGCTATCTTGGAAGAACGATATGCCAAAGGTGAAATAGACAAAAAAGAGTTTGAGGAAAAGAAAAGAGACTTGGAGGCGTAGAATAGTTTACTTTTTCAAATCCGCGTCTACCATTATTTTTGCAAGCTCCTTAAATGTTACTTTTGCTTCCCAGCCAAGTTTTTCTTTTGCCTTTCGCGGATCAGCAAGCAAGTGATCAACTTCGGTAGGACGAAAATATCGGTGATCAATACTGATATATGATTGCCAATCACCAAGACCGGCATAATGAAATCCTGCCTCGCAAAACTCACGCACCGTATGCGCCTCCCCCGTGCCAATCACAAAATCTTCGGGCTCGGGCTGTTGAAGCATCCGCCACATGGCGTCCACATATTCGGGCGCGTAGCCCCAGTCACGCTTGGCATCTAAATTTCCCAAGTAAATCTTATCCGTTTTTCCCGCCACGATATCAGCAATACCCCGTGTTATTTTACGGGTTACGAATGTTTCTCCTCTGCGCGGTGACTCATGGTTAAATAAGATGCCGTTTACCGCGAATATACCGTGTGCTTCACGATAGTTTTTTGCGGTGTGATACGAAAAAAGCTTCGCGATACCATACGGACTTCGCGGAGAAAACGGTGTGGATTCATTTTGCGGAGGAGGCGCGTCGCCAAATAATTCCGAAGAAGACGCCTGATACAATTTTACTTTCGCCCCCGTTTCGTGTTCATAATCTTTGATGGCCTCCAAAATACGAAGGGTGCCAAGCCCCGTAATATTCGCGGTATATTCGGGGATATCAAATGAAACACGCACATGCGATTGCGCGCCGAGATTATAAATTTCATCCGGGCGGATATTATAGATAAGTTTACGAATGGTATTTGCGTCCGCGAGATCACCATAGTGCAGGAAAAACCGTACTCCTTCAATGTGGGGATCCTGATATAAATGTTCAATCCGCGCCGTGTTAAACGTGGAAGCGCGGCGCATGACTCCATGCACCTCGTATTCTTTTTCAAGCAAGAGCTCCGCAAGATAGGAGCCGTCTTGTCCCGTAACGCCGGTTATAAGAGCCTTTTTCATTTTTTTACAGTACCTTTTTTACACACAAAAACAAGGTCATAAGATATAAAGCGCGCGCCGGGAACATGAGAAAGAATCCTGTCTATAAAATAGGCAGCCCGTGAACCAATAAGCCGATAGACAATCTTTGGTAACGTGCCAAGCCCATACCACCGTACCACCTGTAGCCCATGCCTCCGGGCAAGTAGTTCCATCTCTCGGCGCGTGCTCGCGCTCAAATGCTTCCCGCGCAATCGAAGCCACAATTTCGTAAAAATACGATTGCTCCACAGATTCCCGTGCATGTTGAATATCAGCACACTATCTTGGTTCCGGAGTTTTTGAGAAAGAACCGCCATTGCTTCCTCGCGCAATACAGACTCCGCGTTTAAAAAAAATCGAAACGCGGTTACCAAATCAAATGTTTCTCCCCGAAGCGCGTCTGTGCGAGTAAGATCAGTTTTAATCAAACGAGCACGGCGCACAACCTGTCGCGCGCGTTGGAGCATTTCTTCCGCGATATCCACACCGGTCGCATTATTCACCGTGTTCTCCAAAAAAGCAATAATTCTTCCAGTGCCACACGCGAAATCAAGCAGAGAAACTGGCACGGCGCGCGCCTGCAAGACCGCAAGTTCTTTTGTAAGCACGCGCTGTTCTTCCCTCCACAACGCGTCGTCATACGTTCCCTGCCTATAGAGAACTTCATCATACACACGACTTACCTGCTCACTTTGATGCGACATGCGATAATTTGTTTTCATATGCGTTCCAAGAGTGAGCAAATATCGAGTGCCCGCGCTTCCCACGTAAAACGCCTTGCGGATTCGCGCGCGTTCTTTGAAAGTTCAGCGGCTATATGAGGATCATGTAAAATACGTACCACCGCCTTTCCAAACTGCTCTGCCGACAAATCAACGAGAAGCGCGTTTTTCTCGTGTATCAAAACCTCTTCCATGGCTTTTCCTTTCGTAGAGACAATAGGCTTTCCTGCCGCAAGATATTCAAAAATTTTCGAAGATATGCTTCCAGGATAGGAAATACGAAGCGGATTTACAAGAACATCAGCGGCTTGTATATACAAAGGATACAAAGACGGCACCACGCGCGTATGTACTTGCACTCGATCTCCTACGCCTTCTTTCTGAGCCGCCCCTTCTATCTGCTCTTTTTCTTCGGGCTTCGCGCCTACGAGCACAAGCATTACCGGTTCGGGAATCAGACGCATCATGTCGATTAACACATCCCACGAATACCACAAAAAACTTCCCGCGTACATAACAAGCGACACGCCCGTTGGCAACCCAAGTTCCCGCCGACGCTCCTCTTTTGAAACATTATCGTCTTTGTATAAAGAAAAGTCCACTCCACGCACATGCGTTACAATAGATGGCTTTGCTGAATGATAATATATTTGAAGACCTTTCGTGATACATACCAATCCATCCGCAAAAAAAGTTGACAAAAACCACACAGGTTTTCCGCCCCTCCATTCATGACTTCCATGTGCCTCAAAAACAACACGCTTCCGCAAAACTGCGCGCGCAAAAAACGCCGCGTACCACAAAAATGGATCTCGGAAATAGAGCACATCAAACAATGAACGCGCTTTCCATAGGTGCAAAAGCACTGAACGTCTGCGGGACGAGACATCAATGGGTACTGGACACACAATGTCTTTCTCTTTACATATGACATCTCGCGATTTTGATTCGGCTGCAGATGAAAAGACCACGATTTCGTAGCGCTTTGTAGCAGCGATTGCTTCCGCGGTTTTTACAATATTAACCGCGTGCGCCCGGGAAAATGAAAGGGGTGAGTTGGTTATATAGAGAATACGTTTCATAATACCCTTCCTATCTTTTCTATTATGTCGCCGAAGTTGTACCACAAATCATACAGTGTTGCCGTGCCAAGAAACACAAGCGCGAAACCCAACGCGCGCAGAGAAACTTTCGGTCTATATGTCATGATAAAATAGGCAGTACATATGGCTAGAAATGGAAAAAACGCATACCGATAACGGGTCTCAACAATAATGGGAATAACGGCAAGTGGCTGTAGTACCGCAAAGAATAAAAACAAACGAGATGCCACATCGCGCCTCTCACGAAACCAGCGATATCCACCAGCAAGACCGCCCGCAAACAATATCAGCGTCCATACAAGTGACGCGGCAAGAGTAACGCGCATATCCCACGGATGCGCGAGTAGATGAATCCAATATCCCCCGGGTCTTATGGAGCTTACGTAAAGAGCAGTCTTGCGCCACTGCAACTCCAAAAATTGAAACGGCTGGTAAAAGAGAAATTCAAAATACTTTTCACGCCCGACGCGTTCCAGCACGGTACTATCATGCGTAACATCGCGAAAATCTTGAATAGCAACAGATTTTTCAAACCCACCAGTCGCTTCAGGATTATTCCCAACCCAAATATCATACCAACCAGCGGTAGTGGTAATAATAAAGTGATCATATCGCTGTGTCATGGTATAGGACCATGAGCCCACAAGAAGCAATGGCATAACAACAATGAGCACGGTATCTCGCCACCGCCGACGAAACAACAGTATACCCACCGTAGCAAATAAAGGAACCAACGCGACTGGGCGAGTAAGCACCGCGCACGCCCACAAAAAACCAGATCCGACTACGGATAATCGTGTCGCGGAAATATCCGAAGAAACTAGACGAATCGTGCCATACACAGCCGCAATGAGTAAAAAGAGAAAAAGCGTCTCGGTAAGCAACAACCCGTTAATCACAATAAGATCAGGTGAAAACCCAACCAGCAACGCCGCAAGAAGCGCTGGCTTCTCATTATGCAGAAAAAATCGCGTAAGAGCGTAGACCAGATAAACCGTGCCACCACGCAGTAACGCGTGCAAAATCCAGACCACCCACACATGGTGTCCGAATAACGTATACACACCAGCGAGAAAAAACTGATACCCGGGCCCCACGCGTACGATAGCGTCATCCCCTCGCGGATTGCCGGCGTTCTGTTCATGTTCTACATACCCAAGACCGCGCGCGAGATTCCATCCGATACTATCATACGCTTTTGCGTCCACGCGCGGACGATCGTGATAATAAAATGAGTACCCAGCACTCATAAGTATTACAACCGCAACCAGCAATGCGATAGGAGATGAAAAATAGTGTTTCATTTTATTTTTTTATACAGGAAAAAACGCGCGTCGAGCGGCGTGTAATCTATATAACGCTCTTTTAAAACATTTGTATACGGATCCACAAAATCACGCATTGATTCATCACCAAACCGGCTGTGTGGCATAAACACATAATCAGGAAGCATATCGGAATAAACAGCAAGTGGACTCTCTCCCAATACTGTATTTCCACTAATGCGCACAACTTGATATTTTCGGCGGGAGTCAAACAAAGAGGCAATAGTCGGCGCGTTTATAAATCCGATCGTCTCGTCCGGTCGCACAAGCTGTTGTAGAAGTATAGCGTTATGCATTGTCACGTCAGAAGCGGTACGCCAGGAAAAAAAGAAAAAATGAATGGCTTGCGCGCCAATTAACATTATAAGAATGGCAGTAGCACCCCACAGAGGAACATGATACCGCCACGCGCGTTGATGCAAAATCGTTTGTAGTATTTGTGGAAACACAAGAAATAAAAGGAGCGTGCCACCAAGAAGATACCTCAACCAACCGGGACTTCGGAGATATAACACAAATGCTGCAAGCGCGTACAAGAAACAGAAACGCATACAGCGTACCCATGCCTCATCTCTCCCCCGTGTATGCCATACACCAAACAAAGCCGCCACGACAAGCACAAGGTACTGTAAAACGGTACTATGCAATAAAGCGTCTATGCCAAAAACGTTTGCCGCGCCAGCTGGAAACGGGTTCTGGAAAAATACATAGACCTCATTCCATGAAGTTAATGAGAATGGATACGAAGGAAGAGAAACAAGCCACGGCACAAGAATGAGTACAGCCCCACCAGCAACGGTTAATGCTTTACGTATCCGTTTTTCATGCTCGGAACACACTATTTCAAAAACAGCGACGGCGACAAGAGGAATATAGAGCGAAGGCTTCGTTATTGTTGCAATACCTAACAACATGCCAGAGAACATATACCATTTCCGCACATACAAATAGGAGAGCCCCAACAGAAGCGCTACAAATCCTGGAACATCTCCCGTTGCTGTCTTGCCATTCGCATAGAACGGTGAAAACGTTGCCATTAATAACACCGCACATAACGCGGTACCCCTTCCTGAAATTTTACGCACAAGAAAGTAAGAGACACACAGAAGTACTATGAGCCACAACAACATATATACTCTTGTTTGCATAATTCCAATGCCGAAAAGCGAAAAAAAACCAGCAAGGGGAAGCGTAAGAAGTGGTCCTGCGGCCGCAGTCGCGTAGGGTTTTCCGGACAGAACGCCAGGAGCAACCGCGACATCCAATTCTCCATAGGTTATAAAATTGCGCGCCTTTTCCACGCTTACCGCTTCGTCCACCCAGTATGAAGGAGAAGAGACAACATCCCCTGTCGGATGCCATACCGCAAAACATACGAGCACCAAAAGAGCACCGCCCAAAGCAAGAATGTCTTTCATTGTTTCTGAAATGGATATATTCATAAGATATGAAACTTCGATCTACTTTGCATATAAAAAAAATATTCTACGATGTCCTTCTCTATAAATACCGGTTGACCATAAAGAATATTTTTCTTATATGCAAAGTAGAAGCGCACGAAATAAGGCATGATTCATAACACAAAGCTAATCAAAAAACCTGCTTCGCAACGCAATCCACACAATACGTAATCCATCACCCGCGCGAATCTTTTTTCCTTCCTCATACGATCGCGGCTGGTAGTGAACAGGTACCTCCACAAGAGAAACACCACGGCGCATAATCCGACACAGAAGCTCAAACTCATAATCAAATCCGTTTGACCGCGCCGGCACCGTCTGGATAACGTGTTTTGTAAACACCTTGTACGCGCAGGCGTAATCTTTGCACGCGTTGCCGTACAATGCGTTGATAAAACGATTTATCAAACGATTACCCACAAACGGCGCCATGTGATGCACCTGATGCCTTCCGCGCAACAAAGAAAC
>Ga0155432_106_pt2 | contig 9254 bp, 10 predicted proteins | sample RifCSPhighO2_02_FD_106400 | JGI IMG/M metagenome (GOLD analysis project Ga0155432, IMG submission 106400) | Candidatus Ryanbacteria bacterium RIFCSPHIGHO2_02_FULL_45_13b
TACGCGGATGTGGTGTTTTTTGCTTCGGTTGTTTCTATTGATCCCGGGGAGACTGTTCGTGACGGTATTTCAACATATCGCGCGGTACTCCAATTTACCCAGCAGGACCCGCGCGTAAAAACAGGTATGACCGCGAATATTACTCTTACCACGGAAGAAAAATCAGGTGTTATCAGTGTTCCGCGGGGTGTGGTAACAAATCGCGCCGGCGGGGCGTATGTGTCTGTGAAGAAAGGTGATTTACTTGAAGAACGAAAAGTTACCACAGGCATGGTTTCATCGCTTGGGTTTGTGGAAATTCTTTCGGGTCTGTCTCCTGGAGACGTGGTGGTATTGAAATTGGCAGAAGAATAGTATGACATCTTGGCTCAATATCCGTATGGGGTTTTTCCTCGCGGTACGACAGGTGCGTAGAGCGAGTATTTGGACAACCAGTCTTATTATTTTTGTCATGGTGCTTACGTTTATCAACTTGGTAGTAGTGAGCGGTATTTTGGTCGGTTTGATTCAGGGAGCGGTTGATCAAGCGCGTTTTGAATTTACGAGTGATGTTATTATTTCAGCGCCCGATGACAAACAATATATTGAAAATAGCCCAAATCTTATTGCACTGATAAGAAGTTTTCCGGAGGTGCGGGCGGTTTCAGGTCGATATAGTAGGGGAGCACTGCTTGAGGCAAATTACAAAACGCGAAAAGAAACAGAAAAACGAAACACGGCAAACGCGCAAATTTTTGGTATCGATCCCGCGCAGGAAGATGCTGTTACACAGTTGTCTGAATCAGTAACGGAAGGCGTATATTTGTCGCCAACTGATTATGACCAAGTAATTATCGGACAATTTTTATTGAGCCAGTATGTGCCGGTGGATGATCCTAATTTTGCCGCGCTGGATAATGTGGATGTCGGGAGTAAAATCCGCATTACAGTGGGTGATGTTACGCGTGAGGTCACGGTGAAAGGCATCATTAAAAGTAAAGTGGACGCGCTTACACGAAATGTGTTCATGGTTGATTCACAATTTCGAAGCATGATCGGACGGAATGACGGCAACGTGGCGCAAATTTCCGTGTTGTTGCGTTCGGGAACGGATCCCGCGCTTGTGCGTGAGAAGCTTAAGCAAAGCGGCGTAGACAAATACGCGAAAGTGCAAACGTATGTGGACGCCCAACCGCAATTTTTGAAAGATATTATCAATACGTTTAATATGTTGGGAACCGTGTTTAGCTCCATGGGCTTGGTAGTTGCGTCCATCACCATTTTTATTGTGGTCTTTATTAATGCCATTACGCGGCGCAAGTATATTGGCATTATGAAAGGCATAGGCATTGATGGTAGCGCTATTCGGATGTCCTATGTATTTCAGTCGGCATTTTATGCTTTGTTTGGATCAGTCGTTGGGCTTCTTTTAGTATATGGTTTTCTCGTTCCGTTTATTAATGAGCACCCCATAGATTTTCCATTTAGCGACGGTATTTTAGTGGCGCCCGTGGATCAAACACTTTTTCGTGTCGGGTTGTTGGTGTTTTCCACTATTATTGCCGGTTATATTCCCGCATGGATGATTATTCGAAAGAACACGCTTGATTCTATATTGGGAAGAAACTGATTAGAATCCATAAATTACGGATCTACATATCTCTCAGGAAAAATGTTCTATATGGCCGACAATTTCTTTTTATTTCAAGGTCATCGGAGAATATTTTTCCTGAGAGGTATGTAGAAGAATTATTTTGTAACTCAATGTGGAGTCTATATGATTGAAGTAAAAAAATTAGTAAAAACATTCAAGAATGGTAATGTGGAAACCCATGTGTTGAAGGGGATTGATTTTGTCGCGAACGATGGCGAGTTTATTGCTATCATGGGGCGCTCGGGCGCGGGGAAAAGCACTTTTTTGTATCAAATGAGCTTGCTTGATGAGCCGACCTCTGGTGATGTGCTGGTAGACGGACACAGCACGCGCGAGATGTCCGATACCGAGGAGGTATTGTTTCGTCTGCAAAAGTTTGGATATGTGTTTCAGGATTATGCTCTGTTACCTGATCTTACAGCTATTGAAAATGTGGTTCTACCTCTTTTGATGCAAAACCTTTCATCAGAGCAGGCGTATAAGAAAGCGGGGAGCGCGCTTGATAAAGTAGGACTTGGTAAGCGGCTACATAATATGCCAAGCCAGCTATCAGGCGGAGAACAACAACGCGTGTCCATAGCGCGCGCGATTGCGCACAATCCCAAGGTGGTGTTTGCGGACGAGCCAACCGCGAATTTGGACAATGAATCATCCGCGGTGATAATGGATATTTTTAAAAAATTGCACGAAGAAGGTCAGACTATTATTATGGTTACGCATGAGACAGAATATGCAAAACGCGCGGATAAAATTGTGAAGTTTGATGACGGAAAAATTGTTTCTATAGAATAACAGTCTATTACGTAGCGGTTCAACCGTTTCAAAAAAGAGTGCTTATACACATAATCACCGCGAATATATCATTCGTTGTGTTATAATGTACACATGAGTCTTGCAGGGGATATACGTTCTTTTTTTAAAGGTGACGTTGAGACATCCGCGAAAACACGTGATGAATATAGCAGGGATGCCAGCTTGTTTCGCGTAAAACCACAGATCGTCGTATTTCCAAAAGACGCGGCGGATGTTTGCAATTTGGTCTCGTATGTCGCAAAGAAAAAGCGGGAAGGGGTACTAGTGTCGCTTACGGCTCGTTCTGGTGGCACGGATATGACGGGTGGTTCGCTTTCTGAATCTATTGTAATGGTTTTCACGCGGTACATGAATCACTGGAAAGGGTTTATGGGGGAGTACGCGATTGTCGAGCCGGGCATGTATTATCGTGATTTTGACGTCGAGACAAAAAAACATGGTTTGATTTTACCGAGCTATCCGGCATCACGTGAAATTTGCGCCATAGGAGGTATGGTGTCAAATAACGCGGGTGGAGAAAAAAATCTCAAATACGGAAAAACAGAACGATATGTAAAAAAAATAACCATGGTACTTGGTGATGGGAAGCTCCATGTGTTTAAACCGTTGCATAAAGAGGAATGGGAACAAAAGATGCGGGAAGATGGGATTGAAGGGGATATATACCGGCGTATGCGTGAATTGATTATGTCCCACCGTGCAATTATTGAAAAAGCGCGGCCCACTGTTTCAAAAAATTCATCGGGGTATAATTTGTGGGATGTGTTTGATGAAAAGCGCAACGTGTTTGATTTGACTAAAGTTATTGTGGGTTCGCAGGGAACACTCGGTATTATTACGGATGTTACATTTCAGTTGGTGCGTCCGAATCCACATTCAGCACTTTTGGTGCTCTTTCTTGACGACATGAATAATTTGGGAAAAGTGATCAAGCGCATAATGCGTCACAAGCCGGAAAGTTTTGAATCATACGATGATCACACATTTCGGGTTGCGATAAAATTTTTTCCGGAGTTTGCCACGCGCTTGAAGAGTAACTTTTTTAAACTTGCTATCTCATTTTTACCCGAGATTTGGATGATGCTTACGGGAGGTGTTCCTAGATTGGTGCTTCTTGCGGAATTTACCGCCAAGACTGAGAAGGAAGCACGCCTCATGGCGGAGAGAGCAGAAAAGGATATGCATGCATTTTCAGGTTTGCGTAGCAAAATTGCGCGTACCAAAGCGGAAGCGGAAAAATACTGGATTATGCGCCGTGAGAGTTTTAATTTATTACGGAAACGTGTTCGCGGATTGCGCGCGGCTCCTTTTATAGATGATGTAGTTGTTCAGCCGGAGCAGGTACCAGAATTTCTTCCCAAGTTAAAACAGATTATAGATGAATATGATGATTTAATTTATACGGTTGCCGGGCATATGGGTGATGGAAATTTTCATGTGATACCGTTGATGGATCCGAAAAATAAGCGTATGAAACAAACCATACGCGAGGTGGCGCGGCGGGTATACGATCTAGTTCTTGCGTATCATGGTTCCATAAGTGGAGAACATAATGACGGTTTAATACGTGGCGCTTATGTAGAGGACATGTTTGGTAAGGATATGTATGAATTATTTAAAGAGACAAAACATATTTTTGATCCTGAAGGTATTTTTAATCCTGGGAAGAAAATTAATGTTTCACTGGAAGAAGCCCTAGGACATATGGATATAGTATCTCAATAAAGAAGTAACGCATGGAATCTTGCGCTTCCTGTATTGCCGGAGTATGGTGTCAACATGGAACCGCTTGCGTCAAAAATACGTCCACACACGCTTGATGAATTTGTGGGGCAAGAGCATGTGGCGGGCAAAGGAAAACCGATTCGTGTTGCCATGGAACAGCAGCATCTTTTTTCGTTTATTTTGTGGGGGCCGCCTGGTGTAGGTAAAACCACACTCGCAAAAATTTACGCGCGGGCGCTTGATGCCGAATTCTATGAATTATCGGCGGTTTCAGCAGGGAAAGATGATATACGAAAAGTTATTGCCGCACATCCGCCAGATGGCGGAGTGGGGAAGCAAAAAATATTATTTCTGGACGAAATTCATCGTTTTAATAAAGCGCAACAGGATTATCTACTTCCGCATGTGGAATCCGGTCAGATAACGCTTATAGGAGCCACTACAGAAAACCCGAGCTTTGAAGTGATTGCCCCGCTTCTTTCTCGGTGCCGCGTGTTTGTGTTGCATGAGTTTTCGGAAGGTGAAATGGAAGAAATAATTATGCGTACAAAACTCAATGTTCCCAAGCCCGCAAAAGATTGGCTTATTCGTATGGCGAACGGAGATGCTCGGCAAGCAATTACCATGCTCGAAAACACGGAGAAACTCTATGGGAAAATTACGCTAGATACCTTACGGGACACATTGCAATCAAAACATCTTCGGTATGATAAAAAAGGTGAAGAACAGTACAACATTATTTCGGCATTTATAAAAAGCATGCGTGCCGGACAGGCCGATGCCGCGCTTTACTATCTGGCACGAATGGTGGACGCGGGGGAGGATCCTAAGTTTATCGCGCGGCGCATGGTTATATTCGCGAGTGAAGACGTGGGGCTCGCGAATTCCACGGCGCTTGTGGTTGCGAATGATGTATTTCGGGCGGTTGAAACCATAGGATACCCGGAATGCGCCATTAATCTTGCGCATGGTGTTGCGTATTTATGCGCGCAGAAAAAAGATCGCCGCGTGTATGACGCTTTTATGAATGCAATGGCGGACGCAAAAACATTCGGCAATTTACCGATACCGCTTAAAATTCGCAACGCGCCTACAAAATTGATGAAAGAACTGGATTATGGAAAAGAGTACGAACCATACGATACGGAGAGTTATTTACCCGAAACATTGAAAGGGAAAAAGTATCTTTCCTAAATTATAACTATGGTTTTGCGTTGGTCTATAGAGCAAACAAGTACTATATGCCCAGAAGCGCGCGAATTCTTTCTTCATCAAAGCCGATGATTATCGCGTCATCTATTGTGATTACCGGTACGCCCATTTGACCGGTGCGTTCAATCAATTCATTCCGTTTTTCAGCATCTTGGGCAACGTTGTATTCTGTGTATTCGATGCCGTGTTCCTGGAAAAGTTCCTTCGCCATTTTGCAATATACGCAGGTGGGTGTTGTGAAAATTGCTACTTTTTTCATATATTTGAGCTAGTTTTAATGATAATGTGGATAACCTTTTAGAAATAATCATACGCTTTATTATATAATATCAAGAGGTTATTCTTTTGTAAAAGGTCGGTTTTTGGGTTCTTTTTACTCTTTAATTTTATATTATGAAAGCGTTACATTCTATAGCTTTTATTCTTGTGGTGGTAGGAGGACTTAATTGGTTGTTGGTAGGCGTTGCGGGTTGGGATATTGGAGAACTTTTTGGTGGCATGGATGCGCTTATCTCAAAGATTATTTACATTCTTGTAGGACTTTCCGCGGCGCTTCTTGTGGTGACACACAAGAAAGACTGCCGGAATTGTTCTAGTGGAGGTACTACAGGCGCGTCATCTAGTATGGGAAACAATAGTATGTCACGATAGAAAATTTTATTCTATAGGCGACACAAACAAAGACTCCTGCACAATGTGCGGGGTTTTTGTTATACTGCCATAGGTAATGAAACCCATGGAAAAAAGCAATGAAGAATGGAAAAAAGAGCTTCCGGCTGATGTCTATCGTGTAACACGGGAAAAGGGTACGGAAGCGCCTTTTACAGGCGCGTATTATGCTCTGAAAGAAAAAGGAATGTATCGGTGCTCCAATTGCGGCGCGGAGCTTTTTTCTTCCGATGCGAAATATGATTCGGGATCTGGATGGCCGAGCTTTACCGTTCCAGTTGATGTGCGCGTAATTGAAACCACACCCGATGCCAGCCATGGCATGAGGCGTATGGAAATTTCCTGCGCGCGTTGTGGAGCGCATTTGGGGCATGTGTTTGATGACGGACCCCAACCCGAAGGAAAACGTTTTTGTGTAAATTCAGCGTCACTTGATTTCAAGAAAAAAGAAGAAAAATAGGTTTATTCTCCTATTTTCTTTTTTCATTCTTTGTGCTACAGTTTCTCCAAATTTGACGTAGGAGGGATTGTGTAATGACCAAATATGAAGCTCGCGCGGCGTATGATGCGGTAGTTTTACGGGATCCACCTATCAATTTTCAGCGGGGATATTTGGGTGTCGAACAACTCGACTATACTCCATGGGAATGTGTTATGGAGGATGTTCCAGTGTTTGAAGTAGAAGGAGAAGATATCCGCAACTATTCCAAAAGATTTATTGAAGGCTTACCGGCAGCACGGGAGTTGTTTGGGAATTATCTTGGAGTGAAAGCGAGTGAGGTTATTATTTACGCGCAGACCGCTCGTCGAGTGATTCACGATATATGTTCGCGGGCATGTCTGAAAGGTGTGGGTGGATATGCGCCGTGGAATAACCGTCAGGCGCGCGCGCAGATTTTGTGCCCGGTTCCCGGGTACGATAATCATCATCACATATGCGAGGATGTCGGTTTATCCATGATTCCCGTACCCATGCGCGGGAATGGGCCTGACATGGATGTGGTGGAACATTATTGCAGGGAGCGTTCTGATGTAAAAGCAATTATCTGTGTGCCACAATATCATAACCCAACCGGTATCACATATAGTGCTGACACGGTGTTGCGTCTTTCACGCATGGATGCTTCGCCCGACTTTCGTATTATTTGGGATTGCACGTATCTGGAGTGCCATTATGGAAGACATCCCGACAAACTGATGAATATTATGGATGCGTGTCGGGTGGCAGGAAACCCCGACAGACCGTTGCTTGTATTTTCCACTTCAAAAATCACAACGCCCGCATATTCCATCGCGGGTGTAGCAGGAAGCGAACGCAACGTGGCGTGGATGCGGGAACTGGTAAAGGTGACGTCTGGCAATCCGGGGCTTCTGAATCAACTCGCGCATGTCCGTTTTTTCAAATCCGTGGGGAGCATCAAGTCTTTTATGTACGAGACACATGGATGTTTCTTGGGTCGTAAAATGGCGCTCGTTGAACGGACTCTTATATCCGGACTCGGATCTGAACTGTTGCTTGCTGATGATGTGGTGTGGCAACGACCGGAAGGAGGATATAGTTTTTGTGTTAAACTCAAACAACCATGCGCGTCACGCGTGGTAGAGCTCGCGGCGGCAAAAGGTGTATTGATGCTTGAACCGCGCGAGATGTATCCATACAAGGTTGATACCGAAAATCGTTATATTCGTATAATGCCGTCGGCGGTTTCGGATGATGATATTGTCGCCGGTATGGGCGTGGTGTGCGCGTGTATCAGACTTGCACTTGCGGAGTATGATGCATCGTTTGTATCCGATGGATTGTAGAAGAGGCTTGAGCGGGAACTATACTTCCCGCTCTTTTTATTTTATGCTATCATGTATACTATGAAATTCCTTTTAGACTGGTTCATAAGCGCGGCTGTTATATTTGTACTTGCATATGTGTTACCGGGCATTTATGTTTCCGGGTATCTTGCCGCCTTTGGTGCCGCGATTATTATTGGGCTTGCAAACGCGACGGTAAAGCCGTTGCTTATAATTCTTACGCTTCCTATTACTGTTATTACATTCGGATTTTTCTTGCTGGTGATAAACGCGCTTGTCATACAACTTGCCGCATGGCTTGTTTCAGGTTTTGATGTTGATGGTTTTTGGTGGGCATTCTTGTTTGGAGTGATTCTCTCCGTCGTACATATAATACGAAAACACTCCGAGCGAAATTATCGTTCGGGATCATAGGTATAAAGAAAATTTATCGGTGCGCCACGCGCACTTGCTTTCCTTTGTGTTTTGCGTGTTTCCGGCGCGCAACTTTTTTCTTTTTGTTCATAACATCATTGTAACGCATAGAATACATAAAACAATACAAACAGATTTTCTTTTTGTAATACCGTGATATAATGGCGTATATGGTTCTAAAACGACTTGTTATTTTATTAGGTCTTATCGTGTTACTACTTGTCGGTGGAGTTGTGTATAAAATACTTCCCATGACAGGTGATCCTGGCGACCCATCAGTTATCACCAGTTTTTCAGAGTGCGCGAATGCAGGCTATCCCATAATGGAAAGCTATCCGCGTCAGTGCAGAACCCCTGGTGGCAAGACATTTATCGAGGAAATAGAAACCAAGAATGACAAGAGTAATCTTATTCGGGTCTCAAATCCAAAACCTAATCAGGAGATAACAAGTCCGCTCATCATAACAGGTGAGGCGCGGGGTACCTGGTATTTTGAGGCGTCGTTTCCTATTGTGCTTGTTGATTGGGACGGGTTGATTATTGCAGAAGGGCATGCCGAAGCGCAGAGTGAGTGGATGACGGAAGAGTTTGTACCATTCAAAGCAACAGTCACATTTAAAGCGCCTACCTATAAAAACTATGGCACACTGATATTACAAAAAGATAATCCTTCGGGGTTGCCGGAACACGATGATGCAATTGAAATTCCCGTGCTCTTTCGTGATACGCCAAAAGAACCAGTAGAGGAAATTGTTGAAACGGGTCGTGAGCGCGGCGGCTGCATGGTTACGGGTTGCAGTGGGCAGGTGTGTGCAGATGGAGATGTCATTACCACATGCGAGTATAAGGCCGAATATGCATGTTACGAAAATGCTGTCTGTGAACGCCAAGCTGACGATCAGTGCGGCTGGACACTTACGGCGGCTGTGGGGCGATGCTTGCAGGAATTATCATCACCTTGATTTTTTATGTCTGAATATTA
>Ga0155432_111_pt1 | contig 8445 bp, 10 predicted proteins | sample RifCSPhighO2_02_FD_106400 | JGI IMG/M metagenome (GOLD analysis project Ga0155432, IMG submission 106400) | Candidatus Ryanbacteria bacterium RIFCSPHIGHO2_02_FULL_45_13b
ATATACCACTACTTTATCCACAGTTCTAAAGAAAAAACCGCCCATAGATTTCACCAGGGCGGTTTTTGTGGTTTTTTACAAAACAGATATTATGGAGTACAAACAGTTGCCGTTCCCAAATCAGCTGATGCAACACCAGAAAAGCCCGTACTATCTACACAGTACTCAGTATCGTTATTCAGATTTATATCTGCAGCCCATGCCGTAGCAGCGTCGTTACATTCAGCGTCCGCATCAGCCGATTCAACTTGGGCCAACGCAGCGGCTTGAAGTGTGTCCACTGCGGTACTGTCATCACACATACTGGTAGTACCATCATCATAAGAGCTACCATTGTCATCGTAAAATATCTCTGCTTGTGCTCGTATCTGGCTCATACTCGCACGAGCGCTTGTATCCCTTGCCTTATCGCGTGCAGTGTTGAGCGATGCAAGCACGATGCTTGCCAAGATACCTATGATGGCTATGACGACAAGAAGTTCGATAAGCGTAAACCCCTGCTTATGCAAGCAAGCTTTTTGTTCTTTAAATAATTTCATTATAATTTTTTGTTAAGAATAAATGTTGTGCACAACATTTATGAATTTGAACATCCGACCTTTTTAAAATTATTTGTGCTCTTTATATTATAGCGAATTTAGAGAATATATTCTTGGAATGCTGTGGATATCTTTAGACATGGATCATGGAATATGAAACAATATTTTATGGAAGTGGATCTCGGATCAAGTATGGATGACAAAAAATCAAAAACCGAGCTTTTCCATTATTGGTTCTTTAGAACTATACATAGCTCACTGCTTAATAGGCTTAAAGCTCGGTTTTAAGAGCTCGACTAGTCACATTTCAAAACTGCCCCGTGATGCTGTAGATCGGCATCAAGATTGCCGCAACCAATAACCCCACGCCGCCGCCTAGCACCAAAATCATAATAGGTTCAATAAGATCTACTAAATTATCTACCGCGCTGTCTACTTCTTTTTGATAGAAGCGTCCGATAGATTTCAATATGCTATCCAGGCGCCCCGTTTCCTCTCCGATGCGAACCATCTGACTCAACAACGGCGGAATATCCGGATGCTGGGCAAGAGACGTACTGATGGAATTGCCCCCTTTTACGGATTCAATAGACTCAAGTACCGCCAGGCGATATACTTCGTTGCCGATTATTTCAGCTGTTATTCCGAGCGCGCGTACGACCGGAATGCCCCCTGAAAGGAGTGTTTGTAAATTATCCGCGAACCGCGCCATGTAGATCTTCCGGTATAACGTTCCGATGATGGGAATGGAAATTTGAAACCGATGCGCCATTAACCGCCCCGCGGCAGTTTGATAATAGCGCCACAGAAACAACCCAAGAGCCGCGGATACGAGCAACGCGAGTATGCCAAACGCGCGCATGCCATTGCTCAAAGAAATAAGTATACGCGTATAGATGGGCAATTCCCCGCCTACCTCATTAAGAATTGGAATAAGTTGAGGAAGAATAATAACGAACATAAGTATCATGACGATGATAAAGGTGGCCAGTACAAACGCCGGATATATAAGCGCGTTGCGGGCTTTTGAAGAAAGTTCGTACGAGCGTTCGAGATAGTCGGCAAGATAGGTAAATGTTTCATCGAGCTTCCCTGATTCTTCCCCCGAACGCACCATGTTGACGTAAAACGTGGAGAACACTTTGGGATGGCGCGCCATTGCCTGCGACATTGCCGCGCCCCCTTGAATGTCATCCAGCAAACTTATGATTTCACGTTCCAATAAAGGATTTCCCATTTCAGAAATAATCACCTGCAACGATTCCACCACCGGCACTTTTGCCTCAAACAACGTAGCCAACTGCTGAGAAAGTATCACAATGTCTTTTTGTTTTACGCGCCCGAACAACGTGAACGCGCCTCCCGCAAATGATTTTTCTTCTTCCGGATCCAAGGAAACCACAATAAGCCCCCGCCGCTGGAGCGAGGAAACCGCGATATCGAGCGTGACCGCGTCTATGGCCCCTGTGCGAAGCTCGCCTTCCTGTGTTCGGGCTTGATAGTTATATTTCATAATCGTCTTGAAAGTGTGCGTAACTCATCGGGACTCAAGGAATGATTTAAAGCCGTTTCCATGGTTATTTCTCCCGCGCGCAGGAGGTCAATGAGCGAGCGGTTCAGGCTTACCATGCCGTCTTGGGAACTCGTATCAATAACAAGATCCACTTCATGAACTTTATTTTCCCGAATAAGGTTTCGCACTGCCGAATTCGCCAGCATAAGCTCGTATGCCGGTATCAATCCGCCTGATACGCGCGGGAGCAGTCGCTGGGAAAAAACGCCAAGGAGCGTAACCGACAATTGCGAACGAATCTGCGGCTGTTGCGCCGCGGGAAAACTGTCTATGATGCGATCAATTGTTTGCGCCGCGCTGTTTGTGTGAAGCGATGAAAAAATAAGATGACCTGTTTCTGCCGCCGTAACCGCCGCGGATATGGTCTCGGGGTCGCGCATTTCGCCGATCATTGCCACATTGATGTCTTGCCGGAACGCAGAGCGCAGGGCGCGGTGAAAATCTTGCGTATCCGTGCGTACTTCGCGCTGATCGACAATGGACCTGTCTTGCGTAAACAAATATTCTATGGGGTCTTCAATAGTTACGATATGCTCGGCGCGTTCATGGTTTATCATATCTATAAGCGCGGCAAGTGTAGTTGATTTTCCGTGACCCGTGGGACCAACCACCAAAAAGAACCCCTGTTCTTTGCGCGCGAACTCGGTAAGCACATCAGGCAAGCCAAGCTCTTCAAGCGTGCGGATAGTGTGCTGAATAAGCCGCAAGGCGCACCCTATGTAGCCACGCTGAAAAAACGCATTGCCACGAAATCGCAATTTATCTTTATAGGAAAAAGAAAAATCGATTTCATGCTGACTGTCTAATTCCTTTTGTTCATGATCTTCCAGCATCGCCCTAACCAGCCCCGCGGTAACTTCGGCCGTGAGCACTGGTTTTTCCACAAGCGGAACCAACTGCCCCGCTATGCGGAGAGTGGGATGGCGCCCTACGGCAAGATGCAAATCAGACGCGTTCTCACGTGCCACGCTCAAAAGTAATTCTTCAAGTTGTTGAGAATAATCCATGAGGCGCGTTATTTGCGCTTGGCTAAAAGCTTTCGCACCTTCTCCACAACTTCACTCGGTGTGTAATGCGCTTTCACTATATAATCGTCAGCACCCAAACGCAGTCCGCGTTCGGTGTCATCTTTCTGACTTAAATTCGTAAGCATAATAATAAGCGGACCGTCTGACTTTTTTTCACTGCGCATTTTTTGTAGTATGGAAAATCCGTCCATCTCCGGAAGTACCACATCAAGAAGAACAATATCAGGATGAGCGCTAGCCGCTTTCTCAAGAGCATCCTGACCTGATTTGGCAATTTCAACTGCAAACCCCTCTTCTTTAAATTTAATGGCGTACATCTCCAACAAAAATTCATCATCATCCACAATGAGCACCGTGTATCCTTTTGTTTTTATATCATCACTCATACCTTTATAGTATTGTATTTATATATTAGCAACAAGTGCCACACAGAACCATTGAGAAGTGTTTGAAAAAAGTCCTCGGTTCCCCTTCACTATCGCTCGGCCAGACTTTTTTCAAACACTTCTCAATGCTTTGCCGGACCAGGATCACACAACTACTTCCGATAGCTCCTCCACGCCGACAGTTCCTGCCAGCACTTTTAATATACCATCCTGCCGCATAGTAACCATACCTTGCCGGCGCGCTTCCTCGGCAATGTCTGCTTCGGAAGGTTGTTTTTCCAATATAAGCTTTTCCAGATCCGGCGTCATGGCGAGCACTTCAAACACGCCCACCCGTCCGCGCGTGCCTTTCGGACACGTGGCAGATGGCAAGGCTTGATACATGTGTTCCGGTATCCTAATATCTTTTTGTATGTCGGCGGGCATAACGGAAATCTCCTTATCCAACAACTTTCTTATTCTTCCTTCCACCGGAACTGGTTTTTTGGAATCAGGACAAAGTGTTCGCACAAGCCGTTGACCGATAACAAGAACAAGAGTGGAGGGTATGAGAAACGGATCAATACCCATATCAATAAGCCGCGGAATAACGCCGATCGCGTTGTTTGTATGCAGAGTAGAGAGCACCAAATGGCCGGTGAGCGCGGCATGTACCGCGAGCTGTGCCGTTTCTTTGTCGCGGATTTCACCTACCATAATAATGTCAGGGTCTTGGCGCAACACGCTCCGCAAGCCCGCCGCGAACGTGTAATTGATCTCCGGACGCACCTGAGATTGATTGACTCCTTCGATATTATACTCAACCGGATCTTCCAAACTGATGATGTTTGATCCTTCTTGATTCAACGCCTGTAACAGCGCGTACAAGGTTGTTGATTTTCCGGAACCGGTAGGGCCCGTAACTAAGATCATGCCGAACGGCCGTTTGATGGTGTTTTGTAATAGTTCAAGATTCCTCCCCGCCAAACCAAGATCCGTCATGGATTTAATACCCGAAGCGGTATCAAGGATGCGGATGGCAACTTTCTCGCCAAAGTAGGTGGGAAATGTTGATACGCGAAAGTCTATATTTGCGCCACTTATAACCGTAGAAAATCTGCCATCCTGCGGTTTTCGTTTTTCATCAAGCTTCAAGCGCGTGAGAATTTTAACCCGCGCAATCACCGCTTCATGAACACTCATAGGCAAGAGCAAACTTGTATAAAGTGTGCCATCAAGCCGAAAACGCACCCGCAGATGTTCGCGCCCGGGTTCAATATGCACATCAGACGCCCGTCCTTCTATGGCATGCCGCAAAACAACCGCGACCAATTTCGTAACAGGGGTGTCTTCCAAAAGCGCCTCCTTGCGCTCGGTATCATCGCCTTCCAATCCCGTTACTCCCGCGTATTTTTCTTCCCTCTCCTGCTCAAATTCACCGACCGCGCGCTCTACTTCACCCCCGAGACTTTTGTACTGTTCCATCACCGATCTAAAATCAGATTGGGAAACAACATACACTTTATATGAAAGATTGAGACTGGAGGCAATAAATTTCAATGCTTCACGAGCTTCAATGTCGTCTGGTTGAACCATGCCCACGCTAAGCACTTGGTCAGAAAGTTCCACCGGAATTATTTGATAATGACGCGCGGACTCTTCCGATATGTGTTTTAAGATATCAAACGAGAGTTTGCGATTTTCCAAGCTATAAAAAGGCACCCCAAACAAACTACTCTTCGCGCGCAACATATCCTGCTCGGAAACATGGGCATCCACCAATAATTCTTCAACGCGCTGGGAATCGCCCTGTGCCTGTTCCGAAATTTGATCAGCTATCTTTTGCGAAAGTATGTCACTGGAAACTAATATGTCTAATAGATTTCTGTGAGCCATAATGCGTGTTTATGGTACAAACGGATTACGCTTGCTTACCGTGAAGGGAGTTTCCAACGGCTGGGGCGCTTCGGTAAGAGTCTGAAAAGCCTTTTCATCCAAAATGGATATATCAAGTTTTATCGCTTGGAGCGTCGCGATACTGCCCAATATCTCCGCCCGCACCGCCGCGTACTTGTTTGATTGTTCGGTCGTTCCCGTTATTCCCTCCGGCAATATGTCTTCTTCTCCCGTGCCACGCAAAAACCAAAACAATCCCAGTCCTCCTATCACAAGGATGCCAATTACAAACACAGCATTTTTTTTAATCATCTCCATTAGAGAATAGTTCGTTCCTGATAATACGCCTTCAATAGTATGGTAAAACCCATTCCCGCGCCTGCCGGCTTTTGCGTAAGATTAATTGACACCACATCAATCAAACGAAGGTTCTTTTCAAGCAGACCAAGGAATGACCGAAATTGCTCGTATGATCCTTCCACACCCAAAGTAATGGTAAGAGCGTTCCCCACTTCAGGAAGACGAGCAGGAGGCGGATCGTTTTCGGAAAAAGAAATATTAGAGATACGAATGCCCGACTGCGCCGCCATGGTGTTTACATCTATAAACAGATCGCTGAGAGCCGAGTTCGCGGGCAAGAACTTGCGAATTTTATCAATAGCGGCAGGATCAATACTGTTGTATCGAGTGAGAAGCTCGTCCCGCAGACGAATAACTTCGCGCGCGTTTTTGATGGCATCCTCGACTACCGCCTGTTCCGCGCGGATGCTCTGAACTTTTGCCAATTCTGGCTGCACATACGAGCGCAACAAAAAGACTCCTCCCCCCACAAGCGCTAAACTGATGATAATATGAACCATGGCAATTTCATTAACGAAAACGAAACACGTTTTCAGCGAGCGTTATGTTTATAACAAAATCAATTCCCGAACCTGCTTTATCATCCACCAGGGTTATGTTTTTCAATGTAACCGCCGTGATAAGCGGAAAAGCGCGAAACTCGCTTAGCTGGCGATGAAGCGCTAAAAAATCTTTCGCCCTCCCGCCCAACGAAACGCCACCCTCAAACGTGTAGGCAAATGTGGTGTAATGCACATCGGCAAGCGTATGATCCTCCAGCAGTGAAAAAAGATTCGATGAATGAATGTGCGCCGCCAACAAAGAACGCGCCGTGCGAAGTCCACGGTCAACACGCGCCATCTCCTGAATATTTTTTGTGTCAAGATTTTTTTCCAAATCAGAGAGCTCGCGGGTAAACCCGTCGAGCGATTCTTCCGCGTTTTGCCGATACACATAGGCACCTCCATATACACCCCCCACCCCAACCAGAAACAAAATCGCGATTATGACAAGAATACCCAACCCACCTCCACTCTGACGGGGAGGACGCGCGTATTCCATTCTTGGTTTTGCAATGAGAGATGGATCTGCCATTAAGGTTTTACATTATTTTAATCCTCGTAACGCAAGCCCCACCGCGACTGAAAACGATGGACCTGTTTCTTTTAATACCGGTTGGAAAAAGGCAGGATATTCAAGACGTCCAAACGGATTTCCCACCAATACCTCAACACCGAACTTCTTTACCATATAATCTGAAAGCCCCCGCATGGTCGCCCCGCCTCCCGCAATTACTATCTTTGATACAGTTCCCTTGTGCTTACGCGTATATCCCACCACAAAACGTTCAATCTCAATAAGCAAAAAATCGATAAGCGGATATATCACCTTCATGACTTCTTGATGCTCCGCGCGGCTTGATATACCCACTTCGCGCTTTAGGATTTCTGCGCGTTCAAACCCAATATTAAGTGATTCTGAAATCGCGACTGTGATATCCTGCAACCCTTTCTCGATACTATGATTCGCGCGAATGATGCCACCATCGAGCAAAGCAATTTTCGTGGACGCCGCGCCAAAGTCAATCATCAAAACGCCCGCGCGCTCCCGACCCAGCAAGGAACGGATAGAACTGAATACTTCAATCTCAAACGACGCAACTGAAAGAGAAGCATTGGCAATCATGTGTTTATATTTCTCCAGTATATCATTCGGAACCGCTACCAAAATAATCTGTGTGAATGTTTTTGCAGGTGAAGCAACAGTTCCCTCTTCATCTAAAATAGACGCGGGCACTTCCCACCAATCCATCACAACCTCCGTTAACGGGATAGGTATATATCGCCGCGCTTCATACTGCATGATGTTTTTTATATCTTCCCCCGATACCCGCGGAATTTCCACTGTTGTAACAAAACTATGGCGCAATGGCATGGCTACCACCGCGTCTTTCGCGGTAGCCCCCGTTTCGCGTATCAAATCGGTCAACACCTCCGTTGCTTTCTCGTTTGAAAGGCGCACGCTCTGACCTATGCTTTTCCCCGCGTAAGGCCCTGTCGCAAGCTCACCGTAGGTTTCAAGTATCGCCCGTTCTCCATCCAAACGCACCTGCACCAACTTTACCGAGGTTGATCCCATATCAATTCCCAACACGCTCCGCGTCTTTCCAAAAAAGGAAAACTGCGGTGATTGAAATGTTTTAAAGAAAGGTATATCCATACTATTATATCACCATACTTGCATAAGACATAAAAATAATTATCCACATATAGCCCTATCATGAGCTTCATCACCTGGAAAAACACATTGCTTGATCTCCTGTTCCCGACTTCTTGCGTATCCTGCGGCGTGGTGGGATCTGTTTTCTGCGACACATGCAAAGCTACCATTCCTTTGGCAGAGCCTGCTTGTTTTGTTTGTAACGCGCGCAAACCCTCGGGTTCCATTTGTGATACCTGCCGACCGCGCGCACCTCATCTTACCCGCGTGTGGTGGGCAGTCAGCTATGAGAACGAACTTGTACGAAATGCAATTACCCAATTCAAATATCACAACAACCGCTCACTTGCGGAATCTCTCGCTGATTCTATAGTAGCATCTGTAAAAAAACGTGCACAAGCGCACCACGTGCACATTCCCGCAAACGCTGTTCTTCTTGCAGTTCCCCTGCACACCCAAAAAAGGAGATTGCGCGGGTTTAATCA
>Ga0155432_127_pt2 | contig 7962 bp, 8 predicted proteins | sample RifCSPhighO2_02_FD_106400 | JGI IMG/M metagenome (GOLD analysis project Ga0155432, IMG submission 106400) | Candidatus Ryanbacteria bacterium RIFCSPHIGHO2_02_FULL_45_13b
ACACCTGCGCGGCATCCTACAAAAACATAGTCGCTACGCTCCTTGTTTTTGTGGACCTAGGGAGAATCGAACTCCCGTCCCGGCAATGCGAATGCCGTGTACTACCACTATACGATAGGCCCTTTTTTAATATTATATTACACATGTTTCACATGAAACACAAAAGACTTGTCGGGCCATCCGGATTTGAACCGGAACTAAATCGTCCCAAACGACTCGTGCTACCGTTACACTATGGCCCGTTTATTATGTTTCACATGAAACATTTACGATATTCTATTTCTGTGAAACTATATATTTTTATTAAAAGTGTTTCACATAGTAAAATACTTTGAATTACGAAAAACGCACGTTTCTCTCATCCGATGACCTCATCTCGATTTGTATACGCACATACCTTTGTTTTGCAACATACCTTGTTCAACTCGCTATCAATTCGCGTGGCGGTCATCGGATGAGGATACGTTTCGTAATTTACAGTAAATATACTATGAACAAGTTTCATGTGAAACATTAAGATTATTAATTATTTTCTAACAAAACATTCTCAATTCTATTAATATAAGCTATTTTTTTATAAAAATCCAATAAAACAGATACAAGATCAATTTGAAATTCTGGCATAGCTTCACCGTATTTATCAGCTAAATATGTCTTTATTATCTTTGAAAAACTTGATTTTTTCTTGTTTGTCATGTTCCATACGGGGTTAAAAACGCCATCCTCTGTTTCACATGAAACAGAGGATGGCTCATCTAAAACAATTATTTTCCAATGTTCAATGTCATTGGTTTCAGAAAAACCATTAAAACTACTTAAAACAGAGCTTTTTACTTCTATGAAATAAACTTTTTTTGATTTTTCAGCAACAACATCAATCTCACCACATTTTTTTAGATAATTTCGATCAAGTATTTTAAAACCCACATTCTCAAGATATGAAACAACGATATCTTCCCCGACATTTCCTTTTTTTCTCTTTATTGAATACATTGCTTATGTTTCACATGAAACAGCCTTATATTATATGGATGTCCTATATTTGTCTTTTATGTCCTTAATGATGTCCTATAGAATGTCTTTTATAACTACATGTGAATAAGTATTTATCAAATCATATCATAATGTAGGGTATAATGAAACCATGCGTGGTTTTACTATTTTTGAGTTGTTGTTAGTAATCGCGATTATCGGGATTCTCCTTGCTATTGTAATAAGCGGATTTTCTAACCTTCGGCAAAGTTCTGATTTTACCCTTGCGGTAGATGAAGCTGTTTCTTTTTTACAGGAAGCGCGCGCAAAAACACTATCCTCTGAAAATGATTCTATGTATGGAGTTCACTTTGAAACATCACAATTTGTGCTTTTTGTGGGTGACACCTATAACCCAGCAAACGCGTCAAATAAAGTCCGGGTTTTTCCTTCATCCGTTCAGATAAGCTCTACTAATTTAACTGGCGGGGGAAGTAATGTTGTATTCAAACGACTTACGGGAGAAACGGATACCAAAGGAACAATAACATTTCAGCGAACAGATGATCCGTCTATTACAAAAATTATTGAAGTAGTATCCACGGGGCTTGCTAGTATACAATAACCACATGAAGGGGAACATAGTTCAAGCTGGTTTTAGTATTGTAGAAGTACTTGTCGCTTCTGTTATTATTTCGCTTGTTCTTGTGGGGTTACATGCCAGTACCGCTCAAGCACTTCGATTGGTTCAACAAAGTACCAAACGCACTCAAGCATCTTTTTTGATGGAAGAGACAATTGAAGCATTGCGGTCAAAACGGGATGCTGGGTGGGCTTCCTCGTTGGGGACTCTTTCAGCTGGAACAACTTATTTTTTGAATTTTGACGGAAACGCTTGGAATATAACTACCACTAATGTTTTTGTTGATAATCTTTTTGAGCGAAAATTCATACTAGAAAACGTATATCGTGATGGAAACGATGATATAGCAGGAAGCGGCACCTTGGACCCGAATACAAAAAAAATTATTGTAACAGTTTCATGGCACGCGCAAACGGGAACAACAACACAAAGCATGAGTACGTACATTACAGATATGTTTGAAAATTAATGAACAACGTACGCGGATTTACTTTAATTGAAATACTTATTTACGCCTCTCTACTGGTGCTCTTGATTATACTTATGGCAAATGCAGTAGCGTCTCTCTCTCATATTATCGTGGAAGCAAAAACAGAACGCGCACTCCGTTCATCCGCGGAAGCCGCGCTTGAACGCATTACGCGCGAAATACGTTTTGCTCAAAGTGTAGATACGGGCACAAGCTCATTCGGTACGCACCCAAGCACACTGGTGTTAACGTCTATAGACCCCTTTACCGAAGCCCCTCAAACGGTAACAATTTCATTCGCAAGCAACCAAGTTACCATCAAAAAAGGTACAAGCGCGGTTGAAACTCTGACATCAGATACCGTTACTGTTACTAATCTTGTTTTTAGACACATAGTAAACGGCACAACATCAGAAAATATCCGAACAGAGCTTACTGTAGAAAATACGCCTTTTTACACAACAACTGTTCTACGAAGAAGTTATTAAATCACAAATCATGAATCCTGAAACATGAACATTGAACCATATAAAAAAATACCCTTCTTAGGTACTTCATGTCTCATGTTTCATACTTCAAGAAACACGGGGCAAGTCGCTCTTACCGCCGTGCTGTTTTTTTTGGTTGCCGCCACCGCCATTGGTATTGGATTTACTTCATTCGCGCTTGAAGAAACATCAACAACCCGTAAACAATTGCGCGCAAAACAAAGTTATTTTCTTGCGGAAGCAGGTATAGAAGACGCGATGTATCGTGTTCGTGAGGATATGACAATTGGCACAAGTGAAGTATTAAACCTTGATGGTCAAAGCCAAACCACAGACATAGTTACCGTAGGAAATAATAAAGAAATTACCGCGCGCGCCACATACGCATCTCATACAAGAAACATAAAAACAGTTCTTGCGCCATCAACTTCCGACGGCACGCTCAATTACGGTCTTCAAGTGGGATATCTCGGTCTCGACATGAAAAACAAAGCGCGTGTAAACGGAAATGTAAAATCAAACGGCAGTATCCGAGGCGTGGGCTCAGGAGAGGTACTTATTACCGGCGACGCTTTTGTGGCGGGGGGAGTTGGAAATACTCCCCACGTGTCTCAATCAAGTGGCAGTTATCATTATGATCTGCACAAAACAACTTCACGGCTTGATGTTGCCCAGCGATTCAAAGCCGCTAGTACCGCAAAACCAAATAAGCTCACTATCTATATAAAAAAATTTGGCACTCCCGGCAATTTGGAAGTTCGTGTGGTTGCTGATGATAATGGTGATCCTGATTATAGAAATGACATTGGATCGGCAACCATTGCCACAACTGATATAAGCTCAAGCGCTTATGATCCTATCACGGTATATTTCAATTCAACCGGCATCACTAAAAAAGATTTTTACTACTGGATCATAATCGGCAGTTCACCTTCAGCAAGCGCCACTAATTATTATGAATTGGAAGGGGAGGGCGCTTCATCTTATACTGAAGGGCGTGTGCGCTACACACAAGACTGGACCAATTCGGGCGCCGTGTGGGCAAAACATCCAGCAAACCTTTCAGACCCAGAAAATTTGAGGTTTGCCATATACATGGGAGAGGAAACTACGTACATAGAAAAAATAACCATAGGACAAAATCCTCCAAGACTTTCGAAAGCATGGGCACAAACACTAAACGATGTTGTTGTGCATGGATTTGCTTCTTCCACTGAAATAAAAGGCGGATCAACTATTTATAGAGAGGCTACATGCGACACTCTCACAAGTGGAAACGTGGACACAGAACATGGAAGCCCCAATTCACCCAATTGCACATGGGACGTGGCAAGTCCCGCGCCCTCCACTGAAAACGATCCCTTTCCAAGCGCCACTCTTGTTGATTTGAAAAATGCCATTATAAACGGAGAAGATGGATGTACAACTTATAATGGAAATTACGCTTTAAGCGCGGATGCTACCACTACCATGGACTGCATGGCAATAAATGGAGATTTTGATATGAGCGGTAAGGCGCGTGTGCTGTTACGGGGAAACTTGTACGTATCGGGAGTTGTACGAATACAAAACTATGCTCAAATTCATATGGACCCCGTAAGTTTTGGTTCCCGTGATGGATTTATTATTTCTGATGGAAATATAGAGTTAAAAAATGACGCACGTTTGCGAGGGAACATAGGATCGGGTATTTATCTCTTTCTTATTACATTGAGCACCAACACGGGAGCTTCACCATCCGCCCTTCTTATCCAGAATGACGCAAATGTGGATGCCATATATTCTGCGTACGGATTTGTGGAAATCTTAAATCACCCCAAAATAAAAAGCGCCTTTGGACAAGGCCTCAATATTCAAAACGACGCGGAGGTCAATTATGAAATTGGTATTGCTGATGCCAGTTTTACCGGCGGACCCGGAGGAGGGTGGGGAATTACGACCTGGCGCGAAGTGGAGTAAAATTACAAATGTTTTAAAAAGAAAAGTCTTGAACAGTTTACCATTCAAGACTTTGGATTAAACAATAAACAGGAAGCCTCTTTACCCTTCACTGTACAATAACCTTTTTTCTTTCTTCTCTTTTGATATCTTGAGAAGAGACCACTCTATTGATCAACCTCAAGCACACGCATATCCTGGCCGCAGAAAATCGCATAGAAAGTAGCAAAAAACATAATGCCCACAAACTCAGGAATATCTGGCATGTGGATGTTGGTTCCTGTTGCTAGTAGGATAGATTCTAAGATATGACGACCGTCAAAAGGAGAAATTGGCATAAGGTTTACAAAACACATTATTAAGTTAAAAACAATGAAAACATTGATTGGTACAGATGGAACAATACCACCTGTCGAAAGAAGGAATTTCTCCACCATGTTGACGCGAGTCAAGGTTACACAACCAACAACAAACGCAAAGAAGCGGAGTAAAATCTTGAATGGTGTAATTATTACTATTTTTGAGAGTTCCTGCCCAGATATATTTCCCCTTCTCCAACCAAGAACCTGCAAAAAAAGCACAATAAGTACACTCACCAATAAATTATTTCGCACTCCTGCGCTATAAACCATGAGTTTATCCAGGAACCCTTTTTGTTTAAGTATATTTTTACCATCCTCCGTCGGTTCTATATAAGCCATTATCGGTATGAACCGGAAACTTATAGCGAGTGAAGAATCGGTTTGGTATTGATATACCAGAGGGCCAACCCCCAATGAAAACTCTTTAACAGGGATATCTTGTTTTTGTAACTCCCTTAAATGACCATATTCGTGAATTACAAACGTGGCCTCTAATAAGATAAAAACGCATAGAAGCATTTGAAGTAGATCCTTAGTTTGCCTCACTTAGTCACCTCCAATTCAAGTTTTCAAGGTCGTTAATTACCATCAACATTGTAGGTAATTTTTTGTTAAAAGTCAAGCTCGCACAAATACCAAAAGAAAAATACTAGAAATCATCTATAGATTCATTCGAATTTTGATTGGTCGGGCCGCCCGGATTTGAACCGGAACTAAATCCTCCCGAAGGACTCGTGCTACCGTTACACTACGGCCCGGCTATATGCTAGCTTACTTCACCCAATGTTTCTTTTTTATATCACCCACCTCTTGTTCTTCAAGAGCGATTGTTTTTTTCTTCGCGTCTGACGCAAGATTTTGAAGTTCTGCGTCACTCATCTGACCCAATTCTTTTACACGCTTTTCCAGTTTTTGTTTCTGGTTTAACGCAGGATCATCAATCGCTTCTTCCAAAAGTATGTTAAGAAGAAAACCAACTTTCGGGCCCGGTTGAATTCCTGTCAATTTCATAACATCGTCGCCTTTCACACGGAGCATTTTTACCGACACCGGATCGCGCGAGAGCTTTTCCACCAAAAACCGGAAATGTCGCAACTTATATGGTTCAGCTTTTGGCACACCCGAACCAATGCGATCGCAAATGCGCACCTGAATAAGATCCTCCATGTCTTCCAAACCGACTTTCGCGATGAGCCGGCGCACGGATGACTCGGTTACCTCGTCCACATTGTAATAAAATAAATGATACCGCACCAGCTTTGCAACTTTCTCTATAAATTGTTTCGAATATTTTAACCGTCCTAATATTTGAAGTACCATTTTGGCTCCCACCACGTCGTGCCCATAAAATGTGGAGTCGGGGCCATCACCCTTTTTGCATCGCGGCTTTGCCACATCATGCAAGAGTGCCGCCATGCGTACTTCTGGAGACCATTTTTTCTCCGCCGCGTATTGTAATGCGCGCAAATTATGCTCCCACACCGAATAGATATGGTGTTTGTTTTGCCCCACACCATATCCTTCCATAAGCTCGGGCACTACATAGGTAATAAGATTCAGCTCGCGCAAAATTTCAAGCCCGCGATCGGGCATGTCACTTGCGATCAATTTTGAAAATTCATCACGCACACGTTCAACTGCCACCAACCGCAAAAGCCCCGCATGTTTTTTAATGGCAGATGCTGTAACAGAATCAATATCAAAATCGAGCTGTGTCGCAAGTCGCACCGCGCGCATAAGCCGAAGCGCGTCTTCGTTAAAACGTTCCTCTGCGTTACCCACCGCGCGCATGAGCTTGTCTTCTATGTCTTTGCATCCTCCAAACAAATCTACCGCATGGAATCCATTTTGAGTTCCCAGATTGATCGCAATGGCATTGATAGTAAAATCGCGGCGCTTCAAATCCTCTTCAATAGTGCGTACAAATGAAACTTCGTCTGGATGACGCTTGTCGGAATAGGAAACGTCCATGCGGTACGGGGTAACCTCCACATGCTTTAGAGAATCTTTTTTACTCTCCGTAACAACCGTTACCGTGCCAAACTTGTTTTCATAAAAACTGTTCGGGAACAAATGTTGGATATCTTCCGGAGAAGCATCAGTAGTTACATCCCAATCGGCCGGCGCGCGCCCCATGAGAAGATCCCGCACGCATCCGCCAACCGCATACGCGTCAAAACCTGCGTTTTGAAGAACGCCGCCCATCTCCTGAATTTCCTTGGGAATTTTTATTTCTTGTTTCATGCTTTATGTGCTTATCCTAGCCATTTCAAACAGAAAATGCTATACCAAAACCAAACGTTGCCAATGGAGGTGTTTGCGTGAAAAAACAAAAAAATACGCTTTGCGCAGTCGTGATTTTGGGCCTGTGCATTCTGGTAAGTTTCTCGTTTCATCTGCAACACGAAAAGGAACTGCGTCAGATAGAAACGATCGAAAAATTCGGCTTCTACTATGTTTGGTTCTACTACGAACGTGCCGTATATCCCATACAAGGTTTTTCCATAGAAGTCACAAAAGAGCAACTTCGAAATCTGTCTGTACTGCGACAAATTGTTGCGGAGACAACCATTCCCTTAAGCCTCACAGACAGCATAAAAACGATTTTTGAGAGTAAAATAATCGAGCGGGTTACCATAGAGGCAACCTCCGGCATATGCGCCGCGCGGGCTTTCGTTAAAAGAGACGGCGAGCTGACCAAAGTGATTTGCCTGGAACCCCTGTCTATGATTAACCTCTTCATCATCCTCGTGTATCGCCGCAACCCCATACCAGATTTTTACGCAAAAGCATCACTTTTTGAAGATATAAAAAGGGAACGGCTGTTCTATATACATGAATAAACTACCCCACTTGCTCCACAGGTGGGATTTTTTGATGGGCTTCCGTTGCGGAAGCCCATCAAAAAATCTCTGAAAAGGGATTATGTTTTGTCTTGGTGCAATTATACGACAAAGTCCGAACCTATTTTGAACGGAACTGACCCGCTCCGCCCCGCCGCCGCTCGCTAACGCTCGCTCCACCAAAGAAAAGTTTTGTTCGCGTTTCTGATTTTGCGCGCGGCCGATTTTTTCTTCTAAAAGGAAAACA
>Ga0155432_117_pt2 | contig 5966 bp, 4 predicted proteins | sample RifCSPhighO2_02_FD_106400 | JGI IMG/M metagenome (GOLD analysis project Ga0155432, IMG submission 106400) | Candidatus Ryanbacteria bacterium RIFCSPHIGHO2_02_FULL_45_13b
CTTTTGATTTGAGTGTTCCCTTATATAATTGTACTTCTATATGTTCTCCCACCATAACATCTTTGACGCTTTTTATCACCTTGCCATTTTTTCCGTATGCGATGCTGTATCCACGGCGCAGAGGAGCGACTGGATCAAGCGGCAACAGCGCCGCTTCAGCCACCGCAACGCGTGTATCCCCCGCGCGAAGCGCCTGCCCTAGCATGTTAGCCATGCGCCCCGTACCAATCATAAACGCATGTTTTATTTTTTGTATGCGGTTCTCCAAAGAGTGCGCGGCATTCATGAAAGCATGTTCCAGCGCCCGATATTCTGCAAAAATTTTTCCTAGTGCGGTTTCCAATTGACGTGCCCCCGCGGATATTCGCATCTGCGTTCGTTCCAGAATAGCGGGCGGAAGTTGTTTGATATCTTCTTCAAGAATAGTAAACGCGCGTGATGTTTCCCGTAGTATATCACCCACACGAAGTACCAGCACATCGCTTTCCTTTTCTACGACACGCAACACCTCTTCGCGACTTCGGCGTATGGCATCTGCCACTTTGGTTGGGGTTGAAAAATCCGCGTCGGAAGAAAGAGATGCAATGGTGACATCGCGCTCGTGACCGATGCCGGTAAGTACCGGAATGCGCGAAGAGACAACAGCTTCAGCAACGCGCTCTGTATTAAACGCTTTTAAATTTTCAAGTCCGCCGCCGCCGCGTATGAGGCAAAGTACATCCAGATCAGACCGTTGTGAATTGAACTCGTGGAATGCGGCCATGATAGACTCTTCTGCTTGGTCTCCCTCCACGCGTACATCCCGAATAATAATTTCAAACCCATAAGCTCCGATATTTTTCAAAAAATCATTTATTGCCTCTCCTTTTTCAGACGTAATAACGCCAATTCGCTGGATAATATGTGGCAGGGGACGTTTTCGTTCCGCGGAAAAATATCCTTTGGTTTCCAGTTTTTTCTGTAATATCTCAAATGCTTTTTGAAGCGCGCCGGCGCCTATCGGTTCTATTTTTTCTACGCGTACATTGAACGCGCCGAATTTTGTGTATAGTTCAGGCCACGCATCCACTACAACTTCCATGCCGTCTTCCAAATACTGATACTCGCGTTCATATTTTGATGCCCAGAGTACGCATTTCATAATTCCCTCCGTTCCCGATGTATCTTTTAGGGTAAAATATACCACCGATCCACGATGCCGCATTTCACTTACTTCGCCTTGAATACGCACAGTTCCCAATCGCGAGAGGGTGATGTTTACGGCTTCCAGAAATTCTGAAACACTAAAAATAAATTCCGGAAGCTTAGCTTCCGGAATTTTTGAATTAATGACTTCAAGAATATCTGTGCCGTATTTCGCGATTTTTGTTTTCCCCCAGCCTTTTACAAGCGCGAGGTCTTGCAACGACGTTGGCATAGCTTTTACCGTTTCTTCCAGGGTTTTATTACTAAACACCATAAAAAGCTCACAACCTTCATGGTCGGCAATTTCTTTTCGTTTCGCTTTCAATTTTTGGAGAAGTTCAACGCGAGACATGTTTTTCTTGAAACATAACAAGCTTTTTTCATAGTAACATAAACAAAAGAAAAGGGAGCATCTCAACAGATACTCCCCACGAAACTACCCCGCTCTTGGTTTTTTTTTGCAAGTCCTCTTTTTGATGCCCTCTGTAGCAGAGGGACTGGAGAAAGAACAGAAAGTTTCATTCAAATATTTGCCAACCATGATACTAAAATCGTGCCCAGGAATCAGCACGACAGGTTTGTTCTTTCCATCAAAGAGTTCCACTTTACCGTTTGGTAACCTTGCCACATGCCCTGTTTTAATTATTATTTGCTCTTCATCATACTTTATGATGAAGGTACCATACCATTGATGTGTACCAACCGGGTACGGCTGATTATGTTCCATTATGATATTTTCCTTTCCTCTTTTGTAAATTCAGATTTCTCCAAAAGAAAATAGGACGTTTGGGATGGACAAAGATTTTTATCTACCTTACTTCTTCAGGTAACACATTATTATCCCCATTCAAGACAATGTTTCCACCTGGAAACACTTCCACATATCCCTGATTTATTATGATGCTTTCTCCAGAAAGCATCGCTACTTTAAAACCTCCTTGTTGGAAAATAGCTTCAAAAACACCATACCACAATTGTTTTAATATTGCAACTGGTTGGATCCTTGTGTTATTCTCAATATGTAGATCATGGACCCCATCCGCCCAGTTGACAAACTCGTCAAACGTTCGCTCGACCTTCTTAAGGGTGATTTTGTTGTGGTGGGTAAAAGACGCGTATCGTTGTTCTCTTTGTCTTTGGTAGGCATGTTCATAGTGGGAGCGATTGTAGCTTTTGGATTTCTCGCCTCTCGCTCGGGTACTTTGCAGTGGGGTTCGGCTGCGTCCGCACCCTCATGCGCGGGAGTGAGAGGTCTTGCGTCTACTGCCGAGAGTCTTGGGTTTGTTTATGTTTACGCGGATGGTATCCAAAATGCCACCGACGTAAAGTTTGCTGTATGGACAGATGTGGGAGGACAAGATGACATTGTGTGGTATCCAGGTTCTTCAATCACTGGTACGGCGAGCGCTCTTGTTGATCTTTCCAAGCATACCGATGAGGGTACTATGAACGTACATGCCTACATGTTTAATGGCTCATCTCCTACTCTTTGTGGCGGGCTTACGTTTACCAAGCCTTCAGGAAAATCACCAGTTGTGTATCAGCTTTCCAAAGATTTTTCCTCGGTAGACAAACAGCGAGGCTGGAATTGGAAATATAACGGGCTTGTATATGCTCCAGAGAATACTTATACCCAGTGTGGCTCGGATGTATGCTGGCATGGGAGTGGCTATAAAATTATTAAGAAAAATATTTGGGCCACGCCCGAACCAGACACAAGTATTAGTGTTGGAACTACGAATATTCGTTGGCAAGCACCTGCGGTGGGTTCTGCGCGAATCACCGGTACCATTCGCGCGGTGGGTGGCACATGCGATGGCAACGGTGACGGTGTGTATATGGAAGTGATACATAAACCAAGAGAATACGGCGAAGCGACAACAATTTGGTCTCGCCTCCTTGTAAGCGGCGACGAGGTAGGCGCGAGCTTTGATAAAACTGTAAACTTCACAGGGCAGGTTATGTACCCTGGAGAACATTCACTGAACGCGAGGGGAGAAATACTTTTCCGTCTTTATCCTCGTGGGAACAACTGGTGCGACTGGACGGAGTTTGATCCAAAGATTGAATTTACTCCCACGACACCAGGGGGCGGTAAAGTTACCGTCAAGAAAGTATTTTTGCCCGGCATAAGTGCCTCGCCTACGCTTCTATTAGACGGAGTTCCTCCTGCGGGCACGCAATATGATACGGCATATTGGGAAAATGTTACTCCGGGGGAGCGTGTGTTGAGTGTTAGTGGTGTTCCTAAAGTGTTTTATGCGACTTGTCCTGGTGCGAGCGAATGTCTTAGCACGCCAAGTGAGGGCACGACCATTTCATTTAATCATCAGTTTGGTAAGAGTGACACGATTCGTGTGTATTTTGGAAGCGCCACAACTGAACTAATTGATGCCTACGCACTTGCCTCTTTAGCTTCTCCTCTCAAAGCTGACGCCTATCAAGGTTACAATATGTCTATTTTGGCGAATGACTGTAAGGTTGATCTATACACTGATGCGACAGGAGATTATCTTTCCTGGGCAGAGCAATCTGCTACCGCTTGGTTAGCAACAGGGGTTAAGATACATATTATTTCAGACGTAACAAAAGGTTCTAAAGTCTCTCTTTTCTGTAATGATAAAACTGGTCAATCTGATGATATATCAGCGTTGCGCTTTGGCGATTTTAATCTTATCTCTTGTGTTAACGAATTAGCAGCGGGATGGACAACATATGGACCTTCACTTTTTGATCATACTAATCTGGACAAGGGCTACTCAACTTTTTATCCTGACATTGCAGTAGACGTAGCAGATATTGGTTATTCTATAGATCCCGTTTTGTATAGAAATAATATAACTCATGTTATTTCTCATGAAATAGGGCACCTTCTTGGTTTGCCTCATACGGTATCGAATGATTCAGTGATGGTAGCGGGAAGCTACAATGTTATTTTCCCAACTATTACTGATATTGATGCCGTTAAAGCTAAATATCCCCACTGTGCCCCAAAACCCGCCAAAGTCTCCCTCTCATTTAGCCCCAGTCCTGCAACATGGCGAGACAGATCCGGCGGGACAGGCAAATCCTCCTGCCGCGACGGCAAGATGATTAGTCCGAATAGTGAGTGGTATTCCAATTTGGACATAGAAGAAACCGATGGATTTTCAGGGGCAACCATGAATAAAGCGGTCGTAAAACAATATGATACATCAGGGGTATTACGGAGGACAGACACAATCAATAATTTTTACGGCGGGCTTGAGGTGAAAGCCGGAAGTATTAAAGCGGTATCATTCTATGTAACTCCTCGAGCGAGGTTTGCTTTAGGAAAAATAACACTAAAACTTTTTGGAATGGATGATTCAGGGAATACGGTAGAAACCGAAGAAAGAACTCTGCTATTAAAAACTCCTCCAAAAGGAAGAGAAAAACTTGCCAAGTGCAAAAACGATTCTGCCGAACCGTGGCCCATACTCGGCGGATGGTTTGACCCGGATGAATATTGAAGGTAATCTTTCTTTAAAAATATATATTATTGAACATGAAATCTATAAAAGACATAATGACAAAAGAAGTAGTATCGGTATCTCCTGATACACCCCTCATTGAATCCGCGCGAATACTTGCCGAGCATAGTTTTGACGGTATGCCGGTGGTAGGTAAAGACAATAAGTTGGTAGGAATTCTTACAGAGTATGATTTAATAAGTAAAGGAACGGCAGTGCATTTGCCTACATTGCAGACTGTTCTACAAGATGTGAAGGTATACAACAAAGACAAGTCAACATTCAAAGAGACATTTGAAGAAATAGCATCTCTGCGGGTGAGTGATGTTATGAACCCTGAACCCCTCACGCTCGATGAGGACGTCACTTTTGAAGAAGCGATTATTGCCTTCCGAGATCACCATAGGGTAAATCCCATTCCCGTCGTCAACAAGAAAAAAGAAGTAGTTGGCGTGGTGAGCCGTTATGATATCGTGAAATCATTGTATGTGTTGAAAGCATGAATAGTAAAGTAAAGCTCTAATTTTTCTGGGAAAGTTTTTTCTGGAGTTGACTTAACCACTCTTTCTTTTGATTTAATCTGCGTCCAACATCTTGCTTGTCATGCTCTAGAGTACGAGACGAAACATTTCCTTCTTGCTTAATAACTTCAGATGCATCATCCCAATCCTGTAAGTCAGTTTTTTTCTTCTCAAGGTTCTTTCTTAAAGACACCAGTGTACTTTGTAATGTTGTAATATCTAAGGTAATTTCTTTTTTCTTTTTCCCAGAAAAGTAACCAAGATTAGAGAGTTCTGTTCTTAAATTTTCGATACGACCTTCCGTGTATAGTATATTTCTTTCTTCAGTTTTTACAGCATCGTCTAGTTTTGATCTTGGGTTTTTACTCTGCAACGCATCTATAGTAGTAAGTCTCTTAATTACCGCCTCCGCAGGTACTAGGACATTGTATTTTCTTTCAAGTTCACCAAATTGTTGCTCAAGCTCCAGAACCTCGCGTTCCGCGCTAGAAACATCTTCTTCAAGAATACGTCTATCCATCCTCCTTGCCCGAGCAACATCGCGGTTAAAACCTTCAAGAATCAATTCTCGATCTCCCTCTTTATATCCTTCTCTATTTAATGAAGGAAGCAAAGCCCCACTCATTTCATCATTATAGACGTCGCGGCCTATTTCTATGTTATACCCAAAACCATTAGACCTACTGCCTAAACTCTAATTCTATGATATAATGAACCCATGAACATAACAAAACTCAAACAACATCCTCACGTATTTGCTCGACTCTTC
>Ga0155432_124_pt2 | contig 5158 bp, 4 predicted proteins | sample RifCSPhighO2_02_FD_106400 | JGI IMG/M metagenome (GOLD analysis project Ga0155432, IMG submission 106400) | Candidatus Ryanbacteria bacterium RIFCSPHIGHO2_02_FULL_45_13b
CCTTCGCGCTCTCGGACAACCCATACGCGTCTACAAGGCTGAAGATCGCGCGATCTGTCGGCGCATCTCCGGCGATTGTCTGGGGCACCTCCTTGTTTGTATATCCTTTTGCAAGCGCGCTTTTTTCGATCTGCTGAATCATGCGCCATGAATCTCCTGCCGCGTCTGCAAGAATACGCCGCTTTTCACTTGCATTCAATAATACACCCCGTGCCTGTGCTTCCTCGTCCAAAAACCGCGCGGCTCCTAACAGTGTAAACTGTCCAAACTCCTGCGTTTTTGCCGCGCGCGCGGTAATGTGTTCACTTACGGATACGCGATCCCATATTACATACACATCATCCGACTTCGCGAGCGCGGGAAGATGTTCTTCCATATATGCCAGCACGTCTGATGACGCCCCGCTTGGCTCTTCCACTATAAAGAGCCGCTTATTACGAAAAAGGGAGCCCGTTGTTAAAACCTGCTCTACTTCTGAACGGGAGCTTTCAGATAACACAATACGAACCGCGCTTTCACGACCGCCCGCCACCTCATAGAACCGTTCCGTTATATCCAGCAGTTTTTTACGACTTCTATAGGTATCCTTGCCAAAAAGAACATACAACATAAAATTACATGTAGAGTTTCGCAAGAATATCCTTTATCCGCGTTACAATTTCACCGGGAGTATATTTTGCCTTTACAAGAAAATCTTTTGCTCCGAGAGATTCCGCGCGTTCCACTTCTTCTTTTTGTCCTAAATTACTTAATATCACAACTGGTATACTCTTTAACTTCTCGTTTTTTTGCATAGCTTCAAGAACCTCATACCCGCTCATGCCCGGCAATAAAATATCCAAGAGTACTAATTGGGGCGGACTTTCCTGTAATATACGCAGGCCTTCCTCACCTGTTTTTGCCTCCCATACCAAAAACCCCTCACGAGAAAGTTTGCGAACAATCAAATCACGTAAAAATTTGTCGTCTTCCACAATCACAAGCTTCACGCTCTGATTTTCCACCGCGCGAGCGACCGGTAATGAACTTTGTTGCTGTTTCATGGTAATTATTTTTTTATAAAATCATCAGTTACCGGAATTGTAAAAGATACCGTAGTGCCCTTTTGTTCCTCTGATGTAAAGGTTATTGATCCGCCATGATGTTCAATAATGTTTTTTGCAATAAAAAGACCTAATCCAGAACCTTCCGTTTGTTGGCGTATAGCATTGGAGGCGCGGTAAAATCTGGAAAATATTTTTGACTGTTCGACAGGTGGTATACCTATACCTGTGTCTGTGATACGTATCTCAAGCGTACCTTGCTTCAGAGCGGCGCGCACCATCACTTCCCCGCCTGTGTCGCTGTATCGAATAGCATTATCTAATATATTCAAAACAGCTGTATACATACGGCTCTCATCGGCAATGGCCTCAATGTCGGGTGGAACATCTTTAGTAAAAGAAAGGGTCACCTCGCGCACGACTGCCTGCGCCATAGACGCTTCAACAGCTTTTTGTATCGTATCAAGAATTTTTGTTTTCTTAAACTGAAACCCAAAACGCCCCTCTTCAATGCGGGATATATCAAGGAAGTCATTTATCAGATGTATGATGTGTTCATTTGTTTGATAGCTTTGTTTCAAAAACTCGCGCTGTTTTTCGTTTATTTCGCCCATATCACCATCAAGCATCAGTCGGAGCGACCATTTGAGCGCGGAAAGAGGCGTGCGTAATTGGTGTGCTGCTACCGTAACAAATTGTGATTTTATATTGGAAAGAGAAACCTCGCGCTCACGGCTCTCCGAAACCTTTTTTGCTGTTCCCTTAAAAAAATGTAGAATCTGTCCTATTTCGTCATTTCTTTTTATATCAATCGGAACAGAAGAACCACCCTCGACAATACGCCGCGCCATCTTGGCAAGCGTAAGAATGGGGCGGGTAGTAATATATGCAACCAAAAATGAAAGAATAAGCGCGGACACCGTCAACTCAAGCCACACAAATAAAAAGTGCCCGCGCATCGGTACTTGTAGAAGGAATATCATAGCAACCAGCGCTATCAATAAAAGCATTGCCATAAACGTAAATAAAAACACCCGTACCGTGAACGAACGACCAAACGGCACAGCCGGCAACGTGTCTTTGTTTGTCGTAGTATCTCTAGAGTCCATTTTTCTACTATAAACGGTTATATACAACTATGCCATATCCTTCCAATTACGACCTGTTCGCACATCAACCCGCAGGGGTACTGCAAGTTTGCATGCCTGCTCCATGATGTTTCGCACCTGATGGCGCACCGACTCAACCGCCGATTGTTTTACTTCAAACAAAAGTTCATCGTGCACTTGCAGTAAGAGTTTTACATCGCCTTTTTGTATTTCACCCGACAGGTGATCATACACACGAACCATCGCGACTTTTATAATATCAGAGTCCGAACCCTGAATGGGCGCGTTGATAGCCATGCGCTCCGCTTCCCGCCGCGCCTGCCAGCCCATGTTTGCCATGTTAGAAAAATAACGCCGTCGTCCAAACAACGTCTCAACAAATCCTTTCTCCAACGCGTCTGCTTTTAATTTTTCCATCAGCGTTTTGATGCCGGGAAATTGTTCAAAATAGGCGCGTATAAATTGCTCGGCTTCCCGGCGCGGAATACCTAAAGACTCACTCAAACTTTGCGCGCCCATGCCATATAAAATACCAAAATTAATCGCCTTTGCAGCACGGCGCATGGTCGGAGTAACCTCTGCGGGAGATATGTGGTTTACTGCCGATGCGGTAAGCGTGTGAATATCGGCATTATTATCGCGAAACGCTTCAATCATGCGCGTATCACCCGAAAGATGAGCGGCAAGCCGAAGTTCAATTTGCGAGTAATCAAAAGACATAAACACACAGCCCGGCACGGCAATGAACGCCCGGCGAATTTCCTGTCCCAGCGGCGTGCGTATGGGAATATTTTGCATATTAGGATTCTGTGATGATAAGCGGCCTGTTACCGTTCCCGTTTGATTAAACGTGGTGTGAATGCGTCCGGTTGCGGGATCCACCAAACCAGGAAGAACATCTACATAAGTTGATTTCAATTTCATCTCCTCGCGCCAAGCAAGAATTTCATCCACCAACGGATGCGCGCCTTTCAGCTTTGTGAGTTCAGAAGCACGGGTTGAACGCGCCCCGCCGCCTGTTTTGCGAACGGCATCTGAGGCGATTTCCAATTTTTCAAACAGCACGTCTCCCAACTGTTTGGGAGAGTTTATATTAAACTTCATGCCAGCCAGCTCATAAATACGCGCTTCCCGTTTATCCATTCTATCTTGAAGCGATTTTGAAAAATCGGAAAGCGTTGGGATATCAAGAAGAATTCCCGCGGCTTCCATGTGCGCAAGAACAGGGATAAGCGGCATTTCCATTTCAAAAAAAATATTTTCGAGCTTAGCTTCTTTCAACTCTTTTTCAAGAATGTTACGAAGCTTCGGCATATGCGCGCCTGCTTCTTCCGCCGACGCGGTCTGAATGGATATTCTATTATCAATAAGATCAAAGAGCTCGGGTTCCCGAAGCCCGGGATCAAGCACCCACGCCGCCACGCCAACATCAAAATCTACATGAATGGGAACAACGCCCGCCTTCTCAAAAAGCCGCAATACATGTTTGCCGCCGAAGGCTGTATGCGATATGGAACTCTTCCTTAAAAGATTAAATGACTTAGCGTTCTTTTGTATATCCGCGCCTGTTACGCGCCACGCGCCATGTTGCGTCACGCATACACATTCTTCCATTGTACGCGCAATCCACGAAACAACGGCTGTGGAAAGCGCTTTTGAAAAAAATTCCGCCGAAAACACGCGCGGACCTGATGCCTGTTCAGGAGCAACCAAAAGACTTGTCTGCGCCACGTCTTCTTTTTTTACTGCCGAGCGCGCCTCGCCAACCGCGTAAAGCCGCGAAACTAAACTCGTAAACCCCAGTCGCTCCAAAAACGCGCGAGCTTTTTCTGATGAAGATACGCCGTTCCAAACAGTCTCACCAACAGAAAACTTCACCGGCACATCCAAACGAATGCGCGCGAGATCACGCGAAGAGTAAGCCTCGTCTTTATGCGCGCGCAACACCTCCGCTAATTTGCCCTTGAAGATACGTTCATCAGGTTTCTTTTTTGAAAGTGCCACGTAGACTTTTTCAAGTGTTCCATATGTTTGTATAAGCGTTGATGCTGTTTTGTCGCCCACACCGGGCACACCCTTAATATTGTCTGATGGATCACCCTTTAACCCCTTGAAATCAGGTAAAAATTCCGGTTTAAACCCAAATCGTTCGCGCACCGCTTTTTCATCGTACTGCACCGTATCCGCAATCCCTTTGCGCATCGTAAATACCACCGTACGATTTCCATCTACCAATTGGGTAGTATCGAGATCACCCGAGGCAATAATGATTTTAAGATTCTTATCTTCCTCCCGCGCGCGCGCGACAAGCGTACCAATTATGTCATCTGCTTCGTAACCCGCCTTGTCGTATATGCGTATCCCAAATGATTCAAACAACGCCCGTACGGTATCAAACTGCTGAATAAGATCATCAGGAGCAGTAGCGCGTTGTGCCTTATACTCCGCATATACCTCATGACGAAACGTTTGTTCGGGACGATCAAACGCCGCGGCAATATAATCGGGTTTAAAATCTTTTATTATTTTAAGTACAATATTCGCAACGCCATACACCGCGCCCACTGGTTCCCCGCTCGGAGATGAGAGTGGCGGCAGAGCATGGAACGCGCGATGAATAAGCGCGTGGGTATCCAGCAGCACTAGAACCTTATTCTTTTTTTCTTTTGTGTTGGTAGACATTTTGTATTATTATCTTTCGTTCGCGCTCGCTCAAAAACTCAAACTGTACGCGTATGTATTCTTTCGGCAACGCGCGACGAATCCGATCTGCCCACTCCACAAGCACAATAGCATCCTTATCTTTTAGTATATCCTGCCAGCCAAGCGGATGTAACTCCTGCGTGCTTTTAAGACGATAGGCATCTATGTGTACAAATCGCCGGAAGTGGAATATCCGGCGATTATTGATAAGTAAATGGTGGCGCATGATCACAAACGTGGGGCTTAGCACTTTTTCGCGAACACCAAGACCTTTCGCGAAACCCTGCGCGAATGTGGTCTTAC
>Ga0155432_104_pt2 | contig 5100 bp, 7 predicted proteins | sample RifCSPhighO2_02_FD_106400 | JGI IMG/M metagenome (GOLD analysis project Ga0155432, IMG submission 106400) | Candidatus Ryanbacteria bacterium RIFCSPHIGHO2_02_FULL_45_13b
TGCTTCTTACCAGGGAGGTGGTAGTTGCAGAGTTGCCGAAGAAAGATGTGCCCGCGATGCCCGGAGGTGGTATGGGCGGTGGTATGGGGATGGACTACTAAACAGGAATTGTGACTAACTGAGCTTTACACACCCCGCAACCGCGGGGTTGTGGACCTGCCTACCGGCAGGCAGGTAGCTCGGTTTGGCATATTCTTGACAATATACTGCTATAAGCAAAAAAAAGACCCGACCGAGTCGATCTCGGTTCGGGTTTTTGCAATTAAACCGGTTTTTGTATTCTTTTTTTTCGCAGGATTTCAAGAATTTCTAGCCCCTGTCGTGTTATCGCCATGTTTTTCTTTTTTAGTTTAATTAGAGCCGCGGCTTCTTCTTGAAGGTTCTTCAATCGTTGTTTGAGCGATTTCTCAAGTTCAGAATTTTCTATCCCAATAACAATTTCAAGTTCTTTATATGTGTTTTCAATTTCATTGTTTATGGCTTGTTGTCTTCTCATCACGGAAATACCTCCCTTGCTATATTTAATAAATACCGTATCATAAAGTTAGTAGAATTACAAACTAATAGAGATATTATATGGGATTTTCAACTATTCTTTTGATTGTCGTCGGGATTGTTATTTTATGGATTATAGTTGCTTATAACGGTTTGGTACGCCTTCGGTATCGGGTCAAAGAAGCTTGGTCAGATATTGAGGTGCAGTTAAAACGCAGGTACGACTTGATACCAAACTTAGTGGAAGCTGTAAAAGGCTATGCCAAACACGAGACATCCGCATTTGAAAATGTTACGAAAGCCCGCGCGGCCGCGATGGGAGCGACTACCGCGGGGGAACATGCGGCTACGGAAAATATGCTTACGGGAGCATTAAAATCATTGTTTGCGGTTGCCGAAGCCTATCCTGATTTGAAAGCGAATACCAACTTCCTCCAGCTTCAAGGTGAACTTTCTGATACGGAAAATAAAATCCAAGCCGCGCGCCGATTCTACAATGGCAACGTAAAAGACATGAATACGCGCGTGGAACAATTTCCCACAAACGTAATTGCAGGCGCGTTCGGTTTCGGCAAAGAAGAATTTTTCGATCTTGATGAAGCTCCCGCACAACGTGAATCGGTGAAAGTAAGTTTTTAGGCTCTAGGCGCTAGGCTTTAGGAAAAATGATAGCGCATACCTATAAGGATTTGATTGTATGGCAAAAAGCAATTGAGCTTGTGTTGGAAATTTATAATGTAACTAATCAGTTCCCGAGAGAAGAGATATACGGGTTAACTTCCCAAATGAGAAGAGCTGCTGTATCAATTCCTTCTAACATTGCTGAAGGGAAATTGCGCAGAAGCCAAAAAGAGTTTAGACAATTTTTACTTATTGCTTTCGGTTCCGGTGGAGAATTGGAGACTCAGGTTGTTATTGCAAAGAAGTTACCAAAGTTAAAAGAATTAGATTATTCCCGAATAGATGCTTTGCTTTTGGAAGTGATGAAAATGATTAACAAAATACTTTCCCTAGAGCCTAAAGCCTAGCGCCTAATATGTCAACCCTCTGGACACAACGTGATTCCAACATTCGAAAAACATGGCTACTCATGACCGTGTTTTTCATCGTAGTAATGAGCATTGGTTGGGTTTTTTCACAAGCATACGCTGACCCTTCTATTTTGGTCATTGCCGTTTTCTTCAGCATCATCATGAGTTTTGGTTCGTACTGGTGGTCTGATAAAATTGTTATCATGACCACGGGCGCAAAACCACTGCCGGAAGATGCCGGGCGCGAAGTTCATAACATTGTGGAGAATCTTTGTATTACGGCGGGCCTTCCAAAACCCCGCGTATACATAGTAAACTCACCCCAGCCAAATGCCTTTGCCACTGGGCGTAATGCCGAACACGCGGTGGTAGCGGTAACTACAGGCATTTTACAATTGATGAATAAGACTGAACTTGAAGGCATATTGGCGCACGAAATGAGTCATATCGGAAACCGTGACATGCTTATCTCTACCATGGTTGTGGTGCTTGTGGGGTTTATCCAACTTCTCTCTGATATGTTTTTACGTTCTATGTTTTGGGGGCGCGGAGGAGGGGATCGTGATAATAATTCTTCCCATGCGGTGTTTCTTGTGATTGGTATCGTGCTTGCGATTTTAGCGCCCATCGCGGGCTTGCTCATGCAACTTGCGGTATCACGCAAGCGCGAGTATTTAGCGGATGCGTCGGGCGCGCTCCTCACGCGCTACCCGGAAGGTCTTGCAAGCGCGCTTGAAAAATTAGCCAAAGATCACACACCCATGAAGCAGGCGAATCACGCCACAGCGCACCTGTGGCTCGATGATCCCTATCAAGGAAAAGAAAAGAAAACATCTTTTATTACAAAAATTTTCATGACCCACCCGCCGATTGAAGATAGAATAAAACGATTACGGGAACTTAAGATGTAATATGAATCTTGAACGCAAAACAAAAATAGTGGCAACGATTGGTCCCGCGTCCGAAGCGCGGGATATGCTTTTAAGCTTGTTTCAGGAAGGGGTTGATGTTACACGTCTTAATTTTTCACATGACGTGCATGAACGACATTTAGCACGCATTAAACTTATTCGGGAGCTTTCAGAAAAAGTTGGCAAACATATTGCTATTATTGGAGATTTACAAGGTCCCAAAATGCGTATAGGCGATCTGCCGGAAGAAGGCATTTTGCTAAAAGACGGGGAAGAAGTACAACTTGATGCTTCCATTTCAAAATACGCTGGCGGAGCCATTCCGGTACCTTCGCGCATATTTGCGGAAGGGGCTTTGAAGGGTACTACCGTGTTTTTGGATGATGGCACTATGATGTTGGAAATACGTTCTGTGAAGGGGAGTATATTCAAAGTGCGAGTACTTCGTGGAGGAGTGTTATTACCGCATAAAGGCATAAATTTACCGCAAATACATGTTCGCTCGGATATTTTTGATCAAAAAGACAAACGTGATATGGAGTTTGCTGTCAAAGCTGGCGTTGATTATCTTGCTCTTTCTTTTTTGCGGACGGGTGACGATGTTCGTACCGCAAAGAAACTTCTGAAAGGCGCGCCGGTAAAACTGGTAGCAAAAATAGAACGGCATGAAGCGCTTCAGCATCTTGATGATATTATTGCCGAAACCGATGCGGTAATGGTTGCGCGTGGAGATTTGGGCATTGAAACACCAGTGGAGGAACTTCCGGTGCGCCAGAAAGAAATAATCGCGGCTGCGCGTAGTGCAATGAAGCCGGTTATTGTGGCAACTCAAATGCTTGGATCCATGACAAAAAATCTCATTCCCACGCGCGCGGAGGTATCTGATGTGGCAAACGCTGTGTTTGATTCTGCTGACGCGGTTATGCTTTCCGCTGAAAGCGCGTCAGGACGTTTCCCTGCGGAATCGGTTCGCACTATGCGTAAAGTAATTGAGAATGCTGAAGCATATATAAAAGAACCTCGAAAAGAGATGGAACCGGACATGTCGTTATCTAACATTGCCGTGGCAAAGTCAGCAAAATTTATTTCGCAAAATATAGGCGCAAAAGCAATTTTAGTCGGCACCGTAACAGGTTTTTCTGCTTCGGCGGTGTCGCATTTTCGTCCGGAAACACCGGTGTTTGCGCTTACTGTAAATACAGAGGTCGCAAGATTATTGGGTCTAACATGGGGAGTGAACGCTTTTCCATTAGAAGGAATGCGTTCCGTGGAAGAAATTTCTACTCAAGGTATAACAGTACTCAAGAAACTCAAAAAAATTAAAAAAGGTGACCGTGTGGTTTTTGTGTCGGGCGCGAAAGTTGGTGAGGCAGGCAAAGCAAATAACTTGACGGTTATTTCAGTTTTATAAGAGTTTCCGTTCTCTATGTTCATTTATGTATAACAAATTATATATATGTATTCTGTTGCCATAGAACACAGGTGGAGTTTGATTTACGGATATAACATGTGATACATAACGTAGGTAAGAAAAAAATATTGGAAGGGTCGCATAGTGGCCTAGTGCGCTCGCTTGGAAAGCGAGTGTGCCTTAATCGGCACCGCGAGTTCGAATCTCGCCCCTTCCGCAATTTTTCGAAAAGGGTTTCAGAACCAAAAATATGGTCGGCGCGAAGCGTTTGTAAATAGGGACTTATTCTATTTCTTCTTACAACTTAATGATTGGTCACTATCTATCTGAACCTAGATAGACGTATCTATTATTCCTAAATTCGTAACTTTTACGGAGACATATTTGTTACATTCGTAACTAGAGTTTGAGTGATAGTTGTAAATGTACCCTCAATTCCGTTACTATGGATGTATGCGAAATTTGGATGAATTAAAACAAGAGGCTCTTGCTGTCATACAGGGTGCGGAAAGTGTTGCTCATTTGCGGGATGCTGAAGTGAAGTATTTGGGGCGGTCGGGGAAACTTACGGAAGTTTTGCGCGGATTAAAAGATGTGCCTGAGACGGAGCGGAAAGAAAAGGGGAAAGAGGCAAACGCGCTTCGGCAGGTGCTGGAGCTTGAAATTACAACACGCCGCGCGCGGTTGCAAAGCATGGAACATGAAAGCAAGCTTGCCGCCGAAAAAATTGATATTACCCAACCAGGGATAAAGCATCAAAGAGGCAGATTACACCCCCTTACGTTGGTACAGCGGGATATTGCTCGTATTTTTTCTTCGCTTGGATTTGAAATAGTAGAGGGACCGGAAGTGGAGACCGAGTTTTATAATTTTGATGCCTTGAATATACCGGCGAATCACCCGGCGCGGGATATGTGGGATACGTTTTGGATTAAAAATCAAAAAGAAAAATTATTATTGCGCACACACACATCACCCGTGCAGGTGCGTTATATGGAAACACACCAGCCACCTTTTCGTATCATTGTGCCGGGCAGAACATTTCGCTATGAAGCAACGGACGCGTCTCATGACATTCAATTTTATCAGTTAGAAGGAATGATGGTGGGAAGCGATGTTTCGCTTGCTAATTTTTCCCAGATTATAACTTCATTCCTCTCTGCGTTTTTTTCCCGGCACGTCGATATTCGTCTGCGTCCGAGTTATTTTCCATTTGTGGAACCAGGTGTTGAAGTGGATATGAAATGCATTA
>Ga0155432_129_pt1 | contig 1024 bp, 2 predicted proteins | sample RifCSPhighO2_02_FD_106400 | JGI IMG/M metagenome (GOLD analysis project Ga0155432, IMG submission 106400) | Candidatus Ryanbacteria bacterium RIFCSPHIGHO2_02_FULL_45_13b
AAGAGCCACTTCAGAGGCATAAACAAAATAGCCGATCCCTATACCGGCTACCAAAAGCACTATTGCTGCTAGGCGCGTTTTCCACATAAGAGTATGCCCTGTAGTAGAAAATGGCATTATGGTTTCACTATGCCCTTCGGGCTATGCCATTTTTCACTACGGGGTATGCCGCCTATTATATGGTTTTTGTTATGTTTTGCAACTCCTCTGTAAGAAGAACGATAAGCTGTTTGAGAAGTATGACGAGTTTGTCTTGGAGTTCTTCGATCTTCTCTTTAATGGCAACGGTGGAAGAAAAATTGATTGTTGTGGTGGTTGTTGAGGATGTGGTCGGTGATGTAGTTGTTGCGACCACACTGACGTTATCAAGTGTGGAAGATGGGAAAGAAAATGAGGAGCCAACAATGGGGCCGTTTCCTATCAAAAGATCGGGGGCGATACTAAAGGTGTGGGTTGAGTAGCCGCCAGAATAAGTGAACGTCCCCTGTCCTCCGCTATCGGCTCGAAATTGAGCATACCGTGTCCCATCAACACTCACTGCGTAAAATCCATTGGGTGCAAGATCTCCAATGGTATGGACTGTGGAACCTGCGGAAGATGAAGATTCCGTCCACGATTTTGAATAGTCGCCCGATGTGTTCCATGAGTTAATCGTTATGTTGAGCCATTCACTGTAGTCACTTGAAGAGAAGCCATCTGCCGGGGTGATATAAAGACTTGCGGTGGCAGTGCTTGAAGTGGCTGTTGTCATCCGATACTTGCCATCTTTATACACACGAAAACTGCCGTTAAGAGGAATACCACTTGTGGTTATGGTGTATGGCGGTTGGTATTCGTAGGGACCGATGTCGGGAGTGCCGTATATGGGATTGCCTAAGATATCCGTGGTGAGACCGGAGATGGCGATGCCTGTGTCGATGTTGGGGGAGAATTGCTCCAGGCGGAAGTTGCGCGTGCTGGTGCTTATAAACAGCGAATCCTTCAACTCTTGGTTGTTCGTTCCCTTGTAGGTGTCCCAATTGCT